>JACXTT010008815.1_pt1 | contig 13917 bp, 8 predicted proteins | sample 9270951 | NCBI WGS metagenome assembly JACXTT01 (sample SAMN15532306, study PRJNA645909) | rock metagenome | isolation source: weathered quartz diorite | place: Puerto Rico | collected 2017-06-21 | reverse complement strand
ACGAGCGCAATCGCGCTCGCCCGCACCGTGTGCGTTACGAATTTTCCATACCCCGTCGATGCTCGGCCAAAAAAGCGGTTAAATATCCTGAAAAACCAGCCAAACGAAAAATCAATGGCGCGCGTTAGCCTGTCTTTTGGCGCGCCGTGTGGCTTGAGCAGCAGAGCGGCTAGCGCCGGACTCAGCGTGAGGGAGTTAAACGCCGAAATGACCGTCGAAATCGCAATCGTCAGCGCAAATTGTTTGTAGAACTGGCCCGAAAGCCCAACGATAAACGCCGTCGGAATGAACACGGCGGACAACACCAGTGCAATTGCAATGATCGGGCCGCTAACTTCTTCCATCGCGCGCTCGGTTGCTTCCAGGGGCTTGAGCCCAAGCGCGATGTTGCGTTCAACGTTTTCCACGACCACGATCGCGTCATCCACCACGATGCCAATCGCCAACACGAGTCCAAACAGCGAAAGCGTATTCAACGAAAACCCGAGCGCCAGCATCACCGAAAACGTTCCTACCAGCGACACCGGCAGCGCCAGAAGAGGAATAATGGAGGCTCGCCACGTCTGCAAGAAAACCAGGACCACAAGCACCACAAGAATCAGCGCTTCCACGAACGTGTGCCCGACCGCCTGAATCGATTCGCGCACAAACACAGTCGGGTCGTAAACGATGCTGTAGTCCACGCCATCAGGAAAACTTTTTTTCAGACGCTCCATCGTTTCTCTGACCTGGCGCGATGTCTCCAATGCGTTCGAACCGGGCCTCTGAGAAATCGGAATGGCGGCCGCGGGCTTGTTATCAAGGAGACTTCGCAACGCATAAGTGCTTGACCCAAGTTCGACTCGGCCAACGTCGCGAACGCGCGTGATTTCCCCATCCTTTGCAGCTCGAACGATGATGTTCCCGAACTCTTCCTCGGTCGTGAGCCGCCCTTGCGTGTTCACAAGCAGCTGAAACGCCGTGCTGCCCGTGTTCGTCGGCGGAGCGCCGAGCACGCCCGCGGCAACCTGAACGTTTTGCTCGCGAATAGCTTGCACAACGTCCGTCGCCGTCAGGTTGTGTGCCGCCAACTGGTTCGGATTCAGCCACACGCGCATGCTGAAATCGCCCGCACCAAAAACTTGCACATTTCCGACGCCCGGAATGCGGTTCAACTCGTCTTTCACTTGCAGAATGGCGAGATTCGCCAGGTACAACATGTCGTAGCGTCTGTCGGGAGACTCGAGGTGCACGACCATCAGCAAGTCCGGCGAAGTCTTTTCCGTCGTCACTCCGATCCGCTGCACATCCTGCGGCAAGCGCGGAAGAGCCTGCGATACGCGGTTCTGAACTTGCACTTGCGCCTTGTCGAGATCCGTGCCGAGGCCAAACGTAATCGTCAGGGTCATCACGCCGTCCGCCGTGGCCTGCGAAAACATGTACAGCATGCCTTCGACGCCGTTGATCTGCTGTTCGAGCGGCGATGCGACCGTATCGGCAATCACCGTCGGGTTCGCGCCGGGATACGTCGTGCGCACTACTACCGTCGGCGGAACCACTTCAGGGTATTCGCTCAGCGGCAGCCGGAAATACGCCAGCGCTCCGATCACGAAGATCACGATGGAAATAACCGCGGCAAAAATAGGGCGTTCAATAAAAAAGTTTGAAATCTTCACGGGAGATTCCTCTTGTTGTCAGGCTCTCTTTTAGTTGCGGTGGCTCGACCGGTTGGAAGAATTGCGAACGATGGAAACAGACGTCTTGCTCTCAGCGGAATCTCCGCTAGATGTGGAGGTGTTATTCGTACTCGTCATGGAAACGCGAACGGGCGTTACAATCGCTCCCGGCCGCGCCCGCTGTAAGCCGTTGACAACGATCAATTCTCCCGGCTGCAAGCCTTCCCGAACTACGCGCAGTCCTTCGGTCATCGGGCCCAATTTCACGGCGCGATACTCCAGCTTGTTGTCCTTCCCCAACGCCAGCACGTATTTCTGATTCAAGTCCGTAACAATGGCCTCGTCCTTGGCAAGGCAACCCGCATACTTGCCCGCGCCTTGCAATTTGACTCGTGCAAACAGGCCTGGCGTCAGCGCTAGAGTCTTGTTCGGGAAAGTGCCGCGAACGCGAATCGTGCCTGTCGAAGTGCTCACTTGGTTGTCCACGAAGTTCACGCGGCCCGCGTGGGGGAAATCCGTCTCATCGGCCAATCCGAGAAACACCGTGTTCCTCAGTTCGCGGGGCTCGCTGGATTGTGTTTGCGCCAGCCTCGAATATTTCAAATAAGTTTGCTCATCAACATCAAAGAACGCGTAGATAGGGTCTAGAGAAACCACCGTCGTCAACGGTTTGACTTGAGCCGCTCCGGCCTCGACCAAATTTCCCGCGGTAATCTCCGCTCGGCTCACGCGTCCAGTAATGGGAGCTGTCACGCGCGTGAACTCCAAATTAAGTTCCGCGCCACGAAGTGCCGCGGCCGTGGACGCAATTCGCGCTTCGGTTTCGTTCCGCACCGCTGCTCGGCGATCGTATTCCTCTGCGGACATCCCGTCATTATTGTGAAGGCGCTCCGCCCGTTCGAAATCGCTCTGCGCCCTCGCCAGTTGCGCCTTAGCCTGCGCTAAATCTCCTTTTAAGCGGTCCACTTCCGCCTGAAACGGCCGCGGATCGATTTGGAATAGAAGGTCGCCCTGCCGGACGATTGCTCCTTCCTGGAAATGCACGCTTTGCAAATAACCCGAAACTCGCGGGCGAACCTCTACCGTCGTAACCGCTTCAAGGCGCCCCGTAAACTCGTCGGTGTCCCCTAATTGTTTGCATACCACTTCTGCAACGCTAACTTGTGGCGGGGCCGGCGCTGCCTGTTTGGCTTCTCCCGAGCATCCCGCTGCCACAGTCCCTGCGAGAATTAGTATCGCCGCAGCGAAAAAAGGCTCACGAAATTTCGTGACGCGCCCCTTCCTATCATTTTTTTGGTGTGGCTGGGAACCGCTGCGAACATCCCTATAATGTCTGTGTTCGAAACCCATTTGCCTTCCCCGGAACCTGGTTGGTCCTTCCTGCTCGCCTCTGCTGAGCCGTGCCAAATAGATGTATCTTTGCGGCCTGCGGTTATATCCAAATACCTGGCGCTGAAATCGTAGGTGGTATACAATATGGAGCCAAGTAACGCATGAGGAAGCAGTCCGTACTCTGCCCCGTGGAGACCACCGCTCGCATCGTCGGCGGGCGCTGGAAAGCTGCAGTTCTTGAACAGCTCTTCGAAGGAACCAAGCGCTTCTCTCAAATTAAACGCAGCATCCCAGGTATGACGCAGCGCTCACTCGCCCATCATCTTCGTGAGCTGCAAGCCGCTGGAATCGTCGAGCGCACCGTCTATCCCGACACTCCGCCTCGCGTAATGTACACAATCACTTCTCTCGGAAAATCGCTGCGCCCTCTGCTCGACGAGATGTGCCTTTGGGGTAAGTCCCACTCCGCTGCGATGGCCTTAAAAAAACTCCAATCCTCGGATCGCGGCCGCGACGCCTGAAATCGGAAGCACGGGCGCCCATTTGGCGCCTTCCTGCTTCTCCTGCACAATAACTCACCTATGTTCGCTTCGCGCACCAACTGGAGCCTCGCTGAAAATCGCCTCACGCAAGCCCTCGCGGAACATCGCAGCAACAATCGTCCCCTCCTCGATCTCACCCTGTCCAATCCCACGGAAGCCGGTTTCATCTACGACCAAACCGCCATTTTCTCCGCCCTGCTAAACGTCGCTTCCCTTCGCTACGAACCCGCGCCACGAGGCATTCTTTCCGCGCGCGAAGCTGTCGCCAACTACTACGCCGAAAAAAATGCTCCAATCTCCCCCGCTGAGATCTTTCTCACCACCAGCACCAGCGAGGCCTACTCGTATCTCTTCCGTCTTCTATGCGATCCCGGCGATGAAGTGTTGATTCCCACGCCAAGCTATCCGCTCTTTGATTTTCTCGCCGGTCTCAACGACGTCCGCCTCGTCCGCTATCCCCTCGTCTACGATCACGGCTGGCAAACCGACTTCTCCTCATTTGAACGCGCCATCACTCCTCGTACCCGCGCCGCCATCGTCGTCCATCCCAACAATCCCACCGGCCATTACACAAAATCCCATGAGCAATCGCAGCTTTCCTCGCTGTGCGCCAAAAATAATCTCGCCATCATCGCCGACGAAGTCTTCCTCGATTTTCCCCTGCAAGACGCCGCCGCAAATTCTTTCGCAAAGCAAACTGCTGCACTCACGTTCACCCTGAGCGGTCTTTCCAAGCTTTGCGGCCTCCCTCAAATGAAATCGGCATGGATCGCCCTGTCTGGTCCAGAAAAACTCAAGTGCGACGCCCGCCAGCGCCTCGAAGTCATTGCCGACTCCTACCTTTCCATGAGCGCGCCCATCCAGCACGCGCTCCCCGCGCTGCTTGCCACGCGCGCACAATTCCAATCGCAACTCCTCGCCCGCGTCCGCGCCAATCTAGCCGCCCTCGACGAAAAACTCTCCTTACAAAACGTCTGCTCACGGCTCGCCTGCGAAGCCGGTTGGAACGTCGTCCTCCGCGTTCCCGCCACACGCACCGACGAAGACCTGGCCCTCGACCTTCTCCAGCAGCAAGGCGTCCTCGTCCATCCGGGCCATTTTTACGATTTTTCTCAGGAAGGCTTCTTGGTCCTAAGCCTTATTACGCCCGAGAAAGATTTCGCAGAAGGCGTACGCCGCCTGCTTTCTTTCTTTTCGAGTTAGCTCAACTCAGGGAAGGGAACTACGAATGGGATTCCGCGCCGTGCAATTCCGCGTGACGGCCTTTTCCACCAGGCACAATCGTCCGCACAATCACATAAAGTAGAGGAATAAAAATTAGGTTCAGCGACGTCGCCGCAATCATTCCGCCAAAAACCGTCGTTCCCACGGAAATGCGTCCCGCTTTTCCCGCCCCCGTCGCCAGCACCAACGGCACAACGCCCAAAATAAATGCGAACGACGTCATCAGAATCGGCCGCAACCGGATCTTTGCCGCTTCCACCGCCGCCTCTGCAATCGAGCGTCCTTGTGCGCGCAACTGCTCCGCAAACTCCACAATCAGAATCGCGTTTTTGCTGGAAAGGCCGATCAACATCACCAAGCCGATCTGGCAGTACACATCGTTCTGCAGTCCGCGCAAATATTGCGCTCCGATGGCTCCCAGCAATGCCACCGGCACGGCCAGCAGCACGATAAACGGCAGCACGAAACTCTCATACTGCGCCGCCAGCGTCAGGTAGACGAAAATCAATCCCAGCGCAAACAGCATCAGCGCTTTCGATCCCGATTCCAGCTCTTCCAGCGTCAGTCCGCTCCACTCATATCTCATTCCTTGCGGCAGAAGCCTCTTCGCCAGACCCTCCATGTCCGCAATCGCTTGCCCCGAGCTGCGCCCGAGTGCAGCCGACCCGCTGATTTCCGCCGACCGGAACAAATTAAAATGGCTGATCACCTGAGGCGTCGCTGTCTGCTCCATCGTCACCAAATTATCCAGCGAGATCATTTTCCCCGTATCCGAACGAACGTAATATCCGTCAATGTCCTTCGCTTTATTTCTGAATTTCCCGTCTGCTTGCACGTACACACGGTACGCGCGGTTGTTGAAGTCGAAATCGTTCACGTACACCGAGCCCATGTACACTTGCAGCGCGTCCGTAATCTGATTGAGCGGCACGCGCAAGCTTTTCGCTTTTTCGCGGTCGATCTTCACCAGGTATTGCGGATCATTCGCCGTGAAACTCGTAAAAAGTCCCGCCAGTTTCCCGCCCTGATTCCCATCGGCGGACACCCGGTTTGCCACGTCCGCAAGCTCTTGCAACGAATTTCCGCCCGGATCCTGCAGCTCAAACTGAAATCCTCCAATACTCGATGAACCGGATACGGTCGGTGCATTGAAGGGAATGAGCAGTGCTCCCGGCACGCTCGCCAGCGGACCGCGCAACCGGTCGATCACTTGCGCAGCGCTGTGCTGTTCGCCTTTCCTCTCCTCAAAGGGTTTCAGCGCGATGAAAATCATCGCTCGATTCGGGGCGCTCCCTGCGAAGCTGAATCCCGCAACCGAAAACGTCCCTTCTGCTTCTGGAATCTTGGTCAAAAACTCTTCCGCCCGTTCGCAAACCTGGCGCGTGTATTCGAGCGAAGCTCCCTGAGGCGCCTGCACCAGCACCATGAACCAGCCCTGGTCCTCATCCGGAATAAAAGCTCGTGGCACGCGCTGATACACCCAATAGGTAAGACCAAGCGTGCCGAGGAATGCAAGCGTCGCGATCGCCTTCCAGTTCAGAATTCCACGCACGGAGCGCTGATAAGCCTCCGTTCCTGCCGCCACCACGCGATTGAAAGCCCGGAAAAATGCTCCCTGCGCCCGCTTGCGATGATGCCCGAGGAAAATCGCCGAAAGCGCCGGAGTCAGCGTCAGCGCATTGAACGCGGAAATCGCAACCGAAAACGCGATCGTCAGCGCAAACTGCCTGAACAAGATGCCCGTCGTCCCCGGAAACAGCGCGACCGGCACGAACACCGCCACCAGCACCAACGACGTCGCGACCACCGCTCCCGCCACTTCTTTCATCGCCACAGACGCGGCATTGTGCGGCTCCGTGATCCCTTCCACGATGTGCCGCTCCACGTTTTCAATCACCACGATTGCGTCGTCCACGACCAGCCCTGTGGCCAGCGTGATTCCAAACAGCGTCAGCGTGTTGATCGAAAATCCCAGCGCCTTCACGAAAATGAATGTTCCGATGAGCGACACGGGAATCGTAATGGCCGGGATAAACGTGCTTCGCCAATCCTGAAGGAAAATGTAAATAACGATGACCACCAGCGCGATGGCTTGCAGCAGCGTGATGAGCACGTCTTTGATGGATTCGCCGATAACCGTCGTCGTGTCAAAGGCTACCGCCGCTTTCAACCCCGGCGGAAAACTCTTGGACAGCCGCAGCAATTCCTCTTTCACCGCTTTGTCCACGTCCAGCGCGTTGGCTCCCGGCAATTGCGTCACGCCGATGCCCACCGCTTCGTGCCCGTTGTAGCGCAGGACGGAGCCGTAATCTTCGGCACCCAATTCCGAGCGGCCCACGTCTTTCACTCGCACGATCGTTCCGTCCGTGCCTGTCTTCAAAATAATGTTGTCGAACTCGCTCGCTTCCGTGAGCCTTCCAATTGCTCTGACGCTCACTTGGTACGCCTGTCCTGCAGGCAGCGGTGGCACTCCCACTTGCCCCGCCGCCACTTGCACGTTTTGCTCCTGCAGAGCTGAAAGCACGTTGCTCGCGGTCAATCCACGCTGTGCCAACTTTGCAGGGTCCAGCCAGAGCCGCATCGCGTACTTGCGTTCTCCAAAAACGAAAACGTCGCCGACACCCTTCACCCGTTTGATCGCGTCTTTCACGTAAATGTCGAGATAATTGCTTAGGAACATGCTGTCGTACTGCGTGCCTTCCGTGTACGCGCCCGCTCCCAGCACGAAGCCGCTCGCCTGTTTGGTGATGATGACCCCGGTGTTCTTGACTTCGTTCGGCAACCGCCCGAGCGCTTGATTCACACGGTTCTGCACGTCTACTGCGGCCAGGTCCACGTCGCGCGTAACGTCGAACGTCACCGTGACCTGGCTCGATCCGTCGTTTCCGCTCGACGACGTGATGTACTTCATTCCCGGCACGCCGTTGATCGCTACTTCCAGCGGAATCGTCACCGCCGACTCCACCGTTTGCGCGTTCGCACCAATGTATCCGCTCGACACTACAACTTGCGGCGGCGCCAGCTCCGGAAATTGCGCGACGGGCAGCGTCGGAATCGCAATCGTCCCGCCGAGAATGATCAGCAGCGCGCAAACGGTCGCAAACACTGGTCTTTCAATGAAAAAGTCAACGAACACAGCTTGGCCCCAAACCTGGATTTAACTTACTTCTCTTGCGACTGCTGAAAACTCATCCACCCGGTCGAAAAGCACACAAACTTGTCATTCCGAGGCGATCTGTGCCCGAGGAATCTGCTTTTGGTTTTTCACAAAAGCATATTCTGGCTTTCTCTAGTTTCCCGCGGCGCTCTTGCCGTCCGCCGGAGCGGCCGCCTGCTCCGCGACAGGCATTCCGTCCTGCAGGAACTGCGTGCCGGACGTAATGATGTGCTCTCCGCCTTGCAGCCCACTCAGCACCGGGTAATCGTTCCCGAGCGGCTCGCTCACTTTCAGAACTTTTTGCCGCGCAAACGTTCCGTTCGATTCCTTCGAAGCCACAAACACAAAGAACTGCCCGTTAATTCGAACCGTGGAAAGAATCGGCACCACCGGCCCCTGGTGTACACTCCACGTAATTTGCGCGCGAACTTGCTGCGCGATCCTCAATCTTGCCGCCGTGTTTGGCACCAGCGCCTTCGCCAGCACCGTCTGCGTGTCCGTATCCACTTGCGGCGAAATGAACGTCACGCTTGTCTCCGACAGCACCTTTTGATTTTCGTCCACGAGCCGCACCGGCAATCCCAATTTCAAATCCCTCGAGCGGTCCACCGGAATGTAGAGATACGCCTCGAGCGCTCCGGGCTCGTCCACCGTCGTCAACAGCGTCGCCACGCTCACACGGTCGCCCACGCGCACCGGAATATCTCCGACGATTCCATCCGTCGGCGCACTCACTTGGTAATACTTCAACTCCACTTTCTGCGTGCGCACCTGCTCTTCCATCGCCCGCAGTTGCGCGACCGCAGCGTCGTAAGCCGTTTGCGCGTTGTCGTATTCCGCTTTGCTGACCACGCCCGCGTCGTAGAGTTTCTTCGCGCGCTCCAGCGAAATCTGCGCGTATTTTTTGTTGGCCTCTTGCGCCGCGCGCGCCGCTTCCTGGCTGCTTACCGTCGCTTCCTGCTTCAGGGGATCGATCTGCAGCAGCGGCTCGCCCTGCTTCACGTGGTCGCCGGACTTCACATAAATCTTTACGATCTGCCCTTCCACCTGCGGATTGATTGCCGAAGAGTGCCGCGACTTCAGCACGGAAAGGAATTCGCTCGTGTCCGGAACTCTCTTGATTTCCACCACGTGCACTTGCACGGGCATAGCTCCGCCGCCGGCGGCAGCGGGGTTTGCGCCGGACTTGTCCCCGCATCCGGCCGTCAAGGCCGTGCTGAGGCCCGCCAGAAGAATGGCTGCGCTGAGTTTGACCCGAGTATCTGGTTTCTGTCTGAACCGCATGAGGTGCATGTCCTTGTATTAATTCAGGCCAAGCATTTTACGACACCCATCCGTTATTGCGAACAGATGTTTGGAACGGGCGCTAGGTTAGACGCCTGCTAAGTCTTTTCGTTTCTTGTCACAGCGCGGAACTCTTCGAAGGTAGAGCGAATGGGTCCAAAAGCACCTCTATGAGACTAAAGACAAAGAATTTATGGGAATTTCCGCGAATCAATAGAAATCGTCGGGATTAATTTCTTTGCTGTTCAATCCGAGCTGCAAGAGCTCCACACTTTCCGATCGGTCAAACACTTTTCCAGGAAACAGCCGCTTCACCAGCAGCCGAAATACGCCAAAAATCAATCCGGCCACCGCTGCAAATCCGCAAAACGCGAACGAGGCGATGAAGATCGTCTTCAGTACCTGCAGCCACGGCGGGTCAGTTAATGTGGACGACGGCTCATTCCACGTAATCGCCGTATCGTATCTAATGGACTGCCGCAGCTTGGCCGCCATCTCCGGCGAACTCGGCGAAAGCACCAAACTCAAAAGCGAAGCGTCGCGCTCGACGGTCGTTCCCGCAAACTCCGGCTTCGACGCCAGCAACGGCTGCAAATGGTGCAGCTGCTGCTCCGCCAGTTGTGGCGTCGGATAATACACGAGAAGCAGAACTTCCCGTCCCCCTCTGCCGTTGTTATATGCCGCGAGCATTACTTCGCCGTCTCCAGCAGACTTCGGCCCAAGACTCAATTCTTCGGCGAGTTCTGCGTACGCGCCGCGGTCCAACGATTTGACCGCCGCCGCATACCCCAGCGGCCCAAGCGAATATCGCTGGGTCCCTTGAATCAAACCTGTGGACGGCAAGTAGCCGCGCACGTCCGGCAGCGGTGTCTTGTCTGCGTGCCCAGGTAAAGACTCGATTAGCTCTCGTAAATCCTTTTCGGACACAAGTTTCTGTGAGCCGACTTGCACAACGAGGTCGCCGGAAAGTAAGAGCAAGCCATCCTTGTCCACTGCGGAATTACTGCCGACGAACGAAGCCAACATTCCTTCACGGAGATTAGAAGTGTACATTTGGTAGGCCGCGCTTGGATCGCCGTACCTAGAAACGACAACGCGAATTCGGTTTGGTCCTTGCACATAATCTGCCGATTCTCGCGCCGAAGCGCGGACCTCTTGGGATAGTGGATCTGGCAAGGGTGATATCGAAGCGCTGTAGTTGTTGCCAATCCAACCGCCAAATTGCGATGGAAGCAGTTGTTCAGCGTGAACTGGCAACGCCGACGCGATCGCGAGCAGAGGCAAGCTAAGCAAAGATTTTTTCATATCCCTGGTCCGAGCTATGACCTTATCGACCCCCGATACACCCTAGATTAGACACCACTAGGTTACTTCTGGTTGCGGGATTCTTCCACTCTGGCGACCACCGGGGGGCGGTGGGGCATCGAAACCGGCTGCAGGTTCATGGTCATGCTGTTCATGCTTTGCAAGTAGCCCGCTACGCCCTGGTAAATGCCTTCGGCCACCCGCTGGCGGTGTTCGGGCTGTTTCAGCATCTTTTCGTCGGCGGGATTGCTAAGGAATGAAATCTCGGTGAGGATTGACGGCATATCCGCGCCAATCAGCACCACAAACGGAGCTTTGCGCACGCCGCGGTTTTTGATCTGCCGGCTGCCCTTCTGCACGTTTCGGGAAAGGGAATCCTGAACGTCCTGAGCGAACTCTCTCGATTCGTCGATTTTCTCCGTGCGCGCAATGCGCTTCACCAAGTCTTCGAGGTCGTGGACTCCATCCGAGCTCGAGGCATTTTCGCGGGCCGCCACTTCCATCGCTTCCGCGGAACCCTTCAAATTCAAATAATAAGTTTCAATCCCGCGCGCTTGCGCGTCATGGCTCGAATTTGCGTGAATCGAAATAAAAAGATCCGCCTTCGCCTCGTTTGCGAGGCGCGTGCGCTCTTCCAGGGGAACAAACGTATCGTCAGGTCGCGTGTAAACGACGTCTGCGCCCGGCAGTTTTTGCTGAATGATTTTTCCGAGCCGCAGCGCCACGTCCAGACATAAATCTTTTTCCATGAGGCCGGTCGGTCCGATCGTTCCCGTGTCATGGCCGCCGTGGCCCGCGTCAATCACGATGCGCCCGATTTTCAATCCCAAAGCGCGTGTCAGCGTTGCCTGCCCATCGCGCGTCGGTGTCGGAACGCTTGGCGCTTTGACCAAATCCGGCTTGCTCGAAGCATTCCTGCCGGATTTTCGCGCGCCTTTGGCTGCGGCAGATCCAGTGGGGCCGCTTTCGTTCTTCGCAACCGGAGCATGCTTTATTTCCGCGGGCGGGTCCGGGTCAGCCGGTTTCTTCGCAACCAGCGTGGAATCAGAAGGCCCTTCGTTCGTCTTTGCGCTCTCGGTGTTTGCGGGCGAGTTTTCAGCTGGCTTGGCCGCTCTCATTTCCTGCGGATTCGCGTACAAATCAATCACCAGCCGCGAAGGCTTGCTCAGCAGGGAAGCGGTGTAATCCTTGACGCCATTTACGTCCAGCACGATGCGCACGACGCTCGAAGAATTTTGCGCCACGCGAACATTGCTCACCAGATTTCCGTTAATTTTCACTCCGTCGCGCCGCAAGAGCGGAGAAAGTTTCGCCGCGTGCAAATCAAAATAAATCCGGTCGGGATTCATGATTCGTCCCGAAATGTATTGCACGGAGTCTTCGAGCGCAATCGTGATGCGCGTGGAGTCGGCAGAAGAAGTCGCGCTGATGGTTTTTACCGTTGGAATTGCGCCCGAGCGGCGCGTAGCCGGCTGATCTTCCTCTTCGTTTTTCCTCGAATCGTTTTGCGCAACGCGCACCGGCTCTTGTTTTTCCTGCAGTGCGGGTTTCGCGCTCGCGGCCAGTTTCGTTTCCGGCGCGTTGCTGTTCTGCAAAAGCGCAAGTTCCGCCAGCGATTCCTGCGCTTCGCGACGGTGCTGCGAGTGAGGGAAGCGTTTGAGAAACCCCTGGTACGACTTCATTGCGGACGAAGTGTCGCCCAGCTTGTCCTGCTGCAATTTCGCGGTGCGCAGCAAAATCTCCTGCGAAAATTTGCTGCGCGGATATTCGCGCAGCAAAAATTGATACGACTCCACCGCCGATTGGTAGTACGCGCGACCGAAGCGGTCTCCCATTTCCGTAAACAACTCGGCGACGCCAAGCAGCGAATCCTGCACGTCCGCGGCATGCGGCGAAATCAGATAAACCTTTTTGTAGCTTGCGACAACGGCTTTGTATTCCGCGAGCGTGCGCTTTTCCGGGGGCTTTGCGTTCAGCGCGGCGCGCTGCTCTTCCGCGCGATTGAACTGCGCTTCAGCGGCATCACGTTTTACGGTTTGTCTGGTCGGCTCGGCGTTATTCCCCGACGCGAGAAGGGAAACCGGCGCGAGGACGAACGCCAATGCCGCGGTCGCAAAAACAGGCGAAAAGCGGGCGAAGCCCCTGTTCAAAAAAAGTGGGTCGAACAAAAACGAAAATTTTTTCGCAAACTTCATGCGAGCCCGATCCCCAAACACTTATTCTTGCACTTCTATTGTTGCACTAATCGTTCGTAAAGATGGTGCGGCCAGCGGGGTCGGTTTCCTTGCGGATCTGACGCGAACTGAAGAACACGCCGTCAAGGCGACCCGAGCCAGGCGCAAAGTAAAACCCCTGTACTCGCTGGACATAGTTCCGAGTTTCCCGAAACGCCGGAATGCCGCGAGCACGGTCCACGGCTCCTTCTCCAGCATTGTACGCCGCAAGGGCCAGGTCGAGGTTGCCGTTGTATCGTTCCAGCAACGACTTAAGATATCGAACCCCTGCGTCGACGTTTTGTTTCGGACTGAACAAGTCCTTTACTCCGTATCGTTGTGCCGTGGACGGAATCAGCTGCATGAGGCCGACGGCGCCCTTGCGGGAAACCGCGCCTGCATTCCAGCCCGACTCCGTTTGAATCACCGCACGAACCAAAGCAGGATCGATGCGATGGCGTTCCGCGGCTTCTTTCACCAGGGCTTCAGCGCCGTCGCGATCAAGACTCATCGCTTCGTGCTTGCGTCCCAGAAAAGTTTGTTCCGCGGGAAGGTAAATGTCGCGCGGCCGCTTGGAATTTGCGAGCTTGGCCTTTGCAGGCGACTCGTTGTTCACAAACATTCTGCGGCCATCGAAGTTTTCAACCAGGGAAATTTGCGCGCGAGCTTGACCCGCCGCAAATCCCAGGGTTGCCAGGACGATGGCTGCTGAAATGGCCGAACGTTTACCCATCACCTTGTTAGATGCACGGCCAGCGGGCCCAAAAACCCGTCAGCCGCCGCCATGGGGAAGGCGACAACGAACTGAGTAGCCTTGAATCAATCTGCTGCGGACAGATTGAATTTTTGCGAAGCCCGTCCGCGGGCTAATCACACACCCACGGCCACGCTTCTGGCGCTCAAGGAGACTATAGCAAAGGCTCCAGGAGCGAGGGAACTGACCGCAAGGCCATTTCTAGGGCAGCTGTGCCTTCTACGCCACCTTCTGCCAAATCGGGCCTTCCGCCGCCCTTTCCGCCGACGGGTTTGACAATCGCCTGTAAGAGCTTGCCAGCATTGACTTTAGCGGTGAGGTCCTTGGTGACTCCGGCGATGAGGGCGGCTTTTTCTCCATCGGGCATACCCAACACAACCACCCCGGAGCCAAGTCTCTGGCGGAGACTGTCCACAAGCTGGCGGAGGGCTTCCCGGTCGATGTTTTCAAC
>JACXTT010008814.1_pt1 | contig 13918 bp, 12 predicted proteins | sample 9270951 | NCBI WGS metagenome assembly JACXTT01 (sample SAMN15532306, study PRJNA645909) | rock metagenome | isolation source: weathered quartz diorite | place: Puerto Rico | collected 2017-06-21 | reverse complement strand
TTCTCCACCTGTAGGGACCGCCTGCGGCGGGGCTTGTTGGAATCGCTCGAGCTGCGGCTCTCCGAGCGTGGGGGGCGCGTGCTGCGGCGCGACGTGCCGGCCAGCCCACGCGCGCACGAGTTCTATCTCCGCGCCGGCCAGCAGGGCGAGAGTCCGGAAGGTTGGGCGCGCGCGCGCGACCTCTATCTCCGCGCCGTCGACGAGGACCCGCGCTACGCGCCGTCGTGGGCGCGGCTCTCTCGCATCTATCTCCTCCTCGGAAAGTACGGCAACGACGCGGCGACGAATTACTCGCTGGCCGAGTCGGCGGCCAAGCGCGCGCTCGACCTCAATCCCGATCTGGCCATGGCGCACAACGCGTACGCGCATCTGGAAGTCTCCGCCGGCCGCGCCCGCCAGTCGATGCTCCGCCTCCTCGACCGCGTGGTGGCCGGCACCAACGACCCCGGAGTCTTCGCCGGCCTGGTCACCGCCTGCCGCTTCTGCGGGCTGCTCGAGGAGTCGGTCGCCGCGCACCAGCAGGCGCGCCAACTCGATCCAACCTTCTCCACCAGCGCCGCGCACAGCTACTGGATGCTCGGCCGCTACGAAGAGGCGCTGGCGGCCGTCGATCCCGACCGCGACTTCGGCGACGCCGCGTTCATCTACGAGTCGATGGGGCGGCTCGACCAGGCGCTTGGCGTCTTCGAGGATCGCGCGCGCCGCCTGATCGCCGCCGGCAGCCGCCAGACGTCGTTCGGCTTCCGCATCTTCGGCGCCTTCCGCGCGGCGATCGAGCAGCGTCACGACGACACGCTCGCCATCTTCAACCAGCTCGCCGACTTTCCCGATCCGGAGGGGACGTATTACGGCGGGCGTTCGCTGGCGCGCGTCGGCGAGCTCGAAGCGGCTATCGACACGCTCTCCAAGACGGTCGACCGCGGGTTCTTCTGCTATCCGTTCTTCCTGCGCGACGCCTGGCTCGACCCGCTCCGCGGCGACGCGCGCTTCCTGGAGATCGTGCGCCGCGCCGAAGGACGCTGGCGCGAGGCGAAGCGCGCGTTCGACGAACATCCGGGGAGCAGGGTGCTGGCGGTGGGGTAGGTCGTGGTTGATGGTTGATGGTTGTTGGTCCAACCACCCACCATCAACCATCAACTTTCCACTTCCGTAGAGTTTGCTGTGACGAAATGTAAACGGTTACAGAAATCGCGCAATACGCGCGCCGTGCGGTCGTTAAACATCGCTGCGATGCAATTCCTAGCTGCTCAACGGAATGACGGAAGCCCACCCCTCCACCTCACGGTCTCTCGCCGGGAGCATTACTTCCAAACTCTGGTCCGAGAGCTTGCAGAGCAGCTAGGCGTCGCTTTCGCCTTCGTGGCCGAGCTGGCCGACCGGGCGCCGCTCCGCGCGCGTACCATCGCCCGCTTCGGCGACGGCAAGCTGCTGCCGAACAGCGAGTACCTCCTCGACGGCACGCCGTGCCACGACGTGCTGCAGTCGGGCTTCGCCATCGTGGCCGACGGCGCCACCTCCTGCTTCCCGCAGGACAAGGCCCTCGGCACCATGGGCATCGAGAGCTACGCCGGCATCTCGCTGGTCGACGACGCCGGCGACTTGATCGGCTGGCTGGCGGTGATGGACCGCAAGCCGCTCGCCGACGCGGCGCGCACCCGCGCGGCGCTCGAGCTCTTTGCCGGCCGCACCGAGACCGAGCTGCACCGCAGGCATCTGCAGTCGGCGCTGCACCGCGAGTCGCTGCACCGCCGGTCGGCCGAGGAGCGCGCGGCGCGCGTGACGCGCGACGCCATGCTCGACGACCTCACCCTCCTGCCGAAGCGCACGCTCTTCCTGGAGCGCCTCGACCGCGCCCTGCTGCGCGGCGGCAGCCGCTTCGCCGTTCTCTTCATCGATCTCGATCGCTTCAAGGTCATCAACGATTCCCTCGGCCACGTGGCCGGCGACGCGCTGCTGCGCGAAGTGGGCCGCCGCCTGCGCACCATCCTCCGCGGCAACGACCTCGCGGCGCGCCTCGGCGGCGACGAGTTCACCGTCTTTCTCGATGAGGTCGACGAGCCGGCCGCGGTGGCCATCGCCTCGCGCATCGAGCGCACCATCGAGAAGCCGATCCTCCTCGACGGCCATGAAGTGGTGGTCACCGCCAGCGTGGGCATCGCCTTCAACGCGCCGCACTATCGCCGCGCCGAGGAGATCCTGCGCGACGCCGACACGGCCATGTACCGGGCCAAAGAGAGCGGCAAGGCGCGCTTCGAGATCTTCGACTCCGGCATGCACGACCGCGCCGTCGATCGCCTGCAGATCGAGATGGACCTTCGCCGCGCCGTCGATCGCGGGCAGTTGCACATCGTCTATCAGCCGATCATCCGCATCGGCGACGGCGCCATGACCGGCGTGGAGGCGCTGCTGCGGTGGGCGCACCCCACGCGCGGCTGCGTCATGCCGGCCACCTTCATCCCCATCGCCGAGGAAACGGGACTGATCGTCCCCATCGGCGACTGGGTACTCGACCGCGTCTGCGTGCAGTTGGAGGAGTGGCAGTCGCGCGGCGTGGCGGACATCGGGGTGAACGTGAACCTCTCGCCGGTGCAGCTCCGGCAGTACGACATCATCGAGCGCATCGACACCATCGTGCGCCGGCACGCCATCGATCCGCGCCGCCTGCGGCTGGAGGTCACCGAGAGCGCCATCATGGCCACGCCCGAGGCCACCGCGTACATCCTGCGCCAGATCAGCGGCCTCGGCATCCAGCTCTGCATCGACGACTTCGGAGTCGGCTATTCGTCGCTGGCGCAACTGCTGCGCATGCCGTTCTCGTCGCTGAAGATCGATCGCAGCCTGGTCACCGGCCTGGCGCAATGTCCCGAGCAGCGGGAGATGGTGCGCGCCATTCACTCGCTGGCGCGCACGCTGAACCTGCAGGTGGTGGCGGAGGGCGTCGAATCGGCCGAGCAGCTCGCGGTGCTGAAGGAGCTCGGCATCGAATACGCGCAGGGCTTCCATCTTTCCACGCCGCGGCCGCCGCAGGACGTGAGGTAGGAAAAAGCCCGCTGGCGGCCCTCCTTACGAAAGGAGTGCTGCCATGACCAACGGCGCATCACCGAGTGCGGTGCCACTCGTCTCCAATCCCGAGCCCGAGCAGGTAGAAGACGCCATCGCGCTCTGCCTCTCCGGCGGCGGCTACCGGGCCATGCTCTTCCACCTCGGGGCGCTGAAGTATCTCAATGATGCGCAGTGGCTCCCGAAGCTCGATCGCATCTCCAGCGTGTCCGGCGGCTCGATCACGGCCGGCGTGCTGGCCACGCGCTGGAGCAAGCTGACGTTCGCCGGCGGGATCGCCACGAACTTCGATGCGCTGGTCACCGCGCCGCTGCGTAAGATGGCGTCGACGAACGTCGACGTCAAATCGATCCTCGGCGGTCTGTTCGGCTTCGGATCGGTCAGCGACCGCGTGATGAAGAAGTACAAGGAACTGCTCTTCGGCGAGACGACGCTGCAGGAGCTTCCCGACCGCCCGCGCTTCGTCATCAACGCCACCAGCGTGCAGACCGGATCGCTGATGCGCTTCTCCAAACCGTACATCGCCGACTGGCAGGTCGGCGTTTTTCCCAACCCGCGCCGCGCGATCGCGGAGGCGGTCACCGCCTCGTCGGCCTTCCCCCCCGTCCTCTCCCCCGTTCGTCTCACCTTCGGGCCGAACGATTTCTCGCAGGACCCGGGACCGTGCCATCGCCAGCCGTTCACCACGCGCGCCGTCCTCACCGACGGCGGCGTCTACGACAACATGGGCATCGAGACAGCGTGGAAGCGCTGCCGGACCATTCTGGTCTGCGACGCCGGCGCGAAGCTGCAGCCGGAGGACAACCCTCCCTCCGATTGGGCACGGCACGCGCTGCGCGTCACCTCGCTCACCGACAACCAGGTGCGCAGCCTGCGCAAGCGCCAGGTCGTCTCCGCGTTCGTGGCCAACGTGCGCAAGGGAGCGTATTGGGGAATGTTCACCGACCCTGCCGAGTACACGGCTCCGAGCAAGCTGGCGCTGCCCGCGGACCGCGCGCGCTCGCTCGCGGAGACCCCCACGCGCCTGGCGGAAATGCCCGACGATCTGCAGGAGCGTTTGATCAACTTCGGCTACGGGCTGACGGAGCGCGCCATGCGCTCGTACGTCGATCCGGCGGCGCTCGCGGCGCAGCAGTTCCCGTATGCTCGCGGCATCTGAGAGGGTGCCAAAGTTTATCGCGCGCGCGAGCTGCGGGATCAGCGGTGCGACCGCGCGAGTGATACGCCTGTGCGCCCGCGTGCCGGTGGTACCGCTGATCCCGCGCTGCCGCGCGGGATAAACTCATGCCATGGCCGAGCGACGCAAAGTGACGCGCGAGGTGATGGAGCAGTTGATGTTCGGCACCGGGCGGGTGCGGCGGTTCACGCAGGACTCGCCCGTGCTTCCGGACGTCTGGCTGTGCTACGCCAGCGGCGAGGAAACAGCCAGGGTCCTGCTGACGCCGTACCGCGAGATCGCCGCCGGCGAGGTGCGCAAGGAGCTGTCCGACCGGCTCAGCACGGAGCACGAGAAAAGACGGGGCATCGTCTACAACCAATCGACCGTCGCGGTGGAGCTGACGTTCGAGGAGCTCATTCGCATCGTCATTCCCATGACGCAGTGGTGGGCGAACATCACCAGGCAGTTGTCGCTGGGGCGGCTGTATGAGGAGAAGGGGCAGGAGAACGCGGCGAAGGGGATGAAGGATCCCGAGCACTCGGAGATCGTCCCCGATCCTCACGATCCGAATCGCAAGATCCGGCTGCCCCCCGACCTCCTGTGGATGCTGCGCGTAGTCGGCGCGCTGGCGCTCTACCGCAGCGGCGACGAGATCCCGCCCCCCTTCGCCGATCCGAAGGGAAAGGTCGGCGACGCGGAGATGAAGGACTGGCTGCTCTTGGTAGGCGCGGTGGCCAGGCTGCTCGAAGGGGTGACGACGGGATCGGAGAAGGCGCAGATCTATTCGGTGAGCCTCAACCGCGAGGCTACGCCGACGGTGTCGCGCTCGACCCTGGCCATCAAGGCAGACGCCGCGCGCCGGCTCTTCAACATTTCGTGCAAGGACCTCCGCTGGGCCATCATCGACGCCGGCGTCGACGCCGCCCATCCGGCCTTCCGCGCCCGCAACCCTGACGGGACGCCCGCCAGCGACGAGCCGTTCCCGCTCGTCGACGGTAAGTCGGTCAACAACTCGCGGGTGCGCGAGACGTACGACTTCACGCGGATCGATCTGCTGCTCGATCCCGACGACGAGAATCAGCCGGACGCGGTGAACAAGGCGCTGGCCGCGAATCCCGATCTGCAGACGGAGTTGGACTCGCTCAAGGATGGTCTGCGCAACGGACGCTCCATCGACTGGAAGGTCCTGGCGAAGCTGCTGCGGGTGCCGCACGAGGCGGCCACCTACGTGCCGCCGAAGAACGACCACGGCACGCACGTGGCGGGGATCTTGGCCGGCGACTGGCGCGCCTCGGAGTCGCACAAGCTCTTCAAGGACGACCTGGTCGGCGTCTGCCCCGATCTCGAGCTCTACGACCTGCGCGTGCTCGACGAGAACGGCCGCGGCGACGAGTTCGCCGTGATGGCCGCGCTGCAATTCGCGCGCTTCCTCAACTCCAGCAACGACTACATGGCCGTGCACGGCGTCAATCTCAGCCTCTCCATTCCGCACGACATCTCGAACTACGCCTGCGGCCGCACGCCGGTATGCGAGGAGTGCGAGCGGGTGGTGGCGGCGGGGATCGTGGTGGTGGCCGCGGCGGGCAATCAGGGCTATCGCAAGTACACCACCGCCGAGGGGATGACCGCCGAGGCGTACAACAGCATCAGCATCACCGACCCGGGGAATGCCGAGACGGTGATCACCGTCGGTGCCACGCACCGCTACCGCCCGCACATGTATGGCGTGAGCTATTTCTCCAGCCGCGGGCCGACCGGTGACGGGCGCCTGAAGCCCGATCTGGTCGCGCCGGGGGAAAAGATCACCGCGCCGCTGCCGTCCGCGATGTTCGGACTGAAGGACGGGACCAGCATGGCCGCGCCGCACGTCAGCGGCGCCGCCGCGCTGCTCATGGCGCGCTACGACGAGCTGCTCGGCGAGCCCGCGCGCATCAAGCAGATCCTCTGCGACACGGCTACGGACCTCGGCCGCGAGCGCTATTTTCAAGGCGCGGGGATGCTCGACGTCCTGCGCGCGCTGCAATCGATCTGAAGGGGAGAGGAAACGATGCTGGTGCTCGAAGCGCTGCGCGCGAAATTCGGCGACTCGCTGCTGCTCCATTACGGCGACGCCACCGATCCGAAGCTCATCGTCATCGACGGCGGCCCGCCCGGCGTCTGGAACGAGACGCTCCGCCCGCGGCTCGAAGCACTGCGCGCGGAACGCGCGCTGGCGCCCGAGCAGCCGCTGGAGATCGAGCTGATGATGGTCAGCCACATCGACGCCGATCACATCAGCGGCCTGATCGAGATGTTGCAGGAGCAGAAGGATCTCCGCGACAACAAGAAGCCGCTGACCTACCGGATCAAACGCTTCTGGTTCAACTCGTTCGACGACGTCATCGGCAAGGCCGCCGACGCGTCGCTCGACGCGGGAGCGTCGCTCACCGCGTCGGTGGGCGAAGTGATCGCCGCGGCCAACAGCGTGGAGGCGGCCAGCGTGGGTCAGGGGCGCGCGTTGCGCGATCTCATCGAAGCCTTCAGCCTCTCGGGCAACAAGCCGCTCGGCGGCGGGATGGCCACGCTCAACGCGAAGAACAACCCCGCCACCATCGCCGGGATGAAGCTGACGGTGGTGGGACCGTCGCAGGAGAACCTCGACGCGCTGCAGAAGGAGTGGGACAAGGAGCTGAAGTCGATCCTGAAGAAGGAGAAGCCGAAGACCGACGCCGCCGCCTTCATCGACAACTCGGTGCCTAACCTCTCGAGCATCATCGTGCTGGCGGAGTTTGACGGGAAGCGCATCCTGCTGACCGGCGACGGCCGCGGCGACCACACGCTCCAGGGGCTGGAGAAAGCGGGATTCATGCAGCCGGGCGGCACCATCGACGTCGACATTCTGAAGATGCCGCACCACGGCAGCGTGCGCGACATCGACACGCCGTACTTCACGCGCATCAAGACACCGCATTACGTGATCTCCGCCGACGGGAAGTTCGACAATCCCGATCTGCCGACGCTGAAGCTGCTCTCCGAAGCGCGGAAGGACGACGACTTCACCATCCACCTCACCAACCCGACTGACCAGTTCGTGAAGCCGGACGTCGGCAAGAATATCCAGGCCTTCTGGGACCAGGAGAAGCAGGGCGGGCGGAAGTACACGGTGATGCAGCGGAAAGCGAACGAGACGTCGGTTAAAGTCGATCTGTCATGATCGAGCGCAGCGACGCCGGCGGCATCGTCACCCTTCGCCTCGCGCATGGAAAAGCGAACGCCTTGGACATGGAGCTCTGCGCGGAGCTGCGCCGGCAGCTCGACGCGGCGCGCGGCGCGCGCGCGGTGATCCTCACCGGCAGCGGCTCGATCTTCTGCGCCGGCGTCGATCTCTTCCGCATGACCGCCGGCGGCGCGGCGTACCTGGAGCAATTCTTTCCGGCGCTCCGCGACGCGCTGCGCGAGCTGTTCGAGTTCCCGCGGCCGGTGGTGGCCGCGGCGAACGGCCACGCCATCGCCGGCGGATGCCTGCTTGTCGCGGCGTGCGACTACCGCCTGATGTCGGGCGGAAAGATCGGCGTGCCGGAGCTGCTCGTCGGCGTCCCCTTCCCCCTCATCGCCATCGAGATCTTGCAGTTCGCCGCCGGCCGCGACGCGCAGCAGCTCGCCTACTCCGGCGCGACGCTGACCGCCGAGGAAGGACAAAAGAAAGGGTTGATCGACGAAGTGGTCGCGCCCGAGCAGCTCCTCGATCGCGCCCACGAAGCCGCGGAGCGCCTGGCGGCGATTCCCGCCGATGCCTTCCGCATGACTAAGCTGCTGCTGCGCCGCGGCGGCGACCGCGATACCGAGGCGATGAAAGTGTGGTCGCGGCCGGAGACACACGCGTACATCAAGGACTACCTGGCGCGGACGGTGGGGAAAAAGTAGTCAACGATCGCGCGTCGCGTCTGCCGCGGCTACTTGCGCGATCGCGGTTTGCGCCGCCGATCGGCTGGCGCCTTCATCTTCGCCACTTCGAGGCGGCGACGGACGACGACGGCGATCGGCGCGTCGGCGATACCGGGAGCGCTCACCGAGCCGCGGTAGTCCACGCCCGGCTGGAACTGCTCGCCGATCCGGACACCGACGTGCACCACGCTCTGCTTTCCGGCGTCGAGCGTGACGGCAGGCGGGTCCACGTTCAGGTTGCCCGCCATGCGGTGCCCCTCTCCATCGGTGATCGGCTCGACGGCGAAGGACGCCGACACCTGCCGCGGCAGGCGATTGGCCACCACGAATCCCCCTCGCGGCTCGTCGCCGATCGCCCCCTCAAGGATGACAGTCGCCGACGGCGCGTCGGACGCTGCCGGGGCAGCCGGCGTAGGCGCCGCTTTCCCAAACTGAAAACCGAAGCCGCGGAGCGGCGACTGTTCGGAATACAGCTTGCCCACTGACCGATAGTAGTCGACGGTGGCGTCGGTGATCGCGCGGAAGTAGCGCAGATTGAGATCGAGCCACGACTGCACTAGCTGCGTGGCCGAGCTGTTCGCCTGGTCGGTCATTTAACGCCTCCCGGATTTGGACAGCGCCGCTGGCAGTAGAAGTGGTCGTACCAGTGGTGAATCAGATCGGGACCGTCGTCGACGGCGATGCGGTGGCAGGCGCAGCGCCCTCCGTTGCCCGGGCCGACGGTCCAGTAAAGATAGTAGCTGCGGCATCCGCGGATCAGCACCAGTACATCGACGAGCGTCGCGTTCACCCCGCTCTTCGGCGCGTTGACAGTGAGGGTGAAGGAGCCGCGCTGCAGCGGCGGCAGCGTCAGCGAGGAAGGCTGCATGGTGACGGCGCCGGCGCCGGTGCCGGTCACCTCGACGGTCAAGGTCTGCGGATGCGGTCCGCCGTTGGTGACGGTCACATCGAGCGAGGCAGCGCCGCACTGAGACGTGTCAGTGGCGAACGCGCCGAGAGGTTGCGGCATCCAGCAGGGCGGCGGAATGTCGCAGCAGTTGCGATGCGCCGCGCGCCCGCCGCGCGGCGCGAGCGCGCGCAGCGGCTCCTGCACCATAGCCTCGAACAGCGCGGAGGCGATGTTCATCTCCTCGCGCACCAAATTCATCACGGCCATGCCCACTCCGCTCATGATGGCGTCCCCTTCTTCTCACTGCAGTTGATCTCGATGGGGTATCGCACGTGCGACAGCGCCCAGAGGCCGCTATAGGCGCGGCCGCCGCGGATATCGCGCGGGAGGTGCAGCGCCAGCGCGAGCTCGCGCGATTCTCCCGGCGCGAGGCCCCCGCTCCCCTCGGCGATCTCCAGGCGGAGCAGCCCGGCGTGCGTGTCGCGCACGCGCTGCAGCAGCGACTCCAAGAGCGGCGTGCGATCGTCCTGCGGCTGGCGCATGGTGTCGCCGAAGGCGCGGCTGAGTCCTCCGCGCTCGTAGAGGCCGAGCTCCGACTCCTTCGGCACCTCGATCTCCACGTTGCCGAGGTTGAAGAGCGTGACGCGACCCGTCACCGCCTCGCCGGGGGCGCCGGCCAAGAGAAGGCGGTCGGGAACGATGCGCAGATACTCATCGGGCTCCACTTCGATCAGCGCGGCGCGCTCCTCGCCGCCGATGCTCACCTGCGCCTCGTATGTGCCGGGAGGCGTGGAGCGCGGCAGATGGAGGCGCATGATGCCGGCGTCGCCACCCTCGGCGACGAAGGCGGCGGGGACCGGCTGCGCCGGGAGCGACAGCCCCTCGGAGCGCACCGCCATCGGCGCCCGCTCCGCCGCCGACGCCGCATCGCGCACCACCGCTGACAACGCGAGCGGACTGCCGCGGAAATGGAGCCTCTGGCGGTCGTCTTTCATGGAATCTGGCCGGGTGGCGGCAACGTGCCGGCCGAGTCGGCCCCGCAGTGCTCGCACGGATTGGGGTGGTAGTCCTCGGTGATGACCTGTGTCTCGCCGCAAATTCGCCAAGCCATCAGCTCCAGCCCGAAGAGGGTCATCGACAGGCAGAGGTCGACCGGCAGATGGCTGCGCGTGGAGGGGATCTTGGTCAGGCGCACTTCGATCGGATCGAAGCCGAAGGTCATCTTCGGAATCTGGTCGATGCTGAAGTGCATCACCGGGAGCGTGACGTTCGAGTTGATGGTGAACGTCGACGGACTGAGTGAGACAGACACAGGACCGTCGACCGTGCTGTGAAACGGTTGCGGGAAGATGTCGCTCATTCGGACGCTCCTTTCTCGAACATCGGTGCCGGATTCCCATTTGTCAAGACGTCATCCGAAAAATGAGGAAGGGGGTAGGGATTCCGCGCCGCGGCGACACTCCCTTTACGAGTCCAATGAACGGTCATGTCCGAACGCACGAGCGCGTGTGGCCCTTCGAGCGCCTCGACGTGTGGGAGGGCGAAGTGGTGCGCCGCATGCTCGTGCCGCACAAGTCGTCCACGCGCGCGCTGGCGCTGATCGCCAATCATCTCGGCAACGGCTGGCTCTTCGCCGCCATCGCCGTGGTCATGCCGCTGTCGGCGGGGAGAACCGGCTGGCGCTTTATCATCGTGGTCGGCGCCGCGCTGGCCATCGCCTTCAGCGCCTATCCGTTTCTGAAGAAGTTGCTGGCGCGCGTGCGGCCATGCCACTCCAGCGAGAGGCTCGACGCGCGCGTCACACCGCTCGACCGCTACTCTTGCCCCAGCGGGCACGCCATGACCGCCACCATCTTCGCCCTCCCGCTGTCGCTGATTTTTCCGGCCGTCGCGTTGGCGGCCCTGGCCGTCTTCGCCCTGATCGCCTGGTCGCGCGTCTCGCTCGGCCATCATTACCCCACGGATGTGCTGGCCGGCGCCGGCATCGGCGCGGTGGTCGCGCTGCCGCTGTCGATGTCCCTCCTCTGACGCCGCGATGAAGGCCCATTACCCGTACGCCTTTCACATCGCGCTCGACGGCAACGGCATCAACGGCTTGGAGGGGATGGCCGGCGTGTGCGTCTTCCTCTTCGATCCCACCGACAACGCCTACGCCTACAAGGTGAAGTACTACGACGGCATCGCGGCGGGACATTCGGTGACGGTCAATCCGTCGGGGACGCACGGATTTCTCGGCAACGCGGGTCAGCACCTGCTCTTCTACGACGCGCGCAACCTGGAGGAGGTGGCCCGCATCTCCACACTGCATTTCGAGGCCACCGACACCTCCATTCGCGGCAGCACTCACCTGGTGTGGCTGAGCGACACCGAGCTCATCACCGCGGTCGGCGACCACTTCTACCGCTTCGATCTCCGCGATCTCTCGCGCGGCGAGCGCCTCGGCCCACACCTGGCCAAGCTCCCGCACGCCATGAAGCTCACCGCCTCCGGCCGCTACCTCTGCTACGGCTCGATGGACAACCCGCGGCTGGGGTCGGCGGGCGAGGCACGGCACGTCGGCATCTGGGACATGCACAGCGGCGAGGCGCGCACGCTGCTGCTCCCCGCCACCTGCTGGCACGTGGTCTGTCACCGGTCGAAGGACGTCTTTTACGCGGTCTCCTTCCGCGTCCTCCCGCAGGACCACGTTGACTACCACGAATGGGCCATGGCCTTTCTCAAAGAGTACGCCTTCGAGATCGACGCGGCGGAGGGGCGCGTGCTCCGGCATTGGACCGCCGGGCGCGAGACGCCGGCGCACATCAACTCCGACGTCACGCTGTCGGACAAGGAGCTGATCTTCTGCAACGGCGGCAGCCAGTCGATCGTGCTGATCGATCTCGACTCCTTCGCCTCCTACCGCATCATCGACGAGAAGCCGGCGCTGTCGGCGATGCTGCAGCATCCGCGGCAGGTGATGACGCAGGTATACGACTCGTTCGCCCGCGGCAACGTCTTCACCAACGCGCGGCACTTCCTCGGCGCGCTTCGCGTGAGCCGCTTCACGTTGCTCGACTCGGTCTACGCCTGCCAGGTCTCGAAAGACGGATCGCTGCTCTTCACCGCCAACCGCGGCCTCAATCACGTCACCGTGTACGACTACCCCGCCGGCACCATCCGCTTGCGCGTGAAGCTGCCGGACCTCCAGCAGTTCGTCTCCGGCACGCACTGGATGGCCGACCCGCGCCTCGGCTTCCACCACAGCGCGCTGGTCGGCCGCCCCTCACCGGTGGCCGTCGAGGGTGGAGCCTAAAGCATTCGCCAGCGCGTTGAAGTTCTTCGGGATGATGGTGGTAACGATGCTCTCGACCAGGGAGGCCAGAGGTCCGACCAGCGCCCCGCCCGGCGCGATCTCCAGCTCGCCGCGGAAGGTGATGCGCGTGCCGCGCCCGCCGATGGCCGGCTCGTACAGTGTCACGCCGCCGCAGCGCACGCGATCGGCGCTGAAGGCGGTCTCGATGGACCAGCGGCACTCGTGCAGCGCGTCGATCCAAGAGGCGCGGTCGATCCAGCGGAAGAGCTTCTCCGGAAGGAGCGCCATGAGCGCAGCGGGGAGTTGCGGATCGGCCACCCACTCGTTGACCGCCGTGGTCACGCCGCCGTTCTGCGAGCGGGCGGTGGTGGTGAAGCTGCGGATGTCGGCCACGCCGCGCGCCACATCGCCGAGGCGGTCGCGCATGTTGCTCCAGGCCAGCTCGAGCGGATGCCGCACCACAGCCACGCTCCTGAACGGTTTCACGCGCCGATCTCCGGAAAGCGCGCGCGATAGACCTCACGTCCCAGGCGGAGCGTGGTGCGCAGCTCGCGCGAGACGTGCGCGCTGGCTGCCAGCCAGGCGATGGCCTCCGCCAGCGCGGCGCGCGCCGGCCGCGGCGCATAGCCGAGCGACGCGGCGCGCTCATGCGTGTACCAGTAGTAGCGCCCCACCATCCGCGCCTGAGTGCGCGTGACCAGCGGCGGCCGCTCGGCGATGCGCGCCATCCACTCCTCGGCCGCCGCCGCGAGATAGGCGCCGGCGTGCCCGGCATGCACGTACGGTCCGCGGACACCGCACAATTCGGCCACGGTGCGAAAGAGCTCCGTCCAGGTGAGGTTCTCCGACGAGAGGAGATAGCGCGCGCCGCTCGCGCCGCGCTCGAGAAGAAGGAGGTGACCGCGCGCCACGTCGGTCACGGAGACGACGTTGCAGCCGCCGGGATACGCCATCCGCAGCGGATCGCGGAGGAAGGTGATGATGGTGGCGTTGCTCGGGCTGAGCCGCGCGTCGTGCGGTCCCACGGCGATGGCCGGACAGGCCGCTACCACCTCCACGCCGGCCTCCGTTCCCTCCTCGAACGCCACGCGCTCCTGCTCTACTTTCGATTGCACGTAGGGCTCGCGGTCGGTGGCGCGCTCCTGCGCGCTCTCGTCCAGGGCCACCGGCGCGGCCGCGTATCCGCAGGTCACCGACGACGAAGTCACCACCACGCGGCGCACGCCGGCGCCGGCGGCCGCGCGGATCAGCCGCCGCGTCCCTTCCACTGCCACCTCGCGCAGCGCGGCGGCGCTCACGCCGTGATACGTGAAGCGCGCCGCGCAATGGATGGCCGCCTCGCAGCCGCGCAGCGCGCGCGCCATCGACGCCGCGTCGAGGACATCGCCCTCCACCCGTTCCACGGGAAGGCCGTCGAGCGCCGAGGCGTCGCTGGTGGGGCGCAGCAGCGCGCGCACGTCGTGTCCAGCCGCCAGCCCCGCCCGCACCACGTTCGCCCCCACCAGGCCGCCCCGCCCAGTGACCACGATCTTCCCGCCATCCTCCACGACGCAAAGTCCTTCCTCAACCATGCCCGGACAGCCGGTGGCAGGGC
>JACXTT010008813.1_pt1 | contig 13920 bp, 9 predicted proteins | sample 9270951 | NCBI WGS metagenome assembly JACXTT01 (sample SAMN15532306, study PRJNA645909) | rock metagenome | isolation source: weathered quartz diorite | place: Puerto Rico | collected 2017-06-21 | reverse complement strand
CGGTTTCGCTCGCGGTGCGATACGGAGGTCGTTCTGCGGGGGTATGCGCAGTGGGGTTCGGACGTTCTCGGTCGTCTCAATGGCATGTGGGCATTCGCGGTCTGGGACCGTCGCTCGCGTAGCCTTTTCCTGTCGCGGGACCGCCTGGGCATCAAGCCTCTGGTGTACGCCGAGACGCCGCAAGGCTTCGTCTTTGCCTCGGAGATCAAGGCGCTCCTGGCCTCGGGGCTCGTGGGCCGGGATCTTGATCTGAAGGCGTTGCCGCATTACCTGTCTGGCTTTGTGGTTCCCGAGCCGTATTCGTTCTTTCGTCACGTGCGGCGGCTCCCCGCGGGGTGTTTTGTCGTGGTAAACGCGGAAGGCGTGCGCGAGAGCCGCTACTGGGATTGCGGGTTCGAAGAAGAGGACGATCGGGGAAGTGAGCACTACCGGGGGGCGGTTCGTGAGCTCCTCGAAGATTCTGTCCGTCGCCAGCTCGCCAGCGACGTCCCGCTAGGTGTCTTTTTGTCGAGCGGCCTCGATTCGGGGCTCGTCGCGGCGGTGGCGTCGCGCGTGTTGAAGGAGCCTCTACGTACCTTCACCTTGGGCTTCGAGGGTTCCTTGGCCGATGAGCGGCCTGGAGCGAGGCGCATAGCAATGGCGTTAGGCGCGCGCCACACCGAGGGCCTCCTGGCCGCGCAAGAGGCAGCAGCGCGGCTGCCCGATCTGCTGTCCGCCCATGACGAGCCGAGCCAGTCCCTGATTCAGGGATACTTCGTGTCGCGACTCGCCAAGCGAGAAGTCACGGTGGCCCTGAGCGGACTGGGCGGTGACGAGCTCTTCTCATCGTACCCGACCCACCGTGTCGTGGATTTCCTCGCTCGCCTCGACCGCCTACCGGCCGCTCTGCGGGGGGCGGCCTTGCGCCTCGGACGGGTGGTTGGCGGGGAGCGGGGTCAGCGACTGGCTGCCTTGGCAGAAATGAGACCGGATGACCGGGTCGCTCGCTGGCTGATGCACCAGACCGACGCTCCGACCCGGCAGGCGTTGATTTCGGCGGATGTTCGTGACGCAGTGGACCTGGAGGCACCAGTGCGCCACCTTGAAGAGCAATATGCTCGTACGCGGGCGCATCATCCGCTGAATCGGCTTCTCTACGTATACCTGAAAACTTACCTGCCGGACGAGCTGCTCCGCGCTCTCGACTCGATGAGCATGGCGCATTCCCTGGAGGCGCGAGTGCCTCTTCTCGATCACCGTCTCGTCGAGTACACCATGCGGATGCCCGTTCGGCACAAGATGTCGCTGAACGGTGGGAAAGTGCTGCTGAATCGTGTCGCGGCGGAGATCTGGCCGCCCGGTGTAAAAACCTATCCCAAGCGGGGGTTCTCGCCGCCGGTAGGCACGTGGCTGAGGCGCGAGCTCACCGAGGTGCTTCGAGATACGCTTTGTCGTCCTGCGATCGAGCGGCGCGGAGTGTTTGACTCCCGGACGGTCGGGCGATTATTGGAGTCGTGTCTGAATCGGGATGCACGGTCGATCCAGCCGGTGATGATGCTGTTCGCCTTCGAGCTGTGGGCCCGACGAGTTCTGGATACTCCGGCGATCGGGTCAGAGGCCAAGGCGCCGGAATTAGGAGACACACAAGTCGACTTGTCAGTCATTATCGTGAATTGGAACACGCGGGACATTCTCCGGAACTGCCTCACGTCCGTCGAGACGCACCTGCTCGCTGTCTCCCACGAGATCATCGTGGTGGACAATGCATCCTCCGATGGTAGCGCCGAAATGGTGGCGAAGGAGTTTCCGTTGGTGCGGCTCGTCCGCAACGTCGAGAACGTCGGCTTCGCCCGGGCAAACAACCAGGCCATGCGTGTGATGCGAGGGCAGTGGTTTCTCCTGTTGAATAGCGACACTGTGCTCCGCGACGACTCGGTTGGCCGGCTCTTCGCGCGCGTGAGGCACAAGCCGGAGCTGGGGATTGCGCATTGCCGGCTGCTGATGCCGGATGGCCGGCTCCAGTACTCGACATATCGTTTTCCCAGCATTAGGCTCGCGGTTCTCGAGGACTTCGGTCTCTACAAGCTGCTGTCTCGTGCGCGCCGCGGGAAAGTGCTTTCCAGCGGATACTGGGAGCAGGACGAGGAGAGGGATGTGGACTGGGTGGCGGGCTCTTTCATGCTGGGTCCGCGGCGCGTGTTCGAAGAAACCGGCGGCTTCTCGGAGGCGTACTTCATGTACGGTGAAGACATGGAGTGGTGTTACCGGATCCGGGACCGCGGTTGGCGGATCCGCTACTATCCGGACGCGTCGGTCGTTCACTTGGACCACAGCAGTTCGGACATTCGCTGGGGTGGGCGTCCCATTGCGACGTGCATCGAGCGGCAAATGAACATCTACGCGGGCCGTCATGGGCGGCTGCGGGGCGCCCTGTACAACTTCGTGAAGATGACCGGCACCCTGTTCCGTGTCGCCTACTTCACGGTCCGGGACCTGGCAGGGGGAGCGCGGCGCGACTACTACCGGCAGATGCGGCGGTACTATCTTCTCTGCCTCCGGGCCTACGTGGCCCTCGCGGTGGGCGCCAGGTGAGCTGGAGCTACTACGAAGACCCGCGCCCGGACATTCAAGCTGTGGTGGAGGCTCCCGGGCGGCGGTTCTTGGACGTGGGGTGCGCTTCGGGGGCACTCGGCGCGGCCCTGAAGGAACTCGGAGCCGTATACGTCGCGGGGATCGAGGGGCATCCTGTGGCTGCCGCCAAGGCCCGGGGCCGGCTCGATGTCGTCGTCGAGGGTGATATCCTGTCGACGCCGCTCCCTTTCTTGCCTGGCGAGTTCGACTGCGTCATCCTTGCCGACGTCCTCGAGCACTTGCCCGATCCCGCTGCGGTGCTTCACCGGTATCTTCCGTATCTTCGGCCGGCCGGTCGTGTCGTCGTGAGCGTTCCAAACATGCGGTTCTATTCGGTCCTGCTCCGGCTGATCGTCGATCGGTGGTCGTACACGGAGCATGGGATTCGAGACCGGACCCATCTGCGGATTTTCACCCGCCGAAGCCTCGTGGCGCTGCTGGCGTCCTGTGATCTGCTGGTCGAGCGTTTGGAGCGCAACTATCGGCTCGTCGAGGACCAGTCGGACATCGGCCGGCTGGGCGCATTGGCGACGCGGGTAGCCCGGGTCACCATCGCGCCCTTCCTGTTTCCGGATTTGCTGGCGTTCCAGTATGTCGCGGTGGCGCACCGCCGGCGCCCCTGAAGGCGGTGACGCCGTAGCCGAACCCCGCTGGCGGAGACGGTCGGACTGGTGAGCATGAGGCCGACCGCTTCCAACGATGACAACGCAGGAGCGCTTCGAGTCCTCCTTGTCGGGCCGCAGGGTCACGGGGGTGAAGACATCTATGTGCGGACGCTGCTGGAGCATGCCGCGCCGGGCGTGGAATACATCGGCGCGGGCCCGTTCCATCAGGGAGCTCCGGGGGCGCCGTGTCGGTTCGTAGAGGAAGTGCTTCTCAATCGGTTCGTTCATCCGTGGCTTTTCCCGGACATGGGGTTTCGCTGCCTGGCGCTCCGGGACCGCTTCGACCTGGTCCACGTGCACGCTCACCCCGTCCGTCTCACGGGCCTCGGTGACACGCCGCTGGTCATGAGCGAGGGGTCCTCGTCGGCTGTGTACCTGCAGGACTACTTGAACTGGGACGAGAGAGCGCTTGGCCGCGGATACGCCCGGGCACGCTGGCTCTACGGGCATTTGAGGATCCACGACCGACTCTTGAACCTGCGGCGTGTGTCGCGAGCCTACGTGTTCTCCCGGTGGGCGCGAGACATCAACATCCGCTGGGGGGCCGATCCTGCCAAGATCGACGTGGTGTACCCGGGATTCACGACGCCGGCGCCGGTGGACAGGCATAGCAGGACAGCATTCACGTTCCTGTTCGTCGGGACTGACTTCGAGCGGAAGGGAGGATTCGAGGTTGTCGAAGCTTTCGATGCGATGGCGGCTCGGTATCCGGAAGCACGACTCGTACTGGTCAGCCCGGATCCGCGGGAACGAAATCCCGACCGTGCCATCCATTCGTGGGTGTCCGCCGCGAAACGCGAGCAGACGTTGAGCCGACTCGAAGTGCTGGAGCGCCGCGGGGTGGTGGAGCGTCACCTGCTCCAGGAAAGGCATCTGCTCTACAAAGGAATCTACCCGATGGCTGACGTGTTCGTGATGCCCAGCCGCGCGGAAGGCTTCGGATTCACGAACATCGAGGCGATGTCGTTCGGGCTGCCCGTGATCTCGTCTCGGGTCGGCGCCATTCCCGAGGTGATTGATGACGGCGTCACGGGTGTCCTCGTGCACGCCGGCGACGTGTCGGCGCTCTCATCGGCGATGGAGAGGCTGGTCGCCGACCGACCCCTGGCCCACCGCATGGGAGAGGCGGCTCGTGCGGCATTCCTGGCCCGGTTCACGTTGGAGCGCTTCCGGGCCGAGGTCGGACGGATCTACCGGGAGGCGATCGAGAGCCGATGCGCCGTGTCCTGATGATCTCGTACTACTTCCCCCCCCTGGGTGGCATCGGCAGTATGCGGGCGCTGAAGTTCGCGCCGTACCTGCCGGAGTTCGGCTGGGATCCCGTCGTCATCACGCCTCGGAAGGGCGCGTACTATTCCGACACGAGCTTGGAGTTCGACGAGACGAAGGTGGTACGGACCGCATCGCTGGAGATCAGCCGGGCGGCGAAGCGGATGCTTGAGCGCGGGGGCGATGACACCCGCGCCGCCGAGGTCGGGCCTGTGCTGGGGCAGCTGCGGAGTCTCGCGCGCAGGTGGATCTATCGGCCGGACGCGCAAGTCGGCTGGTATCCGTTTGCGCTCGACGCAGGGCGCAGGACAGTGCGCGAGCGGAGGTGCGACGTCATCCTGTCGTCGTCGTTCCCCATCACCGCCCATCTCGTCGCCCGGCGTCTGCATCAGGAGTTCGGAATCCCGTGGGTGGCCGAGTTCCGCGATCTGTGGACAGATCTGGCCCGATACGACAGCCGGAGACGCCAACGACTTGACAAGGCCACGGAGCGCAGCGTGCTTACGGATGCCACGGAAGTGGTCAGCGTGTCCGACGCGTACGCTTCGCTTCTGTCGAAGCGCGGTGGGCGGCGGGTAGCGGTGATCACCAATGGTTTCGATCCGGCTGACTTCCGCGGAGCGCAGGTCTCTTCTCGGCCGCTGGCGACCTACGTCGGAACATACTACCCGGATCGGCAGGATCTTCGGACGGCGATAGAAGCACTGGGTGAGCTCAAGCGATCCGGGGCGCTTCCTGGCTTACGCATCCGGTTCGTGGGTGAATGTCCCGCCAGCCTGCGGGAATCTCTAGTCGGGGCAGGACTGGCCGATGCGGTCGAGTGCACAGGGTTCGTCGCTCACAGGGAGGCGCTCGCGCACATCCAGGAGTCGACGGTCCTGCTTCTCGCAGGTCCGGTGTCAGGAGCATTCCCGCAATCGAAAGTCCGCGGCAACATTGCTGCGAAGGCGTTCGAGTATCTCGGCTCGGGTCGGCCGATTCTCTACGTGGGTGAGGCCGATTGCGAGGTTGAGGCCCTCGTCGGACGGTTTCCTGGCGTCGCATGCGTGCGGCCGGGAGACGCCTTGGGGGCACGGGAGGCCATCCTGTCACTGATTCAGCAAGGGCCGGCTGTGGAGCGGCGAGGCATGGAGGCCTACGCCCGACGGTCGCTCGCCGGAGGGCTCGCGCACGTCCTAACCGATGCGTGTCGCGTGCGTTCGCATAGGTGAAGGATGGCTATGGTCTGTGCGACGGGCTTCTCAGGGGCCCTTCGCTTCTCAGGGGCCCTTCAAGGTGACCCGTACGGCGCAGGGTTCGTAGGTCGGGATGAACTGCCGGGTGGGCGGGGCTGGGGCCCAATTGTGGCGATCGGGGGGTATATTGCCCTGTTCCGTTGCGGCCGATGTGGGTTCGTGTCGGACGAGCTACACGAGAAGCTTTCGGCGGAGAATCGCTACCACGCGTACTACTCGGGCGCTCCCCCGCCGCCCCCCGAGGCGCGGTATGCGCAGTGGCTGGCGAAGGCGGAACGTCTCGTAGGGCGCGGTCGTCTCCTCGAAGGTGGAGCAGGAAGCGGTCTCGCGCGTGTCGCGCTGGGGAGAGGCTGGAAAGTCGATGCTACCGAAGTCTCCGAGAGTGGACTTCAAGCGCTGCGCGCGACCGGCACGATAGTGTTCGCCGGTGACTTGGCGTCGGGAAACTATGCAGACGCCCAGTTCGATCTCGTAGTGTCGGTAGAAGTCATCGAACATCTTTCGGCCCCGCTGGACCATGTTCGGGAGATGTGGCGCGTCACGCGCCCCGGTGGCCTCTTAGTCTTGACGACTCCAAACTTCAACGGCCTGTCCCGCCGGTACCTGGGTCTCCGGTGGCGGGTCATCGATCCAGAGCACCTCGGCTACTTCACTCCCGTGACTCTCGGTCGACTCCTTCGCGGTGCAGGCTACACATCGGTTCGGGTGAGGGCGAGATCTCTGGACGTGTTGAGCTGGCGCCGCTGCAGTGGCCCGGGCGAGGTCGCCTGGTTTGATCCGCACGCTTCTGCCCGTCTCCGGGACACTGTGGAGGGTTCGAGGGGCCTGCGCTTCGGCAAGGCGGTGGTCAATGCGGCTCTCCAAGTCACAGGCCTCGGTGACTCCCTCTTCGCGTGGGCCCGGCGGTGAGAGTTCTGTATGTCTCGTATGACGGAGCGTTGGACCCCCTCGGCGCCTCGCAGGTGGTCCCGTACCTCCTCGGCCTGGGCGCTCGCGGCGTCTCCATCACGCTGCTCACCTTCGAGAAGCCGGCGCGTTGGGGGCAGGCGGCGGCACGAGAGGAGATGCAGCGCCGCCTCGAGTCGCGCGAAATTCGATGGCGGCCGCTCCGTTATCATAGGTCGCCTCGGTTGGCAGGCACGCTGCGGGACATCGTCGCCGGGAGCAGGGCCATCGCCCAGGAATCCTCCCGCCTTGGGCCGGCGGTCGTTCATTGCCGCGGCGAGGTCGCAACCGTCATGGCCCGATGGGCCCGCCTGCCCTCGACCATCCGCCTCCTGTACGACGTGCGCGGGTTCTTTTCGGATGAGCGGGTCGCGACCGGCTCGTGGCGGCGGGGAAGCCTTCTCGATCGGACCGTGAGGCGAATGGAAGCAACGAACCTCCGGCGCGCGGATGGCATGGTCGTGCTCACCCGTCACGCAGCCGAGACGCTGCGCCGCCGGCGTCCATCGCTGCCGTCTGTCCGGGTCATTCCGACGTGCGCCGATCTGTCGGTCTTCACGTCACGGACAGCAGGGCGGAAGCCCGAGTTCGGGCTAGTCTACAGCGGTTCTCTGGGTACCGTGTACATGGCGGAGGAAATGATGGCGTTCGCGCGATTGGCAGCAGGCATCGTGCCGGGACCGACCCTGTTCCTCACGCCCCAGCCGGAAGAGGTCACGCGACTGGGGCCGGCGCCTGAGTGGGCGGAGATCCGCGCGGTCGAGCCGAGAGCAGTACCCGAATGGCTGCGCCGCGCCAGTGCGCTCTTCTTCTTCAGGTCGATCCCCTCGAGCAGTGCCTCGTGTCCGACGAAGTTCGCGGAGGGGCTGGCTTCGGGGCTCCCCGTGGTTTGCAACCGCGGGATCGGCGACCTGGACGATATCATCGAGCGCGAAGGCGTGGGTGTTCTCGTCGATGGCTTTTCTGATGCAGCCTATTCCGACGCGGCACTCCGCCTCAAGGGTCTGCTGGAGGACCCTGGCTTATCCGGGCGCTGCCGGCGCTTGGCGGAGACGCGCTACAGCGTCGACCTCGGTGTCGACGCGTATCACGGACGCTGCCCCGAGCTCGTAACGGGTGTCGCCCCACCCGCTCCAGAGCGAGGCAGAGCCACGTGATTCGGGTGCTCGCCCTCGTGCCGTACCCTACCGGTTGGGCGCCGGGACAGCGCTACCGGATCGAGCAATGGGCACCGTTTCTTCGCCGGGAGGCTGTGCACGTGGTGTTCTCCCCGTTCCTCTCGCGGCGCGGAATGGAGGTACTGTATGAGCCGGGGCACGTGGCGGCGAAGTCCTGGGAGACGGTGAGCGGATACCTTAGGCGCCTCGGGCAAGTTCTCCGGTCGGCCTCCGCCGATGTTGTCTTCGTGTACCGCGAGGCGGCGCTGCTCGGACCGGCATGGATCGAGCAGCTCCTCGCTCTCCGGCGGCCGCTGGTCTATGATTTTGACGACGCGATCTATCTGGCTGACACGAGCCGAGCGAACGCTTGGAGTCGCATGCTCAAGTCAGTGACGAAGGTCGAGACAATCTGCCGTGTGGCACGTCATGTCACCGTAGGGAATGAGTTTCTGGCAAAAGTTGCAAAGGATCACGCGAGCGAGGTCACAGTGATCCCGAGCACTATCGACACCGATTTCTATCAGGTCGAGCCGCGGATTCAGAATCGCGTTCCGGTGATCGGATGGACAGGAAGCGTGACCACTGTGCCCTACCTTGCTGCGCTCGCTCCCGCGCTGAGGCGGCTTCGAGAGAAGCAGGAGTTCGAGCTGCTCGTGATTGGGGCGAAGGTCGACATCGAGGGATTGTCGGTCCGCTGCCTTCCGTGGCGGGCTGAGACCGAGCCAGACGACCTCCGCGCCCTGGACGTCGGCCTGATGCCCCTCCCCGACGACGAGTGGTCGCGTGGGAAGTGCGGAATGAAGGCGCTCCAGTACATGGCCCTCGGGATCCCGCCCGTGGTGTCGCCCGTCGGCGTGAATACAACCATCGTCCGCGACGGAGTCAATGGTTTTTACGCGGGTGCGGAGGAGGAGTGGATCGATCGCATCGCGCTCCTGCTCGAGGACGAGCCACTCCGGCGGAACCTTGGACAGAAGGCGCGGACGACGGTCGAGGACTCGTACAGCGCCCGCGTTCACGCGCCGCGCGTGGCGAGGATTCTCACAGAGGCGGCGGCGTGACAGTCGGAGGTAAGAAGAGGTGAGGAACGCGGCAGTTTGGGCCCGCACCACTACGGCGACTGAAAAGCGAACTGTTGCGAGACTCTACGGATGGGCACTCCTGGCACGTGTTCTTGTGGGGTTCCTCGCGTACGCCCTGACGCTATATGCCGATTTACCCATCGTTGAGGACGCTCGTTTTTACGAGGAAATGGGCTATGAGGTGGCTCAGGATTGGCTATCGGGAAAGGGCGTTGACTTCGACGCCTTACCTGAAGGTGTTCAGACGGCCCGGTTTCTGGTCACAGCGATCGCCGCCTTCTACTTTGTGATGGGCGGCGTGCGTGCGCTGCCGGTCCTGCTCGTCGCCTATAGCGCGGTCACGGCACTTGTCCCTGTCTATGTCTACTGGTTCACGCGAGAGCTAGGTGCGCCGGAGGCTGTGGCGAGACGAGCAGCATGGCTCGTCGCGCTGTCGCCGGCCTTCGTGTTTTGGTCGGGTAGCCTCTACAAAGAAGGTCTCACGCTGCTGCTTCTCAGCGTCGCTGCGTATCACACGCTGAGGCTGCAGTCGGGCTGGAAAGGGCGGTCGGTGGGCACCCTAGCGCTGTGCGTTGTCGCGCTCTGGGGAGTTCGCTTCTACCTTGCCATATTGCTGGCTCTTGCCGTGGCGTTGAGTCTGCTCTGGGGGCGCATCCCAGGGGCGGCACAATCCAGGGGTGTGCCCGTGTTCGTGCGGCAGGCAGCAGTCATGTTTGCATTTGCGGTAGTCATAATTTCCGTGGGGGTTACGGTGCGGACGGAGCGTGTTCTGCTGGAGAGCGATGAAGGCGTGCTGGTGAATCTCGACGTGCGGCGTGCCGGGTCGGCGAGAGAGGCCAAGTCTGGCTACTTGCAGGAGGCGACTGTAGCGACCCCTGAGGAAGCATTGCAGTATTTTCCCGTTGGTCTCTTGTACTTTCTGACGGTGCCATTCCCATGGCAGCTTGGTGCAGTCAGGCAGAACCTGATCATCCCCGAAAACGCCTTCTGGCTGGGACTCTATCCGCTGATGGTGGTAGGCATCAGCCGGGCTCTCAAATCCAATCGGCCCGGGACTGTGTTCCTCCTCCTGATGACAGCTGGGATGTGCGTTGTCTACGCGTTGTTGGCGGCGAATGTCGGGACGGCATATCGAATGCGGTCGCAGGTCTGGCTGCTCTGGGCGCCATTTGCATCGTGGGGTTGGGAAGTCTGGCGTGAGCGTAGCCGCCAGACTAGGAAGGAGCGATCGGCTGGCCTTCACCCTAGGTTGAGTGGTTCGGAGCATTCAACCCGCTGACGTAAGGAACCACCCTTCCAGGGCCTTGAGGCCTGATGTGGCTGGGAGATGAAACTATGTCTGAATGCACGTGAGGCGCGACCGCCCTCTTGAAAGAAAGGACGTCAAGGTGCGATGAGCTCACCTGAGCGGCCGTTGACGATTGAACGGCTTAGGGCCCGAGCCGACGACTACCGTGCGCGCTTCATGGGTGCGAAACCGTTCAAGTATGTGGTCATCGATAATTTCCTTCCCGAAGGCTTCGCTGAACGGATTCTTCAATCCTTCCCTACCCCAGCAGTAGAGTGGGATGGGACCACCTTTGTTCATCAACGGAAGAAATTCGTCCTGACCACGGGGCTGCCGCCAGCTTGTGACGAGTTTTTTGACTTGAGCGCCGACCCCGAGTTTCTCGAGGTGATATCTCACATTACCGGGATTCGAGCGCTCAGTTCTGATCCCACGCTTCAAGGTGGTGGCCTTCATCAAATTGTCAGTGGAGGGTTTCTGGATGTACATGTTGATTTCAATCGCCATCCCAGAACAAAGCTCCATCGGCGGCTGAATCTTCTTTGCTACTTGAATAAGGGTTGGAAGCGTGAATATGAGGGATATTTGGAGCTATGGGACATGAGACGCCGAAAGTGCATCGAAGGGATCGAGCCGGCGTTCAATCGATGCGTGATGTTCGAGACGAGCGAGTCATCATATCACGGTCATCCAAAACCTCTGCGCACACCGCCGAGTATTACGCGCAAGTCGCTGTCAGTGTACTACTACACTGCCACCCGGGATCCTGCCGACACTGCCGAAGAACACAATACAGTGTACGAGCACACAGAGGGGATTCGCTCGTACTTGAAAACGGGGAAGTCCGCTCTCGTAGCTTTGTATGAACGAGCGAGGAAAGGTGAGGGACGGGTCGTCGTCGGAGAACTTGGGGGCCGTATATTACGCCTCTTGCGTGGTACCGCTCCGCCGAATCGGTGAAGGAGGCGGTTGGCGGGAGGTCATTGGCGCCGGCTGGCGTCCAGCGCACACGCTCTTCGGCGCCCCGGTCGAAAACTAGACGATCGTTGTGCCTCGCTACGGGTCTTTGGACACGGCGGTATAGGAGCCCGGAGGTTTGATCATCGCAATCCGGCCTCGTAGACAACCGCGACGGCGAGGCTGCCGGATTGGCAGGACGCCTTCGCATCACCTCGTGACGCGGTGATGAGAATCTGGACCTCGAGGAAGTATGGCGTTCCGTAAACCGGGAGCGTCGTCCATTTTCGCGGGCATCTTATTGTTGCTCACCGGAGTGTCGGCGGCAATCTGTCTTTCGATATTTGGCCCTTACACGACAGACTCTCAACGGTACGTGAATATAGCGGTGAATCTTGCCAGGGGTAACGGGTTCTCGGCCGCCACGCAGCCGCCTTATGACGTTGAAGTCTTTCGACCTCCATTGTACCCAGTCTTTCTCGCAGGCCTGCTGCGTGTTGGCGTTGGCGTTTACGGTGTCATTGCTGCGCAGGTTGCGTTGTATTTCGTCTCGATCCTGATAGCGATGAAAATCGCGCTAAGGTTAACCGTGGATCGCTGGCCGGCGGCTGTCCTTGGTCTTCTATTGGCTGGTAATCTGCCTCTAATACATTGGACGGCGTCAATTACTACGGAGTCTCTCTGCACAGTCCTATTCTGTCTTTGCAGCTGGTTTCTGATGGAACACTTGCGGCGACCGTGCTGGTGGAGCACCGTTGTGCTCGGAGTTAGTATTAATGCTCTGTTCTTCACTCGTGTTACGTACGTGGTGCTATTTCCCGTAGCCGCTGCCTGTAGCGCGATCGGTCTCCGGAGGCGATCCTTGGCGCGCTACTTCGGTGTTCTTGCAATCATGATGATGCTGCCAGTCGCAGCATGGGTTGCGCGGAATCTGACCGTGATGCCCGACTCGTTTCATCCTTTCGGCGTCGGCGCCGGACTGGCACTGTTTGGTCGAGCAGTCGAGCTACAGGAGCCAGATGTAGGACGGCGTACGGCACGGCTACTCCAGAATCCGGATGTTGACATTGTGAATGTCGCCACCGATCCGCGTGTGCAGTTAAAGGCCGACGAGAACCTCTTCTGGCAAGGGGCTGAGGTGATTCGGTCACACTGTTTTGGGTTTCTAAGGATGAGCCTATCGCGAGTCGTTTTCAGGGAGTGGGTCGAAGGCTACCACCCGGCCCTACCTGTTGCCGGTCTTTTGATCGTGGCAGGAATGTCTAGCGCGTTACTGGGGCTGGCGTACGTCGGGATGGCCGTCATGGGTGCGAAGTGGCGTGTTGCTTTGCCGGTGGCGGTACTGTGTTTCGCGGTAGCGGCCGTGCATGCTCCGTTTGCGACTCAGGCGCGATATACGGCACCGGTTCGACCCGTCTTTTATGTGTTCGCGGTGAGCGGAATCGCTTACATGGTCGCGAAGGCGAGGGAATGGCATGTCCGGAGGAGGGAGAAGCGTGTCCAATAGTGTGGGTTTTCATAGCGACCAACTGACTCGGACGCTATTCTGACATGTGCGGGATTGCGGGAATTGCAGATTCGCGGCGGCGTGCGGTAGAGGAATCAGCGGTACGTCAGCTATGTGCAGCACTTGACCATCGAGGGCCCGATGACGAAGGGTACTACGTGGACGGTTCGGTGGCGCTGGGACATCGGCGGCTAGCGATTCTGGACCTTGCGGGTGGTCGCCAGCCGATGAGCAACGAGGATGGGTCGGTCTGGATCACGTTCAACGGAGAGATCTACAACTTCCGAGAGCTGCGACAGCAGCTCGAAGGGCTCGGGCACCGCTTCGCGACGCGCAGCGACACCGAGGCAATCGTCCACGCTTACGAGCAGTACGGCCCGGCGTGCGTGAAGGAGCTGCGCGGTATGTTCGCCTTCGCGCTATGGGATCAGCCGAGGCAGACGCTCCTCCTCGCCCGCGATCGCGTGGGCAAGAAGCCGCTCTTCTACGCCGAGGTGGACGGGCAGTGGGTGTTCGCCTCCGAGCTCCAGGCGCTGCTTCAGCACCCCGGGCTGGCGCGGGAGGTGGACGGGGCCGCGCTGGACGACTACCTGACGTATGGCTACGTGCCGGCGCCGATGACGATCTTCCGCGGTGTGCACAAGCTTCCACCGGCTCATTGGCTTACGCTCCGGTTGCGCCCGGGTGGGAGCGGCGGTCCGGAGGTGCACGTCGAGCGATACTGGCAGCTGGCCTACGAACCGAAGCTCGGCCTGAGCGAGGAGGACGCGGCCGACGGGTTGCTGGAGGTCCTCAAGGAGGCCGTCCGGCTACGGATGATCGCTGACGTGCCGCTGGGCGCGCTTCTGAGCGGCGGGATCGACTCGAGCATCGTGGTCGCGCTCATGAGCCAACTCTCTGACCGCCCCGTCAAGACGTTCTCCATCGGCTTCGACGCGCAAGAGTTCAACGAGCTGCCTCACGCCCGCCGTGTGGCCGAGCGGTGTGGGACGGAGCATCACGAGCTCATCGTCCGTCCGAACGCGCTTGAGGTGCTGCCGACCCCCGTGCGCCACTACGGGGAACCCTACGCCGACTCGTCTGCGATCCCCAGCTACTACGTGGCCAAGCTCACGCCCGATCCCGTCAAGGTCACCCCCAACGGCGACGGGGGCCAACGGAGCGCTCCGGGGAACCGGACCTCCGCGGGAGGGGGGCGCGGC
>JACXTT010008812.1_pt1 | contig 13920 bp, 14 predicted proteins | sample 9270951 | NCBI WGS metagenome assembly JACXTT01 (sample SAMN15532306, study PRJNA645909) | rock metagenome | isolation source: weathered quartz diorite | place: Puerto Rico | collected 2017-06-21 | reverse complement strand
TGTCTGATTTGGTGCCCCTCGGATTTAAGCTTTGATCTGGAAGCCCAGCCGACGCATCCCTTCAAGACCGTCGACGACTGTCTGCGGCACGTCCTCACACAGTTAGAGGGCACCGACATCCGCGTGAGTTTCCGGAACTACAGCCCAGACCTGCGTAATAAGTATATGGACATGGGCGTGACGGTCTTCATGGAACGGCCGCGGTCGTAACACCGACGCCGTGTGGCATGTCACATGCACCGCATGGCGACGGACGCGTGCATGTCGTCTCACCCCGACCCCTGGCTTCCTCCGTCTCAGGGGGAGGCCAGTCTCTCTGTCCCGGCTCTCCGAGCGGTTACTGGACCGACGTTCTAGGATTTGATAGCTTCGATAGTGGCGGAGATCAGGTAGTCGGCGATGTTGGTGCCGGGGTCCCACTCGCGGACGAAGGGTCGACTCTCATCCTTTGGCTGCATTCGGATGTCGACAAACCGGGAATTGTGCAGCATCCCGTCCAGGTCATCCAGTAACGACGCCCTGGCCACCTATACGTCGCTCATGCCCTGGCACGCGACACCCCGGAGAGTGCCAACACGAATCCCACGGTGCCGAGGAGGGTGCTGCCAAGAATAGCCCACAGCATCAGGGATGGGTCACCCGTGGCGGACCAGATCGACGCCGCGACCACCGGCGCCAGGGCTTTGGCGACCGTGGTGGGAATGGTGAGTGCCCCATTGAGCGCCCCATAGTGGGTGCGCCCTAGGAAATCGGCCACGGCAATGCCCCGGACGATGGTCATCATGCCATTCCCAGCCCCATATAGTGTGGCGACCACCCCGAGCCAGAGGAGCGTGTGAGGCAGGAACAGCAGGGTGAGGAGAGCAGCGGGGAGAAGCACCATCACCACTATCCCGACTTCCTTGGTTTCCAGGTGCCGGCTGAAGCACATGAAGACTACACGGCCTGCCACCTGCATCGGTCCGATGATGGCTACACTCGTGAGCATGACTGCCGTCTCGACGCTCCAGGTCTGCAAGAGCGGGACGAACTGGAAGACCAGGGCCGACTGGGCGGCATTGTAGGCCGTGAACCAGAGCGCCAAGCCCCAGAAGACCCGTCCACGCAGCATGGCATACATGGCGGGTGCTGTTGGAGCGCCGACCTGCGGCGGTGCTGCAGGGCGAGAGGCGTCAGGGCCGGGCACGAATAGGGCATGCAATGGGAGGCAGACGGCGAGATTCAGCCCCCCGAGGACCAGCAGAGTGTGCCGCCAGCCCACCGCCGTAATGAGGAGCTGCGTCACTGGCATGAAGACGGTACTGGCAAATCCGCCTACCAGCGTGAGGGCAGTAATGCCTCGGCGATAGTCCGGTCCAAAAGCGGCCGTGATGACGGCGAACGCCGGCTCGTACAACACCCCGGCCATACTGACACCCAGGAGTACCCAGAGCAGATAAAAGACCCACGGTGTTTCCACATGCGCCCAGGCCAGCAGGAGCAGCCCTCCTGCCAGGGAGCCGAGGGTCATGACGCTGCGGCCACCGTGGCGATCAATCCAAGCACCAACGGGTAACGCCACGACGCCAGTGCTGAGCAGGCCGAGCGACAGGGCGCCGTTCAACAGGGGACGTGACCAGCCCAGGCTTTCGTGCATCGGGACCACGAAGAGGGAGAAGGCATAAAACAGGGTGCCCCAGGAGATGACCTGGGCCACTGCCATGGTCCAGACCATCACCCACGGTCGAGAGCGCTGGGTCTGCCTCGCGACGCGGCGCTGCAGACCTATGATGAGAGCTACAGGGAGGGATTGCCTCATCGTTGTTGCTCCGTACGTTGCCTTAATGCATCGATGGTCCGGTATAGCCCACCACCTGGTGGCCAGCGGGAAGAGCGAATGCGCTTCGCTGTGCCAGACGACAATCATATACCTCGTTGGACGATGTATCAAACTGTGTTGCCCTCACCGGGACGCCTTATCTGCTCAAGCCTTCTATGTCGTTAAGCTGTCTGCCGCGCGGGTAGCGCCTCGCTCTTGACATACGGGACGCACAGCGGCACGATGGGCCCATCTCTCATCTTGCTCTCCAGACATGTTCCGTGAGGAGCATGTTTTGGATTGCCAAGACACACCACGCACCGCGGCTTCGGCGGTTCTGGCACAACTAGAGGAGGAGAGCTATGAAGCGTAGCACGGAACGGATCCTCACGACGCACGCCGGGAGGTTGCCGAATCCCGACAATATCGAGGCGATCCAGCACGCCCGCGCCACCGCCGACCAGGCCACATTTGATCAGCTCGTCAAGGCTGGCGTCGCAGATAGAGTGCGCAAGCAGATGGAACTCCGTAACGACATCCACAGCGACGGCGAGTTTTGGAAAGCGCGCGACGAGCAATACTACCATAGCCGTGTCAGCGGCGTGGACATGCAGCCCCTCCAACCCGGCGATGGCCCTTCCATCCTGGTGCACCAGCAAGAACGACATATGCCGGAGTTCAGAGAGTTCTATACGATCTACGACCAGCTTGGCAACATCCCACGGCCAGGCGTAGTGAACCCGCTGCCGACGCACAAGGCGGTGATCACCGGTCCCATGCAGTACAGAGGCCAAGACGCCATCAAGCATGAGCTCGCAGTCGTCAAGGCGGGCATCATGGAGGCAGGAGCGCAGGTCGAGGATTTTTTCTTTCCAGTCCTGGGGCCTGGCTGGCTCGGTCACTTCCTCTTCAACGCCTATTACCCGACGGAAGAGGCATACGTCTATGCCATGGCGGCGATGTTCAAGGGCGAATACGAGGCTGTGGTCGAGGCGGGGTTCATCCTGCAGATTGATGATCCTGGACTGGCCGATAAGTTTGGTATGTTTTACCCCCCCATCACGGTCGAGGAGTTCCGCAAGCACGCCGACCTGCGCATTGAAGCTACCAACTGGGCCCTCAGTAACATTGCTGAAGAGCGCGTCCGCTACCACACGTGCTGGGGCAGCTGGCATACGCCCCATACCACCGACATCCCGTTCAAGCATATCGTAGATCTCATGCTCAAAGTCAAAGCGCAGGCCTATTCGGTCGAGGCGGCGGATGTGCGGCACTAGTTAGACTACCAGGTCTGGGAGGACGTCAGATTCCCGGACGGCAAGATCTACATCCCGGGCGTCATCGCGCATAAGACCACCACCATCGAGCCGCCTGAACTCGTGGCACACCGTATCGTGCGATACGCCAACATCATGGGACGTGAGAACGTCATCGCGGGTACGGACTGTGGGTATGGCAACCGGGTGTACCCGGACATCGCGTGGGCCAAGATGAAAGCCATGGCGGACGGGGCAGCTCTGGCCACGCAGCGGCTCTGGCCGCGCTCAAGCTGATTGGGCCTTAACATCGCGGAGCGGTATTTAGCGTTCTCCTGGTTGTGGCCGAGCCGTGGACCACCCCGCATACTGGTATGGCTCGAGCGCGGCCATCTCGCGAATGAGCTTCTTGACGATCGCGTCGGCGAAGGTCTCATAGCTCTCGGCCGCGATCACGAACGCGCCCGGCCCGCCGATCACCTGGTCGGCGTAGTAGCGCTCGAGATCGGGTTCCAGTGCCAGGATCGGTAGGCCGTTGATGACGATGCCGGCGCGCACCGCGTCGTCGCGGGCGCTGGCGGCGGGCCGGCCCCGGTTGTTGGAGCCGTCGCCGGAAATGTCGATGACGCGGCGCGTCCCCTTGAACGAGCTCTCCTGCATTAGCGGCACGGCATAGTCAATAACGCCGCTGATCGAGGTCCCGCCACTGAAGAGCCGGCGTGGCGTGGCCACAATCGCAGCGGCAAAGGCATGTGCCGTCGGCGCATCGTTGATCAAGGTCCACGGCAGTACCTGGATCTGGAGTGCCGGGCCAGTCCATTGCACCATAGTGACCGCAATCGCCTGCGTGGCGCCCGACTGGATGGCGCGCAGCACGCGTGTATTGCGGAACGCCGCCACATAGCCCTGCATCTGGAGCTCGAAGCGCCGCTGATCGACGCTGCCCGATGCGTCGACCGCCAGCACCAGCTGCAGGTCGACTGCTGTCTGGGCGACTGCCAGTGTGCACACACCGCAGGCAAGAACTAGCGCGGCTGCGAAGCGGATGGCGTCAAGGGCTGGGGTCAGGCGCATAGGTGGTCAGCCCTCGACGCACAACAACACATAGTACTTATCCATCAGGAACCCTCCTTAGGCTTTGATCGTATCCTAGTCCCGTTGCTCGTCCCACATGTGCATCAACCCTAACACGTCATCACGCAGTGACGCGATGTAGGCCTCTAACTCCTCAGGCCGTTGCGCCTGCGCCAGCAGGGGCATGACCAGGACGTCCGCGACCAGGGCAAGATACGCCCGCCAGGTCGCGACCACCGACAGGTCATACTCAAGACCAGAGGTGGTGAGGAGTGTGGCTAGCGCCGTGCCGAGCTCTTGGTACTGCGTTGAAACCTCCGGGTGCGGGGCATAGTCCTGAAATGCCGGGAGAGTGGGGCGGGCGCGCAATACCCTTGTGTGGACGCGCTCGTGCAGCTCATCCACGGTGCGCGTGATGAGCTCTGGAGCCTCCTCCCAGGTCTCAATCATGATGTAGAGTATATATCCCAGCACCGGGATACAGGCAGCGAGGGTGTGGTGGTAGCTGAGCCGGTGCGCGGTGATATGGTTCTGCAGGACCTGCTTCAGCGTGGTGTATAAGGCTTCTTCGCGCTCCGTGTGGAATTCCATACCTGAACGAGCTCCCTTGTCTCTCTGTTGCTGGAGCCATCCCCGCCCACGACGGCATCAATGCCCTAAAAACAACCCGTCCTCTGGCTGACGCCCCTTCACCCTTGTTATACACCAGATGGCGGCCTGCAGCACGGATTTCATACCGCAGGGTGCAGCAACGGCTTGTCTTCGATGGATTTTACATCTAACATGTGGCGCATCACAGGGCTGCATGTGGCCAAGTATGAGGAGTCAGGCCCGCGCAAGGAGGATCGGAGCATGGCAGTGATCGACGCAGACGCCCATGTCGTGGAAACGGAACGTACGTGGGAGTATATGGAGGCTGCGGAGCGTCCCCTGAAGCCCGAGGTGGTTATCCCAAAAGCCGGCGGGGACCGGGAGTACTGGTTAATCGAAGGCAGGGCTTTTGCCAAGAACACGAACATCGGCAAGGATACGCCAGACGAGGCCCGCGAGGTATCGGATATTACGGCCCGGCTGGCCCATATGGACGCGCTCGGAGTCGACGTGCATGTTCTGTATCCGACGATCTTCCTGAGGCCACTGACGCGCCGGCCCGACACTGAGGTAGCACTGTGCCGGAGCTACAACCGCTGGCTAGCAGAGACCTGGCGCCAGGGGCGTGGTCGTCTGCGCTGGGTCGTGGTCCCACCGGTGTTCAGCCTGGACAAGGCCCTGGAGGAAATCCACTTTGGCCAGGAGCATGGAGCGTGCGGTGTCTTCATACGCGCTGTCGAGGGCGACCGGCGGTTATCGGATACGTATTTCTATCCGCTGTACCGTGAGGCGGCCAGTCTCGACCTCCCCATCTGCATCCACGCCAGCGCTGGAAACTTCGGCATGTTGGACTTGTTTGGCCAGGACTCTGGCTTCGCCCAGTTCAAACTTCCAGTGGTGGGTGCGTTTCACGATCTGCTCATGAAGGGTACCCCCGCACAGTTCCCAGACCTGCGGTGGGCCTTCATCGAGGTGAGCTCACAGTGGATCCCGTACGCTTTGAACGATATGGAGCTGCGGTTCCGCAGAGGCGGTAGAAAGTGGTTAGGCCCAGACATCTTGCGGGACAACCGCATGTACGTGGCCTGCCAGACCACCGATGACATACCCTACATGCTGGAGCACGCCGGGGACGAGAATATCGTCATTGGCACCGACTACGGACACAACGATACTGCATCGGAGCTGGTTGCCCTGAGAAAGCTGAGGGAGGACGGGAAAATCGACCCCGCCACGGCGGCCAAATTCCTCGATGATAACCCAAGGCGGCTGTATGGCCTGTAGCTCTGACAGAGCAGGGGCATTTTCCTGACGGGTCGTATATCCGCCGTGAGCGGCTGCTGCATGCTCCATCAGATGGATAGATAGTGCCTCGGGTGACTGCATGGCGGAGGATGTGACGCAGGCAAAAGCATTGCCAGAACCCACCTGGCTTGATATCGGCCGCCTCCCCACAACTACTCATGTCCCTTTGGACTACCCTGTTCATGCTGAGCAGTTGTCACAAACTCTTTGAGGCGGGTGTGAATGACAAGTTGGTCGAGTGACGCTGTGGTGAAAACCTTCCCATCAAGGCGAAGGAGTATCTGCCACATATCTTCACGCCGCTCGCGGAATCCTCTGCCATCGATACAGGCGTCGACTTCATAACCTGCACGACCAGAAGCTACATGCTGGTTACGCTGCGTCTCAAGTTCCTTGATACGCGCGACCTTGTCACGGGCTGTGCCATCATCACTGGCGATTTTCGCCTCGATTATGACTATGGGAGCGACTTCATCAGGGATACAAAAATCTGGCGCTTGCCCGAATCCTGGTAGCCGCTCAGCACGATTGGTTTTCCGGTACGTGATACCAGCACGCCGCAGTTGGTCCTCAACGGCATTTTCCATCACCTCCCCAACAAGCTCAGATACAGCATTACGGTGCGTAGCGAATGGGCCACCGACATACCGCTCGTAGAGTAAGACCGCATAGGGGACATCTTCTCTCGCAGCATGCTGAAGGGAGATAAGGCCGTCATGAGTGTCAAACTTGGCAAGGCTATACACGACGCCGTCCGTCTCTTGCGGAGCACCTCGTGTGATATATTGAATGGGGCCACCTTCACCAAAGCCTCAATGCGCTGGACATAATTCGATGCCGGCCATGCACCATACAATGTTGGAGGAGAAGAAAGCAGAATAGCGCGGTATAATATTCCACAGCACCGAAGAGAAGGAGACACGCCGTGAGTATCAAAACCCGGCCTACGATAGAAAATCTTTACAAAGTGGAGGGCAAAGCAGAGTTGGTCAACGGGGAGCTTGTACACATGCCGCCGACAGGAGATGATTCGGGGTATGCTGGCGACGAAAATTACGTGTCGTTGCGGGAGTATGCGAAGCGCCTCAAGAGAGGTCGGGCCTTCGCAGATAATAAAGGGTTCCACGTCCATCTGCCGCACCGGGAATCCTTCAGCCCGGACGCCGCGTATCATGTCGGGCCGCGTACTGGCATGCGCTTTCTTGAAGGAGCCCCCATTTCTGCCGTTGAAGTCCGCAGCGAATACGACTATGGCCCGGCAGCGGAACGCGCCATCGCCGAGAAGCGCGCCGACTACTTCGCCTGTGGCACTCTCGTCGTGTGGGATGTTAATTTACTGAGTGAGGATGTGATCAAGTCCTACAAGGCCAGCGACCCCGAACACCCGATGATCTTTCGGCCCGGCGAGACCGCAGATGCCGAACCAGCCGTACCCGGATGGCGGATGCCCGTCAACGATCTTTCCGAGTAACAGCGGGAGCCGGTAGGGGCAACACGCGTACCAGTTCTTTCCTCGCCCATGAAGAAACAAGTCGATCACACCAATGCATCGAGCAATGCTCTGGCATCCTCGAGGTCGGGGGTGTCAAAGCCTTCGGTGAACCAGTCGTAGACCTTTGCCAGGAGCTGGCGGGCTTCGGCGGGCTTGCCCTGCCGCTGCCACAGGCGAGCCAGGCTCATAGCAGTCCGCAGCTCCCACGACTTGGCCTGCTGGCAGCGGGCTACAATGAGGGCCTGTTGGAAGCAGGCTTCCGCCTGGGGCGCATCCGGGATGGGCTGCTGCAACAGCAGCCCGCCCTTGAGCCGCTAAAGCTCGGCCTCCCAGTACCGCTCCCCGGTGTGATCTACCAGCGTCAGCGCCTCGGGGAGGACAACCAGCCCCGCCTCGGCCTGGGCTGCTGCCGCATGGGCCTCGGTCAGCAGGGCGAGAAAATGCGGCCGTGCGATCTGCAATCCTGCCGCATGCTGGGCGACCAAGCCCTGCTGTGTCTGGGCAATCCCCTCCTCCCACTGTTCCTGCATGGCCAGAGCCCAGCCACGCATGATAGTGCCATACGTCACATAATCGGGCAGGCCCTGCTCAAGCGCCAGCGTTATCGCTGCCTCCGCCCGGTCCTGGACCAGTTGCCACTCACGGCGGCCCTGATGGAGCATCGCGACAAAGAGCAGAGCATAAACCAAATTGAAGGGGTAGGACAACGCACGGGCCAGGGTGAGCACCGCCTGGCTCCGCCGCAGGGCTTGCTCCGGATAGCCCAGCAGCCACAGCACCAAGGCTGCGAAGGAGTGGCAAAATACTCCGGGGGCAGGGAAGCCATGGGAGCGGTGTTGCTGGGGATCATAGAGGGCACTGCCCTGGGTCAGGTGCTCCTGGGCATGGCCAAGCTCTCCGAGGTTCTGCAACACCCCGCCGAGCGCTCGATGCGCCAACACGAGGAGCACCCGGTCGCCGACGCTCTGGGCCAGGCTGAGGAGCCGCTCTCCCAGCTCTCGCGCGGTCTGGTGCTGTGCCGAGATGAGATGAAACTGCCACAACCCCATCAGCGCCACAAAGAGCTGTGGGGTCTCTCCCACTTGTCGGCACAGCTCAAGTGTCCGGCTATAGACAGCTTCTACTTCCGGAGTCCCATAGCCCTTGACGAGCCCCAACGCTGGGCCAAGCGTAGTCTGCAAGAGCAGCTCGTGCTGGGTGCGCTCGGGAGTGTCCGGCAGCGTCTGCAGCACCTCCAGTCCCTTAGTGAGGTGCACCACCGCTTCCACATAGGCGGACCGCTTATGGCTGCGCTCGCCGGCCCGCTGCCAGTACTCCACAGCCGGCGCTATGAGGCCTGCCTCGGTGTAGTGATGCGCCAGCAGTTCGGGCTGCGTCTCCGCCGTTTCGGGACTTGCTGCCAACGCCTCGGCAAGCTGCTGATGGTAACGCTGTCGCGTACTCGTTAGTAACGACTGATAAGCCACCTGCTGGGTCGGGGCGTGCTTAAAGGTGTAGGCGCGCTCTGAGAAGAGGGCGTCTCGTAGAGGAACTCGGCGGCCTGGAGGTGTATAAGACCGCGAGGCAGCACCGCCTCGGGCAACTCGGCGATGGCCTCCAGGAGGGGGAAGGGCGCCTCGGTGCCGATGACCGCAGCGGCCTGCAAGAGCTGCTTCTCCTCTGCGGGCAACCGATCAATGCGCGCCGCCAATACCGCCTGCACCGTAGCGGGCACCTGGGTGGTCGGGAGGCTCTGCGCCAGCCGATAGGCGCCTGGCTCGCCCACCAGCACTCCGGTCTCACCCAGGGTACGCACGCTCTCTTCAAGGAAAAACGGATTGCCCTCCGTGCGTATGCTCAGCACCCGCTTAAGGGCGCCGGACCAGGGTTCTGCCCCAGCAGGGTGTCGAGGACAGCCTCGGCGCTGGCTGGTAGCAACGGATCGAGCTGCAGTTGCGTATAGTAGGTCTTACTGCCCCAGTCGTGCTGGTACTCGGGGCGGTAGTTAACCAGCAGCAGGAGACGGGCGGTCGGTAGGCTCTCGACTCGGCTGTCGAGCAGGGCCTGGGTCTCAGCGTCAATCCAGTGCAGAGCCTCAAAGACCAGCAGCAAGGGTTGCACCTGGCTCTCACGTAGCAGCACACGCTTGAGCGCCTCGAGGGTGCGATGGCGGCGCTGTGCGGGTTCAAGCATACGGAAGGGACTGTCATCGGGCAGGACGTCCAACACCCAGAGGAGGGCTGAAACCGTCTCCTGCAGGGCCTCGTCCAGCATCAGCACTTGCACAGTGACTTTAGCCCGCACAATACGCGGCTCATCGGCGTCCTCGACATGGACGTAGCGCTTGAGCGGGTCAATTACCGGGAAGTAGGGAGTGGCCTTGCCATAAGACATCGAGGCACTCTCTAGCACCCGCCAGCCCCGTAAGTGGTGGGCCTGGACACACTCGCATACCAGGCTAGACTTCCCCACCCCGGCCTCGCCCACCACGGCTACGACTTGGCCGTGGCCCGCGCTTGCCTGGTCGAGAGCCTGCCGCAGGGCGGCGAGTTCCGCCTCGCGCCCCACGAAGCTGGTGAGGCCTCGGGTGGCCGCGGCCTGGAGGCGGCGGCACAGCACGCTGGCTCTGACCAACTCGCACACCTCCACCGGCTCGGTCATCCCCCTGACCGGTATTGGTCCCAGCGCCTGCACCCGCACCAGGCCCTCGACGAGCCGCAGGGTCGCAGCGCTCAGACGAATCGTCCCGGGCCTGGCCAGTTGCTCCATACGCGCCGCCAGATGCATCGTCTGCCCCACGGCCGAGTAGTCCATGTGCAAGTCATTACCAATGGCGCGGACCACGACTTCCCCGGAGTTGAGCCCCACCCGGATACGCATCTTGATCCCATGGGCGCGACGCACCGCTTCCGTGTAATTGCACATGGCGGTCTGCATGGTCAGGGCGGCGTAACAGGCGCGTAGGGCGTGGTCCTCATGGCCCAGGGGGGCCCCGAAGAGGGCCATGATGCCGTCGCCCAGTACCTGGTTCACCGTGCCCTCGAAGCGGTGTACGGCGTCCATCATAACGTGCAGGGCAGGCTCTAAGAGCTGCTGGGCGGCTTCCGGGTCGAGGTCTTTAATGAGTTCGGTGGAATCCTTAATGTCGGTAAACAGGACAGTCACCTGCTTGCGTTCGCCTTCCAGAGCGCTGCGCGCGGTGAGGATCTTCTCGGCCAGATATTGCAGGGTGTACGACAGGGGGGCCTGCCCCTGGTCAGTGGCTGGGAGGGGAGCTAGTGGCGGTGCTGACGCTGGCGCACCAGCCCAGACCAGAACTTTGCCCTGCTCATCAACGGCGAGTTGCTCGGCCTCGATGAGTTCCTCCTTCAGAGCCTCCAGGTGCTCGTCGTCTAGCTGGAACTGGACCTTCAGGGCTCCGTAGGTAACGCGCCCCCGGCGCTGCAAGAGCGTACGTATCTCATCCAGCACTGCATAGACATCCATCGTCCAATCCTCCACGCCCTGCGCCACACTGTACTCGATGCGCACGCTCCTCGCCGTGTGAGTACGTCCTGCTAGCATAGGCACTTCTTGCCAACAAGGGCGGCTTCTGGGACAAAGCCCCTCGCCCTAACCCTCTCCCGGAGAGAGGGGACTTAAGGTTGCATTCCACTGGGCTATAGCCCATACTTCCCACTGACAAAGAGCACCGACGAGATGGCATCACCCAGGGAAGGGCGCCCGTTAAGCTGGGCGTCCTCTGCCGACGCAGTCGCAGGGGGGAGCGCTTATGCAACCACAGAGCACGCGTCCTCGACATACCCATGGTCTGAGCCGTCGTACACTGCTGCAGGCGGGCCTCGCTGTTGGTGCAACGTTGTCTGCCTGGCCTTTCTCTGGCCCGTCCACGCTCTGGAGTGCGGAAGCGGGGCCGCCCAAGCGAGGCGGGATACTGCGCGTGCGCGGGCGGGATCCCGTGCACTTCGATCCCCATCTCACCCGCGACGGCAGAACGCATACCGTGCTGAGCTTCGTGTACAGCAAGCTCTTGCGGCACAAAGTCGGCGGGGATGTATTGCCGGGCACCTTCAGCGTCGAACCCGATCTGGCCGAACGCTGGGAAGCGCCGGATGACACCACGTACATCTTCTATCTGCGTAAGGGTATTAAATGGCACAACAAGCCGCCAGTCAACGGGCGCGAGCTGGTGGCCGATGACGTTAAATTCACCTTCGATCGCTTTCTGACAGTCGAGGGCAATCCCGAACGGCCGCTGCTGGAGGCGGTGGACGGGGTGGAGGTGGTGGACCGCTATACGGTACAGTTCCACCTCAAAGAACCGTTCGTCTGGTTACTCGACACCCTGGCCAGTCCGCTCTGCACGTGGATTATCGCCCCGGAAGTGGTCAAGCAATATGGCGACCTCAAGAAAGTCGAGACTGCTATCGGTACCGGGCCTTTTATGCTGGAGCGCTACGAGCCGAATGTGAAAACGGTCTTTCGACGCCACCCGGAGTACTTCCGCCCCGATCTGCCGTACGTGGATGGTGTGGAGTGGTTAGTCCTGGACGACGAATCGACTGGGCTGGCGATGTATCGCACCGGGCAGATCGATGCCGGCCCTGGCCTGCAATGGGAGGTGCGCCAGGCCGACCTGGAAGCGCTCAAGCACAGCCATCCCCACCTGCACTACCAGGATATGTTGGCCAATAATGTGACGACGATTTGGATGCGAACGGATAAGTCCCCCTTCACCGATGTGCGTGTACGGCGCGCCATCTCCCAGGCAGTCGATCGCCAGGGGCTCATTGAGGCCGTGTGGCTGCGAGGCGAACCGTCACCCGCGGTCCCTCGGGGCCTGGCCCAATGGTCGCTGCCCATCGACCAGCTTGGGGAGGGAGCGAAGTACTATCAGTATGACCCCAAGGAGGCTAGACGGTTGCTGGCAGAAGCGGGGCATCCCAAGGGTTTTAAGACGCAGCTCACGGTAAGTAGTGGCTATGGCCGAGACCTGGTCGATGCGGCGCAGCTGGTGCTGCGCTATCTCAAAGAGGTCAGCATAGAGGCCGAGTTGAAGCTCCAGGAGTATGGGGCCTATCAAGCAACGACGGGCCAGGGCAAGTTCGAGGGCCTGGCGATGGGCCCCTATGCCGTGGGCTGGGACGCGGATAGCTCGCTGTACGGCCCGTATGCACCCGACCAACCGCGCAACCGCGGCCGGGTCAACGACCCCAAGCTCGCCGCAATGGTGCAGGAGCAACGGCGTCTGCAGGACCCAGAGGCGCGTAAGCAACTCATCTTCGACATGCAGCGCTACACGGCGGAGCAGCAGTACTACGTGTACCTGTCCTCCCAAGTCGTCACGGGCTCCTGGCAGCCGTATGTGAAGAACTATGCCCCGAACCTCACCTTTGACTTTGGCAGTCGCGCCGCCGCCCTGTGGCTGGATCGCTAGAGGGAATGCCGCATGCACGATATCGATGAAGACCACGTCCACCCCGATTTTCTCGCCATAGGCCCAGACACCGTCGTGGAGGATATTGAAGGCCTGGAAATGTTCACGCTCAAGAGCGTGGGAATCGACATAGGCTCCTCGACCTCCCATTTGGTGTTCTCCCAGCTAACCCTACGACGCCAAGGAGCATCGCTCTCGGGCCACTTCAAGGTCACGGAAAGAAAGGTTTTATTTCGTTCCACTATCATGCTGACCCCGTATCTTTCCGGCACCCTGATTGACCTCGAGCAGGTGAAGCACTTCATTGCCAACGCCTACCGAGAGGCGCGGCTGCACCCGGACGACATCGACACGGGAGCGGTCATCATCACCGGCGAGGCCCTCAAGAAGGAGAACGCCCAACCGATCGTCGAGTACTTTGCGCAGTATGCCGGCAAATTCATCTGTGCGGCTGCTGGTCACAATCACGAAGCGCTCCTTGCCGCCTACGGGTCCGGTGCCGTCGATCTCTCACGGGGCGAGCACACCACGGTCCTCAATGTCGACATGGGCGGCGGCACGACGAAGTTTTCGCTCGTTGAACGTGGGAGCGTGACGCAAACTGCGGCGATTAACATCGGAGCCCGGCTCATCGCCTTTGACGAGTCCGATGTGGTGACACGCATCGAGGATGCCGGCCGAGCCCTCATGCACGAGCTTGGCTCACGGGTGGCACTTGGGAAGAAAATTACCCAACACCACAAACAGGCCTACGCGGCTTTGATGGCCAAAGTGCTGGTTGAGGTGATCGAGCACGGCCCCACGTCCAGACTCGCCAAGCAGCTCATGGTCACACCACCGTTTCGGCATTACCGGCTGGATCATGTTGATCACCTGGTCTTTTCCGGTGGCGTCTCCGAGCACGTTTACGACCGCGATCGGACTGCGTATGGTGACGTCGGTCCCCTGTTGGGCAAACATGTCAGAGAAGCTCTGCAAGAACTCTCCA
>JACXTT010008811.1_pt1 | contig 13920 bp, 9 predicted proteins | sample 9270951 | NCBI WGS metagenome assembly JACXTT01 (sample SAMN15532306, study PRJNA645909) | rock metagenome | isolation source: weathered quartz diorite | place: Puerto Rico | collected 2017-06-21 | reverse complement strand
GCGGATTTCCGAGAAATGGGCGAAGAGGTCGTCACCACCCGCGTCCGGCTTGATGAAGCCGAAGCCCTTGGCGTCGTTGAACCACTTGACGATACCGGTTTGCATGATTTGCTTTCCAGAAAAAGGACAAAAAACATCGCATGACGAAAACGTCATCCGACTCGGGGAACTCAAGGAAAGGACACCATGGACAACCGAAGTACCAGACGGTGGCTAACGAATGAACTGTTGCCTCGTCGCTTGAATCTAGGCGGCTTTATACGGGGGATTGCCGCAAGCGTCAAGCTGGGGGCGCCCCGAAACGTCCCGTTGGGCCGCTGGCTTCAGCGGTGCGCGCTGTGGGATCATCACGCCTTTTGCATATCGCTTATTCGCCTGTGCCATGGCGAAGCGGGGCTGACCTGCACCAGAGTACGCTCGCCGCACAGCGGGGCGTCGCAGGATGCTTCAGGCCGAAGCCAGCCACCAGCGGCCGCGCCGTCCTTGTCGCCGCGCACACGATAACGATATCAGGAGACCAGTCATGTCGATGCCGGAACCCGCTTCCAAGCCGGGCACGTCAACCGCCAATCCGCCGCACGGCCAGTCCCAGGCCGCGCCTTCGCTGATCGAGCGCCTGTTCCGGCTGCGCGAACACCAGACCGATGTGCGCACCGAGATCCTCGCCGGCGTCACCACGTTCCTGACGATGGCGTACATCATCTTCGTCAACCCGTCGATCCTGGGCGACGCGGGCATGCCGAAAGACGCGGTGTTCGTCGCCACCTGCCTGGCCGCGGCGATCGGCACGCTGATCATGGGTTTCTACGCGAACTACCCGATCGCGATGGCGCCGGGCATGGGCCTGAACGCGTACTTTGCCTATACCGTGGTGAAGGGCATGGGCTTTGCGTGGGAGGCGGCGCTCGGCGCGGTCTTTATCTCCGGCTGCCTGTTCCTGCTGGTGACGTTGTTCCGCGTGCGCGAGATGATCGTCAACGGCATTCCACATTCGATCCGGGTGGCGATCACCGCGGGCATCGGCCTGTTCCTGGCGATTGTCGCGCTGAAGAACGCCGGCATCGTCACCGCCAGCCCGGCCACCCTGGTGACCATCGGCGACCTGCACCAGCCTTCGGCGGTGCTGGCGATCATCGGCTTCTTCGTGATCGTGGCACTGGACCACCTGCGGGTGAAGGGCGCGATCCTGATCGGCATCCTGCTGACCACGTTGCTGAGCTTTGCGTTTGCCGGCAATACCTTCCACGGCGTGTTCTCCGCGCCGCCGTCGCTCAGCCCGACGCTGTTCAAGCTCGATATCTCCGCCGCGCTGTCGATTGGCATCATCAACGTGGTGCTGGTGTTCTTCCTGGTGGAACTGTTCGACGCCACCGGCACGCTGATGGGCGTGGCCAACCGCGCGGGCCTGCTCAAGGCCGGGAAAATGGACCGGCTGAACAAGGCGTTGATGTCCGACAGCACCGCGATCATGGCGGGCTCGTTCCTCGGTACGTCTTCCACCACGGCTTATATCGAAAGCGCGTCCGGCGTGCAGGCGGGCGGGCGCACCGGACTGACGGCGGTGACGGTGGCCGTGCTGTTTCTCGCGGCGTTGTTCATCGCGCCGCTGGCCGGCACGGTGCCGGCCTATGCCACCGCGCCGGCGTTGCTGTATGTGTCCTGCCTGATGTTGCGCGAGCTGCTGGAGGTCGACTGGAACGACGTCACCGAAGTCGTGCCCGCGGTGATGACCGCGCTTGGCATGCCGTTCACGTACTCGGTCGCCAACGGCGTAGCGTTCGGCTTCATCAGCTACGCGGCGCTCAAGCTGCTGACTGGCCGCGCACGCAGCGTGCCCGTGATGGTGTGGATCATCGCGGCGGTGTTCATCTTCAAGTTCTACTACCTGCCGGGGCATTGAGCGCGCCAGCCGGCATGGGATGAAGGAAGGGCGGCCAGGGCCGCCCTTTTTCCATGGTGCGCCGCTGTCATGATATTGCCATCGTGATGCTGGGCGGTGCCGCAGCGCCGTCCCGCATCCGTCAGCCGTACCCGTTTCTGCGTACCGCGCAAGCGGGCCCAAAGGCCGGGCGTACCTGTTTCTGCGTGACAGTCCGCCACGCCCTCGCGGCATGCGGCACGGCTTGCCATTCCCGCGGAGACGGGGTCGTCATCACCCGTTCGGGGGTGGGAAAGCGTACCCGTTTCTGCGTAGCATAGGTGCAAACATTGGCCGCTGGGAATGTGCCCGAAAGGGGTGTGGTCGCAGGCCGGCGGCTAGTGTGCGCGCGGCCTCATACCAAAGTATGAGATTGGCTGTAAGTCATCCACGCGGGGCTGGACAAAGTGCCCCAAATGCACTGAACTATAGGCGTGGCAAAGAGGGGCGCGGCAAGGCGCCCCTTCTTGACTCCGGTGCATGCGGCAGGATGTCGGAGCCAACCGAGAGCGCTTGAGCGCCGTTCGCCAGTCGGGGGACATTTCGGACCAGACCGTCAACAAGGCGGCATAGCCACCATCCGGGAGCGTGCGGGAAACACGCGCGCCACGCAGACAAAAAAACTAGTTCAAAGACTGACAAGTGGTAACCGCAGACGTGTAGTGCCGGGGGATGTTGTTCAACGGGGATTATCATGACCGCAGGAGAGATCCGGCGACCCGCCATCGGGCCTGTCAGGGAGACCAATAACCGCTCCATCCGATCCATCCATCATGCCTGGGCTGCCGTGGGGGAAGCCGCAGGCGAAGCGCCCAGCAAGCGGGCAGTCCAAGAGGGCGCGACGGCCGACGTGGCCGCCCTGCTTGCCGAAGACAACGAACTCAGCGACAGCGCGCGCGCGGCCGTGGCCAACCTGCTGCGCCGCCATCGCCTGCTCGAGGGCGAACTGGCACGCCAGCGCACGCTGCTGCAGGAATGGATCCTGAGCCAGCTGACCTACAAGACGCTCTACTACCAATACTCCGGCCAGTCGCCGCAGGCGCCGCGCCTGGAGTTGATGCGTGAAAAGGAGACTGTGCGGCGGCGTATCCGCGATCAGCTCCAGGCAGGTGCGGACTATCTTGCCGCGCCCGATGAGCAACTCCGCAGTCTGTCCAGCTCGTGATACCGACGTCGCGCGCGGGTGCGTGCCCGCAGCCAGTTCAGCCCCACCGTCCGCCGCGGCCGCACGCCGCGACGGCGGACACGGGTGCCGGAACCAAAAACAAGCCTAACGTCCGGGAGATCGTGATGGACCGACTGTGCAAGGCGTCACGCACTGCACAGATCGTGGTCGTGTCGCGTCATGAAGATTTTGGTTTTGACCCGTCAGGCACAGCCACGGGATGGGAAATCCGCCGGGTCCAGCAGATTCGCGACCTCGAACGCGTGGTGCGGGCCTGCCCGCCCATGGCCGGCGTGATCGACCTGCAGTCCGACTACAGCGATGCCGAGTTCGCGCAGCTCGAACAGGCACTGCAGTACCTGCATATTACGTGGGTGGCCATCACCTCCGATGAAATGCTGGCGCATGAGCGCGTGCGCCGGCTGATCCGCGACTACTGCGTCGACTACGTGCGCATGCCGTTCTCGATGCCAGAGTTGCTCTACACGCTCAAGCATGCGCAGGGCATGGCATCGCTGCACGGCGCGCGCCCGCAGGAGACCGCCTCGCGCGGCACCATGATCGGCGAGTGCGCGGCCATGCGGGCGATGTTCCGCTCGCTGGCCAAGGTGGCGCACAACGAGGCACCGGTGTTCATTTCCGGCGAGTCCGGCACCGGCAAGGAACTTGCCGCGCAGGCGATCCACGATGCCTCGAGCCGGCGCAAGGGACCGTTCATCGCCATCAACTGCGGTGCGATTCCGTCGCACCTGGTGCAGTCCGAGCTGTTCGGGTATGAAAAGGGCGCATTCACCGGCGCCAACCAGCGCAAGATTGGCTGGATCGAGCAGGCGCAGGGCGGCACGCTGTTCCTGGACGAGATCGGTGACCTGCCGCTGGAAAGCCAGGTGGCGCTGCTGCGTTTCCTGCAGCAGGGCATGATCACCCGCCTGGGCGGACACCAGTCGATCCCGCTGAACCTGCGCATCATCTCGGCCACGCACGTGGACCTGGTGGCGGCACAGGCCGACGGGCGCTTCCGTTCCGACCTGTTCCACCGGCTGTGCGTGCTGACGCTGACCATCCCGGCGCTGCGCGAGCGCGGCGAGGACATCCTGCAGCTGGCCAACGCGGTGCTGACCGAGCACGGGCACGAGGCGCACCGGCGCATTCGCGGCTTCTCGGCCTGCGCAACGCAGGCAATGATGCAGTACGCGTGGCCGGGCAACGTGCGCGAACTGATCAACCGCGTGCGCCGCGCGATCGTGATGACCGACAACCGCAAGATCACCGCCGAAGACCTGCAGCTGCATGGCGGGGCGGAGCTGCCGCGCAAGACCCTCGACGCGATCCGCGAAGAGGCCGAGCGCGAGGCCATCCGCACCGTGATGGCCAGCCACGGCTTTCACGTGGTGCCGGCCGCGCGCGAACTCAATGTCTCGCGCGTGACGCTGTACCGGCTCATGCACAAGCACAACATTCGCGTGGAGAGCCAGCCGACGGCGGGCGAGTAAACGGTTGGCGGTTGGCGGGCCTCAGCCGGCGCAGGTTGCCGGTGGCCGGGCGCAATCGCAGGCGCCGCAGGAAAGGGGAACAGGCGACGTCCGCTCGCCGGTTCCGCCTTTCCTCGTGCCCGTCGGCACGTCAGCGCACCACCGCAAGGGGCTGGCTGGCCCCGGACCCGCCGCTGGCCGCATCCATCGGCTCGGCGGCAAGGTTCATGCTGAGCTTGCCGCGCGGATGGCGCGGCGGCCCGTTCTCGATTTGCTGGCGCCACGGCACGATCGCGCCGCGCTCCGGTTTGTCGCGCGCTTGCCGCCCTGGCGTTGGGATGGCGGCACCGGACGAGGTGTCCGGCGATAGCTGCAGTTCCCCCCAGGCCCAGCCAAAGCCGCGCACGTAGACATCATTGCTGACCACCGCGTGGCTGTTGGCGCTGGCCGCTTCGGGGCGGTCGAACCAGGCATAGCTTGCCGCCGCGGCGCTGGTTGAGAACACCGCCAGCACCGTGGCGGCAAGTATTCCGGCTGTCATGGTTGGTGCCTCCCTGTGGAAAAAACGGTGCCCGCCGGGGGACGGAGCACCAAATCCGCGCGGGCACGCTGGCTCGCGTGCCCGTCATCATTCTGTTTGCGGCGCCAGCCTGCCGCGAATTCCTGCGTCGCCGATGCTGCCTGCGGTCACGCGCGCCGCTTGCCCGCGTGGCGCCGGAAGGCAGTCCTGGCAACCCCCTGCCTTGCCGTCGCTGCGCAGCCCGTGCCTTGCGCGGCTGGCGCGGCGGGCGGCGTGCGCGCACGCGGATGGGGCAACAGCGGCGACGACAGCAGATCCACCACCGACGGCGGCGGACCTGCGAGCCGGTAGGAGCGCCGGCGCGCCGTCATGCGTGATGGCGGATGACGCATGGCTGGGTTTTCTCCTGCATGCAATGACGGGTTCAACGGACACGGGCGCATGTGCCCCTGTCCAGCCTGAGCGACAAGTGTGCCAAGGGCCGCAAAGGCTTATGCCACGCGGGTTTGCGGCGGGCGGGGCGAGCGCGGGCAGGCTCCGGGGCGCAGTGGCAGACCAATCGGTTTCGCCGCTGCAACGCGCCCTGCGCACGGCGGGGCGCGTGATGGACGCGCTGGTGCGGCGCAGGGTGCCCGTTGCGTACGCAGGGTGCGGCATAACGCGCTGCGCCACGCCCGCAGACGCGGTCTTGCAACGCGTTGCACGACTGAAACCGGCGTTGCAGCGGACACGGCCCGGCAACACCTGCGCCGGCCGATGGGTCACGCAGAAACGGGTACGCTCCGGTCAGTGCCTGCAGCGCCGTCAGCGTGGCTGCCCGGATGCCGGCGCGCCTGGTGTGTCGGCGGGATTGAGCGTGGCGGGCGCGCCCGGGGTGGCGCTGGCCGCCGTGCCGGAAATGGGCTTGGGGCCCGGCTGGCTGCGTTCGCAGCCGGCGCAGCCCAGCATCCCGATGATCAGTAGCACGGCCGCTGGGCGCGTGCGGAGGTTGCAGGTCACGGTGCCTCCTTGCGCCGGCGCGCGGGCACGGGTTGCGCCGGCAGGTGTGCCTCGTCCTACTGTAGCAGGTTGCCCCCCGTGCGCCGGCTTGGGGCAGCGCCCGATGCGCAGTATGATGAACGCACGGGCCCTCGCCGCAAAGACCGTGAGGCGAAGGCATGCGCAACGCACCCGCGATCCGCCTGGCGCATCGCGCCAGCACCAGGCCGTGACCGACAACACCGAACGCCCGTCCACTTCCGCCGGCAGCGCGCCGCCACAGCCCCGCCGGCACCGCCCGCACTGGCTGCCGGACCGCCATACCGGCACGCGCACCCTGCGCGTGGTCGCCGCCGCCATCAACTCCTGGTTCGCGCATCGGGCGGCCAGCAAAGGGGCGGCGCTCTCCTTTTATATGCTGTTCTCGCTGGCGCCGATCCTGGTCCTGGTGATCTCGATCGCCGGCCTGTTCTTCGGCGCCGAGGCGGCGCGCGGCGAGATTTTCTCGCAGCTTGAAGGCCTGCTGGGCGAGCAGGGCGCCGCGGCCATCCAGCAAATCCTGGCGGCCACGCACCGCGCCGGCGGCAGCGGCATGGCGGCGCTGGTGGCGACGGGCATCCTGCTCGTGGGCGCCACCAGCGCCTTTGCCGAGCTCAAGAGCAGCCTGGACGACATCTGGCATGTACCGGTGTCCGCGACCGCGGGCTGGCAGCAACTGCTGCGCACGCGCCTGCTGTCGTTCAGCCTGGTGCTGGTGCTGGCCTTCATGCTGCTGGTGTCGCTGATCGTCAATGCGGCGCTGGCCGTGGTGGAGCGCCTCTGGGGCCAGTTGTGGACGCAGTCGTGGTTCGCGCCGGTGGCCGATATGATTTCCACCGCCTTTTCCTTTGCCGTGGTGACGGCGCTGTTCGCGGTGATCTTCAAGATGCTGCCAAACGCGCGCATTGCCTGGCGCGACGTCACCATGGGCGCGGTCATCACCGCGTTGCTGTTCTCGATTGGCAAGCGGCTGATCGGCCTGTACCTGGGCAACAGCGCCGTGGCCTCGTCGTACGGGGCCGCGGGCTCGGTGGTGGCGCTGATGCTATGGGTGTATTACTCGGCACAGATCTTCTTTTTCGGCGCGGAACTGACGCGCCAGTACGCGCTGCAGTTCGGCAGCCTGCGCGGCAAGCCGGCGGATAAGCTGGCGGAATAACTTGCCGAACCTGGCCGTCACAAACCCGGAGCGGTGCCCAAAACCGGTAAAATAGCGCCCCATTCCCTTCGCGTGCCCGCAGAGCCCGGCCCCGCCATCGCCTGCGGGCGCTGCCGGCCCTGGCCCGGCCGCCCGCCGGGCCATCCAATATTTCCCAGTCAAACTCCGCTGCCGTGAGCTCGCTCGTTTCTGAAATTGCGCGTCGACGCACCTTTGCCATCATCTCCCACCCCGATGCGGGCAAGACCACCCTGACCGAAAAGCTGCTGTGGTTCGGCGGCGCCATCCAGGTCGCGGGCGAAGTGCGCGCGCGCAAGGCCGACCGCCACGCCACCTCGGACTGGATGGAGCTGGAAAAGCAGCGCGGCATCTCGGTGACCTCGTCGGTGATGCAGTTCCCCTACCGCCGGGAGACCGCCGATGGCAAGGCGCAGGAGAACATCGTCAACCTGCTCGACACCCCGGGCCACGAAGACTTCTCTGAAGACACCTACCGCACGCTGACCGCGGTGGACTCGGCGGTGATGGTGATCGACTCAGTCAACGGCGTGGAAGCGCAGACCATCAAGCTGCTCAACGTCTGCCGCCTGCGCGACACGCCCATCCTCACCTTCATCAACAAGCTCGACCGCGAAGGCCGTTCGCCGATCGAGCTGCTCGACGAGATCGAGGAGGTGCTGCAGATCCAGTGCGCGCCGATGACCTGGCCGATCGGCATGGGCAAGGCCTTCCGCGGCGTGTACCACCTGATCGACGACAAGGTGCAGCTGTTCGATCCGCACGGCGAGAAGGGCACGGCCGCGATCCTGGACGGGCTGGACAACCCGGAGCTGGACCGCATCCTGGGCAGCCAGGCCGAAGAGCTGCGCATCGAGATCGAGCTGGTGCGCGGTGCCTCGCACACCTTCGACAAGGACGCGTTCCTCAACGGCAAGCAGACCCCGGTCTACTTTGGTTCGGCCATCAACAACTTCGGCGTGCAGTCGCTGCTGGATGCGCTGTGCGAGCTGTCGCCGCCGCCGCTGGCGCGCAACACGGATTCGCGCGTGGTCGAGCCGCAGGAGCCCAAGTTCACCGGCTTCGTCTTCAAGATCCAGGCCAATATGGATCCGCGCCACCGCGACCGCATCGCTTTCGTGCGCGTGTGCTCGGGCCGTTTCGAGCGCGGCATGAAGCTGCTGCACGTGTCCGCCGGCAAGACCGTGGCGATCAACAACGCCATCACCTTCATGGCGCAGGACCGCAACACCACGGAAGAAGCCTACGCCGGCGACATCATCGGCGTGCCCAACCACGGCACCATCCGCCTGGGCGATGTATTCACCGAGGGCGAGCCGCTAAAGTTCACCGGCATCCCGTCGTTCGCGCCGGAGTTCTTCCGCCGCGCACGCCTGAACAACCCGCTCAAGGTCAAGCAGCTGCAGAAGGGTTTGCAGCAATTGGCCGAGGAGGGCGCCACGCAGATGTTCCGCCCGCTCGCCTCTAACGACCTGGTGCTGGGCGCGGTCGGTATCCTGCAGTTCGACGTGGTCGCGCACCGGCTCGAGCATGAGTACGGCGTCGATGCCATTTTCGAATCGCATGAATGCGCGACCGCACGCTGGCTCAAGGGCGCGCCCGCGGAGATCGAAAAGCTGATCGCCAAGGCGGGGCATAACGTGGCGCTCGATGGCGCGGGCGACCATGTCTATCTGGCGCCGAGCATGGTGAACCTGCGGCTGACGCAGGAGCGGTTCCCGGAGCTGCAGTTCCTGGAGACGCGCGAGATCGTTTAACGATCCCATCGCTGAACATGCAAAACGGGTCGCCATGGCGACCCGTTTTTGCATTCCTGAGGGGGCAGGGCGGTGGCGCTAAACTGCGCCTCAATATGCCAGCGACGCCTGAATATAGAACGTCCGCGGCATCCCCACATACTTGCCCGCATTGTTGTCCGTCGAGCGCGTGAAATAGCGCTTGTCGAACACGTTCTTCACCCCAACCGCCACCTTCAGATTCTGCGCCGACTTGCCGAAGTCATAGCCCAGCCGCATGTTCAGCAGCGCATAACCCGGGATATCGCCCAGCGCACCGTTTGCGCTTTCCGCCGTCTGGTAGTTGGTCGACGTGCTCGGATCGCCCGGCGAATGCTGCTTCGACTGCGCAAAACCATCGACATTGAGCGCCCAGCGGTTGCGCGCATAGCGCATGCCTAGGGTAGCCACGTGGCGCGAATAGAACGGCAGGTCGCGCCCGGCGAAGTTGCCCTGGTTGTAGGTGGCTTCGGTGAAGGTGTAGGTCGCGTACGCCGACAGGCCGGCCAGCGATTTGTCGAGCGCGCCAAAGTCATAGCGCAGCGACGATTCCACGCCGCGGTGGGTGGTGGCGCCGAGGTTGGTCCACGCATCCGGCGCGCCGCCGGTGCCGCCGCGCAGCTGCAGCTCGTCGTCGAAATCGATATTGAACAGCGTCAGCTCGCCGCCCCAGCCGTTGGCGTTGAAGTGCGTGCCGACCTCATACGTCTTGGCCTTCTCGGGCGTCAGGCCGTTGGTGGTCTGCGCGATCTGGAAGTACTGCAGCGGCCCGAACGAGACGCCGGCATTGGCAAACAGCTTCCACTGGTCGCTGACGTGGTACATCACCGCCAGCGATGGCAGCGGCTCGTTGGACGAGACGTCGTTGCGCGCGCCGCTGAAGTTGTCGGTCACGTACGACCGGATGAACTCGTAGCGCAGGCCCGGCGTGATGGTCCAGCTGCCGACGTTGATGGTGTCGTCGATATAGACCGCATTGGCGGTGGTGCCGCCCGTGCGCGACTGGTACACCGGCGACGGCAGCGTGGTGGGGTCGATGGTGCCCGGGGTGTAGAACAGCGTGCGCGATGCCTTTTCGTCGCTGGCTTCGCGCAGGAAGCGGTAGCCGACGCTGACCTCGTGGCTCATGCTCTCGCCGCGGAACAGCTGCGAGTAGCGCGGCTCGATCGCGAACGTATGGTAGTTGCGCGGGGCCGCGGTCAGGCGGCGCAGGTTGGCCTGCGCGCCGGTGCCTTGCTGCTCGATATTGCTGCCGCGGAAGCTGTCGGTGTAGTACGTCAGCACCTCGAACTTGCGGTTGTTGTCGTTGTGGCTGTACTTCAGGCTGAAGTCGCTGCGGCGGCCGTCAAAATTGTCGTAGGGCCGCACCGACTGGAACGGGTCGGCCGCATACTGGGCCGAAGACAGGCCGCCGGGCATGCCGGCCCTGCCCTCGTAGTAGTGGACTGCCGCGCTCAGTTCATCGGTGTTCGAGATCCGGTACGCGCCCTTGAGCATCAGGTCGTCGATATTGACGTGGTCGTTGCTCTCGCGATAGCCGTTGCCGTGGATGCCCGAGTACAGCAGCGCGCCGCCCAGGCCGTTGTCGTTGGTGCCGCCGATGAATGCTGTGGGGTTGGTCTTGACGCCGCCGCCGTGGCTGTAGATGTCGGTCGATACCGATGCATCGGCCGCAAACAGCTTCGGGATCGGGCGCGTCACGAAGTTGATGATGCCGCCCACGTTCTGCGGGCCGTAGCGCACCGAGCCGGCGCCGCGCACCACGTCGATGGTCTCCAGGTTGCCCAGCGACAGCGGCGCCATCGAGAGCTGCGGCTGGCCATAGGGTGCCACCGCCAGCGGCACGCCGTCCATCAGGATGGTCGAGCGCGGCGACAGGCGCGAGGCCAGCCCGCGCACGCCCACGTTGAGCGACACATCGCTGCCGCCGGTGCCATTGTTCTCCTGGACCTGCACGCCCGGAATGCGGCGCAGCACCTCGCGCACATTGTTGGCGCCGGCTTCCTGGAAGGTCTCGCGGTCGACGATGGTACGCGCGCCGGGGTGCTCCAGCACCTTGGCCTCGTTGGCGTTTTCCAGCCAGTTGCCGACCACGGTGACGGTGTTCAGCGTGGCTTCGGGGTTGGCGGCGGGCGCGGAGGCAGGTGCTGCAGCAGGAGCGGGATCAGCGGCGTGGGCCGGCAGGGCGGCAAGCTGGGCGAACAGCAGGGCGGCGCCGATGGCACCCCCGGAAAGGCGGAAAGCGGGCTGCAAGATGAGATTCCTGAAAAGCAGCGCGTTCCGCAAGCCAGGGAGGGACGTCGTGGGCGGCCGCGCCAATGGGCCGCGATTATAAATGCGAATGATTCTCAGAAGCGAGGCGGCCAGTACCCGGCGCCGGAGCACTGTGGTTTCTGTGCATCAATGTGCAGACATTCGGACACTTAAAAGAGAGGAATTGCCGACACTGTTCCCGGCGGGTGTGCGAGTGTGGGCATCTGTATGCAGGTATTCAGCAGGCGCTTTAGAATCTTGCCTTTGTGCACTGCAAAGGCTGGCGTGGCGTCCTCAACGGCACGGCGGCGCCGGGCGGTGCGCAGCCATCTCCGCCTCCCTCCCACATCCATGTCTTCCCCTGCCACCGTCCCGGCCGCCGCGCCGGACAGCGTCTTCGGCGACGCCGTTTTCCGCCGTTACTGGTTCGCACGCCTGTGCACCACGATTGGCTACCAGATCTTTACGGTGGCGGTCGGCTGGCAGATGTATGACCTGACCCGCGACCCGCTGATGCTCGGCATGGTCGGGCTGGTGCAGTTCCTGCCGTCGGTGGTGCTGATCCTGATGTCGGGGCACGTGGCCGACCGCTTCGACCGGCGCCGCATCGTGCGCACCTGCCAGGCAATCGAGGCGCTGCTGGCCGCCGGCATGGCGGTGGCCAGCCTGAGCGGCTGGATCGGCAGCCATCACATCTTTGTCTTCGTCGCGCTGATCGGCGCCACGCGCGCGTTCGAGACCCCCACGCTGCAGGCGCTGCTGCCCAGCGTGGTGACGCCGCGCCAGTTGCCGCGTGCGGTGGCGCTGGCCAGCTCCGCCGGGCAGGCCGCCATCATCATCGGCCCGGCCATCGGCGGCTTTGCCTACGTGGCCGGGCCGGGCGTGGTCTATGGGCTGAGTGCCACGCTCTTTGCCATTGCCGCCGTGCTGGTAAGCGGCATCACGCTGCGCCAGGCCGCGCAGCGCCTGACCGCGCCGGTCAGCGTGCGCACGGTGTTTGCCGGGTTTGCCTATATCCGCAGCCGCCCGGTGTTGCTGGGCGCGATTTCGCTGGACCTGTTCGCGGTGCTGCTGGGCGGCGCCGTGGCACTGCTGCCGATCTACGCGCGCGACATCCTGCACACCGGGCCGTGGGGCCTGGGGCTGCTGCGTTCGTCGCCGGCAGTCGGCGCGCTGGTGATGGCGCTGTGGCTGGCGCGCCATCCGCTGAACCGGCGCGCCGGGCGCATCATGTTCGGCGCGGTGGCGCTGTTCGGGGTGGCTACCGTGGTGTTCGGCGTATCGACCTGGCTGCCGTTGTCGATGGTGGCGCTGGTGGTGCTAGGGGCGTCGGACATGATCAGCGTGGTGGTGCGCTCGACCCTGGTCCAGCTTGACACCCCGGACGACATGCGCGGGCGCGTCGGCGCCGTCAATTCGGTGTTTATCGGCGCCTCGAACCAGCTGGGCGAGTTCGAGTCCGGCGTCACCGCGGCATTGCTGGGCCCGGTGGGCGCGGTGATCCTGGGCGGCGTCGGCACGCTGCTGGTGGTGGCGCTGTGGATGCGGTTCTTTCCTGCGCTGGCCGCGCGCGACCGGCTGCACGACCATCCTGCCTGACCCGTTGCCGGGGCAGGGCAGGGAGCGTACCCGTTTCTGCGTCCCTGCCGATGCCCGGACGGCGGTATCGCCGACCCCCCCTTCGCCAGCTTTCGTCGCTGAAAGTTGTGCCGCACAGCTGGCCTGCCGCACCAGGCCTGGCCAGGCTGCCCCTGGTCCCTCCCTCGCTCGGATTTTTCTGATCCGCCGCCAGCCTTGATTGCACAAGGGCTGGCGCGCCAGCACGCAAGCGCATGCCGCAATCGCCGGAAACCAAATCCCGCCTTGCTTGTCCCCTTCACTGTATTGCCGTGCCGGCATTGTCGGTGATCGTCTGACATCGCGCCTGCAACGTGCGGCAATTTGTCAAGCAGGAAGTTCTCCGTCAGGCGCCTGAGTGCGACCTGGCAGCCCGCTGCTGCACGCAGAAACGGGTACGCAGCACCGCCTGTCTCTTCCATAACAACCGCAAACGGAGCCGCTCCCATGGACCTCAACTTCATCGATGCCAACAAGCAGGAGGCGGCTGGACCTACCTGGTCCAGTTCGCCATCAACCAGGGCATGAACTGCCTGGCAGCCATCCTGATCCTGATGGCCGGCTGGTGGCTGTCGGCCCGCGTGGCCCGGGCGGCCCGGCGCGCGCTCAGCCGCACGCACGTGGACGAGACCATGCGCCCGCTGCTGGCCAACGCGCTGCAATGGATGGTGCGCGTGCTGACCATCGTGTTGGTGCTGTCGCAGTTCGGGGTGCAGACCGCCAGCATCATCGCCATGCTGGGTGCGGCGGGCCTGGCCATCGGGCTGGCGCTGCAGGGCACGCTGCAGAATATTGCCGCCGGCATCATGCTGGTGCTGCTGCGGCCGTTCCGCGTAGGCCAGTACATCGATGCACAGGGGGTGGCCGGCACCGTGCGCGAGACCGGCCTCTTCATGACCGAGCTGACCACCTTCGACGGCGTCTGCCTGCGCGTGCCCAACGGCAAGCTGTGGGGCAGCGCCATCACCAACTACAGCGAGAACGCCACGCGGCGCGCGGACATCGA
>JACXTT010008810.1_pt1 | contig 13922 bp, 12 predicted proteins | sample 9270951 | NCBI WGS metagenome assembly JACXTT01 (sample SAMN15532306, study PRJNA645909) | rock metagenome | isolation source: weathered quartz diorite | place: Puerto Rico | collected 2017-06-21 | reverse complement strand
CCCACTATTTTGCGCAGATTGGGCGCCGCGACGCGGTGGTTTCAGTCGAATTGTTTCCCGGCATGATCGTGCGTGTCGATCCCTCTTGCCGGCAGCCGCGGGATAGCACGCATAATAGTTCCTTGCACAATCTTCTGTGGCTGCTGGAACACCCCGGAGGACTGACTTGCTCTCACCTCAGGTGGGTTGGCGACCACCAGGTTGTATTGCTTCCGAGCCGCCCCCCTTTCGGGAGTTTGCCGCTTAGCCTGTTGGGGGAGGCCCGGGTTCTGGGTCTGGTGAGCCTGGAGCCGGGTTGCACCCGACTTGAGGCGCCTCAATTCAGAGCCACGCCGGTGAAGTGTGAAGATCTGCATTCATCATCCTCACCCTTTTACCGGAGGAAGATGAGCCTCCCGGGCTTGCTTCGACGCGCGCGTGGCCGCACCGGTTTGACCTTCCGCGCCGCCCGCGAGGTCACCGAGGCGATCGCCAGGATTCTGGGCGACCCGGACTACGCCATCGGGCTGGGTTTGCTTTCCGATTACGAAGCGATGGACAGGCTGCCGCGCCACATCGCCAAGATCATCAGTCTCTGTATCGCCTACTGCCTCGATATTCGGCAACTCCTGGAAACCGTGGGAGTCTACGTAGACGACTCCGACAAAGTGCCTCTTCCGAGAGTCGACTTCATGCCTCCGTTTGGGACGAATTTCCACTACAGCGAGAAACAATACAAAACCACCGGCCTTGGCGCGGGCAGCGTTCGGCCCTGGGGGAATAGTTCCGGGAAGTTTTCCAGACCTAGCGCTATCTCTGTAAGTCTGCCTTTGTGACTCCGGGTTAGTAAGTTTGCGGCTAATAAGTGTGCCCATGAGGTTCGAGAAACTTTCGTAACTCTCCTCTAAGTTACTTTACACAAGGAAACTTCGGAACGTTGTTGCCAGGGTACTTCAGTGTTTTGACCCTGGCGCGAACTGCCCCTACGATAACCATGCCGGAATAGTCGTCCAACGCCGGCGGTCCCTCCTCCCTAATACTGTGGCAGTAATCCGCCGCTGCCGGCGAACGAGACTGGATCAGGCAATGATGCGTGTGCGTAAGACAAATTTGTGGCAAGGCCGGTCGCCCCGCGAAAGTGGCGCTGTCGGCTTTAGTCTGCTTGAACTGATGATTGTGCTGGCGTTGTTTATGGTGGTGGCCGGGATCGGTTTCATGGCATTGCAGCCGGCGTTGAAAGACGCCCGCGCGAATCACGCCTATGAGGATGTGCTGATGCAGCTTCGAGTAGCTCGCCAGCGCGCGATCACAGAACGTAAACAATACATTGTCTGCTTCGGGGTAGCAGCGCCCGCGGGTGCGCTCACCCCGATGGGTGCGCCCACTGCGCAGAGTATCCAGATGTTCCGCTGGGATGCGGGCACGGCTCTCTCCGCGGCCACCCAGATTGCAACCAACGTGTTGCCCTCTGACATGCAATTCCAGGCTGTTGCCGGGATACCCACGAATCCGGCCAACGTGCCTGATGGTTTTGGAACCGGCACGACCGCAATCGATTTCGACCAAGGCATCGCCGCGGGTAATAAGAATCAGGTCATGTTCATGCCTGACGGATCGGCGCACGACACCAACGGCAGTTGGAATAGCGGAATCATTTACGTGGGCCGTAATGCCGATATATACAGCTCGCGCGCTGTCACCCTATACGGAAGCACGGGCAGGATCCGAGGGTGGCGGTTGACGAATACACCAGGAGGTCCGAAATGGCTGCAACAATAAAGCACGAAGCAATAACAACTCCTGCCCGCCGCCGGACCGCCGCGAATCTCGCTCAGCAGGGATTCGCCCTGCTGGAAACGCTCATTGCGATCGTAGTGCTGATGATTGGATTGCTGGCGGTGCTGGCGACCTTCGCTTTGGCGATTGGCAACACTACCTCGGTACAGTATGACAGCGTGGCTCGCCAGAAAGCGGCGGAAGCGATGGAGAGCATCTTCACCGCGCGGCAAACCAGCCAGTTAAGTTTTGACCGAATCCAGAACGTAGGCGCAGGCACCGGAATCTTTACCGTGGGCTTCACTCCCATGACGGATCCAGGTCCTGACGGTTTGGATGGCACCGGCGACGACGTTCCGGCGGCTCCGATCAGACTGCCGGGAGCCAGCGGCACAGTCACGAACACTTCCGCGGACGTGCTGGTGGATCTGGGAAATTTCAGCCGGCAGATTCAGATTGCGACTGTGGCCGGCAATCCGAACGTTCGCCAGATTACGGTGACCGTGCGTTACCCGGCGCCACAAGGCTGGTTTCGGACTTATCAGGTACAAGCGCTGATTTCGTCGTACCGCTAGAGGCAGAGGTTGTTAAAGAGGGAGAGCTATGCGTTCCATTGAATCAAAAGCCCGCGGCTTCAGCCTGGTCGAGTTGCTGATCGCAGTTACCCTGGGCTTGATCGTTCTGGCTGCTACGACCCAGCTCTTCAAGCACGGAATGAACGCGACCGTGCTGGTGTCCCAGTCGTCGGAGATGCAGCAGAATGTTCGCTCCACGCTGAACCTGATCGCCAAGGACGTGAGCATGGCGGGCTCCGGTTTGCCCTCGGGTGGTTTGTCTTTGCCCTTCGGCGCCGGTGCGACTCTTTCATTCTTTGCGGTTGATCCCAGCAAAGCCTGGCTGGCCAACAACACTTACCCCACCGGCATCGTTGGCGGCGCGCCGGTCACCAATTTTATGTACGGAATTATCCCCGGCGCGGGCAACGGGATGGAGCTTGGCGGACCCGCAACGATTGCAGCCACTGGGCAGGGATCGGACGCAATCACGATCATTTATGCTGACTACGCTTTTCCGCTCAACCAGTACACAGCCACATTTCCTGCGGCGAGTCCCAACGGCGATGTAATCACTCTTGCGCCGCCCGCGGTTCCTCCGGCCGGCTTTCCTGCGATTCAATCTCCCACCGGAATCCAAGTGGGCGATTTGATCCTGTTGAACAATCCCAAGGGCTACGCGGTCGGGGAAGTCACCGGTATCGCTCCGAATGGCGCCAACACCGATCTTACTTTCGCCGACGGCGACCCCTTGAATATCAATCAGAGCGGCGCAGCCAAGGGAAACGTGAAGTACATCATTCCCGGCGGCAATCCGACAGCAACCCGAATTTGGGCGGTGACCTACTTTGTTGAAGTGCCCGCGGCCGCTACCGGGCAGCCACCACGGCTGATGCGTCAGGTCAATGGACAGCCCCCACAACCGGTCGCCGATAACATCATCAGCCTGCAAGTTACATATGATGTGTGCGACGGCACCAATGGGCCCGGTTGTTCCAACATCCCCAACGCCCTGACGGCGCCTTTTTCTCCCAGCCAGATTCATAAAGTAAATATCCAGATTATGGGACAGACGCTGCTGTCTTACGGAAACAAGTCCAGGAGTACGGTCCTTTCGACCTCCGTAAGCACGCGCAGTCTGTCATTCAAGGATCGCTATCAGTAAAGAGATCGTGACGGAGGATGGATTGGAGAGACGAGGATTCAGGAGATTCGCTATGAGTAGGGCCAAAGGCCGATCACGGGGATTTACGCTTATTGCCGCGCTGCTGGTGCTCGCGTTGCTGTCCGCCATTGCTGTGAGCCTGCTATATATGGTCCATGGTGCCGGCCAGATCGGCGGCAATGATCTGGAGTCAAATCGGGCATATTACGGCGCCGAGTCCGGGATGGAGTTGCTTACCGCCAACTTGGCCGCGCTCTATCAGCAAAACCAGTCTCCGACTCCGGCACAGCTCACCAACTTGACCAACAGCCCGCCGGACAGCAGCATGATCAGTTCCATGAATTACCAGGAAAGCATTACTTGGACGCCGGATGCGAATGGCAACCCGGCCGCGAAGGTCAGCGTCATCAGTTCCGGCCCCAGCGCGGGCCTCACCGCTGAAATCATTCCGCTGACTTTGAAAGTCACCGCCACCCGGCCCGGTGGAGCTTCGGTAAACATGACGCGCGGCGTGGAAGTGGCGCTCATTCCGGTTTTCCAGTTTGGTGTTTTTTCCGATAGCGATCTGAGCTACTTTGCCGGACCGCCTTTTGCCTTTCAGGGCCGCGTACATACCAACGGCAACCTCTTTCTGGCGGCGAACTCCGGGCCGCTCGTACTTGACGCAAAAGTTACAGCCGCTAGAGAAATCATCCGTGATCGACTGGCGAACAACTACAGTTCCGGCGCCGCCTATCAGGGTGATGTGTACGTGCCAAACCAAAATGGTGGGTGCGATCCGCCCAACCCCACTGCCGATCCCAATTGCCTGAAGTTCCTCATCTCCTATGCCAGTTGGAACGGAGGAATTCCCGGCGCTGGGCAGGCAAATTCAAACGCTTCACCCAACGACTGGTTGAGCATTTCAACCGGAAAGTTCAACGGATTCATCGGCAATGGAACATCGCTCGGCGTACAGCAGCTGACCCTGCCTTTCGTGCAGGGCGCGAATGGAGCAGCTCAACAGATTCAGATCATCCGCAAGCCTCCTCTGGGCGAATCAGCAACCTCGTCGACCGGTTCGTCGCGCGAGTTCAACAAAGCCAACATCCGCGTTCTGCTGGCCAACACGGAAGCCGACCTGGCTCCCGACCGGCCGGCGTTGGTGGGCGATGCGGACAACATCGCGCTGAGCGCGCCCAATGCCACGCCGAACAATGGCTGCGTAGGTACACGATCCGATGTGGTCACAGGTGTGGGGGCGACACCTTGGGCGATGGCACAAACTGGAACTGCATATACGCCTTCCTGGCTTGGATCACCCACCGGCCCGGGTGCGTGCGCAGCGACCAATCCGTGGCCGTTAATTGACGGCTGGTTGCGCGTCGAATACAAGAACCCGGCGGGGCAGTGGATTGGCGCGACGCGTACATGGCTGGCGCAGGGATTCGCCCGGGGGACGTTTGTTCCGACCACGCCGTTCGGCGGCGCGGGACAAAACAACGTCCATCCCCGTGCGATCCTGGTTTTCCAGCAACTGGCCGGCGACCGCAACCTGGACGGAGCCATCAATGCCACTGATGGACCACAAGATAAGACTGTGGTCGATGTCAACTCTCAGTACAGCTGGTACCCTATCAACTTTTTTGATCCTCGGGAGGGTTTCCCGCGCGACGCGAATCCGGGATTGGCGGGCACACAGTGCTACGTGAATGGAATCATGAACGCCGTAGAGCTCGATGTAGGCAATCTGCGGCAATGGCTGTTGGCCAATCCTGGCCTGGTAGACTTCAGTGGGCAGAACGGCTATCTGGTGTTCTTCTCAGACCGCCGCGGTATGCGGCCCGACCCGAACAATGCCAACCTCACCTCGGGAGAATACGGCTTCGAAGATGTGATCAACTCTGCCTCGCTAACTGGAACTCCGGACGGAGTATTGGAGCCCATCGGGTCAAACGGCTTTTCTCCGGAGAACGTGGACGAGAACAACAACCCTCTGCCCGAAGTTTGGGGAGCGATCAACGTCGGAAACGGCATGCGTATCGCCACCGTCGGCAATCCCTATAAGACCGTCGACTGTCTAAACGGAGAGCGGCAGAACATCGTGACCGGAGCACGACATGTGTTGCGACTTGTCGATGGCAGCCTGGGAAACCTGCCAGTGCGCCCGGACAACGCCCTGGGCGGCTTTACCGTCGCTTCGGAAAATCCCGTGTATGTGTTGGGCGACTACAATTCGAATGCCGGCGATCCGTTCTGGGGCAATCCCTCGGGCGCGGCAGACATCAATCACGCGGCGGCGGCAGTGATCGCCGACTCAGTAACTCTGCTTTCCAGGAACTGGTCGGATGTTGCCAGCATGCAAAATCCTACCAACCTCGGCGGGCGGCCGGCAGCTTCGACTTACTACCGTCTGGCGATCGCGGGCGGCAAGAACATGAACTTCCCTCAACCGCTTGGAACGGGAGCAGACTTTGGCACCGATGGCGGAGTACACAACTTCCTGCGCTACATCGAAACCTGGGGCGGTGCGACTCTCAACTATCGCGGATCTCTGGTCAGCTTGTACTACTCGGAATACGCGACGGGAACTTTCAAGTGCTGCACTCTAGTCTACAGTCCGCCAAACCGTAACTACTATTTCGACACTGCGTTCCTGGATCCGGCGAAACTGCCTCCGGGCACGCCCATGTTGCAGGATGTGGTAAATCTGACCTACTGGCAGGACTTCAAGCCGTACTAGGAGTCAGTGTGGGGGCGGGCTCTCGCCCGCCGCTTTTTTGAAATTGGTTTTGTGTTGGTTTTTTTTGGTGTTCCGGGCTGCAGGCCAGGAAACCTATAGACCTGCAAAATCAAGTCAAAGGCGGCGGACAGGAGTGTCCGCCCCACTTCGGTTCTAGGATTAGAACTGACTCTTTTGGTAGATAGCTTTTTCTTCGGAACCAGTCTTCCATTGCATCTTTCAACTCTGCGATCGGCACGCTAGTGCCGATTTCCATTAAGCCGTCGGCCACCGGAAGGGTGTTATCGAACACGCTGGCGTTGGTGAAATTGCGCATGGAAAAACTGTCCAACCACTTTAAGGGACAAGCTCTCCGCCGGCCATCCTGTTCATACTCCACGCGTATCTTCCGGGCAAACATGCAAGTCAATTTAACCACACAGCCCGCCAACCAATACAAACCATGGATTCCGGATGTCCTTCGTCTGGGCGGGTAGGACCCCCCTATTCGTGGCGCACCACCTGGCGCACTGCCTGTCACTGCCTGTCGCACTGCCTTGACAGGTCTGCCATCGCGGCATAATCTGCCGCGACGCATTGCAGGCAACGCTGGAGGCAAGCATGTACTTTCTCTACATCATCCTGGTTGGTTTGGTCGCGGGCTGGGCAGCAGGCAAGATCATGAAAGGATCGGGCTACGGTCCGCTCATGGATATTTTGCTCGGCATCGTGGGCGCCATCGTCGGTGGCTGGATCATGCGACTGCTGGGCTTCTATACTAGCGGTGGACTGATCCCCAGCATCCTGGTAGCGATTCTGGGCGCGGTGGTGGTGATACTGATTGCCCGCGCACTGAAGAAAGTGTGAACTAGTCCGACCCCGAGCGCCCGATCTGCACCAAGTCGGCTGCGGACTTCTGCGGGTGCGTGAGCCCGTTCCAACGGGACGGTTTCACCGAATCCGACCGCAGGCGATTCAACAGCGAGCCGATTGCTGTCGAACCGCGCACCAGATGGCCGATTTTCAGCGGGCCCAAAACTTTTCTCTGCTGCACGTGATGCAGGCCGCTTGAAACCACGCAGCCGCACTGGCTGCAATCCGGTGTCCCGCCAAAAATACAAGGCTCGACTCGCGTGGTCAGGTCCGCCGAGAAATTTGTCGACATCTTCGAGAACAGGCATTCCTGCGGATTTTTCGGCGGCTCCAGCAAAGCTTGCGCGATGCCCGGACTCATCAGCAGTTTGGGATAAGCCTCCCGCAAGCCGGGAAGCTCCCGCGCTACACGTTGCCGCTCTTCCAGCGTCAGCATCTCGGCTGTGCTTTCACCCTGTTGCGGGCTGTACAGGCTCACCCAGACCCGCTTTACTTCCGGCCGCGCCTCCCAGAATGCGACATATTCCTCGAGATACCCGGGTCGTTTCATCATCGGCCCGGTAATCGTCCAGTGAACATTTACTTCGCGATCGCGGATGTTTTCCAGGATGCGCTCATAGGTCGCGGGCTTGCGGCGCGGATTGTGGTGCTCGGGTAGGCCGTCGATGGAGACCGCCACCCTATTGCGGGGCAGGCCCATCCACTCAGCAGGGATGGGAATGATCCCGCTGGTGACCACCATGGTGAAAATATTCCGCGCGCTGAGCTCTGGCAGTATGCGGCTGAGTTCCCGGTGGCGGATCATCGGCTCTCCGCCCACCAGCGAAACGTGGCGCGGACGATGTTTCTTCACCAGGCCAAGCACTCCCGCGACCAGGGCATCGCCGCGGAGATCGGAAAGCTCGGTGAGTTTCTTTTCGCCTCCCAGATGAGAGTCCCCGTAGGCATAACATCCGGGGCAACTTAAGGGGCACTCGCGGGTGATTTCGATAGACAGCATAGGAGCCCGGCCATTGAGGATGCTTCCCCAAGCGGCAAACAGTTCTCCCACAGTCATTCCGGGACGTGATTGGGACATAGGGTTTCCCCGTTAGATGCAACGGAGAGACGAAGTTGACGTGGAAAAGAGAAAGCGTGTGCTTGAGACGCCGGGTCGGGATCCAACCCCTAGAACGGTGTGGCATAAGCTTATTGTTTGCTGGTGTTTAGCCGTTTCCCAGTTCGTAATCCCGGCGGGCAAGCATTCCGCCACCAACTCTGGCAGAATGGAAGGAGTCCAAGCGCGTATTTCCATCGTCGACGGACAAACTCCCCGATCAGGATGGCTATGAAAACTGCACGTTCGCGCGGTCCACTCACGCGCAATATACACCTCGTCAAATGGGTCGAAAAAACCGCCGAACTGACCAAGCCGAAATCAATCCACTGGGTGGACGGATCGCAGGCGGAAAACGACAAGCTCCTTCGGGAAATGGTGGCTAACGGCTCCCTGACCAAGTTGAACCAGGATCTGTGGCCGGGATGCTACCTGGCTCGCTCGGACGCTAGCGACGTGGCCCGAGTGGAAGACCGGACATTCATATGCTCCCTTTCGAAGGATAATGCCGGCCCCACCAATAACTGGGAAAATCCCTTCACCATGCGCCGCAAGCTGAAGGAGATATTTAAAGGCTGCATGCAGGGACGCACCATGTACGTGCTTCCCTTCAGCATGGGACCGGTAGGGGGTCCGATGTCGCAGATCGGGGTGCAGCTTACCGATTCAGCGTACGTAGTGGTAAACATGCGAATCATGGCTCGCATCGGAATCGATGTTTTCAAGGAAATCGATAAAGACGAAAAGCGCGTAGTGCCGTGCATCCACAGCGTGGGCGCTCCGCTGGTTCCCGGCCAGAAAGACGTCCTCTGGCCGTGTAATACGGAAAAATACATCGTTCACTTTCCCGAGACGCGTGAGATCTGGTCCTACGGATCCGGTTACGGCGGCAACGCGCTGCTGGGCAAGAAATGCTTCGCATTGCGGATCGCTTCCAACATCGCCCGCGACGAAGGCTGGATGGCGGAGCACATGCTCATCCTGGGCGTGGAGGACCCGAAGGGGAAGAAAACCTACGTAGCGGCCGCCTTTCCCAGCGCCTGCGGCAAGACCAATTTCGCGATGGTGGTTCCGCCCAAGGGGCTGGAGGACTGGAAGATCTGGACCGTAGGGGACGATATCGCATGGATCAAGCCTGATGCCGAAGGCTGCCTGCGGGCCATCAATCCGGAAGCCGGGTTCTTCGGTGTAGCGCCGGGCACGTCACAAAAAACCAATCCCAACGCGATGGCAACCCTCTCCCGCAACACCATCTTCACCAATGTAGCTCTCACTCCGGAAGGCGGCGTGTGGTGGGAAGGCATGACGGACAAGCCGCCAGACGAGTGCCTGGATTGGCAAGGCAACGTGTGGACGCCGGAGATCGCCAAGAAAACCGGCACCAAGGCTGCGCATCCCAATGCGCGCTTCACGGCTCCTGCATCGCAGTGTCCGACCATCGACGCAGCCTGGGAAGATCCTAACGGAGTGCCCATCAGCGCCATCATTTTCGGTGGCCGCCGCGCCAGCACCATCCCCCTCATCTATCAGGCGTTCAATTGGAGCGCGGGAGTCTACGTCGGCGCCACGGTGGGATCGGAGATGACAGCGGCAGCCGGCGGAGAAATCGGCAAGGTCCGCCGCGATCCCATGGCCATGCTGCCGTTCTGCGGCTATCACATGGGCGATTATTTCCGCCACTGGATCAAGATGCAGCGCAGGCTAAGCAAGACGCCGCGCATTTTTCACGTGAACTGGTTCCGAAAAGATACAGACGGTAACTTCATGTGGCCGGGATTCCGCGATAATGCAAGGGTGCTCAAGTGGATTGTGGATCGAGTCCACGGCCGCTCCCAGGGTAAGGAAACCCCCATCGGCTGGACTCCGCACTACGAAGACATCGAGTGGAAGGGCCTGGATTTCCCCAAAGAGAAATTTGAAAAGCTGCAAGCGGTAGATCGGGCAGCATGGCGCTCCGAGGTTATCGGGCACGAGGAACTGTTCATTCTCCTGCACGCGCATCTTCCGCCGGAGATGATTTACGAACGGGAGCTATTGATTTGCCGACTCTGATTTTAGTGTGGGCGCGAGCGTCCCGCTCGTGCGGCAGCGAGATCGTCCAGCGGAAATGCTTTTGCATGAAGGTTGCGACTTGGAGAGGGACCGACTTCAGTCGTGCCGTAAAGAGCACTTCAAATGGGCGGCTTTAGCGGCTGAGGCTGGCTCTGCTAAACCGACGCCACAGACGGAGATGGCACCCCACTCGCGATAGCATCGAGATGTTTTAGGGTTTCTGCCACGGTCAACGAATACATCTCCCGCCCCAGCCCCTCACCGGACTCAGCCGCAGTCCTCAAGTAATGCCCGGCAATCTCCACCGCCAACGTATCCGTAATCGCCTGGCCGGTCCGTTTTTTGTACTCCACCCAAGCGGGATGCGGCAGGGCTACCCACACTGGCCTGCCGTCCACCAGAAACTTGACGTCGAGGGCGTCGGCGTGGCGCGTGGCGATGGCTACAATGAGTGCTTGATAGACGCAGTGCAGGTTGGCTTTGCTCCAGCGATCGACAACGTGGAAGTCCTGATACATGGCTGTGAAAACTATATCGGACCTGATAAGCGCGGGCAAATCGCGGAAATGTAGCGCCGGCATCCTGCCGGCAGTCCGGTGGGCGTCCCGCCCACCTCTGCGGGATACGATGTCAGTGCTTTCTCAAGGCCTCTGTTACAAGCCAAGATTTCTAACTCCGGGCGGGGGACGCGTAGGTCCTTCGCTGCGCTCAGGATGACAAAGTGGTTAGGTTGATTCGGAGCCGAACTGGTGCGTGAATTATGATGTTTGATCCAAAAGCTGATAGCTGATGGCTGAGAGCTCTTCCATGAAAAACCTTGGCATCCTCTTCTCCGGACGCGGCTCGAACCTTGAAGCCATCGCAAATAGCGTGGATTCCGGCAGAATCCCAAATGCGCGCATCGCGGTCGTCATCTCCAACAAGCCCGACGCCGGCGGAATTGAACTCGCTCGCCGCCTCGGACTCAGGGCGATGGTCATCCACTCCAAAGGCAAACAGCGCGAAGAGCACGATCACGAAGTCGTAGCCGCCCTGCAACAGCACAAGGTTGATTTGGTCTGCCTGGCGGGATACATGCGTCTGCTCTCGCCCTGGTTCGTGCAGCAATTTCCGCGGCGCATCTTGAATATCCACCCGTCGCTGTTGCCGTCGTTCCCCGGCTTGGAGGCACAAGAGCAAGCCTTCGCCTACGGCGTAAAGGTAACCGGCTGCACCGTGCATTTCGTCGATGAAGAACTCGACCACGGAGCCATCATCGTGCAGAAAGCAATCCCGGTGCTGGACAGAGACGACGAACGCACGCTGACGGCACGAATCCTGGAGCAGGAACACGTTGCGTATTCGGAAGCGATCAACATTGTCCTGAAAGGAAGTTTCGAGATTGACGGTAGGAGACTAGTACGAGCGCCGGCAACACACACCTAGGCCCCCTGGCTGTCCTCACAAGTATCTACCGCTATAATCGTTACCCTATGCCCACATTCCCACCCGTCGACGAGCAACTCGCTTACATAAAGAAGGGCTCCGCCGAGATTGTGAAAGAGTCTGAGCTTCGCTCCAAGCTCGAGAAATCCCTCGCCTCCGGAAAGCCGCTTCGGATCAAAGCCGGCTTCGATCCCACGGCGCCTGATCTCCATCTTGGCCACACAGTACTGTTGCGCAAGTTGAAGCACTTCCAGGATCTCGGGCACACTGTCATCTTCCTCATTGGCGACTTTACCGGCATGATTGGCGACCCTACTGGGCGCTCGGCGACTCGTCCGCCGCTTAGCCCAGAAGAAATCATGCGCAACGCCAAGACTTACATGGCGCAGGTGTTCAAGATTCTTTCTCAGGCAAAGACCGAAACCCGCTTCAACAGCGAGTGGTTCGACAAGCTGAAGTCCGCCGACTGGATTCGCCTGGCCACCAAGTTCACGGTTTCGCAGATGCTCGAACGCGAAGACTTCCACAAACGTTTTCAGGAAGAAAAGCCCATTGCCATGCACGAACTGCTCTTCCCGCTGGTCCAGGGATATGACTCGGTCGCCCTTAAGGCCGACGTCGAACTCGGCGGCACCGACCAGAAATTCAACCTGCTGGTCGGCCGAGAGATGTTGCGCGCCTACGGACAGGAGTCGCAGGTAGTGCTGACTACTCCCATCATTGAGGGCCTCGATGGCGTGCAGAAAATGTCTAAGTCGCTGGGCAATGCCATCGGCATTCAGGAGCCGCCGCTGGAGATGTATGGCAAAGTGATGTCCGTTTCTGACGCGATGATGTGGAGGTACTACGAGCTGCTGACGGATGTGCAACTCCCGGAAATTGAAAAGATGAAAGCCGAGTCACACCCGATGGAGTCGAAAAAAGATCTGGCGCGGCGCATCGTGACGGATTTTCACTCGGCGGTGGCGGCGGCGAAGGCTGGGGAGGATTGGGCGAAGCAGTTTCAAAAAGGTGCACTGCCCGAAGATGTAGAGCAGGTTTCAGTCCGCTTTGCTGATGTTGCCACGAAGGATGGTGACGGCATTCGCGCAGACCGGTTGCTGGTGCAAGCGGACTTAGCCAGTTCGGCCTCGGAGGCGACCCGGAAGATCAAGGAGAACGCAGTGAGAGTGAACGGTGAACCGTTCTCGGGCGTTGTCATTAACATCGCGCCCGATCCCGCGGGCAGTATGTCGGTTACAGTTCAGCTCGGACGTAAGATCAAGAAAGTTACGATTAACCCGTAAGATCTCTGTCCCGCCGTGTCCTCCCGGATCCGTTCTGCTACCCTCATGCCGCTGACATGCGAGCTTCCACCATCTTCCGGCTGTCGTCGTCCGAAAGAGATCTCGAGCCATTCAAGAAAGAATCAAGTGTCACCTGGCTCACCGGCCTGCCTGTGTCATCGAGCGAGGCCGACGCAATTCTCATCTTTGGTGGGGATGGCACGGTGCATCGTCATCTGGCGCAACTGGTGCGCCTGCAGTTGCCCGTGCTGGTCGTTCCCCGAGGCAGTGGAAATGATTTTGCCCGCGCCCTGAACCTGTGCAGCGTCGGCGATGCGCTGGCGGCGTGGCGGCAATTCGTTTCCTGTAAAGAAAACGTGCGCCCCATCGATCTCGGAGTGATCACATCGCCGATCGCAGGCGAGGCACCCGCGCCACGCGAGCCTTCGCGCACTGGAAATCAGAAGCCGGAAACGCGAAGCTATTTCTGCTGCGTCGGCGGTATCGGACTCGACGCCGAAGTCGCCAAGCGCGCCAACCAACTTCCCCGCTGGATTCGCCGACGCGGCGGATACGCGCTCAGCCTCCTGCCCACGCTGATCGGATTCAAGCCGCCCAGGGTTAAGGTTCAGTCCGGTCTGCTGGGGTCATCCGGTACTTTCGCGATTCAGCACGACGGGCCTGCCATGGTTGTTGCGTTCGCCAACGCTCCCGCCTACGGCGACGGCATCAAGATCGCTCCTCACGCCCGGCTCGACGACGGCAAACTTGATATCTGTGTGGTCGGGGACATGGCAAAAACGCGCATGCTGCGATTATTTTCATCAGTCTATTCCGGAAGCCATCTGAGCATCCCCGCGGTCAAATATTTTCAGACGGAGCGCTTGCGGCTCGAGGCCGAACAGGCGATGGATGTCTACGCCGACGGAGAGTATGTTTGCTGCACGCCAGTGGAAATAAGTCTAGAGCGAGCAGCGTTGCGGGTGATCGTTCCTGCTTCGCAGGCCAGTTCATAGTTCCTGGTTTCTGGTTTTCT
>JACXTT010008809.1_pt1 | contig 13924 bp, 12 predicted proteins | sample 9270951 | NCBI WGS metagenome assembly JACXTT01 (sample SAMN15532306, study PRJNA645909) | rock metagenome | isolation source: weathered quartz diorite | place: Puerto Rico | collected 2017-06-21 | reverse complement strand
GGTTAGGTTTGCACAGACGTAGCGAGGACTGATCGCCCGGGCGAAAGTCCTTTCTTCGGCGGAAACCATTCTAAGTTACCGGCCCCATCAGCCAGCGTACGAAATGCTTTGGTCGCAATGCCAGGCCCAGCATTCCTGTGTAGACAACCTCGATTTGCCTGCCGGAACAATCATCCCCTTCGGCACCAAATTCGTTCTTCAAGACGTTCCTAGGTTTCCCCTTCCAAGTACTCCATCACCAGAAAGTCGAAACCTGGGTTTGGCCTTCTTCGGCTCCCGCCGAGTTTGCCCCAGGCGGTAGGTCGCTCTCGACCGCATTTCTGTACCCTCGCACGGCCGCCACGCTTGCCCATCACTTGAAGGAGTTCTCGAAGGTGCTGGGGAACCGCGAGTAAACGGGCCATTTGCGAAACCGCATTGTACGGCGATCCTCCAGCCGATGCGCTAACATGACCCGTTATGTCGAGAGTCTTCCCGGCGTTGCTGCTACCTACGATCATCGCGGCTCAGACGCAGGATAAACCGGTACGCGCCGTTACCGACCCCGGCGTAGTGACCACTCGGCAATCGATCACCCCGGCAGGCACACAGGCCGTCTTCCAGGGCCGTGCATACGGAATCGCCTTCGGCGCCACCGTGGATGAGGTCTGGGTCCTCAACGCGGGCCAGGCGCTCCGGCTTAACTGGAAGAACAACCGCGTCGAGGACCGTGTCGCGATCGATGGCAGTCCTGGTCTGCAAGGCATCCAGTTCGATCCAGACAGCGGTCGGGTATACATCAGCAGCACGAAAAATCGCAAGGTTAAGCTGCTTGCGATCGAGAACGGTCGATCTAAAGTCGTGGCGGAGGGCATCGGCGACCAGATCGCCGGCGCTGTGGCGCTCACGAAGAAGGGTATCGCCGTCGTGCCTCTTATTTACAACAATAAGCTGGCGATTGTGGATACCGTGCAAGGCCGCGCGCTCACCAGTGCCGTAACAGGCATCGCTCCCTTCGGGGCAGCCGTGAACGCCGAGGGTACGGTCGCCTACGTCAGCAACTGGGGCGGCCGCCTGCCGAAGACCGGCGACCTCACGGCCCGCACGGGCCTGCTGCCGACTGCCGATCAGGTCGTTGTGGATTCGCGCGGCATCGCCTCCACCGGGACCGTCAGCCGCGTCGATCTCGCCTCCGGCCAGGTGACTCACACCATCCAGGTCGGGCTTCACCCGATGGCGATTCTCTGGGACGAGCCGCGCAACCTGGTTTACGTTGTTAACGGAAACTCCGATTCGGTTTCGGTGATCGATGCAGGCCAGAACCACGTGGTGAACACCATTGCGGTCCAACCGTTCGGAGTGAGGATACCTGGAATCGCTCCCACAGCGCTGGCCATATCCGGCGATGGCGCGCGGTTATTCGTCGCCTGCGGTGGCCTGAATGCGGTGGCCGTTTTCGATACGGGCTCCCGGAACCTGCTGGGCCTGATTCCGACCGCGTGGTATCCGAATGCCCTGGCGCTCAGCAGGGACGGAAAATACCTGGCCATTTCGACTCTGCTCGGCCCGGGATCGGGATGGCGCGATGAGCCGCGAAAACGCTTCGTGCATTCGAACCGGGGATCGATCGCCGTCCTGCCCATCCCCGACGCAGGGCAACTAGCCGCTTATAGCACGGCGGTTGCGGAAAACAACCATCTCCCGCTGGGCGCCCCCAAAACCAGCCCGCCTGTCCCCAGAAACGTAGCGGCGAAGGCGGTTCCCGAGCGGGCGGGCGAACCCTCGACGATTGAACACGTCGTCTACATCATCAAGGAGAACCGCACATACGACCAGGCCCTCGGTGACATGCAGAAGGGGAACGGCGATCCGTCGCTGGTGATGTTCGGCGAGGACGTCACACCCAACCAGCACCGGCTGGCGGATCAGTTCGTCGTCCTCGATAACTTTTACGCCAGCGGCGGCAATAGCGCCGACGGCCACCAGTGGGCCACACAGGCGAATGAGACAGCATACTGCCTCTGGCCCGGCTACACGGGCCGCAGTTATCCATTCGACGGCACGGACCCGATCGCCTACTCGGAGGGAGGATTCATCTGGGATGCAGCGCTTCGGCTGGGGAAGTCGGTGCGAATCTTCGGCGAGTACGCAGGCCGAATGGCCCTCACGCCGTCTGACAGGCTGACGTTGCTCGATCGATGGAAGAACGGAGGCGAATTCGGCGCCGAGTGGAACGTCACGGCGCCGATTCACCCGCTGAATCGCATCCTCGCGCACAACTACCCGGCTTACTCCACCGCCATTCCGGACGTGATCCGCGCGCAGATCTTCCTGATCGAATTGAAGCAGTGGGAAACGGACGGACGCATGCCGAACCTCACGCTCGTGCAACTTCCCTCCAACCATACCTATGGCGCGGATCCAGGAACGTCGAGCGCCAAGGCGATGGTGGCCGACAACGACCTCGCGTTGGGGCAGATCGTCGAGGGCCTGACACGGTCGCGCTTCTGGGAAAAGATGGCGATGTTCATCGTCGAAGACGACGCCCAAGATGGTGTGGATCACGTGGACGGGCACCGCACCGTCGCGCTGGTCGCGAGCCCCTATATTCGGCGCGGCTACGTGGATTCGACTTTCTATTCACACCAAAGCATTTTGAAGACGATCGAGCTGATGCTCGGCCTGCCGACGTTGTCACTGTTCGATCTGATCGCGAACGACATGCGGGCCAGCTTCCAGGACACCGCTGTTCTCGACACTTACGAGCACGTCCAGCCCAAGCAGTCGCTGTTCGACGTCAACCCATCGGTTCAGGTGTTGCGCGGGCAGGCCCGCAAAGACGCCCTCGCTTCCATGAAGATGCGCTGGAATATACCGGATGCGGCGCCAACCGAGCGGCTGAACCGGATTCTATGGCGCCAGGTGCGCGGAGCGAAGATGCCGTATCCGGGCGCAAGGCACGCGGCTTTCGCGCCGCTTGCAATAGACATCGACGACGAGGACAGGTGACCGTAGAGCGTCTCTTGCCAGACGGGAAAGAGCCGGTCGGCAGTGGTCCTTCGGAGATTAATTCTGTAAGTGTTTGAAGAATTTGGCTCCCCAGCCTGGACGCGTTTCGAACTGATGGCAGAAGCATCTTCTCATCGATCATTTCCAGCAGCAGAAAAAACACAAGCTGTTCGGAATCAATAAGATGAAGCGCGACACGAAATTCAGGCCACGCGTTTCGGGTAACGAAGCCGCCAAATGGAAGCCGGGGCAGTCCGGCAACCCTTCCGGGAAGTCGAAGCTGCGTGTGCAGTTCGAAGAAGACTTCAACGAGGCGTTGATCACCGAGGGGGGGCCCGGGGAAGCAGCCAAGCTGCTGTGGGAAGCCGCACGTGGCAAAGAACCATGGGCGATCCAGGAGCTGTGCCGACGGTTCGCGCCACAGACCGAGAGTCTGCACTTGGTTCATGAGGTGAATAGTGAAGCCATTGATCACTCCAAACTCACAGCCGAACAAATCGAGCAACTCGACGCCATCATGGAGCAGGCCGGTGTTCAACCGCATGCGCTTGAAGGCCGAGAAGGCCCGGCGCCGTCTGCATGAATTCGTGGTGCAAGCCTGGCATGTGCTGGAACCGGAGACACCATTTGTCGATGGCATGCACGTCCATGCGATCTGCGATCACCTGCAGGCGGTTACTGAGGGCCGCATCCGCAACCTGATTATCAACGTACCGCCAGGTCATGCAAAATCGCTGCTGACGGCGGTCTTTTGGCCTGCCTGGGTCTGGATCAATCATCCTGAGGCTAGATGGCTGTTCAGCAGCTATCGGGAACCATTAGCTACACGTGACAGTGTCAAATGCCGTCGGCTGATCGAATCCGATTGGTATCAAGAACGCTGGGGCGGCAGGTATCAGCTCAGCGGTGACCAGAACCAGAAGAGCCGGTTTGAGAACACCGCGACCGGTTATCGTGTGGTGGTGCCGATGGGCGCGGGAACAGGCGAGAGAGGCGACTACGTCGTGGTGGATGACCCACACAGCGTGGACGAGGCAGAGTCAGAGGCCCAGCGCAGGAGCGCCATCGAGTGGTGGAACGGCAGCATGGCCACGCGTGTGAACGATTTTGCGACCGGCCACAAAGTGGTCATTCAGCAGGGGCTGCATGAGGCGGATCTAACAGGCGACCTACTCTCCAAGGGCGATTACGAGCTGCTTTGCCTGCCTGCGGAGTTCGAACCTGAGCGTCGGTGCTCGACCTCCATCGGCTGGACCGATCCACGGCAGGAGATGGGCCAACTGCTTTGGCCCGAGACGGTCAAGCTAGCGAACCTGGAAGAACTGAAAGTGACCCTGGGCAGCTATCGCTACGCCGGCCAATATCAGCAGCGGCCGGCGCCGGCCGAAGGCGGCATCTTCAAAAAAAGCAGACAGCGCGCCAGTATCGAGGCGCCGAAATGTTCCGCAAAATGATGCGTTTCTTCAAACGCCGTTGCCTTTTGTACATCGCTCATCTCACTCCTTCTGGTTCTACGGGAATATCCTTTGCCAGCTCGACACAGTCAGCAACCCTCAGTAATCGCCGCTGAGCAGGGCGCCAGTCAACCGATGGGACCTTCTGGCGATCCCATGCCAGCTCTTGCTCAAACGCATCCATAGCTCTCGAGCCCTCCTACAACTTGTAAAGTGCCATGGCGTTCTCGTAAGCGATTTTACGACGGTCGCTCTCGCTGATCGCTACCGTATCGATGAATTCTCCGCCCTCAGCGTAATCCTCGTACGGGTAGTCATTTGAAAAGAGGATGCGATCGGCGCCCATGGTAAGGATCGTGCAGTGAAGCGCCTGGGTGTTGAAGTTGCCGCTCGTGGTGACCCAGATGTTCTCCGCGAGATAGTCGACCAGGCGCTTCTTGTAAAGCGGCCATTCGGACTGAAGTTGATGCCGTGCTGAATGCGCCAGGCGAGAAATGGTATGGATTCGCCGAGATGTCCCAGCACCAGCTTCGGCGTCGGAAACCGATCAAAGATGCCGCTATAGACGATGCGCAGCGCATGCGTCGCGGTCTCCGGAGCGAAACCCCAGTTCGCGCCCGTAAGTTCCGGATGGTTGTCGTACATGACAGCCTTGTGCGACGCGCGTGGGTGGAGGTAAAGCGGCACATCAAGCGCCGTCAGCGCCTCCCAGAACGGAGTCATCCGTGCATCGTCGAGATAGACCAAATTGTCTGGGGTCTCGACCTGGGTATAGCCGTTCACCATGATCCCTTTGAAGCCGAGTTTAGTAACGCAGCGCTCAAGCTCGAGCACGGCTTGGTCGGGGTCCTGGAGCACGAGGGTGGCCATGCCAACGTAACGACTCGGATGCGCGCGCACGCGTTCGGCGAGAAAGTCGTTCACGATGCGAGCAGTATTTTGCGCTTCGCCCCGATCGAGGATGCCCTGCACGCCGAAGGTCCGAAACCCGGCGCCGAAGGAGAGCAGCACCCTGTCGATGCCCGCCTCGTCCATGGCCTGGAGGCGCGTCGTGTCGAAATCTAGAAGCCGCTCCTGCACGACCTCAAAATACTCTGGCCCGAGATGGCCAACGGCGGCCTCCTTACGGGTCTCGAACCGGCCTTCGCTATCCCGCATGAACACGATGGGATGGCCGAAGTGCTCTTCAAGCGCGATTTTGCGTAAGGGTGCCGGGGCGGGCGGTGTGCCGAGTTTGGGCAGACTGGGAATGCTCATCGAGTTTCTCCTGTGAAAGTTACGGCGCCATGGTGCCTGAGTGCGGAGATGATCCATCCAAGGCCCTTACGGCAAGAAATTGCGTCTTCACTTCCTGAAATTCCTCCATGGCGCGAAGACCGCGCGCGCGTCCGATGCCACTGTACTTGTAGCCGCCCTCTTCGAAAGCGTCGCTGAGAGTTGCCCATGTGTTGGTCCAAACGGTGCCGGCTTTGATGGCGCGCGCGACCCTGTGCGCGCGATCAAGATCCTTGGTGAAGAGCGCGGCGGCCAAGCCATAGACGGTGGCATTGGCACGTGTGACCGCCTCCTCCTCCGTCGCAAATGTCTCGAAACTCAGCACGGGGCCGAATATCTCTTCTTGAACCAACGGAACGTCCAGCGCTTCCGTCTCCAGCATGGCGGGGCGATAAAACGCACCGAGCGCCAATGGACCATCGACGATCGGACCGCCACGAACGATGATGCGCGCATACCGTTTTGCATCCTCGACCAACCGATCGACCCGCTCGACATTGGCGCGATCGATTAAGGGCCCCATCTGACTATTCGGGTCATCAGCTCGCCCGACCACGACCTTCTCCAAAAGGGACGCGATTCGTTCCCGCCACGCGTCGGCGACGCTTCGCTGTACGAGGACTCGCGAGCCCGTCATGCAGAATTCGCCGTTGAACTTTGTCAAGGCCGTGACAACGAGGGGCGCGAAAGCCTCAATGTCGGCGTCCTCAAAAACGATCAGCGGCGTTTTCCCGCCCAATTCCAGGCAAATCCTCTTCAGCGTCTGTGCGCCTTTTTCGGCGACCTGCCGACCCACTTTGGTACTGCCCGTGTAGTTGATGACGTCGACGTCGGGCGATTCAACCAAAAGCGGCGCCCCCTCGTTTCCGCTCTCTGTGAAGATATTCACCACGCCCTTCGGCAGACTCTTGGTCGCTTCGACCGCCTGCATGATAAGAGTGTTAGTCAAGGCCGTCTGGCCGGGCAGCTTGATTACCGTGGTGCAGCCGGCCGCCAAGGCCGGGCCTAAGGCGCGGAGCAGCAGCGCGAGAGGGGCATTCCAGGGTACGATGATGCCCGCGACGCCGATCGGCTCGCGCATGGCGGTCGCGAACACACCAGGCGCGATCTCAGATGACGTGCCTGTCTGTGATAGTGCAGTGCCTGCATTGTAACGAAGCGTTGACGGGCTCCAGGCGGCTTCGAGCGTCGCGTCACCCAACGCCTTGCCCATCTCGCGGCTAAGCATCAGCGCAATCGCTTCTGCTCGCTCAGCAAGTCTGTCAGCGAGTTCGAGAAGTGCCCGCGATCGCAGTTGAGGGTCATGAGACCAAGCGCCGGCGTCAAAGGCTCTTCGCGCGGCGCTGATTGCGGCCGCCGCTTCGATTCGCCCGCCCGCCGAGTACTGCCCGAGCACCTCCCCAGTGGAAGGGTTTACGGCTTTTACCACTGTGGCCGAGTGGACCCACTCGCCGTTGATCCAATGTTTACCCATCTGTGGTAGATCGGTCTCCTGATGAATGTTCATCGAAACCTCCTTAAACCTCAAACTCTCTTCCCGAGGGATCGCTGTGGAACCGCGTGGCACCTCCTGTTTTGAATGAGCCTGCCGTCCCGTAGCTGTCCTCGAGAAACTGCAGGTAGGCAACCTTATCCCCCTCGAAACGCGCCAAAAGGCTAAACGGAGATGTGATCTCCTTCCCGGTCGCGTTCGATTTGTAGGTAAAAGAGCCGAACAGGGCGACGCGGCTACCCTGCTCAATCGTGTCAGTGACCTTGAAGTCGAGTGTTTTCCAGAAGCGTTGGATTGCCCCAAAGACATCAGGGAGCGCCTGTGGCCCTCTGTGAGTGCCGGCCCACGGCTCAATTTTCTTGAGTTCGGGGTTGTCGAAATTCAATGAGACGTAGGTGGCGTCCGGCGTCATGAGTTGCTGGAGCACCTTGAGATTCGACGTGTTCAGCAAAAGTTGTTGAAGCACTGCGGTCAAGTTGGTCGACATGGATTGTTCCTTCCTCTTTTGTTAGTTCATGGCGAACGAAGTTACTAGGCATTGCCCGGCTTGCGGTCAGAACATGCCGTTGGCATTCGCACGCGGAATGTTCCGCGCGATGATCGGTGCGGAGTTTTGAGGCGTGCCCACCAGTTGCAAAGTATCCCAGTGCTCGACGGCTTTCCCCTCAGCGTCCATGCGATAGATATCGACGCCGGCAATGCCGGTGTCCTCGGGATCATCGTTAAACAGGTTGAGGAAGTTCAAATGTGCCCACACATAGTCGCCGACCGCAATGATCCGGTGAACCACGACGCGCGCCCGGGCTCGCTCGCGCGTGACCTTGGCGAAGAACTGTCCGAGCGCGACGGATCCGTCCGGAATGAGCGGGTTGTGTTGGATGTATGACGGACTCACGAATTTGGCTGTCGCCTCTTCGGATCGCTTCTGATTGATCATCAGATCGTACAGCGCGAGGACGTTGTTCTTGTTGCGGACAGCACGGCTGTCAGTGGCTTCAATGAGTTCAATCATGGGTTGCTCCTTTTCTTGGATTTCTTATCTCAGCCCTGTGATTTGGAGACGAAAAGCGTCTTGCTCGTCGTCGGATTTCTCGCGCACAACGCGAAGAATCTCTTCCGCATCCTGGCCAACCGCCGCAAAACGCGGTGCAGGATTCTGCTCGGCGATCTCGATCACGCGCTCGGCGGCATCGACCGAGGCAAGCCCGTTGTCTTGCATGCTGTTGAGCTTGGCTGCAAAGGTATCGAACGCTTTTCCGTAAAGATCGCGCTCTTGCGGCGTCATCCGCTCCGCGGTGCGCGCGAGCGCGGCGGCCGTCTTGGCCGGCCCGCCAGTCCTCATGTTTCCGGCAACCGCGACGACGACATCGATATCGAAGCGCTTTAGTTCCTCTCGATAGACCGTTGCGAATACCTCCATGGCCGCCTTTGAAGCGCCTGATGGACCGTTGAACGGAAGTGGCAGGTGTGCCGTCCAGGTGCTGACCTGCACAATACGACCGCGCGCTTTCCTCAAAGCCGGAAGGAATGCGTTCACCACGGACAGCGCGCCGAAAACGTTCACTTCGAATTCGCGTCTGATGGAGTCGAGTGGGAGCGTCTCGATAGGTCCCGGAGTCAAGATTCCGGCGTTATTGATGAGAAGATTGAGGCCGCCATCCGTCTGCGCACTTACGGCACGAGCCCAGCCCTTGACAGCGCGCTCGTCGGTGATATCGCAACTGGTCAGCGTAACTGCGCCGCCGGAGGCTTGTTGGAGGTCAGTGATTTCCTCTGGTGTGATCGCAGTTCCAAAGACGCGGTAGCCTCTTGCAGCGAGACCAAGCGCAAGATCTCGCCCGAGCCCACTACCGGCGCCGGTAATCGCGGCAAAACGACTGGGCTGCTGAACGGCTCGTGACATGGTGCATCTCCTTCCTATCGGCGATTCGATCCGCCCTGATTGAGCAGTTGCTGTTCCCAGAGGAACGACGTGCCAGTGGCGCCGTAGTGCTCAACGACGATCTGGGCCAGCCCCGGTACCGTCGCCTCGCGCGCCCAGTCGCGCTGCCACTCCGCTGAGAGTACGCCCCAGGTCAGCGGGACCGCGCCAGCCTGGATCATTCGTTGGATACCCATCTCGTGCGCCTCACCGGTGACACCGCCCGACGCGTCGCTGACGAAGTAGACCTCGTAGCCGTCCCGGAGCGCATGGATCACGGGGAAGGCGAGGCAGATTTCTGTCCACAGAGCCGCCATGACGAGCTTCTTCCTTCCGCTCTTCGCTACCCAATCCACGATCCGCTTGTCCTCCCAGGCGTTGATGAACGTGCGATTGATGGGCTTCTGGTCAGGGAAGACGTCCTGGAGTTGCTTGAGGAGGTACCCGCCTCGCTCCTCCGTGACCGTCGTCAGAAGCGTGGGGACTTTGAATAGCTTGGCGACCTTTGCGAGACCGACGACGTTGTTGATGATCGTCTGCGGATCATGACTGTTGACACTTGCAAATTGGAATGGCTGATGGTCAATCAGGATCAGAGCGCTGTTCTCGGGCGTCAGCAACGTCTCGAGGCCAGTCTTGCTGAAGGATGTCATATTCATCCTCGATCTCCTTTGTGAGGAAGTTGGTATGGGTTTGCCTCGACCCGCCCGCCTGCCGAGTATTGCCCGAGCGCCTCCCGGTGGACGAGCTTACGGATTCTGCCATGGTAGACGAGCTGATCCGTACGCCATTGATCCGGTGACGCGCGGACTCAACCTGTGGGGCTGTTTTGTTGCTATTCATTTTGCCGCTCCTTTAGACAAAGCGTCCTGCTTCCTCGAACGTCAGTCTCGGGTTGCGCGGGAAGAGGTTTTCATTCGATCCGTACCCGATGGAGCAAATGAAATTGGATTTGATGCGTGTATTGGCAAAAAATTCTGAATCTACTGCCTCGTTTCTGAAGCCGTGCATCGGACCGCAGTCCAGTCCCAACGCGCGCGCCGCGATTATCAGATACGCGCCCTGAAGGCTGCTGTTGCGAAAAGCAGTGGTTTGCGCGACCAGCGGGTCGGAATAATACGCCTGCATGTCCTTGCCGCGCGCGGGAAACAACTTCGGCAATTGTTCGGCGAAGTCCAGATCATAGCCGACGATGACTGTGACCGGCGCCGCTAGTATCTTTGGTGCATTGTTGGGCGCGGCAAGAGCTGCAAGCCTGCTCTTGCCCTCGGCACTCCTGATCCACACAAAACGCGCCGGGCAACAATTGGACGAGGTTGGACCGAATTTCATCAGATCGTAAAGCTCGCGCAACTGTTCCTCGGTAACAGGACGGTCAGTCCAGCCGTTGCGGGTGCGGGCTGTTCTGAACAATTGATCGAGGGCAAAGCCATCCAGTTTATTCGACACGCTTCTCCATTGGCGACGGCTGATGACGCATCGCAACTCAGAATGGATACTGGCGCTGGCCGGTGTCTCCGACCTGAGTAGAGCCTCGAGGCCGACTTTCGTGAACGTTTGCGCCATAGTCCTTTCTGTTGATGAGTATTGATTGAATCCCATGGGGACGACTCCCCGAAAGGATTCTTTGCTGACCTAAAGCGAACGGTCGCCACATCCGTCCCATCGTCGCCTGGGTTAACGTCTTAGTTGATCGATCCACTGTCGGACATGGAGGGGACAATGGTCGAGCTCGATGCCATCGGCCTCGCAGCGGCTGAGAAACTCGACTGCATCCTGGTTGACGAGCGTCACGTCCCGTAAATCCAAAATCAGGCGCTTCCCAGACGTCTCGGCGGCGAGCAGTTGCTGAAGGTGTTTGACATCCTCTGTTTCGATCCGGCCGCTGAGTGTGAACAGGACTCGACCATTCTCTGTTCTCCGAGTTCTTAACATGCGAACTCCCTCTGCTTGAAAATGGCTGACGAGGAGAATGGAATTTCATCCCTTTGGACCTCGTTGAATGAAAACGAAGAAGGGGCAGCTTCGTGGCCAAAGGTATGTCACTGATAATAAATAGGAAGCCGCCGTTCAAAATGACCGATATTTTGACAATTGACAACACTCCGGACAGAGGGCGTGTGGCAACCGGTCTGACGGAGTGAAGGATTTAGAGATGGGATCGATCCGTTCCTAAGGGCGAATGCTTCTCGGCGGCGATCGAATAGCAGTCAGCTTGCCTTGTGTGCTTGGCGGGTCCCAGGCTTGTTGCCTGACGCGGCAGGAGTCTCAGCTTCCAGGCCCCGCCTTAAAGCGATTCTTGTTGATGTTTAGTGATCGAATCTTCATTTCAAGCGTGGACCGCGCGATCCCTAGCTTGGCTGCCGCGCCTGACGGTCCGAATACCCGTCCTTGGCTTTCTCGCAGAGCTTGTTCGATTATTTCCTTTTCTTTAGCTGCCAGCTTCTGCGAAAGATACAGCTTGCCCCCTGATCTCTTATCTCGAGGCTGTTGCGATAGCCAGCTTTCATCCACGGAAAAATTCTCTGTCTCGCAGACGATTACAGATCGCTCGACGACGTTTTGTAATTCGCGTATATTGCCGGGCCAAGGGTATGACTGAAGTAATTGAAGTGTCTTTCTGTCGACGCTCGTTATGTTCTTACCCGCTTTGCGCGCGTAGCGATCAATAAAGTATTGAACCAGCAGGGGAATGTCCTTCCTTCGTTCCCGCAAGGGAGGCACCTCAAGCGGAAATACATTTAGCCGGTAATAAAGGTCCTGGCGGAAAGCCCCACTGGCCACGGCGGTCTCCAGATCACGATTCGTCGCAGCGATAACGCGAACGTCTACGTGGATAGGGTGCCTTCCCCCAACCCGCTCAAATTCCCGTTCCTGTAATACCCTAAGAAGGGCAACCTGGGTGTCGGTCGATATTTCACCTACTTCGTCAAGGAAGATCGTTCCACCCCCTGCCAGCTCGAACCGGCCGATTCGGCGCTGCATCGCTCCCGTGAACGCCCCCTTCTCATGCCCAAACAACTCCGAGGCAATCAGATCACGGGGGATCGCGGCACAGTTGATGCTGACGAAAGCCCGTGAGGCGCGATGTGATCGTCGGTGGATCGCGCGGGCAACAAGCTCTTTGCCGGTTCCCGTCTCACCTGTTACGAGAACCGTGGAATCACTTGGCGCGACCTTGGAAATGCGCGAGAGTACTGCCTGCAATGCGGGCGAGGTTCCAACGATCTCCTCAAACATTGATGTCTTGTCGAGCTCTTCGCGGAGAGCGACGTTTTCCTGTTGCAGTTTCTCCTCCGCCCGCTTGTGGTCTTCGATATCAGTTCCGGCAACGTACCAACGCGTGATCTGCCCCTGTCCGTCGCGCACGGGGTTGTAACGAGCCAGATACCAGCGGTAACTTCCATCGCTCTTGCGCATCCGCTCTTCGCTTTCAAAAGCAGAGCCGTTCGATATAGCACGACCCCATTGATCATGGACCCGTTCTGCGTCATCGGGATGACCCACAGCGCAGGGCTTGTCACGCCACTCATCAAGAGTGAGGCCGAAGTAATCAAGTCCGCTGCGGTTCATAAAAAGACGCTCGCGCTGGGGTCCGAAAACAGCTATGAATTGTGGTGCGAGGTTCAGAACCTGCCGAAGCTCCATTTCCTGTTCCCGTATCTTTTCTTCGGCAGTCTTGCGCTGTTCCTCGGCGCGCTTAAGTTCTTCAATGTCCAGGTTTATCCCGATCCAGTACAGCAACGTCCCATCGCTTGCTCGGAGAGGTTCGAGGCGACTGAGGAACCAGCGGTATTCTCCTTCAGAGTTTCGTATTCGGAAGGCCGCTTGGCCAGCAGTCCCAGTTCTGTTACAGGTTGCCCCGACTCTAAGCGTCTCTTCACGATCAGCGGGATGTACCAGTTGGATGTGGGTGTCCCAAGGTACATTGATCTCCACCCCGCACCGAAGAGGATCATTCTTGGCGAGACCAAGGTAATCCGCGTATCGCTCATTTACGAACGTAAGGGTGCCTGACGGTAGCGCGTACCATGTGTATGCCGGGATCGTATTGAGTGTCTTTCGCAACTGTGCCGCAAACGATGGTTCTTGCCCAGACCCGCAGTCTACAGTCGGTTCGTCGGTGCGGTCGGCGTCATGTTGGGAAGACATAGCCATGCGTGCATCACCTATCAAACCATACGTGCCTTCCGCACTGCGGGTATACATCATCAGCGCTTGGAATAGTGCCGTCATCATTAGCAGTCGCGAACCCGGCCCAGAGTAAAAGTGTTTAGAGCAGACCGAGTAGCGCTCCGCAGACAGAACCATAGTTGTCGCGAGTGCCGCTCTCGCCCCTCACATCCAGAATCTCGCCGATTTCACCAGAATCGACGCTCTATCGGACGCCGGTTTCGTGGGCTATGCTCGGTGGATCGTGATCAACGCTCGGAAGAACCAGCTACTCGACCGACGACTGAGGTCCCAGCTGAGGGGAGTGCTCGGCGCTGGGCGGCTCGCCACGCAGCTGGCGTTGCACCGTGCGCCCGCCGGAACAGGCGAATGAAATGCGTGACGTCCGCGTAACCCACCTGCTCCGAAATGACGTCCACGCGCTCATTCGAGTGAAGCAGACGACGTCGTGCTTCCGCCATTCGCACGGATTTTTCGGACAGGATGGTCAACCACCCGGCGTAATCGCCACCAAAGGAAAAGCTGAAGTTCTCGCATATCCAACGGCCACATGGAAGGACGCGTTCGCGACCGAGGCGATGCGCGCCCCCGACGGCTTCGTCGTCCGCGCCGGCGGCGACG
>JACXTT010008808.1_pt1 | contig 13928 bp, 13 predicted proteins | sample 9270951 | NCBI WGS metagenome assembly JACXTT01 (sample SAMN15532306, study PRJNA645909) | rock metagenome | isolation source: weathered quartz diorite | place: Puerto Rico | collected 2017-06-21 | reverse complement strand
CTTCCATATGTGGCGCGCGCAAGTATGCCGGCGATCTGTAGACCATCCGCAAGGCGCGCAGATGACGGGCGATTCTACCTGATTTCTTTAATAGATTGACCTCGCAGAAGGCGCGGCTGAAGCCAGCGGCGAGGCAAAGGCTATGCGTGGGGACCTTCCGGGCTCGACCCGCGCGCCCGCCTACCTCTAGATGCTGAACGCGACCCCCAGCTTCTTCGGCACGGCGATGTTCTTGAGCCGTACATATGTGGGCAGACCGTTTCGGAAGGGTGGATAGTCCTCGCCTTGAATCAATGGCGAGAGGTAGGCACGGCACTTGGCGGTGATGTGAAAGCCGTCTTCGGTGATGTAGTCGCGGGGCATCTTTTTCTCGACATTGGCGACGTCCCTCAGCTCCGCCACCCCGATGGTCCATCTATACGGCTTGCCGGATTTACGCACGATCGTCGGCATGACCGCGTTGCGTCCCTCCAACGCCAGGTCCACCGCGGCCTTGCCTACGGCATAGGCCTGCGCCACGTCGGTTCTCGAAGCGAGGTGCCGCGCCGCGCGCTGGAGATAATCCGCGACTGCCCAGTGATATTTGTACTTCAGCTTTTCGCGTATCAGGTTCGCGATCACAGGGGCGACGCCACCGAGCTGAGCGTGGCCAAAGGCGTCACGCAGCCCGGTCTCGGCGACGAACTTGCCGTCGCTGTTCTGCAGACCTTCTGAGACGCCGATCACGCAGTGGTCGTAGCGGTTAACGCTGTGCTCGACTTTGGCGAGGAAGCGCGCCTCATCGAGGGGGATCTCGGGAAACAGCAGAACATGGGGCGCCTCGCCTTCGGTCTCAGCGGCCAGACCGCAGGCCGCCGTAGTCCAGCCGGCATGTCGACCCATCACTTCCAGCACAAACACCTTGGTCGACGTCCGCGACATGGACGCCACGTCAAAACCGGCCTCGCGGATGCTGGTTGCGAGGTACTTGGCAACCGATCCGAACCCTGGCGAACAGTCGGTGGCCGGGAGATCGTTGTCCATCGTTTTGGGCACGTGAACGCAGGCGACGGGATAGCCCATTTGTTCCGAGAGCTGAGAGACCTTCAAGCAGGTGTCGGCGGAATCGCCGCCGCCGTTGTAGAAGAAGTAGCCGATGTTGTGAGCTTTGAACACCTCGATCAGGCGTTCGTACTGGGCCCGGTTTTGCTCCAGGCTTTTTAGCTTGTAGCGGGCGGAGCCGAAGGCCCCCGCTGGGGTATAGCGTAAAGCAGCGATGGCACGCGCCGGCTCCCGACTGGTGTCGATCAACTCCTCAGTCAGCGCGCCGATGATGCCGTTGCGCCCCGCGTAAAGCTTCCCGATCTTGTTCGTATGCTTGCGTGCCGCCTCGATGACGCCGCAGGCGCTCGCGTTGATCACTGCCGTCACGCCGCCCGATTGGGCATAAAACGCATTCATCTTTGCCATATCCGATCCGTCCTTGACATTCAGGAGGCAAGAGCCGAGAGGAGGCGATCGCGGATTTCATCTACTGTACCGGTACCTGAGATCCTGCGATACCTGGGCCCGGCCGTATCGCTTCTGGCGGCCAACTGGGAATAGTAGTCGACCAGCTGCTTGGTCTGTTTGTGGTAGACGTCCAGGCGCTTGCGCACCGTGTCCTCTGTATCGTCGGCGCGCTGGATCAGATCCTCACCCGTCACGTCGTCTTTGTCCGCCACCTTGGGGGGATTGAAGTTGACATGATAAGTGCGGCCAGACCCGGCATGCACGCGTCGGCCGGAGAGGCGCTTGATGATCTCGGCGTCGTCCACGTCGATCTCGACCACGTAGTCGAGGTCGACGCCGGCCAGGCGCATGGCGTCTGCCTGCGGGATAGTGCGCGGGAAACCGTCGAACAGGAAGCCGTTGGCGCAGTCGCTCTGCTTGATGCGGTCTTTGACCAGACCGATGATCACGTCATCGGGCACCAGGGCACCCGCGTCCATATACCTCTTCGCCTCCAGGCCGAGTGCAGCCCCAGCCTTCAAAGCGGCGCGCAGCATGTCGCCGGTTGATATCTGGGGTATGCCGAATCTCTGAGTGAGGAAAGCAGCCTGAGTCCCCTTTCCCGCTCCTGGTGCGCCCAGCAGTATCAGTCGCATGCTCTGGATGGCCTGTCTAAGGTTGTTGAGCCAAATACGGCGTGTTCCCGCCAGAAGCGCTCTTTACTTACGCTGGCGACAAACCACGGTCGATCAGCCGCCGTCCGAAGATTATAGGTTCACGTGTCGGACGCGAACAGCCGGCGCACAGTCTCAAGATCCTCAGGCGTATTTACGTCCGCTTCCGGTGCCTGATCGGTGATAGCCACGACAATGCGGAACCCGTGCCACAACGCGCGCAGCTGTTCCAACGCTTCGAAGCGCTCGATGGCCGGGGGCTCCAGCACGGCATATCGTTTAAGGAAACCGCAACGGTACGCGTAGATGCCGACGTGGCGGTAAATTGGAAGGCCGGCAGGAATGTGGGCGCGGTCCGTGGCGAAGGTGTCCCGCGCCCACGGGATGGTGGCGCGGCTGAAGTAGAGCGCTTGGTTCCGCGCGTCGACCACCACTTTAACCACGTTTGCGTCGAAAAGGTCGCCCGGCCGATGCAGCGCATGGCAGGCGGTGGACATGCTGGCATCGCTGCTCCGCTCGAGAATGGCGGCGACCTCGCGGATTAACCCCGGCGCGACGAGAGGTTCATCGCCTTGAACATTGACCACGATGGTCTCGTCCGGCCAGCCGCATCTTGTTGCAACCTCGGCGATACGATCGGTGCCCGAGCTGTGCCTCGCGGCCGTCATCAGGCAGTGGTGTCCATGGTCGGACACCGCCTTTCGCACCCGCTCATCGTCGGTAGCGACGCACACCTCGGCTGCGCCGCTTGCCTTCGCCCGCTCGGCCACATGCACCACCATCGGTTTGCCCGCAATATCCAGCAACGCCTTACCGGGCAGGCGAGTAGAGGCGTAACGGGCCGGGATGACGACTACGAAGTCCATGTGATCGGTGACGCGGGTGATAGCCGTGAGCAACGAGCGACGGCTGGGCGCAACCTTCGCATCGCGCCCTGTGTAGGTTGCCGAACTCCTGTGGACCTCTTCAAATCTCTGCCTCTGGTGGAAGCTTCCGCGCCTCCTCCTCGAGCATCACCGGGATATCGTCCTTGATCGGGTAGGCGAGTCGGCAGGCCTTGCAAATCAGCTCTTGCTCCGCCTTCTTGTAGAGCAATGGGCCTTTGCACAAGGGGCAGACGAGGATATCAAGCAGCTTGGCGTCCATGCGGGGATCTCAACTTGGCCACAATCAGGTGCCCGAGTGCAGGATCGACGTCGGCCTCCACCGGCAGGCACCACCAGTTCTCGCGCGCGAATGCGCTGCATTTTACTGCATCCTTCTCCGTCATCAGGACGATATCGTCACCGGCAAAGGCGAGATCATCAGCACTGAACTTGAAATGATCGGGGAACGGGTGCGCGCGAAATGTAAGGCCCATGCGCTGCAGCTGTGCAAAGAAACGCTGCGGGTTTCCGATCCCGGCTATGGCGTGCAGCGCATGATCTCGTAGGTCGGCGGCGGCAACTCGAAAATCCGGATTCAACAAGTTCTGGAAACTGTCACCGGTGAGCTTGGCGAGGAATTGGGGAACGCGCACGGCCGGCAGCTTGCTGTCGCCGTGGACCAGCACCGCGTCGACCGAACCCAGGCGGCGCACTGGCTCGCGCAGCGGGCCGGCGGGAAGCAGCCAGCCATTTCCGAAGCGCCTCTGGCCATCGACCACTGCGACTTCGATGTCGCGCGCTAAAGCGTAGTGCTGCAGTCCATCGTCACTCACTACGATGTTGCGACAAGGGTGGGCGGCCAGCAGCGCCAGCGCGGCCTGTGCGCGATCACGGCCGGCAAAAATCGGCACGCCAGCGCGCTTCGCCAAGAGCACCGATTCGTCGCCTGCCCGCGCCGGATCGCTGTCCGGCCGCACCTCTTGAAGATCCTGCGATCCCCCATAGCCGCGCGTAACGATCCCCGGCCTGTAGCCGTGCTCCTGGAGGCAGTCCACGAGCCAAAGTACGGATGGTGTCTTGCCGGTCCCGCCGACCGTGATGTTTCCAACGACAATGACCGGGACCCGCATACGCACGCAGTGCAGCCCTCCCACACGATATAGCCAGCGGCGCACTGCCACGACGATGCCGAACAGCATGCCCAGTGGCAACAGGACCAGGTGGGCAGGCCGGATCCGGTACCAGAAATGCTCGAGCACACGCACCTCAAACGGCTGTCGGAAGCCACCGGCATTCTAATCGAACGCGGTGGAGCGTTTGTTTTGGCGACTACCCACCAACCCGGTGGCTGGGGTGGGCGCACCGACGAGCTACTTTGCGGGCTGTTGCGTGGTGAAGGTGATTCGGCCGAACCCAGCGAGCCGCGCGGCTTCCATGACGTTGATGACGGACTGATGTGTGGCGCTGCCGTCGGCGTTGATGACGATCATCGGGTCGTGATTGCCGCGCGCGGCTCGCTTCAGTTCGACGCTGATGGTGGCCGGGTCGGTCGCGCCGAGGGGAACGCGCTCGACCACATAGCGGCCATTGGCTGTGATCGCAACATTGATTTGGTTGGGCTTCTCCTGCGCCTGGTTGGCCTGCGCCGATGGCAGGTTGATCTGCAGCTCCGAGTAACGCGAGTAAGTGGTGGTCACCACCAGGAAGATGACGATGACGAGGAGCACGTCGATCATCGGCACCAGGTTCATCTCCGGCTCGTCGCGCTGCGAGCCACGGCGGAAGTCCATGGCTAGTCTCTTTCGCCGTGGACGATCTCCACCAGCTTGACCGCCTGGGTTTCCATCTCCACCACCAGGTCGTCAACCTTGGCGCGGTAGTACCGATAGAAGATCATGCTGGGAATCGCCACGATCAGGCCGAACGCAGTGTTGTACAAGGCTACCGAAATGCCGTGCGCAAGCTGCTGAGGATTGCTGCTCATGCCGGGCCCACCGGATGCGCCGAAGATCTCGATCATCCCGACCACAGTCCCAAACAGCCCCATGATGGGCGAAAGCGAAGCGATGGTCCCCAGCATGGTGAGGAACCGCTCGAGCTCGTGTACCGCGACGCGCCCCGCCTCCTCCAGCGATTCCTTCATCACTTCGCGCGAGCTGCGCACATTCTTCAGCCCCACGGCGAAAATGCGCGCCAACAAGGGCCCTTGCGAAAGGCGGTTGAGCAAGTCTTGAGTGACTCCTTTCTGCTTGACCTCCTGCGCCACCTGCGGCAGCAGATCGCGCGGGACGATCTTGCTGCGCTGCAGGGACCATGCGCGCTCGACGATGATGCCCAGCGCGACGATCGAAGCGACGATCAGCAACCAAATGGGCCAGCCCGCTGCTTCTATGATGTGCAACACTTCGTGTTCTCCGCGCGGGTTCGAAGGAAGCGCGACTTTAAACCGCGGGCCGGGATTCGGCAACTCAGGCCAAAAACATCTTCCATGGCTGGCCGATGCTGTTCTGTAGGTGTGAAGACTTGTCCACAGTCTTTGTGGATAACGGTGTGCATACCCTGTAAAAAGTGAGCTTAAGTCGCATTCCTGTAATACGTTTTAGTGTCGCGCTCAAAATTTGCGCATTAAAAAAGCATAATTTAATCAGATCTGTATCTATGGATAGTCAATATCGGCGGGCCTTTGCGGACACGCCGCTCGCCAAGGCCCGCCAATTGTGGATGGCCGGGTGGGCCGCCCGCAAAGCGAGCAATGATGCCGGATTCAAGGCGGCAAGCAATCTAGCGGCGGACACCGATGCGGGTGTCGAGACAGCCGCTGTCGTTGAGCGACGACCGAAGAATCATCATCCGGACGCGAGAATATGCAGCACCTGAGTTCATCGGCATCGATGAACCCGGCTTGGGACGCGCCGATCAGCGTGAGCGAACTCAATCTCCTCGCGCGTCGGCTGATCGAACAGAACATCGCGTTGCTGTGGGTGGGTGGCGAAGTATCGAACCTCACGCGTGCCGCGTCCGGCCATTGCTATTTCTCGCTCAAGGACGACCGGGCGCAAGTACGCTGTGTGATGTTCCGCCATCGCATGCAACAGCTGGACTGGGACCTCGCCAACGGCATGCAAGTGGAGGTTCGCGCCCGTCCCACGCTGTATGAAGCGCGAGGCGAATTCCAACTCGCTGTCGACTTCATGCGGCGCGCCGGGTTGGGCGCGCTGTATGAGGCTTTCGCGCGCCTCAAAACCCGACTTGAGAAGGACGGCTTGTTCGCTCCCGAGCGCAAGAAACCGCTGCCTGCGTTTCCACGGCGGATCGGCGTTATCACCTCTACTGTAGCGGCGGCCTTGCGCGACGTGCTGACGACCTTGGGTCGCCGCATGCCCGGGCTCTCGGTGATCCTATATCCGGCGCCGGTACAGGGGGAGGGCGCGGCACAGAAGATCGCCGCCGCCATCGCCGAGGCCTGCGTCCGGCGCGAGTGCGACGTGCTGATCCTGTGCCGCGGTGGCGGCAGCATCGAGGACCTGTGGGCGTTCAACGAGGAGAGTGTGGCGCGGGCCATCTCAGCTTGTGCGATTCCACTGGTCTGCGGTGTCGGCCACGAGACCGACTTCACCATCGCCGATTTCGTCGCCGATGCTCGCGCTCCGACGCCCACTGCTGCGGCGGAGTTGGTGAGCCCCAATCGGCGAGAACTGGTGACGCGCCTCGACGCGCTGCAGGAGCGCGCCGCAGTGGCGCTCGTGCGCAGGTTGGAGCGGTGCATGCAGCAGGTGGACTACATTGGCCGGCGACTGGCGCATCCAGGCGAGCGTATTCGCGGCCAAGTGCAGCATCTGGCGCATCTGCATGTGCGCATGGAACAGACCGCGTCGCATACGTTGCTTCAATCGCGCCTGCGCCTTGACGCGCTGCGCCACCGACTAACCAATGGGGCGCCGGATCTCGCAGGTGAACTGACGCTCCAGCGGCGCATCGCGCAACGGCTGACAACTGCGATGGAGCAGTTGCTTGAGCGGCGCCAAGCTGGGCTGGGCCGTCTGGACGCGCATCTGAACGCACTCAGTCCGCAGCAGGTTCTGCAGCGCGGCTACTCGATCGTATCGCGTCTCGACGGACAGATTGTGCAAGATCGTGCGCAGTTGGCAGAGGGAGACGACGTGACTATGACCTTCGCACGAGGAAGCGCGCGAGCGACGGTAAGGAGTACTCGCGGCTGAAGCGTTCAGCGTTGCGTGCCCGTCCTCCGCAGAGTATCGTAGGCACCCGCAGAGAAAGGCGGCCGGCGCAAGCGTACCGCGCACGGCAACAGCCGCACGCCGAAGGCGGCGGTATGATCATTCATCTCAACGGAGGAAGAGCCATGTGGAACCTGAGGACTTTCGCATCTGCCCTGTTTGCGGCGCTTTTACTGGGCGTCGCGCTGCCTGCTGCTGCCCAGCTGGCGGACAAGAAGGCACTTACTCTGGAGGCTGCCAAGAAGATCGCTGCCGCGGCCGAAGCGGAGGCCGTGAAGAACAAGTGGAACGTGGTGATCGCTATCGTGGACGATGGTGGGCACCTCATCTACCTGCAGCGTATGGACGGAACGCAGACTGGCAGCGTCGATGTGGCCATCAGGAAAGCGCAGACAGCCATGGCCTTCAAGCGCCCCACCAAGGTATTCGAGGATGCCATCGCCGGTGGCCGCAACGCATTGATCGCTTTGCACGGCGCACTCCCGCTGGAAGGCGGGCTGCCCCTGGTCTCCGGCAACCAGCCGATTGGCGCTATCGGAGTGAGCGGTGTGAAATCTACCGAAGACGGTCAAATCGCGAAGGCGGGTTCCGATTCGCTCGCGGGTATGAACTGACTGCAGTTGGCGAAGGCAGCGTTCAGACCTGCTCGGTGAGATAAGCTTCGACCTGGGCGCCGAGGTCCTGGGCCAGGCAGTCGAAGCGACGGGCGTCGCTCCAGGATCGGAGCCAAGTCAATTGGCGTTTGGCCAGCTGTCGCGTCGCGGCCGCGCCTTTCTCACGCAGAGCCGCGAGCCCGAGCTCACCCTCAAGGTATTGCCAGACTTGGCGGTAGCCGACCGCGCGCATCGAGGGCAGCGAGGCGTCGAGCTCGAAGCGCTCGCGCAATCTGCGCAGTTCCCCGATGAGCCCCAGTTCGAGCATGGCCTCGAAGCGCTGTGCAATGCGCTCGTGCAGAATGACGCGGTCGCTCGGCTCCAGCACGATCGGAATCGTACGGTAGGGAGTGGGGCTCCCGCGACCCCGAGCGATTAGCGTCGTCAGCGATTGGCCGGTGAGGTAGTAGACCTCCAGAGCGCGCTGAATCCGTTGCGTGTCCGTGGGCTCCAGGCGAGCGGCCGTGGCGGGGTCGAAGCGTTCGAGTTCGGCGTGCAGCGCGGGCCAGCCGGATGCCTCGGCCATCGCGTCGATCGCTGCGCGCGTGCTCGGGTCTGCCGGGGGCAGCTGGCTGAGACCTTCCTTCAGCGCCTTGAAGTACAGCATCGTGCCGCCGACCAGGAGAGGAATATTGCCGCGCGCGTGGATCTTGGCCAGCGCCTGGCCGGCATCCTCGCAGAAACGCGCGGCCGAGTAGCGATCGCAGGGGTCGAGGATGTCGATCAAATGATGGGGCGCGGCCGCAAGCGTCTCGTTATCTGGTTTGGCTGTGCCGATGTCCATGTAACGGTATACCTGCGCCGAGTCGACGCTTACGATCTCAACCTTGAAGCGCGCCGCCAGTCGCACAGCAACAGCGGTCTTCCCGGATGCCGTCGGGCCCATCAACAGGATCGCCGGCGGGCGATCCTGATCTGCAGTTCGTGGCTCGTGACAAGTGGTTCGCGAGGTAGGCAGGCCGGCCATAGCACCAAGCAACGTCCGCAGGTTAGGAGCTGCCAATCATCGATCGGGGCTTTACTGCCCGCGCTGAAACAACCGATCCAACTCGGCCATCGAAATCCGCGTCCAGGTCGGACGGCCGTGGTTGCACTGGCCCGAGCGGTCGGTGGCCTCCATTTCCCGCAGCAGAGCGTTCATCTCGGGTAGCGTCAAGGAACGGTTGGCGCGCACCGCGGCGTGGCAGGCCATCCCGGCGAGGAGTTCCTCGCAACGCTCTTGCAATACGCGCGCCGCGCCGTACTCGCCAATTTCCCCCAGCACGTCGCGCGCCAGTTCGGCGGGGTCAGCATCCTGCAGCGGCGCGGGCACTGACCGCACCACCAGTGCCTCGGGGCCGAGCACCGCGAGTTCGAACCCAAGTCGGCGCAAAAGCTCTGCATTCTCCTCCACCAGCGCCGCCTCGAGCCGGCTCGCGCGCAGCGTCGCAGGAATCAACAGGCTCTGAGTGGGAATGCGGTCCAGCTCCAGCGCTGTCTTCAGCTTCTCGTACATGATGCGCTCGTGCGCCGCGTGCATGTCGACGATCACCAGCCCGTCGCGATTCTGCGCCAGCACGTAGATACCGGCGAGCTGTCCCAGGGCAAACCCAAGTGGCGGTACCTCCGTCGGCATGGCTGGCGTCTCGAGCGCAGCACTGCGGCCGAACAATACTTCGTACGCAGCCATCGGCTGCCTGCTGCCCAACCCCGTTGTTTTCTGGTGTGGCGCAAATCCTGGTACCGAGGCAAAGTTCCAGAGAGATCCTGCTGGAGCGGCACCCTGTGCCGCCCCTGATATGGGTCCTCCAGCGCCAGCAAGAGCGACTGGTGCGAAGGATGTACCGCCGCGCGCTGCGGCCAGCGCCTTGGTCAGTCCATGGAACACAAATTGGTGCACTGCCCGCGGGTCGCGAAATCTGACCTCGATCTTGGTCGGATGAACGTTGACGTCGACCCGCGCCGGGTCCAGTTCGAGAAATAACACAAAGGCCGGATGCCGTTCTTGGTGCAGCACGTCGTGAAAAGCTTCGCGCACGGCGTGAGCAATCAACCGGTCGCGTACGAACCGTCCGTTGACGAAGAAGTATTGATAGTCGCGTGCACTGCGGTTGAAGGTGGGCAAGGCGATCAAGCCGCGCAGGCGTACACCGGCAGACTGCTCGTCGAGCGACAGGCCGGCCGCCTCGAATTCCTCGCCGAGCAGCGCGCGCGTGCGCTGCTGAAAAGTTTGCGACGGCAGCCGCCATTGCGTGCGGCCGTTGTGCTGCAGCGTCATCGACACTTCCGGCCGCGACAGAGCAATGCGCTTGAACACCTCCTCGCAGTGGCCGAATTCGGTGCCTTCCGTGCGAAGAAACTTGCGGCGCGCTGGCGTGTTGTAGTACAGATCGCGTATTTCCACGGCGGTCCCCGCCATGGCCGCGGCCGGCTCCACCGCAGCGATAGTCCCACCGCTGGACTGAATACGCCAGGCATGCTTGCTCGCCCCCGTGCGGGTGGTCAGCGTCAGTTGCGACACTGCGGCAATGCTGGCCAGCGCTTCGCCCCGGAAGCCCAAGCTCAATACCTGTTCCAAGTCCTCCAACGAGGTGATCTTGCTGGTCGCGTGTTGCTCTAAGGCAAGTGGCAGCTCATCTTTCTCGATGCCCTCGCCGTCATCGATGACTTTGAGCTGTTTGATCCCTCCACTTTGCATCTCTACCTCTACCGCTCGAGCACGAGCGTCGAGGCTGTTCTCCAGCAATTCCTTGAGGGCCGCGGCTGGGCGGTCGACGACCTCGCCCGCGGCGATCTGATTGATCAGCAGTTCATCGAGTTTACGGATGGCGGGCATCAACGGTGGAGCGGCGGCCGGTTCAATTATAGCGCTGGCACTTCGGCGGTGGCTGAGTTCGCGAGTGCACAGGGGGGCGCCGCCAGATGCGACCATGCAAGGCTGCTAGGCGTGGCAAGGGAGACTTCCTTATAATCCGCAGCTACCACGAGTCAGGCACCGCTTCGTAGCACAACAAGAGAATCTCGATCCGGGATTCCGAAGTCAGCGTATCAGGGAGACAATCAACGTGCACATCGGCATACCGGCGGAGGTCCGCGCCGGTGAGACGCGAGTCGCGGCCACGCCCGAGACGGTTAAGAAACTCGGGTCCGGCGGGCACCACAAGCTGTTGGTCCAGGCAGGGGCGGGAGAGAAAGCCTCGATCCCCGATACGGAGTTCACCGCGGCTGGCGCGCTGGTCGTGTCCAGCGCTGCTGACGTGTACCAGCAGTCTGAGATCGTGATCAAGGTGCGTGCGCCCGAGACCTCGGAATTGGGACTGATGCGCAAAGACTCGATCCTCGTCGGGTTGCTCAACCCCTATGACGCGGCGGCGGTTGCGAGCTATGCGAGGCAAGGCCTCACCGGCTTCGCCCTCGAGTCGCTGCCGCGGATCACGCGCGCCCAGGGGATGGATGTACTGTCCTCCCAAGCCAATATCGGTGGCTACAAGGCGGTAGTCCTGGCGGCGAATGAGTACCAGCGCTTCATGCCCATGCTGATGACCGCGGCCGGGACCGTGAAGGCTGCTCGTGTGCTGATCCTGGGTGCTGGGGTTGCGGGCTTGCAGGCGATCGCGACCGCGAAGCGTCTGGGTGCCGTGATCGAAGCCTCCGACGTGCGGCCGGCGGTCAAGGAGCAAATTGAGAGCCTGGGCGCCAAGTTTCTCGACGTTCCCTTTGTCACCGACGAGGAACGTGAGATCGCCGCCGGCGTGGGTGGTTATGCCCGCCCCATGCCGGCCGATTGGATGCGACGTCAATCGGCGCTCGTACATGAACGGGCCAAGGCTGCTGATATCGTCATCACCACCGCCCTCATCCCAGGACGCCCGGCTCCAGTCCTCCTGACGGAGGAGACGGTCAAGGCGATGAAGCCCGGCTCGGTCATAGTGGACATGGCCATAGAGCAAGGTGGCAATTGCCCGCTTACCGAGCGCGACAAGATCGTGGTCAAGCACGCGGTCAAGCTGATCGGGATTGCCAACCTGCCGGCACTGGTGGCGGCAGATGCCAGCGCCCTGTATGCGCGCAATTTGCTCAATTTTCTCAACCTGCTGATCGATCCCAAGACCGGGCAGCTCAATCTCAACCGCGAAGACGAGATCATCGCCGGAGCGCTGATCTGCATCGGCGGAGAAGTCGTCAAGAAGGCGTAGCTCAGCATTTCCAACCCCACGACTCGCACACTATGGGCGATAAGCATCGAGGCGTAACTGCTAGCGTCATCCATGAGAGCCGCCGCACAGGAATCACGAATCACGCTTCTCGAATCACGGAGAAACCATGACCGGACACGTCGACCCGACCCTCATTAACCTGACCGTCTTTGTGCTGGCCGTGTTTGTCGGCTACCACGTTATCTGGAACGTTACGCCCGCGCTGCACACCCCGCTCATGTCAGTGACCAACGCCATCTCCTCTGTGATTATCGTCGGCGCGATCCTGGCTGCGGGTTCGGAGGTCGTCGACTTTGGCGCGATCATCGGCGGGCTCGCGGTGGGCCTGGCGGCGGTCAACGTCTTCGGGGGCTTTCTAGTCACCCAGCGGATGTTGGAGATGTTCAAAAGAAAAACGCCGAAAGAGGTCGAGCGTGAGAAGTAGTCGGCTGCGTAGGAGCTTGGCTCCAGTGTGCGGCTGCGCTGTATCGCGCCATCCTCACTTCACAGCCTGCGAAGCCACAGCATGAGCGCAAATCAAGTCGCCCTGGCATACCTCCTTGCATCGGTGCTGTTTGTCCTCGCGCTCAAAGGCTTGTCCTCGCCCGTCTCCGCACGCCGCGGCAACGCGTTCGGCATTGCCGGAATGGTGATCGCGGTCGTCACTACGCTGCTGATCACAAGGAATTGGACTCTGATGCTCACCGGCATTGTTATCGGCGGCACGATCGGCGCAATCGTGGCCCGGCGTGTGCAAATGACCCAGATGCCGGAGCTGGTCGCGGCCATGCACTCGCTGGTAGGCATGGCCGCTGTACTGATTGCGGTCGCGGTGGTGCACAACCCCGCCGGATTCGGGATCCCGGACCCGCTGCCGAGGGGGAACAAGCTCGAGCTGTTTATTGGCACTTTCGTGGGGGCGATCACTTTTTCCGGGTCTGTTATCGCCTTCGGCAAACTGGCCGGGCTTGGCAAGCACTTCCGGCTATTCTCGAGTGCTCCGGTGGTGTTCAAGGGTCAGCACTGGGTGAACCTGGCCCTGGCCGTCGTGATGATCGCGTTCGGCGTTCTGTTCTTCCTCGCCGGTGAAGACGAGCAGTGGCTGCCCTTTCTGGTGATGACCGCCGTAGCATTCTTGCTCGGCGTGCTGATCATCATCCCGATCGGCGGCGCGGATATGCCGGTCGTCATCTCGATGCTCAACAGCTACTCCGGATGGGCCGCTGCGGGAATCGGGTTCTCGCTGAACAACACCATGCTGATCATCGCCGGTTCGCTGGTGGGTTCGTCTGGAGCGATCCTCTCGTACATCATGTGCAAGGCCATGAACCGCTCCTTTTTCAACGTGATCCTGGGAGGGTTCGGTGCTGCTGAAGGGGCTGCCGCGGCGGACGCGCAGCAGAAATCAGTTCGCAGCGGCAGTGCTGAAGATGCGGCGTTTCTGATGGCCAACGCGGAGTCGGTGATCATCGTTCCTGGATATGGCCTGGCGGTGGCACGGGCGCAGCACGCGGTCAAGGAGATGGCGCAGAAGCTGATCGAAAAAGGGGTACAGGTCCGATATGCCATTCACCCGGTCGCTGGCCGTATGCCTGGGCACATGAACGTCCTTCTCGCAGAGGCCGAGGTAGCGTACGACCAGGTATTCGAGATGGAGGATATCAACAGCGACTTCGGGACCACCGATGTGGCGCTCATCCTGGGCGCCAACGATGTCGTAAACCCAGCAGCGAAGACCCCCGGGAGCCCAATTTTCGGGATGCCTATACTGGAAGCGTTCAAGGCGCGTACGGTCATCGTAAATAAGCGGTCGATGGCGGCTGGTTACGCCGGGTTGGATAACGAGCTGTTC
>JACXTT010008807.1_pt1 | contig 13928 bp, 9 predicted proteins | sample 9270951 | NCBI WGS metagenome assembly JACXTT01 (sample SAMN15532306, study PRJNA645909) | rock metagenome | isolation source: weathered quartz diorite | place: Puerto Rico | collected 2017-06-21 | reverse complement strand
GTGTGGCAGCCTTCAGCGGCGACTCGTGCGGCGGGGGCAACTACAAGCTGATCCTGATCAGCCCGGGCGGGGCGGCGCTCACGAAGGTCTACGACGACGTGGACCCGTTCCCCTGAGCACGATCTGCGGCGTTCGCCCCGTCGGGCGGGCGCGGGCGACGCCCGCGCTGCGTCGGCCTAGCCGGCAAGCTCCGCGCGCCGGTACATGGTGACCACGGCCGCGCCGCCGAGGCCCAGGTTGTGCTGGAGCGCGGCCTTGGCGCCGGGAACCTGCCGCTTCTCTGCCTTGCCGCGGAGCTGCCAGTTGAGCTCGGCGCACTGCGCGAGGCCGGTCGCGCCGAGCGGGTGGCCCTTCGAGATGAGCCCACCCGACGGATTCACGACCCACTTGCCGCCGTAGGTGACGGCACCCGAGTCGATCAGCTCGCCGCCCTTGCCCGGCTCGCAGAGGCCGAGGGCCTCGTAGGTGACGAGCTCGTTCGCCGAGAAGCAGTCGTGGAGCTCGACCACCTGGACGTTCTCCGGACCGAGGCCGGACTGTGCGTAGACCTTTTCGGCCGCCTTCCGGGTCAGGTCGGCGCCGATCAGCTTGATGCAGCTCTTCTCGTTGAAGGTGGTCTCGAAGTCGGTCGTCATCGCCATGCCCGCGATCTCGACGGCCTGGCCGGCGAGTCCGTGCCTCCGCACGAACCCCTCGCTCGCGATGAGCGCCGCCGCGGCGCCGTCGGAGGTCGGGCAGCACTGGAGCTTCGTCAAGGGCTCGTAGACCATCGGCGCCTTCATGATGTCGTCGAGCGTGTACTCGTCCTGGAACTGGGAGTAGGGGTTGTCGACCGAGTGCTTGTGGTTCTTGAGTCCGATCTTCGCGAACTGTTCCGGCTTGGTGCCGTGGCGCTCCATGTGCTCGCGGGCAGCGTTGCCGAAGAACTGCGCGGTCGGCGGCGCCGCGCCGAAGCCGCGGAGGGAGACCATGAGCTCGAACTGCTTGTCGAGCGGGTTGGTGCGGTCGGTGAACTTCGCCCCGAGCGAGCCCTTCTCCATCTTCTCGAACCCGAGCGCGAGCACGCAGTCGGCGATGCCGCCCTCGACGAGCTGCTTCCCCATGAAGAGCGCGGTCGAGCCGGTCGAGCAGTTGTTGTTCACGTTGTAGACCGGGATGCCCGTGAGACCGAGCTGGTAGACGGCGCGCTGGCCGCAGGTCGAGTCGCCGTAACAGTACCCCACGACCGCCTGCTCGACCTCGCCGTACGGGATGCCGGCGTCGGCGAGCGCCTTCTCGCCCGCCTCCTTCGCCATGTCCGGGTAGTCCCAGCCCTTGCTGCCGGGCTTCTCGAACTTCGTCATGCCGACGCCGACGACGTAGACCTTGCGTCCCATGGGGCCTCCTCCCGTGAACGACCGCGCGACTGTGCCCGCTCGCGGACCCTGTTTCAACTACTGACGGGTCAGTGGAAGGTCGCCTCCCAGACGGCGACGTGCAGGCCGCCGTCGTCGCGGCGCTCGACCGTGGCCTTCAGATCACCGATCCGGAACGTCCGGGCGGCGCTCTTCTCCCTGACGATGTCCCACGAGGCGGCGCGGACCGCGGGCGAGGGCGCGCGCGCGGGTGTCATCTGCGTCATCACGTGCTCGATCTCGGCGATCGAGGGGAGATGCGCGAAGGCCACCTCGGCCTGGCGGACGCGCTCGGTGTCGGCGTCGTAGACGTAGCTGAACACCCGGTCGCCGTAGGAGAAGACGTCGACGACCGAGTGCGGAAAGCTCGCCGGCCTGCTCGACGTCGGCTCCCCGAGCGCCGCCCGAACGGCCTGGCGGGTGACCCCGGTGGGCAGCGGATCGGGAATCGCCCGGGGGGGCGGCGTTGGGATGGACGGCGCGGGGATGGACGGCGCGGTTCGCGGGACATCCGGAGGAGGCGCGGTCGGTAAGGCGATCGCTCTCGGGTGACGCGACCAGACGATCGACAGGACGGAGACGATCATCACCATGAGCGCGATCGTCACCGAGAGTCGACGACCGGGCGACCGTCTCCCCGACGACGCGACGCCCGCCGGCGTGCGAGCGGGAGTGGTCGGCGCGCGCGGGGACTCCGCGGAGGCGTTCGGCACGGCGTCCGCGGGCGCGGCGTGATCGAGGAGTTCGTCGATCGCGGCGCGGATGACTCCGAGACGTTCCGCGCCACGGCCGTCCGAGCGCGGGACGCCGAGTGCCGCGAGGCCGGCGACGAGCCGATCGAGGGCGGCCGCGACGCCGCCACGGCCGATCCGGACGGATGTCGCCGTGCCGATCGCCTCTCGCCACTCGGGCTGTCGCTTCTGGAACTCCTCGTGCGCCACTCCCTGCAGCACCGGCACGAGGTGGGTGCCCTCCTCGTGGGCACGCTCGATCTCGCGGGTCATCTGTCGCGAGCCGAGGGCGTTCGGTGTGATCACGACGAGACAGACCCGGCAGCGCTCGATCGCCTGTCCCGTCTGCAGGAGATACGAGGGCCCGGTTACGGCGTCCAGCTCGTAACACCAGGTCGAGTACCCGGCCCGTTCGAGCTCGTGGGCGATCTCGAGCGCGAGAGCGGAATCCTCGCTGACGTGACTGATGAAGACGTCCGCCACTGCCGCGTGACCGGTGTTACCGGCAGCCGTTCGCACAGCCCGGGTTCCGCGATGCGGCGCAGTGCTGGAGACACGCCTGGCGGCACGCCTGCTCCTGCTCCTGCTCCTGCTGTGCCTGTGCCTGCTGCCGGCGCACGTCCATCTGTTGCGGCCGGCGCTGCGGCATGCCCTGTTCCTGGAGCGGTTGGCGGCGGTGGTCCTCCCGATCCGGCGGGGGCCGGAAGGCCTGGTCCGGCCGTTGCCGAAGGAGGGCGCCGTCGGGTTGTCCGCGGTTCCCCCAGGGGATGACGGCGCTCCGATCAAACGGTGAGGGTTGCGTCCCGCGCTCCTCGCGGGACCTCGGACGCACGAATGCGCGCGGTTGCGCGGGAACGGCCGCCGAGGCGCGCTCCGACGGCGCGGGGTAGCGCCGCACAGCCGTCACCCGCTCGGTTGGCGGATTCGGCGCCACGGGTCCGCGCGTCCGAGCACTCGGGCCCGGCGACCCCGGTCGCGGCGGCGGGACATGCAACCGCGGCTCGCCTGCGGACGCGTGCTGCGTCAAGGACGGATGCGGCGTCACTTCACCCGGTGCCGCGACCTTTCGCATGGCGGGGGCCGACGAACGGGCGGGCACGTCGAGCCCCGCCGCGTGCAGATGCGATGCGGGATCCTCCGGTGCGCGGGTGGCCACCACGGCGCGCGCGCCGATGCGATCGGGCGGCCGCCGGGCGGCACCCGCCCCGGCGACCAGGCTCGCCGGCGTCGGCCTGATCTCGAGATGATCCGCGAGCGGGTGGAGCCGCTCCACGCGTTCCCGGGCGACGTGCACGAGCTGCGCGCCGGCGCGACCGAAATGGTCGCGATCGGTGGCGACGACGGCGTTGGCCACGTTCACGTTCCTGTATCGCGTGATGGTGCGGACGTTGACGACGGTCGTCTGGCTGACGATCTCCTCGTTGACGATGCGAGGACCACCCCAGCCATCCCAGTAGGCGGTGCCGATCGTCCCGATCCCTCCCCACCAGGGGATGACGGGCTCACCGTAGCCGAGGGCCACCCAACCCACGTCGGGACCGGCGGCGGTCCCGCCGTCTTCGTTCGCGAGAAACGCAACCAGCGCGGGCGTATAGACCGGAGCCACGACCGGTCCGGGCTCCCAGGCCCAGGTCTCGTCGACCATCGCCCAGCGGCCGTAGTGGAAGGGTGCCCATCCCCAGGGGGCGTCGTCCACCCAGCTCCAGCCGTACGTCGGATCGAAGATCCAGTTGCCCCTGGTGTAGGGAGCCCACCCCGGCGGCACGTCCCGTGGCACCCACACGTGACCGTAATCCGGAGTGTCCCGCCACTCGCCGGCGGCGTCGAGGTCCTCGGTGCCCGCGATGTCGGCGGACACGTAGTCCCGGCTCGGCGATGCGTCCGCCGCCAGCTCGGCCGGCTCGCTCGCCGCGGCGGCGGGCGGGTTCTCCGTTCCCGATGATCCGTCGACGGAAGGGGCGCTCTTCCTGGCAGGTTGGCGCCGCGCGAAATTCCACCGGTCCCAGGCATCGAGCGATGGCACCCCGCCCATCTCGACCCTGGGGGCGTCCGTACCGACGACCGCCGCCCGCTGATCGACGCCGACGTCGACCGGGTCGCCGACGGGCGGGAAGATCCTTGCCTTGCCTCCCCGCCGAACGGTGAGCACGGTGGTCTCCCCGTCGACGTCGACGCGGTAGTAGCCCCCTTGCTCCACGACGAAGGCGGCATTCGGGGTGTCGATCTCCATCCGGTGGCCCGGCTGGAACCGCACCAGATCGAGGACCAGACGGCCGCTCGTGACCTTTGCCTGGAGGAAGTCGGCGTCGACCGATTCGAGTCCGAGGTCGGACTCGGCGCCCGAGCGCATGTAGGTCTGTCCGCAGACCTCCACCTCGGCACTGGCTCCGTCGGCGGCGTAGAGCTCGTCGCCGGCCGCGAGCGGCGTATTCACCCGGGCGACGGCCCAGTCATCGGCGCCCGGCCGCCAGAACGAAACCGCGCCATCCAGGAAACGGAGACGCGGCGGCGTCACGGTGGGCGATGCGTCTGACGGAGGTGCATCCGCAGCGGCGGACGGACCCGGCCAAGTCAGCACTGCGGCCGCGATCAGCAGTGCACGAAGGGCTCCCCCCGGACGCCCGTCGTTGCGCTCGTTTGTCTTCATGGCCCCCCCGAGCCGTCGACGGCGGCTGATGGGGGCGAGTCCTACCGCCGCCCGGTTTCGCCGGTCAAGCTTGCCGACACACTTTGTGACGACCCAGATCGATCCCTGGATTACCTCGTCGGGCCCGGAATGGCGGTGAGCGTCATTTTTCCTGTTTTTACCGGCCACCCGCCTCTGCGAGCGTTCTCAACACCTCCGCCTGTCGCGCTCCGCAGATCATCGTCGTGACGCCCGACTCCCGCCACGGCGCCAGCCGATCGCGGATACGGGCCGCGGGACCGACGAGCGACACCTCGTCGGCGAGCTGGTTCGGGACGGCCGCAGCCGCCTCGCCCTTCTTGCCGTCGAGGTAGAGGTCCTGGATCTTCTTCGCGTCCGCCTCGAACCCGTAGCGGCAGGCGAGCTCGTTGTAGAAGTTCTTGCCGCGGGCGCCCATGCCGCCGATGTACAGGGCGAGCGTCGGCTTCACGAAGTCGAGGCACGACTGGACGTCGTCGCCCTGGATCACCATCACGGTCGGCGCGATGTCGAAGGTGGCGAGCGACTTCCCACGGCCGGCCTTCCGGAAGCCCGCCTCGAGCGTCCCTTTGTACACGTGGGTCCGGTAGGGCGTGTACCAGACCGGCAGCCACCCGTCCGCGATCTCGGCCGCCTGCTCGACGCTCTTCGGGCCGATGGCGGCGATGTAGATCGGGATCTGGCGGCCGTGGAGGATCGAGCGGAGCGGCTTCCCGAGCCCGGTCGCGCCCGGGCCGGTGTAGGGGATCTGGTAGTGCTCGCCGCGGTGCTCGACCGGCTCCTCGCGCGCCCAGATCTTGCGCACGATCGAGACGTACTCGCGCGTCTTCACGAGCGGCTTCCCGAACGGCTGCCCGTGCCAGCCCTCGACCACCTGCGGGCCCGAGACGCCGAGGCCGAGGAGAAAGCGTCCGCCGGAGAGCTGGTCGAGGGACGTCGCCGTCGACGCCGTCATCGCCGGCGTGCGCGCCGGCATCTGCATGATCGCGCTGCCGAGATGGATCTTCGACGTCTGCCCGCCGATCCAGGCGAGCGGCGTGATCGCGTCCGAGCCGTACGCCTCCGCGGTCCATACCGAGTGAAAGCCGAGGCGCTCGGCCTCGCGGACGAGGTCCATGTCGACGGACAGGCGTGCGCCGGAATAGCCGACGTTGAGGCCGAACCTCATGACGCCGCCGCCCAGTTGCCGTGGAAGCCGTACGGGACGCGATGCGGGAGGACGACGCGAGCGACAGGATCGCCGGCGATGTTCCCGGCGTCGAGGACGTAGAAATCGCTCGCGTTCCGGGCCTGGTCGTACGCCAGGAAGATCACGTACCCGTCGTCCTCGGCCGCCGCGTCGTGGCGCGGGACGAAGAGCGGCTCGCCGACCCCGTTGCCGGCACCGAGCCGTCGCGTCTCGGTCGTTCCACGCTCGAGGTCGTACTTCCGAATTCCCGTCCACTCGGGTCCCGTGCCCTCGAACGACGAGGCCTCGCGCGCGACCGTGTAACCGAAGCGGTGACGCCGGCCGACGAGGCGCTCGTCGACGCGCGGGAACTCGACGATGACGTCGTCGAGCGGCGTCGCCTTGACGCCGCCGGCCCGCCGGTCGATCCGCCAGCGGAGCATGCGCGCCGCGTTCTCCTCCGGGTAGCTCTCGCGGCTCGCGGGATCGGCGGTCATGAAGTCGAGCCGGCGATAGCGCGCGACGTCGAGCACCACCGCGTCGCCGTCGTCGTAGGCGTTCATCGGATGGAAGACGTAGCACGGGTCCGTCTCGAACCAGCGGACGTCCGCGTTGCCGCCGCTCCGGGGCATGACGCCGAGGCGCGTTCCCCGCTCCGGCTCCCAGGAGAAGGCACCGCCCCGCTCGCGCATGTTCTCGAAGCTGAAGACGAGCGGGCAGAGGATGAAGACGACGTGCTCCTTCGTGATCGCGAAGTCGTGGATCATCGACGGCCAGGCGACGTCGATGACCTCGCTGCGGACGAGATGCCCCTCGCGGTCGGCCACGTGGTACTGGAGAAAGGGGGGAAACGGCGAGTAGCCGAAGAAGAGCATCTCGCCGGTCTCGGGGTCGAGCTTCGGGTGCGCCGTCATCGCGCTCGCGAGACGGCCGTCGAAGTCGAACTCGCCGAGCGTCTCGAGGGTCGCGCAGTCCATGCGGGTCGGCCACGCGGCTTCCATCAGGGCGAGGAGGCGTCCGGCGTGCTTCACGACGTTCGTGTTGCCGGTGTTCTTGATCGCGGGGGCCTCGCTCGGGTCGAGGTCGAGGAGGCCACGGTAGAGCGCGCGCCCCGCGGCACGCTCCTCCTGGAGGCCGCGGCTCCGCACGAACCGGTTGCGGTAGTGCGCGCGGCCGTCGGCGAGCGTGATCGCGTGGATCATGCCGTCGCCGTCGAACCAATGATAACGGCCGGGCGGTTCGAACGCCGGGTTCGACCCGGTGCGGTAGTAGGTGCCGTTCAGGTCGCGCGGGATGGCGCCGGCGACCTCCAGGTCCTCGGCGACGCCCTCCATGCGCCACGGCGCGAAGTTTCCCTTGAGGAAGGGGTTGCGATCCGACTCACGGTCCGTCATGGGCGGCTCCTCTTCTGGCTCCGGGCGCGTCGTCGGGCCGGAGCCGGCTTCGTGATCTGTGCCATCAGGGCGTCGCGCACCAGCGCGACGGCCGGGTCGTTCGCGATGAAGTAGCCGCCGACGAGAAGCGAGGTCACGCCGTGGGCCGTGCACCAGCAGGCGCGGGTCGCCGCCTCGAGCGGGGGCACGAGACGGCCCGCGTCGGCGACCGCGGTGACCATGCGGCGGAGGCGATCGTAGGACGCGATCCCCGCGGCGCTCGGTCGTGGACTGGCCGGCCGCTGGAACATCAGGCGGTAGTGCGTGGGATGCTCGATCCCGTACTCGACGTACCGATCGAAGGCCCAGCGGAGCGCCTCGACGGGGTCGGCGGGCGCGGCTCGGCGGGCGAGAGCGGCGTCGAACTCGGCGAAGCAGTCGTCGACGATGCGGTCGACGAGCGCGCCCTTGTCGCCGAAGTGATGGTAGACGGTCGGCGGCGTCACGCCGGCGCGCGCGCAGAGCTCGCGGATCGAGAGGCCGCCCTCTCCGCCGGCGACGAGCAGCTCCTCGGCGGCGTCGAGGATCGCCTGCCGCGTGGCCTCCGATTCGAGCTCGCGAACGCGGACGGCGGGGCGGCTGGCCACGGAGTCTGGCTATAGTGACGTTATATTGGCCGAGTCAACCCCCCGCCCTGCGCGCGGGGGCGTGCATTTTTCCTGTACGGCTCGGCCGCCGCTCGTGGTAGGAGGTCGTTCCATGAGAACCTCGTCCGGCGTCGCGCTCTCCCTGCTCGTCCTCATGCTGCCCCGCCTCGCCGCCGCCGCGCCCGACTGCGACGGCGCGAGCATCCAGAAGCTCCACGTCGCGCAGGGCCGCATCCGCCTCCAGGCGACGGTGACGCGCCGGGGAGCGACGGCAGCGACCTTCCTGTCCGGGGGCGCGTTCCGGCTGAGCCTCACGCAGCCGGGGAACAGCACCCCGCTGTACATGGCCGCCGTGCCGTTCGCTCACTTCGTGACGAGCGGGAGAAAGACCTCCTACGACCACGGCGACGCCTTCCAGGGTGATGTCATTTTGACCGATGCCCCGGGGCAGGCCGACACGGTCCGCGTCCTCGTCCGGGCTCCGCATTCGACCGTCAGCGGTTCGCTCGGGGGTGACCTGCGCGCCTCGATCCTGACGGGCCCGGGTTGCGCCCGGACCTGCGTCTCGTCCTGTGCGCTCCGCGGTACCGTCCTCCGCTGCCGGGGAAGCGACACGTACGTCCCCTTCGCGGATGCCGGCTTCGGAGCGCTCCGACGGACGAGCCGGGCGGCGACCAATCCGCTCTGCGGACTCGACGTCGACACCAACCCGGCGTGCGACTTCCTGATCGAGGAGCGCTGCATTCTCCCGTATCCATCGTCGCGCTTCCTCGTGCCCGACGGAACGACGCCGACCGGCCTGCGCGTGAGCTACGCCGCCGACGCCCTGCCGGCGAACACCACGCCGAAGCACATCGACCCGACGGACTGGAACACGCTCGACGGCTTCAGCCCCGGCCCGGTGATCCTGTCGCTCTTCCCCGACACCGGCTTCCCGGTCGACCTGACGGCGTCGAACGTGGCGTTCCACACGAACTTCGCGCGCTCGCTCGACTCGGACCATCCGACGATCATCATGGACGCGATCACCGGCGAACGGATCGTCCACTTCGCCGAGATGGACGCGAACACCAGCGACGTCACGAAGAAGGCGCTCATCATCCGGCCGGGCCGGCGGCTCGAGGACGGCACCCGCTATCTGGTGGCCATCCGGAACCTCGTCGACACGCACGGCACGGCGATCCGCCCGCGGCTCGCCTTCCGCGCGCTACGCGACGGCGTCCCCGAGGACGAGATCGCGCGCGCCTGCGGGACGGCGTGCGGCGCGGCGATCGCCGCGCGCCAGCCGGTCTTCACCGACATCATGCAGCGGCTCCAGGCGCACGGCGTCGACCCGGGGGAGCTCGTGCTCGCCTGGGACTTCACCACCGCGAGCACCCAGGCGCTCACCGGGTGGATCACGTCGATCCGCGACCAGGCGTTCGCGCTCGGCACCCCATCGTTCACGGTGACGAGCGTCAACGACGGCGGGGGCGCCGGGAAGGACGCGAACATCTGGGCGGAGATCCAGGGGACCTTTCAGGCCCCGCTCTTCATGACGGCGGATGCGCCTGCCTCGCGCTTGAACCTGGTCGGCGGCGTGCCGGCGCAGAACGGCTTCGCGACGGTGCCGTACGTCGTGGAAATCCCACGGAGCGTCTACAACGGAAGCGGCCCGCCGGTCCCGGGCCGCGGAAGTCTCTGGGGTCACGGGCTTCTCGGCGATCGGTTCCAGGTGCGCGGCCTGTCGCGATTCGCCAACACCTACGGCCGGGTCATGGCCGCGGTCGACATGCAGGGGATGTCGAGCGCCGACGTCGGGCCGGCCGTCATCCCGCTCATCAGCGACGAGTCGAAGTTCCACTTCATCCCGGAGCGCCTGCACCAGGGGTTCCTGAACCACCTGCTCCTCGGTCGGCTGCTCGTCGACCCGGTGAACGGCTTCAATTCCCATCCCGCCTTCCAGCTGGGCGGGGCGGGGGTGATCGACACGAGCGACGTCTACTACACCGGCGGCAGTCAGGGAGGCATCTTCGGCATCGCGATCATGTCGATCGCCGAGGACTTCAAGCGCGGCTTCCTCGCCGTCCCTGGCGCGAACTACTCGACGCTTCTCCACCGCAGCATCGACTTCAATCCGTTCCTCGCCATCTCGCGCGCGGCCTATCCCGATCGTCTGGACGAGCAGCTGGTGATCGCACTCATCCAGCAGCTCTGGGATCGCGCCGAGCCGCAGGGCTACATGAACCACCTCCTCGCCGGTGACCTCTCGAGCCCGCCCGTACCGCACAAGGTGCTGCTCCACATGTCGACCTGCGACTCGCAGGTGACGAATCTCGCGACGCAGATCATGGTGCGCTCCCTCGGCATCCCGCAGGTGAATCCGCCGCTCCGCCACTTCTTCGACATCCCGGAGATGGATGCGCCCTACGACGGCTCGGCGTTCGTCGAGATCGACTGGCAGAAGTGCGGGTCGCGGTGCAACGTTCCGGGCCAGGACGACCCGGGTGCCGCGTGCACGAGCGACGCCGACTGTCCGGGCGCGGGCGACCCGCCGACACGGACCCGCTGCGACTCCGGTACGCCGCCGCTCACGAACACCCCGCCCCTGTTCGAGAACGGTGCGCACGGCGCGGAGGGCGGTGCGCCGGCGACGGCGCCGACCCTCGAGCAGGTGGACGCGTTCCTGAGGCCGACCGGCCAGGTGGTGCAGCTCTGCACCGGCCCGTGCGATCCGAGCTGACGGAGCCGGCACGGAACCGCTATCGTCGGCGAGGTGAACGGCCGCCCGGCGGACCGAGCGGCGGCATCCCGACTTCGAGGCGGCGTCGGGATCGCCGGGCCTCCGGCGTTTTGTGCGCGACCTCTGAAGCGAGCTCACGAGACGACGCCGCGCTCCTTCCAACGCGCGATGTCGTCCCACGAGCACCCGAGCTCCAGCAGCACCTCCTCGGTCTGCGCACCCGCCTCCTGCGCTCCGCCTCGCACGACCGGCGGCTCGCCGCCGAACTGGACCGGGTTGGCGCAGACCTTGACCGTGCCGTCGGGCCCGGACGCCTCGAGGAGGTAGCCGTTGGCCCGCACCTGCGGGTCGTCCGCCAGCTCGAGCGGCGTCTGGAGCGGGCCCCAGATGCACTCCGAGCGTCGCAGCAGCTCCTCCCATGCGGCGCGCGGCCGGGTGGCGAAGTGACGCGCGAGCTCGTCGGCGATCTCCTGGCGCCCGACCTGGCGCGCCTCGGGCGTCGGCCAGCGCTCGAGCAGGTCCTGGCGGCCGACGGTCTCGGCGAAGTGCGGCCAGAACCGTTCCGACTGGAGCATCATCAGGACCACGACCTTGCCGTCCTCGCAGACGTAGTTCCCGACCAGCGGGTTCGGGACGAGCTTCATCTCGCCCGCGGAGGGCAGCAGGCGCCCATACATGAGCGCGGCGACGATGTCGGGCGAGAGCACCCACATCGCGACCCCGAGGAGCGAGACGTCGATCTCGATGCCCACGCCGGTCCGCTCGCGCTGGAAGAGCGCCGCGGCCACACCGCCCGCGATGCACATGCCACCGATGAAGTCGCCGAAGGCGGGACGCTGGTGCACGTACGGCTGCCCCGGCGTCGAGAGCCGGTCGGCGATACCGCCGCGCGCCCAGAAGGAGACCCCGTCGTATCCGCCGCGCCGCGCGTCGGGGCCGCGCGCGCCCTGGCCGTGGCCCTTCGCGTAGACGAGGCGCGGGTTCACCCGACGGAGATCGTCCCAGGTCAGGCGGAGGCGCTCGCGGGCATCGGGGAGGAAGTTGGTCAAGAACACGTCGGCTTGCTCGACGAGGCGGTAGAGCAGGGTGCGCCCGTCGTCGGTCCCGAGGTCGATGCCGACGCTCCGCTTGTTGCGGCCGATCTGCTCGACGATGAAATTCCGGCCTGACGCGCCCGGGATGACGCCGCCGGTGATCAGGCCGCGGATCGGATCGCCGTGGCGCGGATGCTCGATCTTGATCACCTCGGCGCCCCAGTCCGAAAGCGCCGTCCCGGCCGAGGGAACGAAACCCCAGTCCGCAACCTCGATCACCTTGACGCCGTCGAGCACGCTCGCCATGGCGGCGACACTAGGAGGCGCGGCGTGAAGGCGTCAAGACGCCATGATTGACAGTGCGGCGGCAGTCGACCGACCCTCGTCGGCATGGAGTTCTTCGCAGGATTGCGCGAGGTGCCGAACCTCCACATGGTTGTGGTGCACTTCCCCGTCGCGCTGCTCCCGGTCTCGCTCTTATGCGACGTGCTCGGCTGGATCGGCGGCTCGCGCGACCTGCACGCGGTGGGGCGGTGGACGCTGTGGCTCGGGGCGATCGCGGCGGGCGTTGCCGTGTGGACCGGGATCGACGGCGCGGACGACATCCATGCGTACGTCACCGACGCCGCCGAGGAGCTGATGACCCAGCACATGAACCTCCAGCTCGGCACACTCGGTGCCGCCGTCGGCCTCTCGTTCTGGCGCCTGGTCGTCGGGACGCCCTATCCCGAGCGCGGCGGCGCCGTCTACTTCGTGATCGCCGCCGCCATGATCGTGAACCTGCTCGCCGCCTCCGACCTGGGCGGCCAGATGGTCTTCGTCCACGGCGTCGCTGTCCGCGCCGACGCCGACTCGCTCCAGGGCGGCGCGGAGAAGGCGCACGCCGGCCACCGCCCTCACCTCTTCGGCCTCGGCGACGAGAAGCAGCACGGGCCCACCCATGCCCACGAGGAGCGCTAGCCTCTTGCCGCTCGGCGCGCGGGCGGAGTAGACCCCCGCGGAGATGCCGGGACCCCTCGCGCACCTGCGCGTCGTCGAGCTGACGGATCTCCGAGGGGCGTTCGCGGGGCGATTGCTCGCCGACCTCGGCGCGGACGTCCTCAAGGTGGAGCCGCCGGGAGGCGACCCGGACCGGCTCCGGCCGCCGTTCGTCGGCGACCTGGCCGCCCCCGACCGCTCGCTTCCGTTCCTCTACCGCAACGCGAACAAGCGTGGCGCCGTGATCGATCTCCACGGGGCGGACGGCTGGCGGCGTTTCTGCGAGCTCCTCGAGCGAGCCGACGTCCTGATCGAGAACCTGGGTCCCGCGGGCGAGCGCCGGCACGGCCTCACACCAGCCGAGGTCCGCGAGCGGCACCCGCACCTGGTGCACGTCGCGCTCGCCGACTTCGGCCTCTCGGGGCCGCATGCCGAGTGGCGTCTCGAGCCGCTCCCCGCGTTCGCCGCCTCCGGGGCGCTCTTCGCCTCCGGGTTCCCGGACCTTCCGCCGTGCTGGCTTCCCGGCTACGCGGCGCACGACTGCGGGGCGGCGTTCGCCGTCGCGGGCGCGCTCGCGGCGCTCCTCGACCGGGCGCGCCACGGCCGCGGGCAGACGGTCGAGGTGTCCGTCCAGGAGGCGGCGCTCAACGGGATGAACCCCTGGTCGATCCCGCTCGCCGACTACGCGCGCCTCTACCCGATGCTTCCGGTCGTGTCGCCGCGCAACGCCGATGGCGCCTACCACGTGCTGCCGACCGCCGAGGGTCACATCCGCGTGCTCCCGGGCTCGCCGCGCCAGTGGCGCGCATTCGTCAAGCTGATCGGCGACCCCGAGGCCCTCCAGGGCGCGCACTGGGAGATCCCGCTCTTCCGGTTGATGAACGGCGACGTCGTCCGGGTGGTGGCGGAGGAAGCGCTGCGTTCCCGCCCGCGCGCCGAGGTGCTGGCGGAAGGCCGGCGCCTCGACGTGCCGATCACGCCGGTGAACCCGCCCGAGGACTTCGTCGGCGAGGAACAGACGTGGGTGCGCCGCTACTTCCGCAGGGCGGGTTTCTCGCTGGTCGCCGACGCGCCGTTCGCGGCGTCGCCGTTCAATTTCTCGCGCACGCCGGCGGTGCTCGTCCGGTCCGCGCCGGCGCGCGGCGCGGACGACGGGGGTTTCGCGCCGCGAGCCGTCGAACCCGCGACCGGGGACGCGCCGCAGCCGGCCCTCGCC
>JACXTT010008806.1_pt1 | contig 13929 bp, 9 predicted proteins | sample 9270951 | NCBI WGS metagenome assembly JACXTT01 (sample SAMN15532306, study PRJNA645909) | rock metagenome | isolation source: weathered quartz diorite | place: Puerto Rico | collected 2017-06-21 | reverse complement strand
GTCCATGCCGATGATTTCAAAACCCGTGTGGCCCAGCACGACCAGGAGAGCAGTTTTCCACATGAAAATGTAGACGCCATGAAAGCGTCCGGTTATAGTGCGCTCCTTGTCCCGGAAGAGCTGGGCGGCGGCGGCGCCACCCCGTTGGAACTTGCCTTAGCGCAAGAACGTTTAGCATACGGGGATCTGCCTATGGCTATTGCCGTCAATATGCACCTTATCGCAGTAGCCCTTTTTGCAGATCTCTGGCATTTGAACCAAAAAGGCGAGGGTCCAAAACTGGACGCGACCGAGTCGATGCTCAAGGCGATCGTCAATAAAAAGATTATCTTTGCCGGGCCGGTCAGCGACCCCAAGATGAATAGTTCGATTGGTTTTGCAGGTATCAATGACACCACTCGCCAAGCCCAGAAGACGGCTGGCGGCTACGTGATTAATGGCCGCAGCGGGTTTGGTACCATGTCGGCCTGTGCGGACTACTTGATGACTACTGCTCGGTATAACGACCCGGAGAAGGGTCCACAGTGCCTGTTGTGCATCCTCCCGTCTAATACCAAAGGGGTCCAGATTCAAAACAACTGGGATACGATGAGTATCCGTTCGTCGTGCAGTAATGATGTGGTGTGGGATAACGTGTTTATCTCGGAAAAGGCGGCAGTGCCCCGCCCCATTCACACCTGGGATACGCTATCCAACATTACTGCATCCTGGTGGGTGGCTTCAGGTCCAGCCTGCTATCTTGGTCTCGCCCAGGCTGCACGTGACTATGCTATGGACTGGGTCTCTGGCCGGACCCAAGATCCCTTTGATCAACCCATGACGTATTACCCCGGCAATCAACTGCTGGCTGCAGAAATGGAAATCGGCCTACGCTCCGCGCGAGCGATGCTGCATCAAACTATCGCTTCACATGAGGACATTGAGACGCGGGGCCAAGACGATCTAGTAAACCTGATTTCCTGTTTTCAATTTGTCATGGAAAGCTGTGTGCAGGTGGTCGATAAAGCTATGCGTATGGTTGGTGGAGCGGCGCTGTTTAAAAAGAATCCAATGGAGCAGATGTATCGCGACGTGCGCGCCGCTGTCATTCACCAACCCTTTGCCGGTTTCGAAAGTAAAGCGCTTCTCGGTCGGCGGGCTTTTGGTTTGCCGGTGTACGGTATGCCGCGCTTTGTGTAAACGGTTCTTGTGAGAAGCATGCAGATGGAAGACCATAAGCTGGTGGAGAGCTACCGGTGAAATTCTATGAAACGTTGGTCCAGGTTGCCGGACGACTGGTCCTGGAACAACGGCTCTCGTATCAGACTCTACGGCGCGATCTTGGCTTGGATGACGCCGAAATCGCTGACCTCCGCACGGAACTGCTCTTTAGAGGAATAGCCCACGATGAGGAAGGCAAGGGGCTCGTGTGGACCGGCAACAGTAGTCTAGCGTCTAAAGCTCAGCGTCTAGAGTCAGAAGAAACAGAACTATCTCCTGCTGTACGAACCCTAGAATCAAGACGCGCGCCGCTAGACGCTGCTGCTGAACGTCGGCAGCTTACCGTCATGTTCTGCGACCTTGTCGGTTCAACGACTCTCTCTGGCCGGCTTGATCCTGAAGACTTGCGCGAGGTGGTGCGCGCCTACCAAGAGACCGCCGCGGGCGTTATTCAGCAGTACGAAGGCTATATCGCGCAGTACCTCGGTGACGGACTGCTTGTGTATTTCGGCTATCCCCAAGCCCATGAAGGTGATGCACAACGAGCAGTCCATACCGGACTCGGGATTATCGCCGCAATGGAGTCGTTGAATAGCCGATTGCAGACCGACTATGGCGTCGAACTTGCGGTGCGCCTTGGCGTCCACACCGGCCCCGTGGTCGTGGGCCGGATGGGCGGCGGTGGTCGCCACGAGCAACTTGCGCTTGGTGAAACACCCAACATTGCGGCGCGCCTAGAGGGGTTAGCGCAGCCCAATACCGTAGTGATCAGCCACGTGACCTCACGCCTTGTTACAGACACGTTTGTGGTGGAGACGCTGGGACCTCAAACCTTGAAAGGGGTGAGTGAACCAATGGAGGTGTGGAGAGTGGTGGGCCTGCGGGTGGACGACCAGCACGCCGAGAGCGGGCTCAGAGGTGGCGTTCCGCTGCTCATAGGGCGAGATGAGGAAATCGGGTTGTTACGGCGACGCTGGGAACAAAGTAAAGAAGGAATGGGACAGGTAGTGCTCATCAGCGGTGAGGCGGGCATTGGCAAATCAAGTCTCGTCAATGTAATTCGCGCCCAGGCTGCTCAAGAAGGATTGCCTCGCATTACTTTTCGCTGCTCGCAATACCACACCAATAGCGTCCTGTATCCAGTGATCGCCCATATACAACAGCTTCTGCAGTTCGAGCGGGAGGATACTCTGGACATCAAGCTTGCGAAGGTAGAGCCGCGACTCCAATTGTATGCGCTCCCCGTTGAGACCATGGCGCCGCTTTTTGCTACTTTACTTTCGGTCCCGCTCCCGGAGGGCCGCTATCCTGCCCTGAATATGTCCCCCCAACAGCAGCGCCAGCAGACGTTGGAGGCGTTGAACGCCTGGCTGTTTGCAGAAGCGGAACGGCAGCCGCTCCTGGTCTTGTGGGAAGATCTCCACTGGGCGGACCCTACTACCCTCCAGCTGCTCGGACTTGTCGCTGAGCGGGTGTCGACCGTAGCATTGCTGAGTGTGCTGACGTTCCGTCCTGAGTTCCTGCCACCCTGGCCGACACATTCCCATACGACCTCCTTAGCATTGAGTCGGTTGGACCGGTCGCAAGTGGAAGCGTTGATAACCAGCTTGGCTTTGGGGAAGCGCTTGCCGCCCGAGGTAGTGGCGCACGTTGTTACCCGCGCCGACGGCGTCCCTCTATATGTGGAGGAGTTAACCAAGACGTTGCTGGAATCAGACCTTCTTCAGGACCATTCCGATTACTATCGGCTCACTCGACCCCTGTCTGACATGGCGATTCCCACAAGCTTGCAAGATTTTCTCATGGCGCGGCTCGATCGGATACCGGCAGTGCGAGAAGTCGCTCAGGTTGGCGCCGTGCTCGGACGAGAGTTTCCTTATGAGCTGCTACAGGCGCTGTCTGTGATCGATGAAAATCGCCTGCGGGATGGATTGGCCAAACTCGTCGAGGCGGAAGTGCTCTACCAGCGCGGACCGCTGCCGCGCGCAAAATACATTTTTAAGCATGCCCTGGTGCAAGACGCGGCCTATCAGTCGCTCCTGCGACGGACACGTCAACATTATCACCAGCTGAGTGCACAGGTGCTGGAGACCCGTTTTCCAGATCTTGCGCAAATCGAACCCGAAATTATCGCCCACCACTTCACAGAAGCGGGCTGGGCGGCTGAAGCAATCAATTACTGGCTGCAAGCTGGACAGCGAGCTGCCCAGCGCTCGGCCCACCACGAAGCGATTGCCCATCTCAGTAAAGGCCTGGGAGTGCTGACGACCTTACCGGACTCACAGGAACGCACCCAGCAGGAGTTGTTGCTGCAAGTCACTCTGGGTGTTTCACTTGTGGCGGTCAAAGGCTACGGGGCCCCGGAGGTAGAACAGGTTTACACCCATGCACGCGAGCTGTGTCGGCAGGTGGGCGACACGCCCCAGCTCTTTCAAGTACTGCGCGGGCTGGTGCTGTTTTACCTGGTGCGAGGACAGACGCAGCCCGCCATAGAACTGGCGGAACAGCTTCTCAGCCAAGTCGAACGCCAAGCCGAAGTAGGGCCACGGATGCTCGGCCACTATGTCTTGGCGATGGCGCTGTTCCAGCGGGGAATTCCAGAGGACGCAGCAAGACACTTTGAGCAAGCGCAATCGACGTATGATAGCCAACAGCATCGCCATCTCGCCCACGTTTATGGCATTGATATCGGTGTTGCAGCTCGCGGCTTTCTTGCATGGCCGCTGTGGTTTCTTGGGTACCCCGAACGTGCGCTGCAGCAGGGCCGCGAAGCATTGACGCTAGCGCAAGAGCTTGGGCACCCGTTTAGTCTGGTGTTTGCCCAATGCTGGCTCGCGTGGCTCCATCAGCTTCGTCGGGAGGCGCAGGCCGCCAACGAGCGAGCCACGGAGGGCGAGGCCCTTGCTGCTCAGCAAGGATTTGTTCTCTATGCAGCGTGGAATACTATAGCGCAGGGATGGTCGCTGACACAGCAAGGGCAGCCAGCCACTGGTATAGGCAAAATGCGGCAAGGGATTGAAGGGGCAGCCGCCACCGGAGCCGAGGTCCTCCGTCCATATTTCCTCGCTTCGCTCGCCGAAGCTCTTGGTAATGCTGACCAGCCCGAGGAAGGGCTACGCTTGGTGGCCGACGCAGTAGAGGTCGTCGGTCGCACTGAGGAACGCTTCTATGAGGCGGAGCTCTATCGACTACGCGGCGAACTTATGCTCGCTCAATCTAGCGTCCAGCGCCTAGCGTCTGGAATCCAAGAAAACCAAGAGTCAGCGAATACTGATTCCCACCCTCAAACAGTAGCTTCTTGATACCTTCACACTCGGGCGGAGGCCTGATGAATCTTATGCCCGCCGCGCTCGCTTATCACGATTCGCACCGGCATGCCGATCGTAACGTTCGTGACGTCAGCATCAATAATGTTCGTGGTGATCTCCGGACCTTCTTCCAAAGCGACGACTGCGACGACGTAAGGAGTCCGCTCCTTGAAATACGGATGGTACGGTTTGTCAAAGACAATAAAGGTGCGAACCGCGCCGCGGCCTGAGACAGGCTCCCACGTCAGTGTTCGGACGTCAGCGCCGCATCGTAGACATGCCTGTGAACGGGCATAGTAGGAGCCACATGCACATCGAGCCAGCACAAAGCTGCCGCTGTCGATGGCATCCCAGAACGGCTGGTCTTCCACCGCAACAACACGGCTGGGAGGTGTAGGCGCGGCTTGGGTTTCTCTGTCACTCATTGTTTGCTCCCAGAGGCTTCACGCTACGCCAAGGATCACGGTTGACTGCGCCAGTCCCGCGCCGGTGATCCCGACATTTGTCACCAGCGCAGTCCGAGCGTCAGGCACTTGCGTCGGTCCGCCCTCGCCACGGAGCTGGCGGATGCCCTCGGCCACATGTGTAAAGCCTTGCACATAGGCCCAAGAATGAAGTGTGCCCGATGTGTTGCAGGGGCGCTGAGAATTCCACTGAAAGTTCCCAGCGCGAACCCAGTCCGCCGCTTCCCCACGTGCGCACAGCCCGTATGCCTCGATTTGTAACGCAGCAATAATGGTGAACGCATCATAGAATTGAAACACATCAATATCTTTAATATCTAGCCCCGCTGCCCCGAAGACTCTATTGCGCGCCGGCTCGACGTCGAGGTCTGCTGGACCGAGGAGGGTGTTCGACCCACGCGTGTAGCCTTGGCCGACTTCGTGGCAGGTTCCAAAGCCCAGCAGCTCGACTGGCGTGGTTTTCAGGTCACGCGCTCGTTCGACAGTGGTCACGATGAAGGCGATGGCGCCATCCGTTACTAGACAGTAGTCGAGCAGATGAAGGGGTCTGACAATGAATGGCGAGTTCTGATGATCATCGACCGTAATCGGACGATTGAACATATAGGCGTCGGTGCGCGGAACCGCATTGAAACGCAAGGCAACAGCGATCTCAGCCAGATCTGCGGAGGACTTGCCGTACTTATGCATGTAGCCTTGGGCCATCAGCGCAGCCTGAGCGCCTGGAGAAAAGAGGCCGAAGATGGAATTTTGGTTCTTTTCGCCGGCGCCAACCGTAACAGTTTGTGAGCGAGCATTCGTGGCGTGAAGACACATGACGTAGTCCGCCGTGCCTGCGGCGATCATACCGATGGCGGTAATAAGGGTGAAAATCCCAGACGCCCCGCTGGAGTCGACTTGCAGCGTCGAGTTCGCACCCAGGCTTGCGCGGCTGGCCGCCATGCCGGAGGTGCGCTCACCAAATCCCGGCTGGTAGATATAGCCGTTCACTTGACTGCGCTTGAGGCCGGAATCGCTCAAGGCTAGCTCAATCGCGTCCCAGGCCAGCTTCTCGGCGCTAGTGCCTGGAATGACTCCCTGCGGAGTAACGCCTAAACCGGCGATCGCGTATTTATGCATGATACAGACTGCCCTTATCCTACTGGTTCTAGGCTTGCTTTTGGGCGTCAAGGGCAGCTTTGAAGTCCCCCGTGCGTAACGTCCCCACCACATTTAAATCAGCGTCCAGCACATCGAACAGGGCGTCCGTCTTACCGCGCACGGTGTAGTACACAACACCCCCGTTGGGGCCACCGCCTTCATTATGGGCATCCCCCCCCATACTGAAGATATACTGGCCCACTGGGCGTACCTCTCGGAGCTGGCCGTCGGGCTCATAAATCCTATGCTCCCCCTCGACGACAAAGGTGTTGGTGGCGGCGAGATGCCGATGGAGCAGAACCTTTTCGTTCGGGTCGAATTTGATGATGAAGTCGACGATATTCTTTTCCTCATCGACAAAGAATATCGAGGCCATCATATGTTTGAAGTCCCCGAGCTCACGCCACTGAATATTGCGGTCGTCGAAGCGATAGGAAGTCGTCTGGGACTGGACAGCAGTTGTCATAGTTCGTTTTCCTCACATATTAGATCAGGTTTCGAACTCGCCGAGTATAGCGAGGTAAACAATCTCTGCAACCGCAGACGCTCGACACTACAGATTCAGTCCTACCGAACAATAAGCTCTATGCCTCTACGATCGATGATAAGTAAGCCAATCTTCCAAATAGCAAGAAGGCGTTCGCCTTGCCTGCCGACACTCACAGGAGTACAACAACTCCGAGGTTAAACCATGACCTTCGATGAGGTGCTGGACCAAGTCCGTGAGCTGTTACAGAGCAAAGGCCGTATGGCCTACGGTGCGTTGAAGCGACGCTTTGACTTGGACGACAGGTATCTCGAAGACCTGAAGGCGGAACTGATCGACGCCGAACAAGTAGCCCGCGATGAGGATGGGAAAGTCTTAGTGTGGACCGGCGCTACACCAGTCCTGAGTTCCGAGTTCCAAGTCCCAAGTTCTTCCCAACCCCTAACCCCTAACACTCAACACCCATCTGGTGAACGTCGCCAACTCACGGTGATGTTCATTGACTTGGTGGGGTCTACAATGCTCTCGCAACAGCTCGACCCCGAGGATTATCACGCCCGAGTGGTGGCTTATCAGGCTGTTTGTCGCCAGATTATCGCGCATTATGACGGACATATCGCCCAGTATTTGGGCGATGGCGTACTGGTGTATTTTGGCTATCCGGCGGCGCATGAAGATGACGCTGCACGGGCCGTGCGGTCGGGATTGGAGATTATCAAAGCCGTGCAGCACGTGTCTTCTCCCTCGCCCTTCCAGGGAGAGGGTCGGGGTGAGGGTAATGTAATGATTCAGCCTTTAGAATCCCCTCACCCTAGCCCTCTCCCCCAAGGGGCGAGGGGATTGCAGGTCCGCATCGGCCTTCACACCGGTCCAGTGGTGGTAGGAGCAATTGGTGCGGGGGAGCGCACGGAACGACTGGCGCTGGGCGAGACACCCAATATTGCCGCGCGGGGACAAGGGCAAGCCGAGCCCGATAGTGTTGTCATGAGCGCAGCAACATATCGGTTGGTGCAGGGCTTGTTTGAGTGTCACAACCTGGGTCCGCAAGCGTTGAAGGGGCTCGCAACGCTATTGTCACTGTATCGCGTGATAGGCGAGAGTGTAGCACAAAGTCGCTTTGAGGCGGCGATACAAACAGGATTGACGCCGCTGGTGGGCAGAACAGAAGAGCTTGAACTGCTGCAGCGGCGCTGGGAGCAGGCGAAGCAGGGCGCGGGGCAAGTGGTGCTGCTCAGTGGCGAGCCCGGGATTGGCAAATCTCGGCTGGTGCAAGAACTGAAAGAGCACGTCAGCACCGAAGGAGCCACACGCATCGAGTTTCACTGCTCGTCTTATCACCAGAACAGCGCGCTATATCCGATCATCGACCACCTGCAACGTCTGCTCCAGTTTACGCGCGATGATGCTCCCGTGACTAAATTGGAGAAACTCCAGCGCATCCTGAGCCGCTATCGCTTCCCGCAGACCGACACCCTCCCGCTATTGGCCTCTCTGCTTTCGCTCCCGCATCCCAAGGGCGCTCCTCCCATTACATTCAGTCCACAAAAACAAAAGGAAAAAACGCAGACCGCTTTAGTGGCGTGGCTGGTCGAGGAGGCAGAGAAGGGAACCGTGTACTGTGCCTGGGAAGATTTGCACTGGGCCGATCCATCGACACTCGAAATGCTCACGCTTCTCTTGGATCAAACGCCCACGACGCGGTTGCTGGCGTTGTTGACCTTTCGCCCTGAGTTTACTCCGCCTTGGAGTAATCGTTCGCATCTTAGCCAGCTCACGCTGAGCCGATTAGAGCAAGGCCAAATCGAGACGATGGTCGCGCAGGTAACGGGCGGTACGGCCTTACCCCCCGAGGTGGTGCAGCAGATCGTGGTCAAGACCGATGGAGTGCCATTGTTCGTGGAAGAACTGACCAAGACCGTGGTCGAAGCCGTAGGGGCGACGCATGTGTCGTCCCTACAACTGGCAATTCCTGCAACGCTCCAAGACTCATTGATGGCCCGGCTTGATCGATTGGGGCCAGCAAAAGAGATCGCTCAACTAGGCGCCACCATCGGACGGGAGTTTAGCTACGAACTCCTCCACTCCGTCTCCAGCTTAGACGAGGACAGATTGCAGCACGGATTGAAACAATTGATGGAAGCAGAACTGCTTTACCAGCGTGGGCTGTTGCCGCAGGCCCATTATCTCTTCAAGCATGCTCTCATTCAGGACATAGCCTATCAGTCATTGCTCAAGAGCACTCGTCAACAATATCATCGCCAGATTGCACAGGTGCTAGGGAAACAATTCCCCGAGACTGTCGAGACACAGCCAGAGCTGTTGGCCCATCACTACACGGAGGCAGGCGTAATAGAACAGGCGATTCCTTATTGGCAGAAGGCCGGGGAGCGAGCCAGCCAGCGTTCGGCCTACGTGGAAGCGACCGTTCACCTCACGAAGGGGCTGGAGGTGCTTCAGTCCTTGCCGGACACTCCCGAGCACCTTCAGCAAGAACTTGCTCTGCAGCTCGCCCTGGGTGTGCCGCTAATGGCCACCAAAGGTTATGGAGCTTCGGAAGTGGAAAGCGTCTACGCTCGAATGCGGGAACTCTGTCAGCAGGCCGGCGAAATCCCACAACTCTTTCATGTGCTGTACGGGTTGGCTGGGTTTTCTATAGTGCGGGCGGAGTACCAGACGGCGCTTAAGCTAGGAGAGCAACTCCTGAGATTGGCCGGAAGCCTACAAGACCCCGCTCTCCTTGTGGAAGCCCACCATGTGCTAGGACAGCCTTTATGCTTCCTAGGTGAGCTTTCCTTAGCCTATGGGCACTTTGAGCAAAGCCTCGCACATTACGACCCGCAGAAGCACAATCCTCACGTCTCTGGTCTCGCACAGGACCCCGGAGTGATTTGTCTCTCTTTTGTATCCTGGATCTTATGGCTGTATGGCTATCCAGGCCAAGCCCTCGCAAAAAACCAAGAGACGCTCGCTTTGGCCCAAAGACTAGCTCACCCTTTTAGCCTAGCGTATGCGCATGTCACTGCTACCCGATTCCATACTCTTCGCCGGGAGGAACAAGCCACTCAAGCACAGGCAGAAGCGCTCATAGCACTCTGTGGTGAGCAAGGATTTGCCCTTCGGAGGGCACAAGGAATTATCCATCAAGGCTGGGCGTTGGCAGTGCAGAAACAGGAAGAGGAGGGAATTACCCTGATACGACAAGGCATGACCGCCTGGCAGGCCACAGGGGCAGAGTTCTTCCGGCCCTATTATCTGGCCCTGCTCGCCGAGGCGTATGAGAGAGTAGGATCGATCTCCGAAGGACAGAATATGCTGGAGGATTAGCCGTGGCGGACAAAACGGGGGAGCGTTGGTACGAGGCCGAACTGTATCGGCTGAAAGGCGAACTCTTGTTACAGCAGGCGGAGAAATCGAAGAATTGAGTCATTGAGTCAACGAGCCATTGACTGATTGACGAATTATTCTCTTCAATGATCCGCTGACCCGATGAGCAAATGACTCAATACCAAACCAAAGGCTTGCAAGAGACGAAGGTACTGCTAGAAACACTGACATGAGTACAAAGACAAGAGTCCCCTAGTGGAGATGAGGAAATGGAGGTCGCGGCATCGAAGAATGGGACGCCCGTACGTATCACAGACGAACGCTGGACACATGTTGTCGAGTCACATGATTACATGGCAGGTAACCGTGATCTGGTCGTAGAAACCATTGAGGACCCTGACTCTATTGTGACAGGCAGGAAAGGGGAACTCATCGCGTTACGCCATTACCAGGCTACCTCGATCTCAGAAAAGCATGTCGTTGTGGTCTATCGTGAACTTGAAAGCGACGGTTTTCTCATTACGGCTTTTATGACGTCAGCCCCAGAGACAATTCTACGAAAGGGAGTGATATGGCAGAGACCGCAGACATCTTAGAATCCGTCCCCCACCTTCTTAAGCTTGGAGCAAAAAAACTCTGGTTAGACTACGATGAGGAAGTCGACGTGTTGTATGTAAGTTTTCGCCGACCTCAGAAAGCTACGGACAGTCGCATGGAAGATGATCTAATTTATCATTACCGAGACGGAGAACTTGTCGGCATAACTATCCTTCATGCAAGTGAGATCGGCCGTCCTTCTCCCCAATAGCAATTGTTTACGACGGCAAAATCGCCGGCTTGATCTCCTGTAACTGCGCCATAGACTGAAGAGCGATGTTTGCTTCCTCTAGGCGATAGGTGTTGGAGATGAGATCGAGAAAAGAAAAGCGCCGCTGGTTATTTTGTAGAAACTGCATCGCCTTGTAAAAATGGGGAACCGAGGCGGAAGCGACACCGATGATATCAATACTCCGCAGATTGATCATGCTGGGCACGATGCTGATAGGCGTGGGGTCCGTCTGACCGATCACCACATATCTCCCGCCCCGGCGTACAATCTCCAAGCCGTCTTTAAACGCCGCCGACGGGCCGGCGCACTCAATGACCACATCCGGTCCTCTCCCTTCGGTAAGATCGAGGACCATCTTCTTTCGTTCACTGGCATCCGGTATTTCTTCGATATCGATCGTGTGGTGAGCCCCCCACTGCTCGGCCAGCGCCAGACGCTTGCGCGGGGCTCCCATCACAATGGTCTTTGCCGCCCCTGAAGCCAGCGCCATCGCTAACGCGTAGAGCCCAACCGGACCACAGCCCAAAATCAGCACGCTCTCCTGAACCCTCAATCCACCCAGCCGCTCGAAGGCAAATACGACGGTGCGGAGCGCGCAGGTGCCGGAAGCAGCTACGCGGGCATCAAGTTCTTCTGGCGTTTTGACTACGTGGCAGGCAGGACGCACGTAAGCATACTCGGAAAAGCCGCCAATCAAATACGGCGGCACATCACACGGCCCGTATCCATACATCTTGGCGTTGGGACAGAGGGTCGGTTGGCGAGCAATCGTACAGTAATAACAGCGACCACACCAGGCATAAGCCCATACGATGCGGTCACCTACGCGCAATGGTTGGTCCGCAGCATCCTTCTCTCGCCCTTCCCCAAGTTGGACGATCCTCCCCACAATCTCATGCCCTGGCACTAAGGGAAGTTGTGCAATCTGGGTGAACCTCCCGTGAAAGACATGAACGTCGGACCCACAAACCGTGGCGGCTTCTACTTTGACAAGAATAGCTCCTGGTTCCAGCGGGGGAACCTCAAGTTCGCGGATTTCCAGGGGCTGATTGTATTGAGTAAGGACTGCGGCTCGACTGGTCCGTGGCAGAGTGCTCATAGTCTTCCCTCCTGACATAGCTAATAGCTTGCTCCCTACAGTCGCTTTATAGCCCGCTCACTCTGTTCGCTCTATAGCATAGAGCTTATAGCAAGAGTTTTTTACTATAAAGTGAGTGTAGCGAACGAGCCATCAGCCATAGAGCGAGTGAAACGAGCGAGCCATAAGCTGATTGCCGATTTTCTACTCTTGAGCTAACGTTTGGATGTCGCTGAGCGCCTCGGCGAATTCTTCCATGAATTCTCTGACCACGGTGCGGCTTGATTTTACGCTGTCCACCAATCCCACACCCTGGCCCACGAAATATGAAACGAGTTCGCGCGCTTTTTCGTTGCCATTCTCCGCCGCCCGCTGCGCTGCTGCGAGAGCGGGCTCGCTGATAAGGCTCTGTAAAGGCATGGGCAGTGCACCTGGATTGCCTGGTCCTTCCCAAGCGTCGGTCCACGCCGAGCGGAGCTGTCGAGTGTACTTGCCGGTGCGGCACTTGGAACGAATAGTGTCTCTTGACCTCGCTACGATCATCTTTTGGCGGAAGATTTCCGTAGTCTCTGACTCCGTGGTGGCAAGCCAGACCGACCCTGTCCACACGCCAGCAGCGCCAAGGGTCATACACGCCGCCATCTGGCGGCCAGTCATGATTCCCCCTGCAGCTAGCACTGGCACGTTGCGAATCGGTTTGATGGCGTGCAGAACCTCAGGGACTAATACAAGGGTTGAGACCTCGCCAGTATGGCCGCCCGCTTCTCCACCCTGTGCGACGATGATATCGACTCCTGCCTGCACCTGGCGAACTGCATGCTCCTTAGCCCCGACAAGCGCAGCAACAGGCACGCCATGAGCGTGCCCCATATCAAGCATGGCTTGTGGCGGCACGCCGAGCGCATTGGCAATTAACTTGATTGGATGGTGAAATGCCACTTCCAACAATTTTAATGCTGCGTCCCGCTGTAGAGAGGACTGCGCATCCGGTCGTCCCAGCGGCCCGTCTTCAAGCTGCCGAGGCGCTTCGACGTCATACTTTGCCAGCAGACCGCGCACGAAGTCCTTATGCGTTTGTGGGATGCGCTTCGCGAGGGCGCCGATAGTGACGCCCGTCTCTTCCTTAATTGGAACATTCTCTGGAATGAGCACATCGACGCCGTAGGGTTTGCCGTCGATGTGGTCGTCGAGCCACTTCAATTCCAGCTCAAGCTGATCCGGCGAGAACCCCGTGACGCCAAGGACGCCAAAGCCGCCGGCGCGACTCACAGAAGCAATCACGTCGCGACAGTGGCTAAACGCCACCAAGGGAAAATCAATACCCAGCATTTCACAAATGGGAGTTTTCATTGTCTAGTCACCTCAGCAGTCTGACAATAAGCCAGTAGATGCCCGCTTCTAACACCCTTTGCCGCGCCCTGTCAAACGTAAATGCAACGCTTACCTTGTAGGACTTGACGAAAAGTTCATGAGCTTGATAGGAACAAGCGTCCTTTTGACGTTCGTTTCTTCGGCAGCTTTATGAAAAGCTTTCAACAATATATTTTCATTTGGTCCGTACTTTTCTCGCTTACTCTCACTTGTAAAATACCTCGCGCCGGAGCGACAGACTCGAATACGCCCCAAGACACGGCGCCAACGCCGTCGGTCTCCTCTGGCGCTCAGCTGCCGCCTATCGTGGTGACTGCGACTCGCAGCGATATCCTTCTACCTCAAGCGCCAACCAATATCACAATCCCTGACGCAGGAGGATATTGCCGACTCAGGGGCGCTCGCAGTCGATGACCTCTTACGGCAGATTCCGGGATTCAACACGTTTCGACGTTCAAGTAGTTTAGTCACTGCTCCAGCACAAGACCCCGAAGCACAGGGAGTTACACTAAGAGGAATCGGCCCTGGCGGCGCTAGCCGCGCGCTCGTGCTGCTCGATGGCGTTCCAGTCAACGACGCTTTCGGGGGCTGGATCTACTGGGGAGAACTTCCCATAAGCGTTAACTTAACAGAACGGGGAATGGAGTGAGCTGTCGTGGCCGGTGGCGCGGGCATTCGCAGAGGGCTGGGAGAATCGTGTGCCAACTCTTCATCACTTCTGGTAACGC
>JACXTT010008805.1_pt1 | contig 13929 bp, 7 predicted proteins | sample 9270951 | NCBI WGS metagenome assembly JACXTT01 (sample SAMN15532306, study PRJNA645909) | rock metagenome | isolation source: weathered quartz diorite | place: Puerto Rico | collected 2017-06-21 | reverse complement strand
GGACCGCGAAACGCTGGTGGGCGTCGCTGCGTTTGATGGGCGCCTGACCGGCGACCCGCTCACCAACACCGAGCTGGAATTGGTGTTCCACCTGCTCGAGGCGCTGGGCTTGGCGATTCGCAACATCTGGCTCCATGACCAGTTGGCGAACAACCACCAGATGATGGTGAACGTGCTCCATGAATTGAGCAGCGGCTGCATCGTGATTGGCCGCGACCTGGCCATCCTGCACGCCAACAAAACGGCGCGGCGCTATTTCTCCCGCGCCGGCCGGCGGGGCAACGAACTCGAGTTCAGCGACTTTCCCCAGGTGCTCGGCGGCAAGATCTATCAGGTCCTCAAGACCGGCACGGCGATCGCGCCGTTCAAATACTCGCCGCCGGACGCGCCCAATACGGTGTACCAGGTTACCGTCGTGCCTTTCCAAAGCGACGGTTCCGGCGTTCCCAACTCCGCCCTCCTCGTCGTCGAGGATCATTCCCAGACCGAGCAGTTGCACCGACTGGAAATCGAGGCCACCAACTTGCGCCTGGTCAAACACATGGCCGACCGACTCGCTCACGAGGTCGGGAACGCGCTCGTGCCGATTTCCACCCACCAGCAACTGCTCGCCAAAAAATACAACGACGCCGAGTTTCGCGCTTCACTCGATTCCGCGCTGGCGGACGGCGTCCGGCGAATCACCCGGTTGATTGACCAGATGCGGTTCCTGGCGAAGGACGCGATCCCGGCGATGGAATCCGTGCCGCTGCCCCAATTGATCGAAGAAGCCTACCAGGAAGCCCAGAAATACCAGCCGGTCAAATCCGCGCAACTCAGATACAATGTCGGCGATCAGCCGATTGTGATCGCGGGTGATCGCGCTTCCCTCAAACACGCCGTCGCTGAGGTGATGCTCAATGCGCTTCAGGCCAATCCGAACAATCCGCGAATCGCCGTCCAAATGCAGTCGGAAATCGACAGCAAAGGCGCCGGCTGGGTCCACATCGAGTTTCAGGACAACGGCACCGGCTTCACTCCGGACGCCGCCAAGAAAGTGCCGGAGCCGTTTTATACGACGCGCAACGTCGGGCTGGGGTTGGGGCTCATGGTCAGCCACAAGATCCTGGAGCGACACCAAGGCAAACTTGAAGTGGTCACACCCAAAACCGGTCAGGCAGGCATCGTCCGTCTGACTCTGCCCCTGGAACGCGCTCCCGTGGCCAGCAACCAATAACCTGCTCGGCCACGGCGGGAGCCGTTCTACTGGCGGGGCGCGGGGGGCCTCTCTGCTTCTCGAACCGCACGGGCACTTTGAACCCACACCGGGGCCGTCTCACTTGAATCGAAAATCTTGCCCCTTGAACTCGTGGGCTTAATCGTGACGCCGGTTGACCGCGATCGATCGGAGGAATATGTTGCCATGCTGTCTGGAAGCGATCTTATGAAAACCAAATCACTCGTCGTCGGAGGCACCGCATTGCTTTTGCTGACCGGTTTGGCGGTCTCGGTAGGCGTCAAGGCACGAAGGCAACCCAACAGCCCGCGGCCCATCGTTCCCGTTTCGCAGAAGGAACGCGTGCCGGCAAAAACGCCGGCTGGATCCGCTGATTTGATTCCGATCATGCATTTGGAAATGCGGGACAGACTTGTCACCGTCCGATCCGGGCCGGCGGGTTTAGTTTACCTGATTCAGACCAAGGATGGAAAAGTCCTCCATGAGAATCTCTCCGAGGAACAGCTCAAAGCCCAGGCGCCTGAAATCCACGACCTGATCAAAACGGCCGTCGCCGGCAGCACCGACCACTCATTCATGGACGCGCGGCACTGAACCAGTCTCAGTCCAGCACGAGAATGCGGTAAAAGCGCTGGGAGCTGCCGGCCAGGGTGTCGTCGACCGTGAGGCTCTCTTCGGTCGCGAGGAGGTCTGCCTCCAACGGCTGCCAATTCGATTCCTCCAGCGCGTTCTTGTATTCGACGCGGTACGTCTTGTCGGGCACGGTCACGAAACGGATCGCGTAACCCCCGTTCGCCAGCGGTGTGACGCTCGTGACTTGCGGTCGCGGAGCCAGGCGAACCGTGAAGGTCGTCGTGGCGCTCATGGGCGGCGCCCCGTCGTCCGTGACGCGAACGGTGACGAGGTAAGTGCCCGGCGACTGCGCGGCCGTCGGACGCCAGGCGAAGAGGCCGCTGGCCGAATTGATCGTTGCTCCTGCCGGCGCACCCGGATCGAGACTGAAGGTCAGGATCTGCGGTGGCGCCTGGGCGTCCATGGCCGTGGTGCTCACCAGCAACAACTGGCCTTCGATGACGACGCGGTCGGGGACGCTGCCAAGGACCGGCGGCGTATTCGACGTGGCCAGGAAGTTGGCGGCGCGCGGGGTGGGAGTCGTGAGTCGGTAATGGGCCGGCGAACCGTCCGGGAAACGGCCTTCGCTCACATCAGTCGCCTGCGGGCCGAATGCCACGAAATCGATGACCGGTCCGTCCTGCGCGAACAGTCCGAAGGCGTCTCCGGACTTGGAGAGCTTGAAACTGGCGTGAAGATCCGCGCGGTTCGTGTTGTTTTGACCGGGCTCAGCATCGGCCCAAACCAACAAGTATCCATGCGGCGGGATGGTGTAACCAAGGGGAACAGGAAACTGCGTCTTGTTCGTCAGGCTCGTGCCGAGATAGAAGCCGGAAAGGTCCGCCGTCACGTCGCCCGCATTATAGAGTTCAAACCAATCCTCGAAGTCGTTGTCGGCGGGGTCAGCCAGCGTCGTCACATTGTCCGCCATCCATTCGTTGATCAGCACCGTGAGCGGAGGCGAGGCGGGATTGTTCGAGGCGCCTGGCGTGGTGTAATAAAACAGACGCCGCCCGCTGACCGCGCCCTCCGGATAGGAGCCGTACGAGAGGTCCGATCGATTCACGGCGTAGTTGAGGTAATCCAGGACGTTCGTTCGGCCGCCGTTGGTCTGCGCCAAGGCCAACGAGCCGGTCTGCGGTGGCAGAGTAAAACTGGCGTGCCATTCGCCGGGCACAGATTCACCCGGACTCCCATCCAGCCAGACCAGGAGAAACTGGCCCGCACCGATGCTCGTTCCCTGCGGGAACGCCCACTGCGTGAGGTTCGAGTAGTTGTTGGCAAGAAAAAAACCGCCCAGGTCGATTGGCGTCGCCCCGCCATTGTAGAGTTCAGTCCAGGGATGCCGATGGCCAAGGTGATCCATCGCGCCGGCCAGGTTGCTCGGCAGCACTTCATTCAACCAAAGGGGCGGCATCGCTGGCAGCGAAGCGCGGACGGAGTTCTGCGCGCCCGGAGTATACCGCGCTTTGGCCGGGACTGGATTCGTCGGGACCGCGGTCCAATTGGCCACGCGATTGTTGTCCTGCGTGGGATCGATCAACTGGAGCGACGCGCCGGTTCCATTGGCGTCGGCAGGCCAGGGCGGTATGCTGTCGTAACGCACCCCGTCCACAATCAGGTCTTCGTCCGGTGTCACCCCCGGTTTGATCAACCGCAGCGTTTCGCCGCCGTTATCAAGCTTCCCGCCGAATTCAGCGACCACTGGAATAGTGCGGCCATATGCGGCGGCAAAAGCAATTCGATTCGCGGCAACGACCAGAAATCCTCCCGGCGCAATGACCGTCCCGCCCGGAAAAACACATCCCGCGCCGCTCAAACGCCAGCCGGACAGGTCGAAGGCATTGACCGTCGAGCTGTTGTAGAGCTCAACAAACGCCGCGTCGGGCACAGCCGGGTTATACATGATCTCGTTGATCACCAGTTTGTCCTTGGGCGCTTCGACCGTCCCCGTGTAATTCACGTTGATCGTCGCGTTCGCGCCGCCGACGGGGTTGCCTTGGGCGTCCAATCCTTGAATGCTAAGCGCGTTGATTGCGCCGCCGAGTGCAACCTGAGCCGTCCAATTGGACACGGAGGTCCAGGTGAGCGGGAACGGGACTCCGTTGATGGTGAGGGTTCGGAGGCCAATCGGCGCCGTACCGGTCAGCGCGATCAGGTTGCGATTGGTGCTGAAGTCCGCGCCATTGTTCAGCGTGATCGAGAAAGTCGCGGAAGCGTTGGTGGTGATCAGACCGAGGAGATAGCTGCGCCGCTGGCTGATGTAGGATTGGATCGACGAAGGACTGTCGATGGTGCGGCCGTTGGCGACCATTGCGTTGTATTTCGCGTTCAGGATCGGATTCGCTCGGCTCCCAACCAGCGGCCCGTTCGCCAGGTCTTGCAGGATTTGCCAGTAGCGACGGCGATAGGTCGGTTCGCTCAGGTCAATCCCGTTGCTTCGGCCGATGCCCTGGAACATATCGCTCGTCGGGCCTTGTGAGCTAAAGGCGAAGTCGATGTCCCAAATCATCATCTTCCAGGTGTCGCCCACGGGCTTGTAAGAATACATGTTTTGTCCGCCGCCATAGGCGAAGCTGTCGTTGTTGCCGACGGCGTGCTCGACGGCATAGGTCCCCAGCCAGTTGTTCACGTCCACGACGGACTCCAGTTGGCGGCGATAATTGGCGCCCAGGCCGGCGAAATTTGCGGCATCCACCAGCCCGAACAAATTGGTGAAGTTACTGGCCGAATCCTGGACGGCGCGTTTCGCAAACGTCCAGCGATAGCGCGCCAGTTTTTTCTGGCCGCCCGTGGTGGTGAAGTTCCCTAAACTCGCGCCATTGGCCGTGAAGCTGACCGCCGCATCATCGAACTCGAACCAGAGTTGCACCTTGTGCAGATCTCCGTTGGCGCCCGTCGGATAAAACTCGTCGGTCATGTCCCCGTTGGGCTGCTGCACGTCCTCGAACATCTCGGCGCGGCGAACGCCATTGACCAAAAGATTGATGTGCCGGCGATAGCAGTAGGGCAAACCCATCTCGCTCGCGATCCAGTAAGCGGTTTGCTCGCGCTGGTAGGTATTATCGCCACCGCCGTTGCCCGGCCACTGGAGTGTGGCGTCGGTCTCTCCGAGCAGTGGATCGTCCTCGGGAAAATTGAGCAGGTAATCGCAAACATTGCCGATCGGTGAATTATAGCCCGGCGCGTGATAGGGACGGCCGGAATACTGGCCGCCCATGTTGTAGATCACACGGGAGTTACCGTAAACAAACGTGCAATCCAGCGGCTTGTTGCTCAGATGCTCGCGGTTCGACCAGCGGTTCAGCGTGGCTTGCGTCATCCAAATCCGATAGGCGCCGAAGTTGCCGCCTTGGGCGGGATCGCCCCAGCGCACGAGACATTCGCGCGCCGGAGCGTCGTTCGGAAACAGCGTCACGGCGCTCGGCGCAGAATTGTCCGAGGCCTGGATATGAAAGGCGGCGAGGGCGCCCACCGCTTGGCCAGGAATCGTGGCGCTGAACAGGCCCGCGCCGTTGTTGGCCATGGTCACCACGTTCAGATTCGTCGAGGGATCAATGCGGTACTTCAACAGGAGCGTAGCCAGGCCATCCGGATCATGCACCCGCGCCACCACGGCCACCGCCTGGCTGGCCGCCGGCAGCACAGGCAAATGTTTGACGCCAGTAATGGCGGGACCCGCGTTGGGCTGCGACCGGCTGTTCGGAGCGCCGGGCGTGCCCAGGTTGTGCGCGGTCAGCGTATTGCCGGCGGCTTCGAGCCAGTTGCCCTTCAAACGCAGAAGGATCTCCGGATGCCCCGCCAGCCAGCGCACTTTGGCGCGAATCGTCGCGGTCTGGCCGGAGTTCAGGGCCGATTTCAATGTCGTGCGAATGCGGTTGGCGCCGGTGTCACCCCGGTCGGTCGCGCGCACGTGGAGACAGCGCGTGCTGCCATTGTATCCTTGGCCGATTTCGAGTCCGGAATCCTCGTGGTTGCCCTGCGCCACCCAACCGGTCAGACCTGACTCGAAGTCGGGGTTGGAAATCAAATTGGCCCCGCCGGAAGCGAACACCTCGACATTGTCCACGAGACACTCCCCCGGACCGAGCAGGATAATCTGGAGCGAATTCGCTGTGTCGTTTCCATTATCGAGCACGCCGGTAAATTCAATGTTCTTCCAGGCGCTCTTGGCGGTCTCATCGCTGTCGGCCCAGTTCGGCGCGAGCCGATGATCGCTGTTCGCATCAATCAATTCGAGACTGCTGCCCCCGCCGTGCGACCATTGTCCCCAGCGCCCGCCGGTCCCGTAGCTCACGTCGTCTACGACAATGTGAATGAGGTTGGTCACCAGCTGCCCGGCGGCGTTCGTGCCCGCAATTTCGTCCGGCATCGACAGCGCGAGATGTTCGCCGCCGTTGCTCAGCGTGCCGTCGAAATCTCCCACCGTGTTGGCTCCGCTCAACCCTGGGTAGTTGGTCAGCAACCGCGCGGCGTTTCTCCCAATGACGAGGTAGCCGTCCGGCGGAAGGATTGTGCCAGCCGGGATCGTGAATTTGATGCCGTCCGTGAAACTCCATCGGCTCAAGTCGACGGAATCCGTCGTGCGATTGTGAAGCTCGACATACTCGTCGTTGCTGTCGCCGCTCACGGGAGCGTACATGATCTCGTTGATCCCCACGCCGGGGATGCGCCGGGGTCCGTTCTTGGCGCCCGGGGTTTTTGTTTGCAACCGGTAGAAACCCGTCGCGCCATCCGGATAGCGCCCCGTCGAAACACCATTTTCCTGCGCCCCAAACCGCACCGCGTCGATCACCCGGGCATTGTTCGGGTCTTTGAGATAAATCGTCTCCCCGGCGGCGCTGAGGGCAAAGCCCAGCCGCGTCTCGTCGAAGTAGACCCATCCTTGCGGCTGGAGGACGGTGTTCGCCGGAATGACAAACCGGTTCGTCGTCGGATCGTCCGTGAGGATGCAGTTGGAAAGATCCACGGCGGAGGCGCTATAGTTGAACAGCTCGATAAAATCAAAATCCGGCGGATCGGTGTGCGCCAGGAATTCGTTAATGACCACGGTCCGGTACGGATTGGCGCCGCTGGGTTCAGCCAGTCCGGGCGACCCGCCCATGCCATCGCTCGCCGCCCACGCTTCGGGATTCTTCTCGCCTAGCGAAGGCCGCGCCAGCACCAGGGAATGCCCGGCGCCGTCCGCTGCAACCGGCCATGGTGGATCGCCAGAATAATTCACCTCGAACACAATCCCGTCCTGGCGATTGCGCAGGCGCAGCGTGCCGGATCCGTTCGAGAGGTTGTTCGTGAAACGGCCGATCACGTTGGTGATACCGTAAACGCTCTGGATGTCCGCGGGCGCCGCCGCGACGACCAGGTAGCTGCGCGCGGCAAGGACCGTGTTTGATGGGAAGGTGAAATCGACTTCGCCGCTGATCCGGAATCCGCTGATGTCTTCGAAATAAGGGTTCGAGTTGAACAGTTCGATGAATTCGAGGTTTTTCCCGTCCGCGCGGTTCGGCGGATGATACATGATTTCCGATAGGATCACCGGCCCGTGCCGCGAAGAAGGCCCGATGGGCTCCGGCAGCGGCCGGATGAATGAAATGTCCAGCGGCGTCGAATCGAGAGTGAAGGTGCGTTGGGTGTTCGGCAGAATCGTGTTCGGCGTGGTCGCGCGGTCCCGGACATTGTTGACGGTGAGCGTGTAGATCGTCCGTGCGGCCATCGGCGTGGTGCTGAGAAGGATCGTTCGCGGGTCGGTGCCAAACACGGCTGACAGCGCAGTGACGCTGTTGTCGAAGGTGTAATTGCCCGGCAGCGTGGCGCTGGCCGCCTCGACTGGCTCGGAGAAGATCACCGTGAGGAGGTGCGGATCCCCAAGGCTTCCTACGGACGTCAACGTTGGCCGGGTCACGTCCGGATTGACCGTGAGGGTCGCTGTTGCGCTATTGGTGTTGCCGTAGGCATTGGAGATGAAACAACGAAACGTGCTGCCGCTGTCGCTCAACCCCACCGGCGACAGGAAATAGGAGGCATTGGTCCCTCCCGGAATGTTCGCGCCGTTCCGCTGCCACTGATAGACCGCGCCGAGGACGTGCGAAAGCTGGACGGTGAACGTCGCGCTCCCGTATTCCACAAGCGTCACATTCGCCGGCTGCACAGTGACGATGGGCGGGCCGAGGCCGTACGGTGTGAGATAAGTTCCCTGAATTGGCGCCACGCCGTTGGCGGGCACTGGATCACCGGGCTTCTGCCAGGTCACGGCGAGATTGTCACCTCCGGCACCTTCCTTTTGCAGCGCTTCGATGTAATAGCGAGACCCGTTCGTCAACGACAGGGCGGCGGACTTTTGCGACGGATACGCGTTCCACTGCCGGGAATTGGTCCACGCCGTCACCGACGCGATCTGAGTCTTGTGAGCTGGATCCGCGTCCGTGCTCAGGTAGAGGACGGAATTGTCGTCGCTGGAAATCCAAAAGACGTAGTTACCCGTCACCGGTGGCGCCAGCAGCGCGCGCATTCGTTGGCCATAATTATCGGCAAAGTTGGAAGGCGCCTCGAACGCGGTGTCGATTGATTCCTCGTCGGGCCGGGTGGGAAAGTTGGGTGCGCTGGTCAGGTTGGCGACCGTGCTGCCGCTGATGTTGTAATAAACCTCCCGCAGGATTCCATTGCTGGTCTGAGCGAATGCGCCCGTTGCAAACCACAGGAGAAAGACCTGAACCAGGCGGAGCAACTTCATTCGCGGAAATGACATCGAGAGGATTTGAGCAGATTGCGTGCTGAATCAGGGCATTGGATTTTTCTCCAGAACGATAGACACAAACGGGTTACAAAGCAAGGATGGTTAGTGCTTGGCACATGCTTCGCCCACGGCCGCAGTCCAGAATTGCCGCGCTGCTCGCCGCAGCGCGCGACCGCAACAGAAGGAGTGCGGCTGTGTCCGCAGCGCTCCTCGCAGCGCGACGAGAGCTCTAATGAAATGCAGGTGCCGCCTGCTCAACCTGCGTTTTCCAGCGGCATTGAAGAAATCTCCAACATCCGTTCGATCGGCAACCGGGCGCGTTGAATGATGGGGTCCGGCAATTCGACGCGCGGGGTGAGATGCTTCATGCAATCACGCACTTTCTCCAGCGTGTTTAGCTTCATGTATTTGCATTCGCTGCAGCGGCAATTGTCCGTCGGCATCCGCGTCACGTCGAACACGGGTGCGCAAAGAAACTCCTTGGCCGGACACTCCTTCTGAAGCCGATGAATGATGCCCGATTCCGTAACTACCACGAAGCGCCGCGCCGGGTTGGTTCGGCAGTAATCGATCATCTTTTCCGTCGAGCACACCGAGTCCGCCAGTTCGCGCACTTCGCGCAGGCTTTCGGGATGCACCACCACCTTCGCGTCCGGATACCGCTTGCGGAGCCGCACGATCTGGTCGCGCCGGAATTCGACGTGCGCGTAACAGTTGCCCTTCCATAGCGTCATGGGCCGGCCCGTCTGTTCCATCACCCAGGCCCCAAGATTCTCGTCCGGCACGAACAAGAGGTCGCGCTGCTTCGGCGCGCTCCGGACGATGTTCACCGCGTTGCCGCTGGTGCAGATCACGTCGCTGAGCGCCTTCACGTCGGCGCTGCAATTGATGTAGGCGATGGTGTAGAAATTCGGGTTCGTCGCCTGAAACGCCGCCAGTTTCGGCGCCGGACAACTCGCTTCCAGCGAACAGCCGGCGTCCTTGTCCGGCAGCACAACGATTTTGTGCGGGTTCAAAATCTTTGCCGTCTCCGCCATGAAATGAACGCCGCAGAAGACAATGACCTCAGAGTTCGTTTTGGCCGCCTGGTGCGACAGCCCGAGCGAGTCACCCACGTAATCGGCCACGTCCTGGATCTCCGGCACCTGATAATTGTGAGCGAGCAGGACGGCGTTGAGCTCGTTTTTGAGCGCGAGAATCTCGGCCGAAAGCGCGTCCACATTTGCCGGCCGTTTCGGTGTCCAAACCGGGAAACGGTCCGCAGTCATGGGCTGAACTTCGGCGACATCGAGCATCGTAAGAAGTTATCGCCCGGAGGGTGGACCGTCAACCGGCAGGTGGAGTCAAGGGCATACGGAGTGCGCATCTCAGTTTTTGGAGGGATCGAGTTGTCGGTTGTGGGGGAAGAGGAGATGCCAGCGTTCATTGCGCCAGAAGGTTTCTAGGCATAATAGAGATGCGTCTCCTTCTTGGCTCCAGTATTGGCCCGGCCGCTTGAAGCGACATTGAGCTTGCCGACAGGTTTACTCGATCGCTCCACTGCCAATGGGCTCACCTCGCCGCTTTCCGGCGCGGTAATCCATCCGGTCCTGATGTTCGTGAAAATAATTGACTTCCTTTTGGACTACTTCGGCCGACGCTCCCGCTGGCAGTTCCTTCAAAATCTCTTCCAATTGATGGACCACTTTGATGGCCGCTTGGTTCTTCAGTTGTCGGACCAAAGTGGTATTGACCATGGTTCCAGACCACTGTCCGGGTCAAAAAAGCAATTCCCTCAGGACAGCACCGGGGTCAGCCATTTTGGAATCGATTCCTGAAACACCCTCTGTCCGTTCTCAAAGGCGGCCACTTTGCGGAACGGCGTTCGGAGATCGTCGTTGTCGAAGATCAAAACGCAAGGCAGCTCCCGAATCGCGGCCTTCAAATTGGCCATCGTGCGTGGAAATCGGGCTTTCAGTTTGTCGGCCGGCACATCGTGACCGCCTTGACTGACGCGCATGGCGACGCGTTCCTCCGAAGTCTCCGGGCCGGAGATGCCAATGAAACACAACACGACCGTGTACCCCGTCCTGGCCGCCTCTTTCAAAAATCCAAGCTTATCTCCGACCGGATCGGAGAAGACCGTTTCGAAGACGAAGCTCTCCCGCTGCTCCACGAGCTGACGGCGCAGCGTCCCGGCGAGACGAGCCGCTGCATCGTCGTCAAGATCGAGTTCATGCGCCAGCACGTCTGCATTGATGAAGCGAAGGGCCGCCGGCTGAAGATGGGCGTGATAGAAGGTGGTCTTGCCCGCGCCGTTCGGTCCCACCAAGGCAACGATGATCGGCCGCCGATCCAGCGGCAGGTTCATCGTCTGGCCGGTTTGGACTTGGCGGCACGGAACTGTCGATTAATAAAGCGCCCCACCGTGCGTTTGCCATCGGCCTCGATGCGGACCAGCAATCCAGAGGAACCCGGAGCCGGCTCGTAGTGCGGAAACGGCCGGGCTTCGAGGTAATTCGCCAGACGGCGGCGACCCTGAGGAGAGTCCACGGAATTGAGACACTCCGACAGGGGCCGCGCAGCGGCGTTGCGGCACAACGCGAGCACTTGCGGCGCCTGCAGCAGCTTCTCCACGGCACGACCGACGTTGGCCCAGAACTCGATCTGGCCGGCGATGGATCGCTCGACGATTTCGCCCGTCATCCGGGCATCGAGCACGAGGGCATCCGAGAGCTTGACCGGTTGACTCACGGCGTGAAAGTAGCATAATGCTACCTCAAGTCAACTCGGTAGGAGATGCGGGCGCCTCGTGAGTTCTTACCAAGGTCTGCGGCAAGCCGGCCACCGACGCGGAGCTGGAAAGGCTGCTACCTAGCGCACGTTTTCCATTCAGGCAGTAGTGGCACGGGCGTCTCCCCGTGTGGTGGTTGCACGATTCGCACGGGCGGGACGCCCGTGCCACTATGGTGGAAACGGCCGTGGTCGCCCCCGTGGCTAAACACGTACCGGCTTTCCAGTACTACTATCAAGCGCCCGGAGGCGCTGTCCTGCCAGGCTATTGTGCGATGCGCCACGACGTGGCGAGCAGGTGTTGCGAGATTTCCGAAGCGCGCTTACCGGTTGTCAGTTTTCTGAGATTTTCACCAGACACGTTTCTGCCACATGACAGCATGGTCGTTGTCACCCAAAACCGAAGCGGTCAGGGCAGAAACCGGTCGATGAACGTCAGGTAGCCTTGGCGCCCTTCGAGAACGGTGTGCCGCTCGGTCGACTTTTTCAATTCGCGCAAGCAATCCACGAGTTGTTCCACGGACACCGGGGCAATTTTCTCCGGCCCGGCCACCGGACAGCTCGCCCGACCGAGACGGAATTCGCACATCGCCTTGAGTGACTCGAACGTGATGGCGTCAAGTCCCGTGGAGCTGGCTGGCTTGGGTTGGTGACCGCGCAACTCGGAGCGGTAGAGTTGAAACACCGCCTCATAGGCGCGCCCCGCGACGTAGTCTGTCATTTCAGGGTGAGCGCGCCAAACCTCGACGACGGCAAATTCGAGGTTTTGCAGGACATCCATTTTATCATTGGTCCATTTCATAGCGTTTCATTTCCGTTAAGCGCAGACACGCAGAAGGTGCGGAGCGGTCCGGTTCGTCTCGCGCTCTGATCGGGCGAAAGCCCGGTCTGGTTTCAAATCACTTGGTCGTGTTCAGTTCCCTGAGCCTCTCATCAGCCACACTTCCGCGACGTGACAGCCGCGGCCATTGTCACCCAGGCCCGGTTCGCGGAACCAGCTCAAGGTCAGCGCCCCGTTCTTTGTGGCTTCAGCCGGAATCTCGAATTCGACCGGTTTCGGCGGATTGGGTTTCGTCATGAACGGATGAATATCCAGCGTGCCGTTGGCGACCAGGCGAATCTTTCGGTTCGGAACGTCACTCGCATAAACCACGCGGAGCCGGTAACGCGCGCTGCGGTCGAGTTTCTCGTAACGCAATTGGAGAGGCTCTTCATAAATCGAAGTCGCGGTGTTCCACCACGAAATGCGCCCGCCTTTGTACCCGAAATCGCTGAACGCCGATTTCAGCAACGCCGGGTCTTTGTCAAAACCCGCCCCGCGGACGAGATGCGGCTGGCGCAACAGATCCCCCAGATCGTCATAAAAGCCGCCGGGCCCGGGGTCCGTCCAGTTCACGATGGCCTCGAGTCGCTTCAGCCGCTCGCCTTCCTCGGGCAAATTGCGAACCGCGGCGAACTGTTCCTTCAACCAAATGCGATCGTTCAGCGGCACATCGATGTTGTCCAGGTTCGCGCCGCGGTCCACGGCGATGGCCTTGTAGAGGGGCACGCTCAGTTGCATGCCGATGCTGCGGTAGAGCGCGTCGGCCAACTCGAAAATGCGGGCGCGCCACTGCGTCGAGACGGGCGCGGTCACGGCGCGCTCCAAAATCAATTCCGCTTCCGACAGCGCGCTGAGCGAGCCCACATTCTTTGCGCCCCGGAGTATCGTCATCGCCTTTTTCTCCAACTCGGTTTCATAGAGCAAGCGACTGCGGGTGTAGGCGTCGTAGTAAGCGCGGTAGAGCGCCTGTTGAAACCGCCAATTGCTCTGGAGGGAACGCGGTGCGGACTTTTCCATTGCCTGAAATTGTTTCAACGTCGGAAACACGCTCTCATTCGTAACCAGGGCGCCGCCCCAGTTGCGTTCCAGCGCGAGCAGGCCCCGGGCAAAGTCCTCGGTGTAACGCTCTCCAATGAAATAGCGGCTGTATTCGCGCAGGACCTGGGTCGCGTCGGCCTTGGGGTCCCAGCCGAGCGCGCTCCAGACGGTCTTGTTCACGTCGTCGTTGCAACCTTCCGAGTAAGTCAGGAAACCGATCGTGCCGGGCTGGGTGGCGCGGAAAATCGTCGCCTGACCGAGCGGGCGCGGGTTGATGGGCTCGCGGCCCTCGGTCGCAGCGTAGGCCCCGTCCCAATCCGGAGCGGGATATTCGCAGCGCCAGCTGTGGGTGATGTCCGGGTAATGACGGATCGGGTACTTCTCCGGGATCACCGCGCGCAATTGCGTCAGGCTCATGCGAACTTGCGGCCCGTAGACGACCCCGCTGAGCCACGGCGGTTGTTGAGTGCGGAGGATGCCGAGAAATTCATCCAGCCACAGTTGATTGAAACTCTGCGGCGACACCCACATCTGCGCCTTGGGATGAACCCGACGAAGGTTTTCCGTCTGCTTCGCCAGCAAATCCATCAGCACGACCGGCCGTGTGTGGCCCGGATCGCCACCGGGGACGAACACGGCGTCGATGCGCGGCAACTTTTCGAACACTTCCCCCCACTCTTTGAGCGCGAACTCCACGGTTTTCGGATTGCCATAGTCCGGGTCCATCGCGGGATA
>JACXTT010008804.1_pt1 | contig 13930 bp, 9 predicted proteins | sample 9270951 | NCBI WGS metagenome assembly JACXTT01 (sample SAMN15532306, study PRJNA645909) | rock metagenome | isolation source: weathered quartz diorite | place: Puerto Rico | collected 2017-06-21 | reverse complement strand
CGGCCGCGCGTGGCGTCACCCGCAACCGACGAGATGCTGTTGCCCGCCGCTGCGGCCGCCGAGATCGCGGCGCTCGCGGTGTGGCCGATCGAGGCGTACGGCCGCCCCGTCGGGGCGCTGGGGGTGTGGACCGTCCATGGCGGCGCCCGACGGCTATCCCTCGGCCGAGCCGAGCGCGAATACCTCGGGGCGGCGGCGAACCTCGTGGGGCTCGCGCTCGATCAGGCGCGCCGATTCGCCGAGCTTCGCGAAGCCGAGCGCCGGGAGCGCGAGGTGGCGCGTTACGCGCGGCGGCGGGAGTCGCTCGCGTCGCTCGGCGAGCTGGCCGTGCAGGCCAGCGAGCAGGCGCTCAAAGCCGTCGCGTCCGTGCGCGTGTTCGCGAACCGACTGGTTCGCGACCTGCCCGCGGGCGCGTCGCACGAATACGCCGAGGTGATCCTGCGCGAAGCCGAGCGGCTCGAGCGCATTCTGCGTGAGCAACGGGCACACGCCGAGCTGGAACCGCCGTCGCTGTCGATGGTGCAGCTCAACGCGCTGGCCGACGACGCGCTGCGAGCGTGCGGCGAAGCCCTGGTCCGGCGCCGTGCGCGGGTGATCAAGCGATTGGCTCCGGATCTGCCGGAGCTGTTACTCGATCCGGATGGCATCGGTGGCGTGGTGCGGTCCGTGCTCGGATTCGCGCTCGACTCGATCTCGACCGGTGGTCGCATTCGGGTGGAGACGCGCCGGCTCCCTCAGCATGCGCTGTTCGAGCTGGGCCACGATGGGGCTCACGGGCACGGTGAAGCGCTCGACCAGCTGTTCCTCCCCTTCGGTCACGGTGGCGGCGCGGGGACAGGAACGGGACTCAGTCTGGCGCGCCGCGTGATCCAGGACCACGGGGGCGAGATTCGGGTGCGATCGGAAGGGGAGTGGACGACGCTCGTGACCTTCACGCTGCCGATCGTGGGCAATCAGGATCGGCGCCTCACGCCTGCGGATCGGCGGCGCACGAACGATCGGCGGAGCAGCGCCCCGGCGTAGAGCCTTCGAGGCGTCCACGGCGTCTCAGCTCTTGGGAAGCCTTCCCAGGAGCTCTCTGGCCTCGGCCTGGTACTTCGCGTCGCGGGCGCTGCTCGTGGGGGCGAGCGAGACCGCCTTCTCCAGCTCACGCCGCGCGTCGGCGTAGCGCTTCACCATCGAATACGTGCGGCCCAGCTCGAGTCGATGATTCACGTACTCCGGCTCGAGCGCGACGGCGCGCTCGAGGTCGCGAACGGCGTTCGACATCGACGCCCCCCTGGGGACCCCGCCCAGTACGGTGTTCGCCACCGCCCGCTCGAACACGTTGAGGGTCGCGAGCTTGCGATTCCACAGGGCGCGCACGTGATAGGCCCGGCCAACGTTCGGGTCGATGGCGATCGCGCGGTCGACCTCCGCCTTGATTTCGCGCGACAGCGCGAGCCGCGCCTTCGGACCCTCCTGAAGCGCCTTTCGCCCGAGCGCGACGGCCAGCCACACGTGGCCGGATGCCGAGTCGGGCTGGGCGTGCACCGCGGCGCGTGCATGCTCGACGGCCGCAGCGACGAGCTTCTTCTGTTCCTCGCCCTTCGCGTCCTCGCCGAGCTCGGACTCGACGCGCGTGAGACGGCACAACGCGGAGAGGCTCCCGGGCGCGTCGTGGAGCGCGGCTTGGTAGGCGGCGCGCGCCTCGGTCATCCGCCCCGTCGCGTAGAGCGAGTCGCCGCGCGCGAGGTCGGCGGCCGGGTCGGCGATCAGCTCGCGGCTGCTCGAGCCGGCCCAGGCGATGGCAACGACGACAACGATTCTCGGACCGAGGCCGGCGAATCGGCGGGTCCGTGGGGTCGACGCTTTCGAGGGTTGAGGCGTCATCCATTTCACCCGCGGCAGACGATGGCGCAGGTCCTGAGGGAAAGTCAACGCTTTCTTGGATCGACGACGTCGAGGGGGATGCCGGCCCGCGTCGGCGGGGCGAATCGAGCGACGCTTGCCGCATGGGTACAAAGATGCTATCGGTCTCACGCGACCTCACCGAGCACCGACCCGGCAAACCGCTCCTCTTCGCGTTGCGGCGAGATCGCGAATTCGTGTGTGGCGCTGGGAAGCAGCCTTGAGCCCTCGTCCGCAACGACCTGACGCCCGGGGAGGACGCACCCATGGCGGCTGACACGCTGGTTGGTGTCCTGCTGGACGCGGTCTCGACCTACCGCAACCCCACCCAGTTCATGCGCAAGGCGGCACAGGGCTGGGAATCGATTCCCGCCGGTCGCGTGCTCGCGGACGTCGCGAGCTTGTCGTTCGGGCTCGCCGAGCTCGGCGTCTCCAAGGGCGACCGCGTCGCGCTGCTGTCCGAGAACCGCTACGAATGGCCGGTCACCGATCTCGCGATCCTCGGGCTCGGTGCGGTCACGGTGCCCATTTACCCAACCCTCACGTCGCAGCAGGTTCGGTACCTCCTCCAAAACTCGGAGGCACGCCTGGTGGTGGTTTCCACGGCGGCCCAGTTCGAAAAGGTGCTCGAGGCCGTGGCGGGGCTGCCCGCGCCGATCCCGATCGTGCCGATGGACGCCGTGGCCGCGCGACCGGACGCTCGGACGTGGGCGAGCCTGATCGAGCGCGGCCGCTCCCGCCACGAGCAGGCGCCGAAGGCGTTCGAGGAGGCTGTGCGCGCCGTGCGGCCCGAGGACGTCGCCACCATCATCTACACCTCGGGCACGACCGGTGAGCCCAAGGGGGCGATGCTCACCCATCACAACATCACCTCGAACATCTGGGCGTGTCGCAAGGTGTTCGAGCTGCTCCCCAGCGACCGTTGCCTGTCGTTCCTCCCGCTGTGTCACGTGTTCGAGCGCATGGCAGGGCTCTACGCGATGCTGTCCGCCGGCGCGTCGATCGCCTACGCCGAGAGCGTCGACACGGTCGCGGCGAACGCCGTCGAGGTGCGGCCGACGATCCTGTGCGGAGTGCCGCGCTTCTACGAGAAGGTGTACGCGCGAGTGATGGACAACGCTGCGACGCTGCCGGGGATTCGGCGGCGCCTGTTTCATTGGGGCCTCGGCGTGGGTGTGCTCAAGGCTCGCGCCCATTTCGAGCGTCGCGCCGTCGCGCCGCACGTCGCCGTCCAGGCCGCGATCGCCGACCGACTCGTCGCCTCCAAGATCCGCGACCGGGTCGGTGGAAGGCTGCGTTTCTGCATCTCGGGCGGCGCGCCGCTGGCGCCCAAGGTCATGGAGTTCTTCTTCGCCGTCGGTATTCCCGTGATCGAGGGGTACGGCCTCACCGAGACCTCGCCGGTGATCTGTCTCAACCCGCCGGGGCGGGAGAAGCCGGGGTCCGTGGGGCCGCCGATTCCGGGCGTCGAAGTCATGATCGGCGCGGAGGGTGAAATCCTCACCCGCGGCTCGCACGTCATGCGGGGTTACTACAAGAACGACGAGGCGACGCGCGTGGCATTGGCGGGCGGCTGGTTCCACACCGGCGACGTCGGATGCCTGGACCCGGAGCAGTACCTGTTCATCACCGACCGGCTCAAGGACCTGCTGGTGACCGCGGGCGGGAAGAAGGTGGCGCCACAACCGATCGAGGCGCGCCTCAAGACCAGCAAGTGGGTGAGCGAGGCGGTGCTGCTGGGCGACCGTCGGCCGTTCGTCGTCGCGCTCATCGTGCCGAACTTCAACAACCTTCAGGCCGAGGCCAAGACCGGCGGCTGGGCGCGCGACCGGCTGGGCGAGCTGCTCGAGACGGCCGAAGCCCGTGCGCTGTACCAATCGCTCATCGATCAGGTCAATGCCGACCTCGCCCCGTTCGAGAAGATCAAGTACTTCGCGCTGCTCGATCGCGAGCTGAGCCAGGAGTCGGGAGAGCTGACTCCGACGCTCAAGGTCAAGCGCCGCGTCATCATGGAGTCGTACGCTCCCGTCATCGAGAGGCTCTACGCCTCATCGGCCCCTGCGGCGGCCTGACGCGAACAGATTCGAGGCCCGGCCTCCGTGTTTCCGAGGGAAGGAGAAGCCACATGAGAATCCGAGCCTGTATCGGAACGATCGCGCTGGCCGCCGCGATCGTGCTCCCACCCGCGGCCCGTGCCGCCGGCTACGGGATCTACGAGCAGGGCGCCGCGGTCCTCGGCATGGCCGGGGCCGGCGCCGCATCCGTGAACGACGCCTCGGCCTTGTTCTACAACCCGGCGCTGCTCGTCCGCTTCGAGGAAACCAATCGCGTGGACGTCGGAGGCTCGCTGCTGACGCCGGTCACGAGCTTCGCAGGGGTCAATCCCTACCCTGGGTTCGGCGTGACCGAAGAGATGAAGACCCAGTACTTCCCGCTTCCCGCGGCCTATTACGCACGCCGGCTCCCGGGCCGGTGGGCGGCCGGGATCGGGGTCAACGCGCCGTTCGGCCTGGGGGTCGAATGGAAGAATCCCGACACCTTCACCGGCCGCTACATCGTGACCAAGGCCGACCTGCGGGCCGTGAATCTCGAGTACGCGGCGGCCTACTCGATCGATCCGCGGGTGAGCGTCGCCCTGGGCGGCGACGTGGCGTTTACCAAGGTCAAGCTGCGCAATCGAATCCTCGCGCCGGCGCCCGGCGGGGGCGGCGGTCAAGTCGACGTCGCTGAAGCCGAACTCGAGTCCCATTACAAGGCCGGGTATGGCTGGAACGCGGCGGTGTCCGTGATCCCGAGCGAGCGGTGGAAATTCGGCGCGACGTACCGGAGCAAGGTGATCGCCAAGCCGAAGGGCGACGCCACCTTCACCCAGATCCCCACCGGGGATCCGGCGTTCGACGCCGGGGTCGCGGCGAGCCTGCCGCCGAATCAGGGCGTGAGCACCGTCCTGCGTCTGCCGGCGATCTGGTCGGTCGGGGCGGCGTGGCTGCTGCCCAACTGGACGGTCGAGGCGGACGCGGTCTACACGGAATGGTCGCTGTTCACCGACCTGCCCATTCGCTTCGATCAGACGCCCGCGAAGGATCGAACCATCACGGAGGACTACGACGACACGTGGGCGTTTCGCTTCGGCGCCGAGCACCGCCTCCCCGCGTTCACGTACCGTTTCGGCTACTACTACGAGCAGGAGGCCGCCCCCTCGCAATCGGTGAGCCCGATCCTGCCGGATTCGCAGCGCCACGGCGTCACGCTGGGGCTCGGATATCCGCTCGGGTCCGACAAGCGCTGGAGGATCGACGTCTACGATCTCGCGCTGTTCCTCGAACGGCGCGGCACGGACAGCGTCAATCGCGACGGCTTCAACGGCGACTATCGAACCTTCATAAACTCCGCCGGCCTGAGCGTCGGCTACCACTGGTAGCGGCTGAGGGGGTTGCGCCATGAAACGACACATCATCGTTCCGCTCGTGATCGGGCTATCGGCTCTGGTCGCGTGCAGCAAGATCGATCCCATCACGGCGCCCGGCATCTCGGGTGGGTCCGCCAACTTCGGCACCTACGTCGCGCTGGGGACGAGCCTCGGCGCCGGCTACACGAACGGCGGGCTCGTCGAGCGCCACCAGCGTCATTCGTACGCCTACCTGTTCGCCAAGGCGGTGAACGCCCCGTTCACGATTCCCAGCATCAGCGACTCCGGCATCGGGCCGCTGCTCGTGCTGCGCTCGCTCAGTCCGCTGCTCATCACTCGCGCGGCCACGACGGGATTCCCGCTCAACTTCGCGCAGCCGACTTCGTATCACGATATGTCCATTCCCGGCGCGCTGCTCGTGGACGCCATTGACTCGAGCCTCTACGGGCGCTCGCCGCTGTTCGCGATCATCCAGCGCGGGCGTGGCACGCTGCTCCAGCAGGCGCTGGGTCTCAACCCGACATTCCTGTCGTTCGAGTTCGGAGCCAACGAGCTGCTGGGCGCCGCGACGTCGGGAACGTCGACGCTGGCGAGCCCGGCGTTTCAGCCGCCGTCGTTCGCGGCGATGTACACGTCGGCGATGAACGCCATCGCCGCGGCGGCGCCGAACGCCAAGCTCGCCTTGATGAACGTGCCGAACGTCACGGACATTCCGTTCTTCACGACGTTTTCGCCGATCACCTTGTGCGGCGGAGTCCCGACACCGCTCATCGGTCCCAGCGGGCAGCTGTCGCCCAACGACCTCGTGCTGCTGACGGCCGCAGACTCGATGGCGATCGGCACTGGTTTTCCGATCGGCTGCTTGAGCTACCTATCGGGCGCTCCCGGCAACGGCCGGCCGCTGCCCGGATCGATGATCCTCGACGCCGCCGAAACCGCGACGATCGAGGGATACGTGAGAGCGTACAACGCGATCATCGACTCGGTGGCGACGGGACGGGGTGCGGCGCTGGTCGACTTCAACGCCGTGCTGCGCGCCGCGGCGTCGACCGGTCTCCACTACCAGGGGGCGGCCTATACCAACAAGTTCCTCACCGGCGGGCTGTTCGGGCTCGACGGCGTACACCCGAACGACCTCGGCTACGGGTTCTTCGCCAACGCCATGGTCGACGCGGTGAACGCCAAGTTCGGATCGAACATCCCCGAGGTGAACCTGCTGGCGGCGGCCACCACGGCGCGCTACGGCATGCGCGCCGCCGGCCGCGACGGGGTCCGCGCCTGGGTCCCCGGTCTCGGCTCCGTGGTGCGCGAGCTGTACGGGGATCCGCGTGCGGCGGTCTGGCGCGGGAACGCGGGGACCCGTCTCCCGCTCGGCGCTGCATGGGCGTCGAGTCACGCCGCCCCTGCCCGCCGGCACTGAGTCTCCGCTTCAACGGCGGCCGCTCGCGTTCATGACCTGGCGCGCGCGGCCGCTGGCGTTTGCGGCCCCGAAGCCAGAACATGCGCGGGTTCCACCTTGAGTCACCGGCCGCGTCGATGGAGGGTCACGTGCCGGAGCATCCAGAGATTGAAACGGAGGAGATCCAGGAGTCGATCCACGAGGAGCTGGAGAAGGAAGGCGGCGGCTTTCTGCGTCGGGTGGCGCTGACGACGGCAGTCTTCGCCGCGCTGGCAGCGATGGCGGCTCTGCAGGCCGGTCACACGGTGAACGAGGCTCTCGTGCTCAAGACCGAGGCGGCGCGGCTCGAGACGGGGGCGTCGGACCAGTGGGCTTATTACCAAGCCAAGGGGATCAAGCTGACGGTGGAGCAGGCGGCGGCGGCCTTATGCCGGGCGCTCGGCAAGACTCCGCCGGCGGAGCTCGCCGCCAGCGCGAAGCGTTACCAATACCAGCAGGAAACGAGTCGACGCGCGGCACAGGCTCTCGAGGCGAGGCGCGACGCCGAATCGCGGGAGGGCGAAGAGCTCCTGCATCGCCATCACTTCTTTGCGGACGCAGTCGCGCTCTTCCAGGTGGCGATCGCGCTCGGAGCCGTCTCTGCACTGACTCGCATGCGCTGGCTCTGGATGGCCTCGTTGCTGCTGGGTTTGGTGGGAGCCGCGACGTTCGCGCTGCCGTTCGTGCGCTAATCGCTGGGGCGCGTTAGGGGAGCGCCTCGCCGGCGCTGCTGCAGGGCGCAGCTTCAGCCGCCCTGACAGCTGGGTGTGCTACCATCGGGTTCCCGCTCCGAAGCAGCCGCTGGAGGTCCCGCATGGTCTTGTCCTCCTCGCGTTTTCGGTCTCGTCGCTTGCGCGCTGGGGACGATAATGCTCGCGGCGACTCGCAGCGCCGACGCTCAAGCCCCCGGATCCTTCAGTGTCGCGTGGAACGCGCCGTTTGGCGCGCCGGCAGCCAGCCCTACCGTCGATTTCGATTGCACGCACAGCCACCTCACCGGGATCGAGACTTATGATCCAAAGGTAAAGCGGGTGTACATCCCCTGAGGATCCGCTCCATGCTTCCCCCAAGGCTTCATCGGCTGGACCTCGTGGCACTTGCGCTAGCCGCAACCTGCTGCTCTGCGTTCAGCGCCTTGCCCGCGCCAGCGCTCATCATTGGACCGGACATCCGTCTAACGTCATCTCCAAATCTTGAATATGAGCCAGCCATCGCGTCAACCGGCGGAACCATGGTCGCCGTCTGGTACCAGGACGTCTACAACTATGAGACTGGCTGGGCCTACTCCGTCGACTCCGGCCAGTCATGGAATCCCGGTGCTAACTTCCCGTTGCGCCAGCCACTCGATTACATACATGGGCAACCTTCCATCTGCGCTGACTCTCTCGGTACTTTCTATGTAGGTGTGACGTATGAGGACCACTCAACCTTCAGAGCCACGTATGCCATCTATAGAGGCACCGTCGCCGGTACAGGCGTTCAGTGGTCTGGCCCAACATTTGTCCTCCCGCTCATCCTCGCCCTCCCACCTTATGACACGCCGCGTTTGATGTGTGACCCGAGACGTGGTTACGTATATCTGACATACACGCAGATTCCAGACGCTCTGCACAATACGAGCTATCCACTTCAGTACACGATTGGCTTTACCCGCTCGGTGGACAGTGGCCAATCGTGGGCGGCGCCGCAGCTGCTCAGTAGCTCATCTAGCAATGGCTCACGACTCGTAATTGGCGACGACAGCACACTCTATGTGGTGTGGGAAGATTTTGGAACAGGCCAAGTCGTCGGCAGGACATCCCTGGACTACGGTCAGTCATTCGGGGCGGCATACCCCGTCGGAGATGATCACGACAACCTCGGCATGCCACCGCCAAACTGGGCCTCCTATTTCACGCGAGACAACCCGGGATATCCTGGCGCCTACTCCGCAGGACCGGGATTCCCCTCTCTCGCGATCGATCGTTCGCTCGGCCCGCGCACGGGTACGTTATACGCAGTTTGGGCGGAAGCCGGCCAGTACGGCACAGATGCTGGAACGGGAAGTATAACCGAGCAGGAGCCGAATGACTCGTACGTCAACGCCACACCGGTGTCAATCGGCCAAGATGTGAGCGGTTTTGAGCTCTCTGCCGATCAGGGCGGACAAGACGACGATCGCTTTACGTTTGAGGGCACGGCAGGGACATCGATCCTGATCACGGGCACAGTGAGCTTTTCGGGCGGCCCATTTCCGCAGGACAATTTTGGCTATGAGCTTCAATGCGGCACAGACACGCTAAGCCTCATTCACATGACGCGCGGGTTAATTTATTCTGATCGCTATATTCCGCCGCTGCTTTACACTCTCCCGACTGATGGTAAGTACTATCTGCTGGTGGATAGGGCGGGACCGGCTTCCATCTACTACACACTGTCGTTGCGCTCGGTCCAATTTGCCGCCGGTCAAGCGGCGGAAGACCATCGCGATATTGTCCTGACCTCTTCGTCTGATGGGGGTCTGCACTGGACTCCGAAGATGCGGGTCAACGACGACCTGCCTCGGTTCGACGATGCAATGCCCGAGGTGGCCGTCGATAGAGAGGGCCTTGTCCATATCGCATGGTACGATCGGCGCGACGACCCGGATTGCGCAGAACGGATCAGTACGTACTGGACGTACTCAATAGACGGCGGGGCAACGTTTCGCGCCAGCAAGAACATAAGCGCCGTAGAGAGCAACCCGTCGGCAGCAGGAGTGGGATGGCGTGTTGGCGACCACTTGGCGTTGCAGTCCATTGGCAGCGACGTATATGCGCTGTGGACGCAGGTTGGGCAGCCCGATGTCGACGTTCACGTCGTGCGCATTGGCGCCGATGTGCTGACTGCGATAGCTGTGGATGCGTTCTCCGCGGACGTCACCGGCGAAGGCGTTAGGGTCAGATGGGATGTCGTGGATGGGATCGAATTGGCAGAGTTTCGAGTGTATCGGGGGAGTGGGCCACAAGGCCCGTTCGAGCAGGTCGGTAAGGTAATTACTGCTGATCACGACGGCGAGTATTCTATCCTCGACAGGTCAGTCGAGCCTGGGCAGACCTATCACTATCGCCTCGAGGTGCTCTATCGTAATGGCACGAGACAGTGGCTGGGCCCCGTTCAGCTGGTCATTGGGGGCTCGGTGTCGGGGCTTTCTTGGGTCGCCGTGTCCCCGAACCCCTCTATCGGGATCGTTCGGTTCCTGCTCGCCATGCCGCAGCCGGGTCCAGTGCGTGTGCGAGTTTACGATGTTACCGGGCACGAAGTCGTGGTCCTAGGCGCAACTCTTGGCAACGGCGGAGCTACTCTCGAGTGGAACGGATTGGACCGTGCCGGACGCCACGTGCCCGCAGGTGTTTATCTTCTAAGAGCTGAGAGTGGAAATCAGACAGCCCTTCGTCGCCTGGTGAGAATCTAACGAAGGGACTTGCCCCGGCCTCGTACGTCGCCTTTAGCCTTTTACACACCTCGTGAGCTTAGCTCCAGCCTGGACGGGTGCCCGGCCACGACGCGGGCTCCCGCGGGGCTGCTCAAGTCGGCGCCGCCGCTGCCCACGATCACCGTCCGCAACGCGCGGCAGGTGTTCTTTAGGGACAGCGAGGCCGCACGCGTAATCGCCGCCCTACCAGAGTCGGTCGCTCCCGCTGTCGAATTCGCCTACATCACGGGCTGGAGGTTCGGGGAGATCACGTCGCTGACCTGGGCGCAGGTGGACCTGCACGGCGGTGTCGTCCGGCTCGACCCCGAGATGACCAAGAACCAGCGCGGCCGCACGTTCCCCTTCGCGGTCCATCCTCGGCTGGCGGCCCTGATCACAACCCAGCGGGAGCGTGCCCTTTCGCTCCAGCGCCGCCTGGGGCGCATCGTCCCGCACGTGTTCTGGCGCGGCGAGGGCGAGCCCCTGGGGAACTTCCGCAAGGCGTGGGCGCACGCTTGCAGGGAAGCGGGCTGTCCGGGTAAGGTCCGCCACGACTTCCGCCGGACGGCGGTGCGGAACCTGGTGCGGGCTGGCGTGAACGAGAAGGTCGCCATGACGATCACGGGGCATCTGACCCGTCGGATCTTCGACGCCTACAACATCGTCTCGGATGCGGACCTCCGGGCAGCAATCGAGAAGCTGGCCGAGCGCCAATCTCGCTGACAACTGTACCCACATCTGACCCCACCCCGGTTGGCACCAGCGTAATTCATTGCTGCGACCCTAGCTCAGTTGGTAGAGCACGTGACTGAAAATCACGGTGTCCCCAGTTCGATTCTGGGGGGTCGCACCATCTTTGTTGCTGCGTACCCCACGGACCTCACGGCCGTGGGGTGGAAACGTTGTGGGCTGGTGTAGCTCAGCTGGTAGAGCACGTCACTCGTAATGACGGGGTCACCGGTTCGATTCCGGTCACCAGCTCCACTCAATCGATCATCGCCCGGCGCTCCCCGCTGCTCCTCGTCGTCCGCTCCCGTTCGATAATCCGCGCCGACACGCCGCGGACGGTCCGGACGGCGGGTCAGGGGCGGCGTTCTCTGCGTGGCTCGAGGTGCCGTTGAGCAGTTCTCTCATGATCAGCGTGGCGGGCGTTCGTGGCATCGTCGGTGAGTCGCTGACGCCGCCGATCGTCTCGCGATTCGCGGCGGCGTTCGCCTCGGCGCTCGACTCGGGAGCGGTGGTCGTCGGACGCGATGCTCGCACGTCCGGCGCGATGATGCGCCACGCGGTCGTCGCCGGGCTCGTGGGCGCGGGACGGGACGTCGTGGACCTCGGGCTCGCGACGACGCCCACGACGCAGCTCGCGGTCGAGCACCTGCGCGCGGCGGGCGGCGTGATCATCACCGCGAGCCACAATCCACAGCCATGGAATGCGCTCAAGTTCCTGTCGGGTCGCGGCGAGTTCCTCGAGGCGGCCGAGGGCGAGCGGGTGCGCGGGCGCTTCGAAGCGGCAACCGAGGCGTGGCGCCCCAGTGACGCGCTCGGGGCCGAACGCAGCGAGGAGGGGGCGCTGGAGTGGCACTTGGAGCGTGTGCTTGGGCTCGCCGCGATCGTTCCGCAGGCGATCCGCGCGCGCGGGCTGCGCGTCGTGGTGGACGGCTGCGCCAGCGTGGGGGGCGTCGCTGTCCCGGCGCTGCTCACGCGTCTCGGAGCCGAGGTCGTGAGGCTCGATTGCGAGCCGAACGGACGGTTCACGCGTGAGCTGGAGCCCCTACCGGAGCACCTCGGCGCTCTGGGCCGAAGCGTGCGAGAATCGAAGGCGGACTTCGGCGTCGCCGTCGACCCGGACGCGGATCGCGCGGCGTTCGTCGACGCGGATGGCGTCCCACTCGGCGAGGAATACACCGTGGCGATTGGAACGTGGGTGGCGCTGGAGCATCAGAAGGGCGCCGTGGCGACCAACCTCTCGACCTCCCGGATGCTGGACGCGGTATGTGCGCGATTTGGCGTCCCGCTCTACCGCACGCCGGTGGGCGAGGCGCACGTCGTCGCCGAGATGCGCAGGCGCGGTGCGGTCGCCGGAGGCGAAGGCAACGGCGGCATGATCCTGCCGGCGGCGCACTTCGGCCGCGACTCGCTCGTGGCGGTCGCACTGGTGTGCCATCGGGTCGCCGAGCGGGGCGCGTCGCTGCGCGCCGTGGCCGACGAGCTGCCCCACTACAGCATGCTCAAGCAAAAGCTGGCGCGACCCGATACCCCCTGGGAGCGCGCCGCCGCCCGGTTGCAGCAGTCGTTTCGTGATCACACCGTCGACTCCGCTGACGGGCTGCGCTTCAGCCGCGACGATGAGTGGGTGCACGTGCGCCCCTCCGGTACCGAGCCCGTCGTGCGCGTGATCGCCGAATCCCCACTGGAGCAACGGACACGCGAGCTGGTCGAGCGTGCGCGTCACGCCTTGGAAGCGGTCGCCTAAAGGAGTCCCCCATGTGTGGAATCGTCGGCTACGTCGGACACCGATCGGTCGTCCCCATCCTCATCGAGGGGCTCAAGCGCCTCGAGTACCGCGGCTACGACTCCGCGGGCATTGCCGTTGCCGAGAACGGGAAGGTGCGAGTCGTCAAGGCGGCGGGCAAGATCCGTGAGCTCGAGGGGCGGCTCGCCGTGCGCCGGCCCGAGGGCACGGCCGGGATCGCGCACACGCGCTGGGCGACGCACGGAGAGCCCAACGACACGAACGCCCACCCACACACCGACGGTTCGGGTCGTGTCGTGCTCGTGCACAACGGCATCATCGAGAACTACGCGGTCCTCAAGAGCGCGCTGCAGGCGGAGGGGCACGTCTTCAAGACGGACACCGACACCGAGGTGCTCGCGCATCTCGTCGGAAAGTACGTCGACCGAGGGCTCAAGCTCGAACGGGCGGTCGGCGAGGCGCTGGCGGACGTCGAGGGCACGTACGGCATCGCCGTGATGTCCGAGGGCGAGCCGGGCACCGTGGTGGGCGCCCGCAAGGGCAGTCCGCTCGTCGTCGGCGTGTCGGACGGCGAGTACTACCTGGCGTCGGACGTCGCGCCGATCGTCGAGCACACCCGTCAGGTCGTCTACCTCGACGACGGCGAGATGGCCGTCTTGACTCCCGACTGTTTCCACACCGCCACGATCCGTCACGTGCGCGTCGACAAGGCGGTGCACGAGGTCGATTGGGACCTGGCGCAGATCGAGAAGGGCGGATTCGCGCACTTCATGCTGAAGGAGATCTTCGAGCAGCCCGACGCGGTCCGGAATTCCATGCGCGGCCGCGTGAACGTCGAGGAAGGCGTCGCTCGCCTCGGCGGCCTGAACATGAAGGCCGACGACCTGCTGGGAATCCGCCGCGTCATCATCCTGGCCTGCGGCACGTCGTGGCACGCGGGGCTGATCGGCGAATACATGATCGAGGAGCACGCCCGCATTCCGGTCGAGGTCGAGTACGCCTCCGAGTTCCGCTACCGCAACCCGATCGTCGATGACGGCACGGTGGTGCTCGTGATCTCGCAATCCGGCGAGACCGCGGACACGCTCGCCGCCATGCGGGAGGCGCAGCGCAAGGGCGCGCGGGCGCTCGGCATCGTCAACGTCGTGGGCTCGACGATCGCGCGCGAGTCGAACGGCGGCGTCTACATCCACGCCGGCCCCGAGATCGGAGTCGCCTCGACCAAGGCGTTCACCTGCCAGGTCACGGTGCTCGCCCTGATGACGCTGGCGCTCGGACGCCAGCGTG
>JACXTT010008803.1_pt1 | contig 13931 bp, 14 predicted proteins | sample 9270951 | NCBI WGS metagenome assembly JACXTT01 (sample SAMN15532306, study PRJNA645909) | rock metagenome | isolation source: weathered quartz diorite | place: Puerto Rico | collected 2017-06-21 | reverse complement strand
CCGTGCGCGATCGCATCGTGGGAGAACATGGGAATGGCGTCGCTGCTCATTAAAAATGGACGCGTCATCGATCCGGCTTCGCGCCACGACGGACCCGCCGACGTCCTGATCGAAAACGGCCGTATAGCCGGGCTGGGGCAGCATCTGGATCCCGCGGATGCCCCGGTTTTTGACGCCGCGGGCCTGGTGGTGGCGCCCGGCTTCATCGACATGCACGTGCACCTGCGCGAGCCGGGTATCGAGCACTCCGAAACCATTGAGACCGGCGCGCTGGCGGCGGCCGCGGGCGGCTTCAGCTCCATCTGCTGCATGCCCAACACGCTGCCAGTTAACGACAACGCCACCGTCACCAGCTACATCATCGAGCGCGCGCGCCATGGCGCGGTAGTCAACGTCTTTCCCATCGGCGCCATCACCAAGAACAGCGCGGGCGAAGAACTGGCGGCCATCGGCTCCATGAAAAACGCCGGCGTGGTGGCGATTTCCGACGATGGCCGCCCGGTGATGAATGCCCGGGTCATGCGCCGCGCCATGCAGATGGCTCGGTCGTTTGGCCTGCCGGTCATCGATCACTGCGAAGACTTAAACCTCAGCGCAGGCGGCGACATGCACGAAGGCGTACAGTCCACCCGGCTCCCCCTGCGCGGCTTTCCGTCGAGCTCGGAAGACGTCATGGGGGCGCGCGACATCCTGCTGGCGGAATCCACCGGCGTCCGCTTCCATGTGGCGCACATCTCGTCCCGCCACTCTGTCGATATGGTGAAGTTTGCCAAGAGGCACGGCCTGCCGGTGACCTGCGAGGCCACGCCCCACCACTTCGCGCTCACCGACCACGACATCACCGCGGCCTACGACAGCAGCTATAAGATGAAGCCGCCGCTGCGCTCGGATTGCGATGTCAGCGCGGTCATCGATGGAATTGTTTCGGGCACCGTGGACGCCATCGCCACCGATCACGCCCCTCACCCCGGCAGCGAAAAGATGCAGGAGTTCGAAAAATGCCCCTTCGGCATCATCGGTCTCGAGACCGCGCTGGGACTATCGATCGAGAAGCTTTATCACACCGGAAAGATCACTTTGCTGCGGCTGGTGGAGCTTTTCACCACGGGACCAGCGCGCGTCCTCGGCCTGGACCGCGGGACGCTCGCGACTGGCGCGCTGGGCGACGTTACTCTGTTCGACACCGAGCTCGCCTGGACGTACGACGTAAATCGCTCGTACTCGAAGAGCAAGAACTCGCCTTTTCACGGGCGGGTGTTCCGCGGCGGACCGGTCGCGACCATCGTCGGCGGCGTTGTGGTCTGGCGTCGCGACAGCCACTGAAATCAGTTCGCCGGCGCCTTCCAGAACTGCATTTCGTCCGCCGAGGGACCGTACATGCCCGGAATGGCGATCTGGTTCAGCCGCAAATACACTCCCAGCTGCGCGCGGTGGTGAATCAAATGGTTCAGGCAGGTGGCGCGCAGCACGGCCGATTTCGGTAGCGAGAAAATTGTCTTGCCGGTGAACTTCAGTGTCCAGGTCCGCGCGAGATCTTCGTCGGTCGCGACGGCGATCTGCTGGCGCGCTTCCTTTACGTTCTTATCGAAGGCTTCCAGCAGTTCCTGGCGCGATTTCGCGATAAACGGCTGCATGCCAGGCTGCAGGTCCAGGCCATCGGTGGTGAGGGTCATGGTCACCCAGCCCGGCAATTCGGCGACGTGGCCCGCCAGGCGCCCGAGTGCCATCGATTTGTCGTGCGGCTTGTAATCGGTCTTACCTTCGGGAAAGACTTCCAGGAGCTTGCGCGTGTTCGCCATTTCCTGGTCGAATTCGGGCAGAAGCATTTGGCTGATCGGTATGAAACCTCCTCGCGAGCGCAGGCCCGCGTATCTGAATTTACATTCCCGCGCTGAACGTAGCCCAGGGGTGCGCGTTCATGTCGTGCAGGTACTCCTTCTGCCAGGCGAACTCAGGATGCTGCTTCAGGTGCCGGGCCGACTTGAAGTGGATACCGCAGGCGTGGCCGGCGGCGGCGGCAAGCGTCAGTTTTTCGGCCATGGCGGAGTCGGACACTTTGTTGATCACAGCACCGGCGATACCGTAGGGCGGCTGCCAGGGCAGATCTCCGCGGGCGGAAAGGTCGACATGCCCGCAGAGCGTCCGCTCGTCGGGCTCGGTCTGCTTGTCGTAAGTGTCGTAGTGGTCGGCCAGGAAGTGCTCGGCCGCGGTCACGTCGATCTTGCCCTTGTTCTCCTTCATCAACTGCTCCCAGCGAACGCGGCGCGCATTCGCGCTGTTGGAAAGATCGTTGACCGGGAAGTCGGTCTCCTGGCTGGCCAGCTTCTCATTTACCGGAAAATTCGAACCTACAAAATAGCCGTCCTTCGTGCGCATTAGATTCACATTCTTCAAGCCTAGTTCGAGGTCGGCAATTTCGTTGGTCTTGCGGTCGGCGACAAGCCAGTTGTTGGCGTAACCTCCGTTGTTCCCTTCCTTCATGATGCGGGCGAAGTCGTCGATCGAGGCGGAATATTGAAGCGCTTTGCGCCCGCGCACGAACTCCGGAGTGCCGTTCGAGTCCCAGCCGTGGAAATTCGAAATGGTGGTCTCAGTGATCATCATGCCGGCGTCGTTGATGCCGAAATCGTCGCCGCTGTGGATGAGTCCCGGGTATCCGTCCATGATGAAGTGGTGCCCGCCAGCGGGTGCGATGTCGAACATGATGGTCCAGCGCTCGCCGTCGAGATACTGGGTCCAGTTGTTGTGGCCCATCACGACGCGGCCATCCTTGGTATAGCTTCCGGTCGCCACAAACGCGCTGCAATGGTCCGGCGCGGTCACCGACGGCGGCGATTGAAGCCCGGTCTGCTTGTCGTACTCATGAACGTAGTAGCCCCATTCCATGGTGGCGTTCATGGCAACAACATCCCAGATATCCAATTTGACGTCGTGCGCGTTCAGGCCGTCAGTGATGCCCTTCAGTTCGTCGCGATACTCCTGCTCGATGTGCGGCCAGAGCATTTCCTGCGCCGCATGGCGGAAGAATCCCCAGCTCTTGTTGTTGTCATGCGTCAACTCGAGCTGCGTCACTTTGAAGCCGTCGCGGATCTCCGGAGCGAGAAGATAGCCGTGCTGGAAGCCGACGTCCGCCGGCGCGCCTTCGAGATGCACGAAAGTCCAGCCGCTCTTATCAGGGCGGCGATACGAGTTCTTCAGGCGCGGATCGGTCTGCGGTTCGCGCGAAACCAGCGAAGCAGCCAACAGGAACAGAAGTAGAAGTGCGAAAACGGCGGGTGCCTTCATCGAGGACCGGGGCATCAATACCTCCAGTGCCCTATTATAGTGGGGACAGTATGGTTACGTCGCACAAGCTGACGGCGCACGTGAAAGCCGCGGGTTGAGCCTCCAAACTTAGTCCAAAGTTGTTGGACCGGGTGCTGGCCGCGATTCCGCGCGTCACGAACGAAAACGTGCTGGTAGGGTTTGATACCGCCGACGATGCCGGCGTGTACAAGCTGACGCCGGAGCTCGCTCTTGTCCAGACGGTAGATTTTTTCACGCCGATCGTCGACGATCCTTACACTTACGGCGCTATCGCGGCCGTCAACGCGCTGAGTGACGTTTACGCCATGGGCGGCAAGCCGATGTCGGCGCTGTCGCTGCTCGCCTACCCAGCTAACGGAGATGTGGACGATCTCGAGCAGATCCTTAAAGGCGGCGCCGACAAAATCCACGAATCCGGCTGCGTCATTCTGGGCGGGCACAGCGTAGCCGACGAGGAGATCAAATTCGGCTACGCGGTCACCGGAACCATTCATCCCGAGAGCATCAAGACCAATGCGGGCGCGCGCGCCGGCGATGCACTGGTGTTCACCAAGCGCATTGGAACGGGCGTGGTAACGACAGCGCTCAAGCGCGGCATCGCGTCGGAATCAGACGTCGAGGCGGCTGTAAATTCGATGCTGACCCTGAACCGCCGCGCCTGTGAGGCCATGCTCGCATTCGACGTCCACGGCTGCACGGATGTGACCGGGTTCGGGCTGATCGGTCACGCGCGCGAGATGGCGTCGGGGAGCGGCGTGACGATCGAGATCGACGTGGCCGCCGTGCACTTTCTTCCGGGAGCTCTGGAATACGCCCGGCAGGGCGCTTTGCCCGGGGGGCTCAAGAACAATCGGGAATTCGCGTCGTGTGCGGTGGAGATGGCGCGCCAGGTGACACCGGAAGTCGAGAGTCTGCTCTACGACCCCCAGACCTCGGGTGGTTTGCTGATCTCGCTCCCCGAGCGCGACGCCGCACAGCTTGAGCGCGCCCTTGCGGACGCCTACCGCATCGGGCGCGTCGTCGCCAAGGGTGCGAAACCGATCCGGCTGGTGTAGCGCAGCGCCTAATGGAAACCGCCCAACACCTGGTTGCTCAGTATGGCTACCTCGCCATTTTCTGCCTGCTCACACTGGGTATTGTTGGGCTCCCGGTTCCTGACGAGTGGTTGCTCACTTTCTCCGGATATCTGGTCTTTAAGGGGCATTTCAGCTTTTTGCCGACCGTGGCCTCGGCGTATGCAGGGAGCATCTGCGGCATCACTATCAGCTATATCATCGGGCGCACCGGCGGGCTATACCTGATCCATAAGTACGGCGGTTACGTCCGGCTCACCCCGGAACGGCTGGACCGCGTCCACCGTTGGTTCGAGCGAATGGGCCGCTGGGCGCTTTTTTTTGGGTATTTCATGCCGGGCATCCGGCACTTCACGGCCATTGTGGCCGGCAGCTCGGAGCTGGAGCCGCACGTCTTCGCGGCGTTTGCTTACAGCGGCGGACTGTTTTGGGTGCTAGGCTTCGTCTCGCTGGGATATTTTCTAGGAGACCAATGGACGCGGACATCTTCCGAGGTGGACAGCGTGCTGATCTGGCTCACCATCGGGGTCGTGGCCGCCGCATTCCTGGCATGGTGGATACGGCGGCGAAGGCTCAAAAGTTGACGGCGTGCTTCCGCATGCACTTCAGGCAAACGTACTGGCCCTGAACCGGTCGCGTGATCTGGTGGTGCATCAGACGGCAAATGCTGAAGCCCAATTTTTCAAAAAAGCCGGAAGCCAAAGACACGTATCGTTCCACGATGACCCTCCTGTTAACGAAGCGATGTACTGCGATACTGCCTATTGTTTATGTAGCTTAAGGCTTCGGCTGGAGGGTCACAATCGGGTATAGTCCCGACTTATAACCTATTGATAAATATATCGCTTAGATACAATTGTATGCCCGAATCAGTTGGCGGCGGCTATAGCGTTCTGCGCTTCTTCCACGATGCGCCCGTCGAAAAGGCGGATGATGCGGTCGGCGGTCCGGGCATAGCGCGGATCGTGCGTCACCATGCAGATCGTCGCCCCGGACCGGTGTAAATCGCGCAACAGCTCCATAACGGCCTCCCCGTTGGCGGAATCGAGGTTCCCGGTGGGCTCGTCGGCCAGAAGGATGGAGGGCTTGCCTACCAGCGCCCGTGCAACTGCCACGCGCTGCTGCTGGCCTCCGGAGAGCTGCGAAGGATAGTGCTTCATCCGGTGGGACATCCCAACCCGCTCCAGAGCCTCCATCACCAGCTCTTTGCGTTCGCGGGCGGGCATATTGCGATAGGTGAGCGGCAGCTCGACGTTTTCGTAAACCGTGCGGTCGCCGATCAAATTAAATGCCTGGAAAATGAATCCGATTTCCCGGTTGCGGATGCGCGCGCGGTCCCGCATTTTGAGCGTCTCGACCGGCGTGTCGTTCAGCACGTACTTGCCGTCGGAGGGCGTGTCTAGCAGGCCCAGAATGGCCAGCAAGGTCGACTTGCCGCAGCCCGATGGGCCGGAGATCGAGATGTAATCGCCGCGGTTGATCTGCAGGTGGATTCCCGCCAGCGCGTGCGTCTCTACTTCATCGGTGGTGAAGACCTTGGTGACGGCTTCGAGCTGCAGCAACGGTTGCATCGATACCTCCATTGAGCAGGGTCTACGCGTCGGCAGACGCAAAGGTTCCATGAAAATCGTGGTTACCGCAACAGGACTTCCTCGAAAAACTGCACCGCGCGCGGGTCATTGGTCTGCCCTAACCAGAAAATGGCCTGCTTGCGAACGGCTGGATTCTTATTGTTTCGCGCCACCTGGATCAACAGTGGCACGCCCTCCTCGCGGGGGAGTTGCTGGAGGGCGAAAACGGCCTTCTTTTTTACTTCTGTATCCGGGTCGTTCTCGATGGCTTCCGTGATGGCGGCCGCGGCTTTATGCCCGGCTTTCTGGGCCAACCAAAACAGCGCCTGGCCGCGAACATGGCTGCTGCGGTCGCTTTTTGCGACTTCAATCATCGCCGGCATAGCTTCCGGCTCCCGGCTGACGCTCAGGCCGAAAACGGCTTTCTCCCGGACGCGTTCACTCGGATCTTCGCTGACGATGCGCCGCAGCACCTCATAGCCGCGGTGGCCGCGGGCGCTGCCCAACCAGAACGTGGCCCGTTCCCGCAAAGATTCCGGCTGGCTGGGGGCAACGAGCTTTTCGAGCGCTTGATCGGCGGTCGGACCGGCGTGGAGGGCGATCGCGCTCAGAGCGGGCTCGCTCCGGCGATGGCGGCCGTCGTCGGTTTGCGTCCCAAAACTGGTGAGCAGGGCGATGCTCTCCGCTGGCTGCACACCCGTGAGCCAGTGAACGGGCAGACCACCGCCATCCAGCTCGCACTCCGCCGAGAACGTGCGGATGCGATCGACCGCATGCTGCTCGATGCGGAACAGCACAAAGGCATAGCCCGGCGCCTCGAGCGAAATAGGCCCGGACGCGGCCGAACCTGACTTCCCTGCCCTGTCGCCTTCGAGCGCACAGCCGCCGCAACAGCGGCTGCCGTTGTCGAACGAGCTACAGCACATCTGGTGATCGCCCGGAACGGCCCGCACAGCGTATCCGATCCACGCGGGGCCATTTTCCGCGGCAACCATCGACTGGAAATCGCGCTCCAGGCCTGCCGTTACTGCGCGCGTATCGAATTTCGCATTAGTGAGCCGCGGCTGCTGGCCCCAGCAGAGACTGATGGCGGCAGACCAAAGCAGAACCGCTCTCATTTGTTCAGCAGCTCCAGCAGATAGTCCGTGCCCTCCTTCGATTTCATCACCGATAGCTCTTGTACAATCTGCTTCTTCAGCTCCATGTTCGTTTCCTTGCGCGCTATCTCCACCAGAGCTTTGCCGTTGCCCTGGATGAAGAGCGCATGGATGATCTGCTTTTTCGTCTCGACGTTGGACTCACTCCCGTACATGGCGGCCAATGCGTCACCCGCCTGGTGCGATCCCGATGCGCCCAGCCAGTGTATGGCCTGCTGCCGCAACTCCGGCTCCTTGGCGGTGCGGGCAACTTCCAACAAGTGATCGGTCTTGCCGCCGATGAACAGCGAATGCACGATGGTCTGCTTGACCTCTAGAGACGGTTCGACCTGGTAGAGCTGCCACAATTCCGGCTCGGCTCCCATCGTGCCCAGCCAGTGGATGGCCTCACGTCGCAACTCCAGGTTCTTTTCGCCTTTGGCAGCGGCCAGCATTTGATCCTTGGCGCCGGCGACCATGAGGCCGTGAAGCGCGGCTCGCTTCACTTCAACGTCATTCGTAGTGGCGTAAACATCGCCCAATTCCTGGCGGCCGCCCATCACGCCCAGGTAATGCACGGCCTTCAACTGGAGGTCGGGATTCGAACCGCCCTTGGCCATCTGGACCACGAGCTGGCGGGCTTTGGGCGACCCGCTCTGCGTCAGCACGAACAAGGCGCGCTCTTTGATTTTGGGCGATTGCGAGCTGTGCAGCAGTTTTTCGAGCAGCGGCAGCGCGCGGTCCGGATCCGAATTCATGAAGCTATTGAGCGCCATCAGCTTCAGCTCTTCGTCGCCCGACGCATCCGGGCTGACCGGTTTTCCGCCAGCCTGTTTAATCTCGATCTCCAGAGCGCTGGCATCGTCGAGCCAGCGGCTCGCGGCGTGGTTCTTTCGAAGATCGGCGATGGCGGCTAGCGCATCGTCGCGGCGGCCGAGCTTGTTCAGTGCGTAGGCTTTCCAGTAGAGCGCTCCATCGGCGCGCGCGGCGCCTCGGGAAATGACTTCGCCGAAATCGTTCACCGCGTCGTCCCAGCGGTTGCGTTCCAGATCGCGCTGGCCGCGCTCATAGTAGCGACCGTTTTCGTCAGCGCTGGCAATTTTCGGCGCCCCTTGCAGAGCGAAGGCCATAGGCCCGAGTCGCAGTTGGTCGGCGAGAGCATTGGCCTGCAGTCCAGCGGCCAGCGCTCCATTGGCGTCTTCCAGCAACCCCCGCAGATTCGCAAGGGGTTCCGTTTTTCTTGCTGCCCTGGCGTTCTCAAGCAGTTGATCGGCGAGCATCTGGGACTGCGCGCGGGCCGCGTTGGCGTCGTCCATTAACCCTCGCAAATCCGCCGGTTTTACGGCACGGCTGGCTGCCCTGGCATCTTCTAGTAGCTTTTGCAAATCCGCCGGTGACACCGCGTCGCTAGCCGCCCGGCTGTCCTCGAGCAGCTTCTCGTACATATCCGCCGATTGTGCAGTAATGGCCGGAGCAGCGAATTCCGGCAGATCCGGAATCTCGGGAATCGGCGGTATGGCTGGGACCGGCCCCTGGAACATGTCCGCCGGGGCCGGAGACACTGCCAGAGCATGGGGCGCTGGCGCAATGTGGGGAGCCCTGTCCGGCGCTGCTGGCGGTGAAGGCGGCGGTAACGGCGCCTGTTGCGCGCGCCCCGCCCACAATGCGCCCAGCGCAATGGTAGCGATCAATCCTGTTCTGAAAACCTTGGTCATCGTTGCTCCTTCAAAGCGCTCTTCCGCCGCGTGCCGGCAGCGGGCTTCGTTCCTGCTCTCTCAAATTGCTTCCCACTACGCGGATCTTGAACAAAATCCCTTCCGCTTCGATCCGCTGGCGAATTTGCTCGAATTCCGCCGAGTTAAGCTTCGAGGGGCTGTGCGCGATATCCAGCAGTACACGCTCGAGCTCGTCGAGCACGCTCGATACGCGAGTGTCTCCGCTTTTCAGCGCTGCTTGGCGATACAGCCGGTTCTCGCCGATCAGGTCGTGTGCGCGCAGTTGCTCTTCGGAAATATCCACCGGCCCTTTGGGCTCGCTGTTCATCAGCTCGACCAGGATCATCTGTGATTGTTCGAGGTGCTCGCCCACCGCCACCAGCATGATCCGCTCGCGCACCGGCCCGGAGAGCCCAGCCACCGCCTGCTGCCGCTGCGAGACTCTGCCCGCGAGAAATGCCGCGATCAGAAGCACCGCCATAGCCGCCGCCGCAACCAAGCGCCGTGGCTCGAGCCATAACGTGATCCAGCGCGCCCGCGGTTTTTCCAATTGCGGTGCGATCCGGTTCCAGACGCGGCGGCCATACGCTTCGGAGCGCTCGGGCGACTCGATCCCGTCCATGGCACGGAGCACGCGCGCGAGCGATTCCAAACCAGCGCGGCAAACTTCGCAAGCCCGCAAATGCTCGGCGGCGCCCGCTTCGCCTTCTCCGTAATAATGGAGGACCAGTTCCTCTTCGCTCAAATGCTTCATGATCTTCCCGTGCTCAAGGCCGGCTCGAGCGCCCGGCGCAGCTTTTGCACCGCGCGAAATACGCTGTGCTTGGCCGCGCCCGTTTGTACGCCCAGCGCACTCCCGATCTCTTCGATGCCCATGCCCTCGTAATGCCGTAGGACGAACGCCGTGCGCTCCATCGGACTCAACAGATCCATGGCGGGCGCCAGCAGTTGCTTCAGCTCGGCGCTGAATGCCAGGCGATCCGGTGTGGGCTCAGCGTCCGCCACCGCCGCCGATATTTCCTGGCCCTCTTCATCCACCGCCGGCTGCTGCTCCTCGCGCCGCTTGCGCGCCCGGATCAGGTCCAGCGAGCAGTTGGCGGCAATCCGGTAAAGCCAGGTGCCGAAGGTGGCGCGGCCGTCGAATTTCCCGATCCGCCGGTAGGCCCGCAGGAACGTCTCCTGCACCAGGTCTTCGGCGTCCTGTTCGTTGCCTGTCATACAAAATGCCAGACGGAAGACACTACGGCTATGGCGCTCCACCAGCACACGAAACGCGTCGGTTTCCCCGGCGCGGACCTGTGCGACCGCCGCAGCATCGCTTTGTTCCATCCGGCTGATCTTTAGACTGTAGAACTACGGAGCGGTTAGGTGAGGAGGCAACCTATTGATTCGGCGGCTTCGGTAAAATCAGATCAACCATGGGGATTTCTGAGCGCATCGGCCACTACCGGCCATGTGCCGTCAGGTCGCGGACCATCATCTCTGGCGCGGAACGTTCCGATTCAATATAGGCTGGCGGCATCCCGCGGCCCGGCGCCAGTTCAGCGCGCCGCCGCGCAATGAAACAGCCGGCCGCAATAGTCAACGCGTACTCTCCATTACCCATGAAGAAAGGGGCTCGCGTGCTATGGGCGCGAAGCGTGGCATCCGCGCCGCGATCCAGAAGCAGTTTCACGATCTGCGCCCTGCACTCCAGGGCGGCGTGCATCAGCGGCGTCCCTCCGCTCTCGTCCCGCTCGTTCACCGAGCCGCCCGCGGCCAACGCCCGCAGAACGGCATCGATCCCGTCCTGCTCGTGTCCCACCGCATGACCCTTGTGCACTGCTTCGATCACAGACGCGCGCTCGTGTTGTGCTATAGCCAGCGCGGAGCAAAGAAGAAGCGCCACCATCTGGGCCAAACAGATTCGCACATGTCTCACGCGTCGCACAACTTCGCCGCCTCTTCGAGCGACTTGATCGGGTCGCTCGCCGCCGGCACGAACTCGTGCGCCATATAGCCCTGGAACCCGAGATCCACGATCGCCTTGGCCACCGCGCCGTAGTTCAGCTCCTGTGTGTTGTCGATCTCGTGGCGGCCGGGCACGCCGCCGGTGTGGAAATGGGCCAGGTACTGAATGTTCTGGCGGATGGTGCGGATCACGTCGCCCTCCATGATCTGCATGTGGTAGATGTCGTACAGCAGCTTCACCCGCGGCGAATCCACGCGCTTCACCACCTCAACGCCCCAGGCCGTGTGGTCGCACTGATAGTCGTGGTGGTCCACCTTGCTGTTGAGCAGTTCCAGGCAGATGGTCACGCCCTTGTCTTCGGCGATTTTCTTGACCCGGTTCAGGCCGGTCACACAGTTCGCAATTCCTTCTTCGTCCGGCAATCCGCGCCGGTTTCCCGAGAATGTGATCACGTTCGGCACCCCGGCCTTGGCCGCTTTTTCGATGTTCTCGCGGAATTCTTTCTCGAGCTTTTCGTGGTTCTCGGTGCGGTTGAGGCCATCTGGAATGGTGCCGGCGCCGGGGGTCATCGAAGGCACCAGGCCATACTTCTGAACCGCCGGCCAGTCTTTGGAATCAACCAGATCGATGCCCTTGAGCCCGATGTTCACGGCGGCTTTGCACAGATCGTCCAGGCTCATCTTGCCGTAGCACCAGCGCGAAACCGATTGCTTCAAGCGGCCCTTTAGCGGCGAGGCGGACTGCGCCGGCGCGGCCAGTGCGCTCACCGCGAGCGTCTCGAAAGCGGATCTGCGGGTCATCATGATAGCTGCATCCTAACAGGCAAAACGGCGTTTTGTCTTGACACCGGCTTCTATAATCGGGGTAGAAGGTTCGTTGCTCAAATCCCTGGACATCCTGATCGCTTTTTCGTCTGTCATGCTGCTGGTCAGCGTGGCGGTGACGCTGCTCACCCAGGCTGTCATTGGCGCTCTCGGATGGCGCAGCCGGAACCTGCTGCGCGGCGTGATCACCATTCTGAATCAGATCGATCCGAAAGCTACGCCGTTCTGCACCGAACAGATCGCCGGTGCGGTGTTGCGCCACCCGCTGGTCGCGCCTGCTGAGGGTAAGCCCGGAACCGTCATCCAGCGTGAGGAGCTGATACGCATTCTGCTGGAACTAGGCGCGGGCGGCGAGCCGGGGGGTAAGTTGCTCGACGAGTACGCGCGCTCCACGCTGAAGCGCGCGCTCGAAACCAATGGCATCGCGGATCCGGCCGAGGTGCTCGAAAACATTCATCTGCTGGGATTGAAACTCGAAGGGTTGCACCCTGAACTGCCGGCACCGGTACGGCACGGCATGGCGGTGGCGGCCGAGGCGCCAAGCCAGTTCGCCGGCCGCATCCACTCCTGCTTCGACGAAACCATGGACCGCGTCACGCAGCGTTTCACGCGGCGCGCCCGTATCGTTGCCGGGCTGATCGCGATCGCCGTCGCAGTCGGATTGCAGCTCGATTCCTTCGAGCTGCTGCGGGACGGCGCCAACGCGCATCTCGCTGTGCCGCAGAACTGGAGCTGGAATATGGCGCAGCTTCCCGGGATCGTGCTCTCGGCGATGCTGCTCAGCCTGGGCGCGCCATTCTGGTACAACGCCCTGAAAGACCTGGTCGGACTGAGGCCATTGCTGGCGCGTAAAGAGCAGGCGCATCGCGAACAGCGGCAGTCGGCTCGCGATGTCGTTGTCGCATGGGAGGGCGAGAAAGGCGATCTCCATGCAGTGTGAGTGGATCGGCTGCGCGCCGGGGAATTTCCGCAGTGGGCGGCACGGGTTCGAGCCGAAGGCCATCGTGATCCACATCATTGTCGGCTCGCTCGAAAGCGCGGGCCTGACGTTTCGCGATCCGCGATCATCGGTTTCCGCGCACTACGGAGTCGGGAAATCAGGACTGGTGCACCGGTTCGTCGAGGAAACCGATACCGCGTTTCACGCTGGAACGGTGGTGCGGCCGACCTGGAAACTCCTTGATTTGCACGTCAATCCCAACTACTACACCATCGGGATCGAGCACGAAGGCCAGCCGCAGGTTGCCTGGCCCGACGAACAATACTCTACCAGCGCCGCGCTGGTCCGCGAGATTGCAGGCCGCTGGAAAATTCCCCTAGACCGCGATCACATCATCATGCACCGCGAGATCAGGGCTTCGAAAACCTGTCCCGGTACCGCGGACATGGACCGCCTGCTTCGCGAAGCGTCAGCTCAGGGCTAGCGCTCTTTCGACTTTTCCTTTTCTTTTGGCGGCGCGGCTCGACGCTCTTCCCTCGGCGGAGCGCGCTGCGCCTCAGGCGGACGGTCCGGGCCGTGAGAATGCGGCCGCTCCTGCGGCTGGGCTTGCGGCCGTGCCTGTTCAGCCGGCGGACGATAGGTCGGCTGAGATTGCGCGGCTGGCGGACGGTAAACAGGCTGACCCTGCGTAGTTGGCCGGTTTGGCGGCTCGGTCTGCGCGGCCGGCGGCCGATAAGGCGGTTGCGGCTGAGCTTGCGGCCCCCCCTGCGTTACCGGAGGACGATAAACCGGCGTGGCGGGCTGGCCTGGACGGTTGCCTGGCGCGGGCTGGCCCGCATTCGGCCGATAAACCTGGACGGCATTCGGCCGCGCCATTTGCGCGGTCGCAGCGGGTGGCGGGGTCTTGGTCACCACCGGTTTGTTGACGATGCTTTGCGGCGGACGGGAAACCGCGACGTTGGCCACGGGCCGCGCAGCTATTGCCTCCTGCCGGGAGACCGGCATTTCGCGAGTGGTCACCGTCGCGGAAGCCACAGCACTCGGTGGAACGGCCACCGCGACTCGGGCCACGGACCGCGAGCCGGCGAAATCGGTTCGCGAAACTGCCGTCACCGCACCCGGGACGTTCTGATTTACATAGCGGACATTCGTGACATTGGTCACATTGGTGACGTTCGTTACATTGGTGACGTTCACGCGGGTTATGTAGGTGTTGCTTACGCGATACGAGGGCACATAAGCCTCACGCGGACCTAACGGAAGCCATCCGACGCCACCGCCACCGCCGAACGCGAGTCCTACTCCGAAGTGACTGCCGCCGACCCAGGCGACCAGCGCGGGCGCATAGACGGGGCGAGCGACCACGGCTCCCGGCCCCCACCCCCCCCCTCCTCCGGTTTAACCCACGCGGCCGG
>JACXTT010008802.1_pt1 | contig 13931 bp, 9 predicted proteins | sample 9270951 | NCBI WGS metagenome assembly JACXTT01 (sample SAMN15532306, study PRJNA645909) | rock metagenome | isolation source: weathered quartz diorite | place: Puerto Rico | collected 2017-06-21 | reverse complement strand
GGTCTTGTGGCAAAATGTGGAGGCAGAGATCAATTCCTGCAGCGCTTCCCGCGGAATTTAAAATTCTGCCCGCATCCACGAACAATACATCGGGCTCGACGTGTATTTCCGGGTAGCGCGATCGCAGTTCCCCGGTATGGCGCCAATGGGTGGTTGCTCGACGACCGTTCAAGAGGCCTGTCGCTGCCAGCACAAAGACACCTGAACAGATCGAGACCAGCCGCGCGCCGCGCGAGTGGGCTTTGCGCAAGGCCATGATTAGTCGTTTTGGAGGCAACTCCTTAACCCCTCTCCAACCGGGAATGACGATGGTTCCAGTACCAGACAATCTTGCGAGGCGATTGTCAGCTTCTATCGATACGCCACCGGTCGCCCGCAAGGGACCGGGATCAAGCGAACAAACATGGAAGCGATACCAATTCCGGCCCAGTTCCGGCCGCGGTAATCCAAAAACTTCCACTGCGATAGCGAACTCGAACGTACACAGCCCGTCATACGCTAGAACCACCACATCGCGGCTTTTCTTACGAAGCATGGCAGGATTATAGCGAAGATTGTCATTTCTGCCTCTCGACCCAAAGATGAACTTTGCTGCATAGTGGCATTGTGCAGTTCACAAGGAGAACTGAAATGCCTAACTTAGCAACCACGACCTCGCGAGTACGTGAAATTTCTGCGGCCGCCCCCACTGAGGCACTAAAACATTTTGAACAGCTCTTGGCGTTTGAGACAGATTGTTGGGACGTACACGATTCCATGAAGAGTGGTGGACCGGACTTCGTACTGCTAGACGTGCGTGATCCGCAGTCATTTCAACTCGCCCATGTGCCCGGCGCGATCAATCTGCCTCATGGCAAAATCAATGAACGGAATTTGAGCGTGTATCCGGCGGACACGCTTTTTGTCGTGTATTGCAATGGACCTCACTGCAATGGAGCCGATCGCGGCGCCACGGCCCTAGCGCGAATCGGAAGGAGGGTGAAGAAGATGATCGGCGGAATCGAGGGTTGGAAGGACGAAGGCTTTAGTCTTACGACCGACTAGCTCCGCTCTCAAATATTTCCCTCATCCCTATTTGGACAAGGAGAACCGCAAATCAAAGAGGCTGTGGATCTTTCTTCTTTGGATCTGGGATGACCTCGGCAGTCGCGGAAGGCGGGCTGCCACAATAATGCCAAAGCGCTCGCCACCGCCAGGCAACGGAAGTTGCCGCTGTTGGGGGAAATGTCAGTGCCGTGATGATGCTCGTGTCCCCTGATGCGAGCTACGTTGATGTTCGTCTGGCGCGCGCTCCCGGCGAGGGTGTGGAGCTTGCAGAGACGGCGGGCGTGGAGTTCGGTTTGACCGGCAAAAAACGAGGCGGAGTAGGGAAGACGTTGCTCGCAACGTCTCTACAGCCAGGGGGATTGCAGGCTTCCTTAATTGAGCAGAATACCAACGATAGACGCTGACATCAGGTTCGCCATGGTGCCAGCGATCATAGCCCGGAAGCCGAGCTTGGCCAGTTCGCCGCGCTTGTTAGGATCCAGCGCGCTGATGCCGCCAATCTGGATGCCAATCGAACTGAAGTTGGCGAAGCCGCAAAGAGCGAAAGTTGCGATGGCGAATGATCGAGGATCGAGCGCGGTTTTCTGCGCCCCCAACATCGAATAAGCAACCAGCTCGTTGATCACCATACGCGTTCCCAGAAGATTTCCCACCAAGCCACAATCTTTCCAAGGGATACCGATCACAAAGGCTATGGGAGCGAAGATCACTCCGAAAACCTGTTCCAGGCTGGACGGAAACCAGTGGAACACGTGGTTGTGAATGCCGCCGAAGATTCCATTCACCAGAGCGATCAAAGCAAGGAATGAAATCAGCATGGCTGCGATGTTGAGGGCGAGGTGCAACCCATCGATGGTGCCACGGGTGATGGCGCCGAGCACGTTTTCGTCCTTCGGCATGGCCTCGGCGTCGATCTCAAGCGCGGACTTGGTAATTTGAGTGGTGTCTGCTTTCGCCTCCACCCTGCGGTGGGGACTGGTAAGGGGCTCTTCGGTTTCAGGCACGAACATTTTCGCCATCAGGATAGTGCCGGGGGCGGTCATGATGACGGCGCTGAGCAGGTGTTTTGCCTCCACTCCATAGAGAATGTAGGCGCCCATGATCCCGCCGGAAACGTGGGCCATGCCCGCGGTCATGACTGTCATTAGCTCGGAGCGAGTCAGTGATGGAATGTAAGGCCGGATGGTGAGCGGAGCTTCCGTCTGGCCCATGAAGATGCTGGCAGCTACGTCCAGCGATTCCGCGCCACTGGCGCCCATACGGATCATGATCTTCGCCGCCTGACGAATAATGAACTGCATAACACCATAGTGGTAAAGGACGGCGAAAAAGGCGGAGATGAAAATTACCGTGGGCAGAACCTGGAAGGCGAACACCAAGCCAAACTGACCACCCTTTTTTCCCAATTCGCCGAACACCATTTGGGAGCCAGCAAAGGAATATTGCAGGAACTTGTTGACACCATGGCCCGCCCACTCCAAGAGATTGCGCCCAAAGCTGAAGCGCAGCACGAAAACAGCGAAGAGGAACTGGAGGACGAGTCCCATGACAACGGTCTTGGCCTTAATCGCCCGGCGGTTGCTGGAAAACAGGTAAGCGAGGGCGAGCATGGTAATCAAACCTAGAAGCCCTGTCAGACGGCCCATGAGAAACTCCTGGTTGCGCGATTTAGTGGGGCGGGGATAGTCATGCCTGCGCTCCTTTGCCGGAAATAACCCGTTGAATCAGGGGCCGTTTTGCGCCTGGGGGCTTCTCCGCGATGCGATAGGCCTGTTGAAGCAAGTTGCGTGCTTCGGCGAGGCGTGTGTCGGAGTTGTAGCGAATGGTGCATAGCGGCTCGCCCTGATGAACCGGGTCGCCAACTTTTTTGTGCAGGATCAGGCCCACGGCGGGGTCGATGATGTCTTCCTTCTTTTCGCGGCCGCCACCGAGTACCAGGCTGGCGATGCCGACCTGCTCGCATTGAATGCTGTTCACGAATCCGCTCTTCGGGCTCGGGAAAGGCGACTGGCGCTGAGCTTGGGGCAGGCGAAGTGGATCGTCGATCACGCCCGGGTCGCCTCCTTGCTGCGTAATGATCTCGCGGAACTTCTTTAAGGCCGATCCGTTGGCAATGAGTTCGGCCGCCAGTAGGCGGCCCGGGTCAACGCTGGGCGTGCGATCTGCGAGATAGAGCATCCAGGCTGCGAGTTCGACTGAGACTTCGCGCAGATCGGCGGGACCGCCCCCCTGCATCACTTCAATGCACTCTTCGACTTCGAGAGCGTTGCCGACTTTCAGACCGAGGGGTTGATCCATGTCAGTGATCAGGGCGACCATCTTCTTGCCCATGCGCTCGCCGGTTTGCACCATCAACTCGGCGAGATGAACGGAATCTTTTTCAGTTTTCATGAATGCGCCGCTGCCGGTTTTCACGTCCAACACCAGGCCGTCGATGCCCTCGGCCAGCTTCTTACTCATGATGGAGGCGCAGATCAGGTTGGGACTTTCGACTGTGGCAGTGACATCGCGAAGAGCGTAGAGCTTTTTGTCTGCAGGGGCGATGTCGGCGGTTTGGCCGATCAGGCCGCAACCGCAAGCCCTAAGAACCCGGCGGAACTCACTCAGCGACAGATTGATGTTAAAGCCTGGGATGGACTGTAGCTTGTCCAGGGTACCGCCAGTGTGGCCGAGGCCGCGACCGCTGATCATGGGAACCGTGACGCCAGCCGCGGCAATAACCGGGGCAATGATGAGCGACGTTTTGTCGCCGACGCCGCCGGTGGAATGCTTGTCGATCTTCGGCCCGGAAATATCGGAGAGATCGAGGACCTCGCCCGAATGCAGCATGGCCCCGGTGAGTGCACTCAGTTCGGCGCCAGTCATTCCGCGGATGAGCACTGCCATGAGCCAGGCTGCCATTTGATAGTCGGGGATTTCGTCGCCGGTATAGGCGCGGACGAGGAACTGAATCTCGTCGGAAGAAAGCTCGCCGCCATCGCGCTTCTTGCGGATGAGATCGAGGGGCCGCATGGTTATTGCCGGGGGCTGAGTCACTGAGACTGCGCTGTTCGACATCGGACTCCGTGCGTTAGGAACAGGGAAGCTTACATTGCGGGGTGGGGTGGGGGGAAGTATTTCCTGCACGGCATGACCGCTTCTAGAGACCGCTTTGATAGTATTTGCAGAATGCAACTGCTTGTTCTGCTTCTCGCTTCCACTCTTTCGTTCGCGCAACGGCTTCCCGGCAATCCCCTGGAGCATCTGCCTTCTAATATTGAGGTTCTGACCCATTTCGGCGAACGGGCGGACATTTCTCCCGACAACCAGCGGGTGGCATTCATGACGAAGAGTTTCGGCGACGCCATGGTGGTGGATCTGAAATCGCGCGTTATTCAATGCTTGACCTGCAATGTCCCGGGTGCCGCCTTTCTTCGCGTGATGCATCTTGTGACCGGGGATTACATTCTGATCGGCCCAGATCACTTCGAGGATGTCCACACCAGCCGTAGTCGCGACAACGAACTTTGGTTCCTGAGTAAGGAGCGGGGAGCTAAACCGGTGAAGCTAGGCCAGAAGATGAGCGAGGGCGCGGCGATTTCCAAAAAGATCTTGAAGATTGCGTTTTCACAAGTGGCCGCACAGGCACCGGATCTGGCGCCAGAAGCATCACGGCTGACGGTGGCGGACCTCGATCTATCTGGAGCACCCAGGCTGGTCAACCAAAAGACGGTTTATGAAAGTAAGGATCGGAACTGCGTAATCGAAGCACAAGACTTTTACGCCAACGATACGAAAATGACTTTCACCTGCTACGAACCGGAAGGCCACTCGTCGGTCATGGGGATTGATCTGAAAACAGGGATGGTGACGAACCTTTCAAAAGCGCCGCGGACGTATAACGAAGCGGAGGGCATTTTTCCGGACGGGCTTTACACCACTGTCGAAGCAGACCGCCAGTGCGAGCAACTTGGGGGCACCCGCGGCTCCGGGAACATCGACATCTGGAAGTTGCGACTCGACGGAAGAGGGAAGGATTTTACCCGGCTGACCCACTTCAACGACTACGACGGCGGTAAGGCGTCGAACCCCGTCATTTCGACCGACGGACGGTTCATGGCGTTTCAGTCGGCGAAGACCAGCGATCCTGCCGGCGTAGGGTATGGCATTCTGATTTATTGGTTCAATCGGTAGGGCACGGGCATCGATGTGCTTGCTGTCCACGGACCAGGATCAAGCTATGGTCCGGCTCGGTTATCTCCGAGGCGATTCTCCTACACGGTCTCATAAGAAATGAAAGCTCCCAGCTCGGTTCGGCCAAAGAAGTCTTCCTCCGTGCTGCCTCGGAGCGTGGAGGCTTTGCTCTCGCCCCTGGCCACTTTCATCGTAGCCGTCGCTGTGGCGGTCGGTGTGATTGCTATCTATACCCCTTCATTGAATTTCCAATTTGTCCTGGATGATCACCGCTTCGTTGGCGATCCCCGGTTGCAGCAACCTGGTCACCTGTGGGAGTACTTCACGAGTTATGTGTGGGCACAGATTCCGGGCGGCCCGTTCAGCTTCTATCGGCCTCTCTTTGTGGTGTGGTTGAGGCTGAATTTCATCCTAAGTGAGACGTCACCGTGGGGATGGCACATGCTCAGCGTGGTAAAGCATCTGGCAGTCGCCGTTTTGCTGGGGGTCGTTGTGTGGAGGCTGCTGCGAAATCGCGTGGCGGCATTAGTTGCCGGCACCCTGTTTGCACTGCATCCAGCACACACGGAATCGGTAGCGTGGGTCACCGTGCCCGATCCGCTAATGGCCGCCGCCTTGCTTGGCAGTCTGCTCTTGTACCTCGAACATGCGGAGCGCACGCCGGCAGGCGAACAGTTCTCCGACGATAAGCCACGCCGAAAGTCCCGAAAGCACATTCGTAGCAAGTCCATGTCGCGGTCTTCGCGGGTTTGGCTAATCGTCTCTGTGGCGGCTTTCACGGTCGCGCTAATGACGAAGGAAACCGCCATTGTCTGGCCCGCGGTGCTTTTTTTCATAATCCTGCTTGTGCCGTTCGATAGACCAAGAGGAAATACTTCGCGCGGAGCAGACGAGAGCTCTAGAGTCCGATTGCGTTCTGTGCTGCGCGAGATTGTGCCATTTCTGGGTGTGACCGTGGTCTACCTTCTCTTACGCTTCAACGCGTTGGGGGGGCACCTCAGTCCTGCTACTCAGCATTTAACCTGGAGCACAGAGCTATTGTCCTGGCCGTCAATTTTATGGTTCTACGTGAAGGTGCTGTTTTGGCCGGTCCGCTCGCGTGCTTTCGCCGATCCCACCCTGGTACAAACACTCTCGCTCCGTGGCGTGGTCTTACCGGGTCTGGGAGTGGGTTGCGTTGCAGCGATCTTCGCCTGGGGGTGCTTGTGGGCCTGGGAAAAGGCGGGGCGTGACTTTCCGGATCGTGCGGTGGCGGGTATCAGACGGGCGTTGCTCCTGGGTTCGTGCATTCTGGTACTTCCAATTCTGCTTACGCTGAACCTGAACGCTCTTAACCCCGGCGATTTTCTGCATGGCCGTTATGCATACCTGCCCTTGACGGGGCTGATGATCCTGGTTGCGACCGGATGGCACCTGTCGACCATGAGGCGTGCCATCCTTCTGTCAGTCGCGGGATTGGTGGCTGTTGCTTTTGGTGTGCTGACGGTGCGGCAGGAAAGCGCCTGGAAGGACGACCTGACGGTCTTCACCGTGGCTCACGAAGCCGCGCCGCACAACGAACCTGTGGCCCACAATCTGGCAAGGGCGCACGTGCAGGTTGCTCTCGGTCTTGATCAGGGAGGCCAATGCGATGAGGCCGTGCCCATGTTCGAGGAGGCGATCCAGCAGTACCCGCAAGACTGGTTTGCGTGGGCGGGTCTTGGAGAATGCTCCTTCGAACTCAATGGATACGCCAAGGCCGAGCAAGCCCTGGGACGCGCATTCGAGGTTGCGCGGGAGCCCCGCGTGAGGGAGGAGTGGCAGGCAGTGCGGTCCAAGATGGGGTTGCCTTCGGCACCAACCGAGTAAGGGCCAGGAACTGCTGACTAACTCATTCGTTTCGTGGACAGAACCGGCTGGAATTTGAATGGTGGTCTTTGTCGAGCTTAGGTCGTCTGCCTACAAACGGAAGCCTTCGGGGAGAAGCTTCGTAATGGCCATCTGTTCTGTGCCGGTTTGGCCACGGAACAGGACCAAGGCCTCCGGCCCGAATTCGTAGATTACCTGACGACAGGCGCCACAGGGGGCGCAGGGCCCCTCGCGTTCGGTGGCGACGGCGACCGCCGTGATTCTCATGCTGGATCCTTCGGCCGCGACTGCCGCGAAGACAGCGTTCCGCTCGGCGCAAATGGTTAGACCGTAAGAGGCGTTTTCCACGTTGCAGCCCGAATATAGAGCGCCACGCTCGGTGAGAATTGTCGATCCTACTTTGAAATTTGAATAAGGGGCGTGCGCTTTCTTGAAGGCGGCGCGCGCGGCAGACAGCATTTCTTCCTGTTTTTCGGGTGCGAGGGTTACGGGCATAGCGATCCTCTGTTAGAAACTGGTTTGGTGCGTGGTCATATTGTCGGGCATGCGCCGCGCCTAATGAACTCTCCCTGGCCAGCGCGGCCAAGAAACTTCTCGCCTTCGACCAGGATGCGTCCTCGCGACAACACGACGTCGGGCATTCCCGTGACCTTGATCCCTTCGAACATGGAGTAATCCACGCGCATGTGGTGGGTCTGGGCGCTGATGGTGTGCTCACGTTTGGGGTCGAAGATTACCAGGTCAGCGTCGCTGCCTACTGCGATAGTGCCTTTGCGAGGATACAGCCCGAAGAGCTTGGCCGGCGTGGTGGCGACCAGCTCGACGAAGCGGTTCACGTTGAAGCGGCCCTGCGCAACGCCACCCGAAAACACAAGGCTCATCCGGTGTTCGATGCCGGGGCCACCGTTGGGGATCTTGGTGAAGTCGCCAATGCCCATTTCTTTTTGTTCCTTGAAGCAGAAAGGGCAGTGGTCGGTGGAAACCACTTGCAGATGATCGTGTTTCAAGCCCGCCCACAATTTTTCCAGGTGCCACTTCTCGCGCAAGGGCGGAGTGAAAACATATTTGGCGCCTTCAAAGCCGGGGGCATCCATATTTTCGAGTGACAGGTAGAGGTACTGCGGGCAAGTTTCAGCGTAGACCGGCAGGCCGCGATCACGGGCCTCGCGAACCTTTTCGAGGGCGTCATTGCAACTTAAGTGGACGATGTAGACGGGTGCGTCGGCCATTTCGGCGAGTGCGATGGCGCGAGAAGTAGCTTCGGCTTCGGCCGTGGTCGGGCGCGTCAGGGCGTGGTACTTGGGACCGGTCTTGCCTTCGGCCAATGCCTGTTTGACGATCACGTCGATGGCACCGCCGTTCTCCGCATGCATGCAAACCATAGCCCCGGCTTTAGCAGCAGTGCGCATGGCTTTGAAAATGCTGGCGTCGTCGAGCATGAAGACACCGGGGTAAGCCATAAAGAGCTTGAAGCTGGTGATGCCTTCGCGCACCAGTTGCGGCATTTCGGCGAGCTGGGCGTCCGGCAAGTCGGTGATGATGCAGTGAAATCCGTAATCCGCTACCGCCTTTGAGGACGCCTTCTGCATCCATGCGTCGAAGGCGGTGCGCAGTGACTGGCCCTTGTACTGGATGGCGAAGTCAATCAGGGTGGTGGTGCCACCAAAGGCGGCGGCCCGGGTGCCGGTTTCAAAGTCGTCGGCGCTGGTGGTGCCCCCGAATGGCATATCCAGATGCGTGTGTACGTCGATCCCGCCCGGGAACACGTACTTGCCTGCGGCATCGATCAGGTGTTTGGCGTTTTCATGCGGTAGGCTGGCGCCCAAGGCAACCACGCGGCCGGCTTCAATCGCCACGTCAGCCTGGTAGGTGTCGGTTGCGGTAACCACAGTGCCATTTGTGATGACGGTGTCGAACCCCATTGGCCAATCCCCTGTGCTGCCCGTGCCCATCTGTCCGGGCGGAAGCGTGATGTATTCTATTCTACAAAGCCGGGGCTACGCCTCGCGATTGGGGCCGCCAATAGGAGACGCATGAAGTTTGGGATCACCCTGAAACCGGATATTTCCGTGGAGCGCATTGTGGCCCTAACTCGCCAGGCCGAGGAGGCGGGCTTTGGGTACGGCTGGATTTTCGACTCTCACGTCTTGTGGAAAGAACCGTATCCCCTGCTTACGTTGATGGCGCATGCCACTCGCAACATGAGGTTGGGACCTTGTGTGACCAATCCAGCGGTGCGCGACCTTACAGTAACGGCTAGCCTTTTCGCCACCTTAAACCTGATTTCTGGCGGGCGGATGGAGCTGGGAATCGGGCGCGGCGATAGCTCGAGGCGCGTCCTGGGAAAGAAGCCGGTCACTCCGGCGGAATTGGAGCTTTCCGTGGCCACCTTTCGGGAACTCACGGCGGGCCGCGAGGTGCAATACGACGGGCAGGCTACGCGCCTGGCATGGGCAACAGGTTCGCCGCCGGTGTGGATTGCCGGCTACGGGCCCAAAGTCCTGAGCATGGCGGGACGGATCGCCGATGGGGTGATTCTGCAGTTTGCCGACCCTGACCTGATCGCCTGGTGCCTTGGTTTTGTCTGGCAGGGAGCGAAGGAGGCGGGGCGTGATCCAAACTCAATTGAGATCATGGCGGCGGCTCCGGTTTGGGTTTCAGACGATCTTGCCTTGGCGCGGCAGCGAGTGCGATGGTTTCCAGCGCTGGTCTCAAATCACGTAGTGGACCTGATTTCGCGCTACAAGCCGGAAGACCTTCCCGTTTCGCTTACGTCTTACGTACAGAAGCGATCTGGGTACGATTACCAGCATCATGCCGAGGTGGGAAGCGACAATGCCAGCTTTGTTTCCGATGAAGTGGTGGACCGCTTCTGCCTGGTAGGTCCGGTGGAGGCGCATCGGCAGAAGCTAAAGAAACTAGCTGAAGTGGGAGTGACCCAGTTCAATATCTACCTGATGTGCGGGGACGAAGAAGAGACTTTGAAGGTCTACCAGCGGGACTTGGTGCCTGGATTTCGTGACTAGTCTTGCCACAGCAGCGAAATTTGGCGGAGCAACGAAATATATCGTTAACCAAATTCAGCTGTCAGTTCTTAGTTCTCGGTTCTCAGTGAAAATGGCTTGCGCTACTACATGTCGGATGCTGGTCGCCCTGGTCGGATGCGGGCTGCTGAGCTCGTGCAGTGGAAGTAAGGCCGCGCCTCCGCTCATCACAGCGGTTCCGATTCTGGCTGCCACCGTCGAGCAGAAAGATATTCCTCTTCAGGTGAAGGCCATCGGAGCGGTTGAAGCTTATTCGAACGTCTCGGTAAAAACCCAGATAACCGGCGAACTGACCGGCGTGCATTTTAAGGAGGGCCAGGACGTCAGCAAGGGGCAATTGCTTTTCACACTCGACAAGCGTCCTTTCGAGGCAGCGCTAAAACAGGCGCAGGGGATGCTGGCCAAAGATCAGGCCCAAGCTGCGAATGCGCGTGCCCAGGCAAAGCGTTACGAATCGCTCAACAAGGCGGGAGTGGTTTCCAAAGAAGAGTACGAACAGATGCAGTCGAACGCGGATGCGCTGGATGCAGCGGTACTAGCCGACCAGGCAGCAGTAGACAACGCCCGCGTCCAGGTCGTTTACTGCACAATTTATTCGCCGATTGATGGACGCACCGGTCCCTTGCTGATTCACCAGGGCAACATGATCAAGGCCAATGATACGCCGTTCCTGGTGAGCATTAACCAGGTGCAACCGATTTACGCGACCTTCACGGTACCCGAGCAAAATCTGGCCGACATCAAGCGTTACTCCAGTCAGGGCAAGCTGCGGGTGCAAGCTTTCATCCCCAACGACACTCGCGGTCCGGCGGTCGGGTGGTTGAGCTTTATCGACAACACTGTTGATCAGGGTACCGGGACGATCAAGCTGAAGGGCGAGTTTGCCAACGCCGACCGGCGGCTGTGGCCGGGCCAGTTTGTGGACGTGGTTCTGACTTTGGCCCATCAGCCCAAAGCCATCGTGGTGCCATCGCAAGCGCTTCAGAACGGACAGATGGGGCAATTTGTTTTTGTGATCAAGCCGGATATGACGGTCGAGGCGCGTCCTGTTACCCTGGATCGCAGTACAGATGGACAGGCCGTCATCTCAAAGGGGCTAGCGGCGGGGGAACAGATAGTGACCGACGGGCAGCTCAGGCTCGTGCCAGGTGTCACCAAAGTCGAGCGAAAGCAAGCCGCAACTCCCGCGGCAGGTGCTCAAACCGGCGCCCCTCATACTAAGGGCGAGTAACGCCATGAACGTTGCCGAAATCTTCATTCGCCGCCCGGTGATGACCGCCCTGGTCATGCTGGGAATTCTGATGTTCGGCATCATGGGCTATCGCCTGCTTCCGGTGAGCGACCTGCCTAACGTGGACTTTCCCACCATCCTGGTTTCAGCCAACCTGCCAGGCGCGACACCCGACACTATGGCTTCAGCCGTGGCGATGCCGCTGGAGAAACAGTTTTCGACCATCGCCGGCGTGGACTCGATGACCTCGTCGAGCACGCAGGGTTCGACGCAGATCACATTGCAATTCAACCTGAGCCGCAACCTGGACGCGGCGGCGCAGGATGTGCAATCGATGATTGCAAAAGCTGCGCGCGATCTGCCGCAGAATCTTCCCAGCCCTCCGTCCTACCAGAAAGTGAATCCCGCCGATCAACCGATTCTTTACCTGTCGCTGAGTTCGCCGACACTGCGGCTCTCGGACGTGGATGAATATGCCGAAACTCTGATGGCGCAGCGCATCTCGATGGTGAGCGGCGTGGCCCAGGTCAGCGTGTACGGGGCACAGAAGTATGCGGTTCACGCCAAGCTCGATCCCAAGGCGTTGGCCAGTCGGCAGATTGGAATTGACGAAGTTTCCAGCGCGATTCAGAACGGCAACGTGAACCTGCCTACTGGAATCCTGTATGGAACGCACCAGGCCTATACAGTCCAGGTAAATGGCCAACTCAACAAGGCGGCTGACTACGGTCCGCTGATTGTGGCCTACCGCAACGGCGCACCGGTTCGGTTGAAGGACCTGGGACAGGTGGTCGATGGCGTCGAGAACGACAAGACGGCAAGCTGGTACTACGACGCCAAGGGTCTGCGGCGCGGGATCATTTTGGCAATTCAGCGGCAGCCTGGGACTAATACGGTAGAAGTTGTCGATTCCATCAACCAGTTGATGCCCAGTTTTCGCGCCGTGATGCCGCCTACGGTTTATATCGACAGCCTTTACGACCGCTCGGTTTCCATCCGCTCTTCGGTGGACGATGTAAAGTTCACTTTGTTCTTGGCGTTGGTGCTGGTCATTCTGGTGATCTTCCTGTTCCTGCGGAATCTTTCGGCCACCGCCATCCCCAGTATGGCGTTGCCCATGTCCATCGTGGGTACGTTCGCGGTGATGTATCTGCTGGGGTACTCGCTGGACAATCTCTCGCTCATGGCCTTGACCCTCTCGGTTGGGTTCGTGGTGGATGACGCCATCGTGATGCTGGAAAACATCGTTCGGCACCTGGAGATGGGAGAACGCCCGATGGAGGCGGCATTCCGTGGCGCGCGCGAGATTGGCTTCACCATCGTTTCCATGACCTTGTCGCTGGCGGCGGTTTTCATCCCGGTGCTCTTCATGAGCGGCATTCTGGGCCGGCTGCTCCACGAATTTGCGGTGACCATCAGCGTCGCCATTCTGGTTTCCGGGCTGGTGTCGCTTAGCCTCACGCCCATGCTCTGCAGCCGCTTTTTGCGGGCGGCTAAGGATGAACGGCATGGGCGCCTGTGGACACTGTTCGAGAGTTTTTTCGACGGGTTGCTGCGGATCTACGATCGCACCCTGCAGGTCACGCTCAGACATAAGGTTGCTACCATGGCGGTTTCCGTCGCCGTGCTGGTAGCGACCGGCTACCTCTTTGTGGCGATTCCCAAGGGCTTCCTGCCCGACGAAGATCAAGGGCAGATTTTCATCTTCACTGAGGGGCCGCAGGGCATCTCCTTCGACAATATGGTCGCGCACCAAATGGAGCTGAACAAAGTCGTGATGGCACAGTCTTATATCGACTCGTTCATGTCAACGGCTGCGGGCGGTAATGCGGGCAGGATGTTCGCCAGGCTGAAGCCACGCACCCAGCGCAAGTCTGCACAGGAGATCATTCAAGAGTTGCGAGGCAAGCTGGCCGCGGTGCCGGGCATCAATGCGTTTCCGCAGATGTTACCGACGATCCGCATCGGCGGGCAACTCACCAAAAGCCAGTATCAGTTCACCCTGCAGGCGCCCGACACGAACGAGCTGTATCAGGACGCGCCGAAGCTGGAAGCAAAGCTGCGCACCGATCCCCAGATGCAGAGGCTCATGCAGGATGTGACCAGCGATCTGCAGATCACCAATCCACAGGTCAACGTGGACATCGACCGGGACAAAGCTTCAGCCCTCGCTGTTACCGCCAACCAGGTGGAGGACGCGCTGTACACCGCTTACGGCCAGCGCCAGATTTCCACCATTTACGCTCCCAATAATGCGTATCGCGTCATCACTGAACTGGAGAATCAGTACCAGCTCGATCCTTCGGCGCTGTCGATGCTTTATGTTCGCGCTTCGACAGGACAATTGGTTCCGCTGAATGCTGTGGCCAAGCTTACCCGCTCACTGGGGCCGCTCACCATCAATCATCTCGGGCAGCTGCCGTCGGTGACCATCTCTTTCAACTTGCGTCCGGGAGTTTCGCTGGGCGATGCGGTGAACGCGGTAGGCAAGGCAGCGCGCGAGATGCTGCCGGCCACTGTCAGCACCAGCTTTCAGGGCACGGCACAGGCTTTTGAGTCGTCGGTCAGCGGATTGGGCCTGTTGCTGT
>JACXTT010008801.1_pt1 | contig 13933 bp, 12 predicted proteins | sample 9270951 | NCBI WGS metagenome assembly JACXTT01 (sample SAMN15532306, study PRJNA645909) | rock metagenome | isolation source: weathered quartz diorite | place: Puerto Rico | collected 2017-06-21 | reverse complement strand
ATCAAACAGGTACTGTCTTTGACAGCGGTTTGGTTGCAAGAGGCTCGGAATACAGCTTTACCTTCCAAAATGAAGGCACATACGACTACTTTTGCATGGTTCATCCGTGGATGACAGGTCAAGTAATAGTAGAAAGCAGCGGAGCTGGTAATGCTTACCATGCCAAACAAATACCAGGTGCAGTATATGCCCCAACTCAACAAGATATTCAAAATATCAATCAAGCAAAAGCTAGTCAAACAATAGCTGCTGAAATAAATGTTGGAAGTGATAAGGCAAGTACCACATCAATTGACAGTAATGTTTCAGTTCAAACAACAATTAACAACCCTGATTCTCTTGATGCCAAGGTCAGTGCGCCTGATCAAACTGGTCCAAAAGTCATTATGTTTAATCTTCCAGCCACGACCATAAACATAGCAAATCTAAAAGATCTTGGCATAATGTATGATGGAAGACCCATTTCACCCGCGCTCAGTATGGATGCAATACTTCATGCAAAGCCTACAGATAATCCAAGTTTTGCCATAGTTGTCACTCAAAGTGGTATCCAAGTACTTGTATTGATTCCTCACTTTACTACTCATACGATAACCCTCACAAACATGTCCAAAGTTGTTCCAACAGTACCAGAATTTCCTTATGCAATGGTAGTTCTGATCATTGGAATAATTGTGACTTTAGTTATGAGAGGGATCAATCGGAATAAAATTTTGTGACACGAATCGATTTTGTTACTTTCCTAATGATGCGACCTCGGTTCTGTTCAGATTAAAGAGCCTTTCACCTTCAATAAATGAGGAAGGCAAATCATCCGATTCCTTTGAATTCTCATCATTACTTTTCAATTTATCGATATAGTGATTGTAAAAATCATAAATAAATCATTAATGGATTAAATTACAAAATCAGAAATAGCCTAAATTTAATATGAACATAAATTGAGATTTTATACAACCTTCTCCTTTTCAACTTTCAATCCCGAATCAACTAAACCCTCAACTTGAACATGAAATTTTCGTACTGTTATCAGATATTTTTGTCTGATTGTTACAAAAACTCATTTTTCCACTCAAGAATAAAACATCCATATTTCTTAAGGCGTCATACAATCCCGCTTTGTTTGCAAGTACATGTTCTGCTGGTCTTATCTGGTCATGACCCCAATCAGGATGTATTGCATGCAATAATTCATGAATTAAAACTACTGTAAGCATACCTCTGTTTTCCATAGAATCTGTACGTAATGCTGTATGAATACCAATTGGATAGTATGGGTGCATTCCTAAACCAATGTACCCGTATGCGTATTGTTTATCGTCTTGTATGAATAACTCAAAATTTGATTTTCCAAGAAATTCTTTACAATCATATCCCTTGTGAAAGGCATTGATGATAGTTTTTGCATCATTTAGACAAATACACATCCATCGAAATTGAGCAGGACCATTAGGTGTTTTTCCAATTGGTCTTTCATACGGATTTAAAATGTTATCGGTAGATTCGTGGTATTCTTCTTCAATTTTTTCTGTTTCTTGCTTAAGCCAGTCCAGCTGAGGTGGTGGAATTGCAGCACCCCCAATTTTGTCGATTTTTAATTCTGCCTGGTTTCCAGTGCTTGTTTCAACTGCTGACACAGTTAGAATACCATCAGAATCAATCTTATAAGTTACATCAATTTCCAGATCTTCTTTTTCTGGAACATATAACCAGAATTTCCCAATGTTTACACTTCCTAAAAAATTAGGATTTGAATTAAAATCACCTTGCCATACACTCATCTCAATTTTAGGACTTTTGGGATATTTTTTGTAGAATTTTTGCGTGACTTGAGTTGGATAGGTCGTATTTTTTGGAATCATGAGTTTTATGCCAAGTTCGGTATTTTTCATAACTGCTTGTTCTCCCAAATCAAGAGGTGTTACGTTAAGAAGTGCCAATGCCGTGTATTGGTCTGGTAGATTAGCATCGTTTGCAAGTAAAGCTCCTTGAATTGCTGCTCCTCTAGCTACTGAAAAGTTTGGATCAATTCCTGTTTCAGGCTCTCGTAAAATAGTTGTAATCAATTTTTTAATGGCGGGAATTTTACTTGGACCACCTACTAGTATGACTCTGTCTATCTTATCAGGTGATATTTCTTTATCATTTAGTACATTAAATATGCATTCTTGGCAAGGTTTTAGAATTTTTTCAGATATCATCTCATCAAATTGCTCTCTTGTTATAATTAATTTGAGGTTGATTTGGGAGTCTTTTACAAATAGAATCTCATCAATTGTTACGCTTTCTTCTAAAGAAAGTTTGATTTTTGTCTTTTCTGCTAAATGTTGTAATTGCAGTTTAGATGATGGATCATCGATTTTTATCTTGTTTTGCTCTTCACAAATCCTTGTAAGATATTCAGATATGATATTATCAATATCTAATCCACCAAGTTGTGTATTTCCCCCTGTTGCTATGACTTCGATGAAGCCCTTTTCAATTTCCAGTATAGAGACATCCAATGTACCTGCGCCCATATCAAAAACCAAGACTTTGTTTGGTTCTTCTATTTTGTTAAATCCATATGAGATTGCAGCAGCAACTGGTTCTGTTATCAATCGTATGACATCAAGACCAGCTATTGCTCCTGCATCCTTAGTAGCCTGCCTCTGATTGTCATTAAAATAGGCAGGTACTGTGATTACCGCTTTTGTAATCTTTTCTTTTAGGAAACTCTCTGCATCGAGCTTGATCTTAAGTAAAATTAATGCTGCAATAAACTGGGGCGGATATTCCTTATCCAGTATCTCAAATTTTTCATGTGTGCCTATTTTTCGTTTAATGTGAAAAAATGTTCCGTTTGGATTGTAAATAGACTGTTCAAGTGCTGGATTGCCTATTAGAGCACCTTCTGATTTTGAAAATGATACTACTGATGGGAATGGTTTTCCTTCTTTACTCTTATAGTCTGATGGAGGAATTATTTTGATATCTCCATCCATTACAATGGCTGCTGCAGAATTACTTGTCCCTAAATCTATACCCAAAACCCTAGTCATTTTTCATTCCAGCACTAGGAGTGATTTGCAAATTATCATATTAGCATCCTTTTTCTATCCTAATTTTATCTCTAGCAGCATTTATTTTTGCTACAATTTTTGTTAATCTTTCCTTTTCTTGTTGTGAAGTGTTTACCAAATTGACTGATTGATATTTTTTGATCAATTGTTTATGTCTAGTTTTTAGCTCTTCGCAGGTTGCGTTTCTAGGGATTCCAAGTGTTTCATAGGGATCATCAGAATGTCTGTATCTCTCTGCCGCCAATTTTTCTTGTTGTTTCTGTCTTTCTTTCTCTTCTCTTTCTTGTTGCAGTTTCTTTTGTTTTTCCTCTCGTTCTTTTCTCTCTTTATCTTTAGTCAGAAATTCTTGATATCTTCTTTCTTCCTCTACTTTTTCATCTTCTCTAAGTTTTTCATCAAGTATTTTTTGTTGATTTTCATTCTCTTTTTTTCTTTCTTTTTCGTGCTTTCTTTCTGCTTCTCTTTTCTTTCCTTTTTCAATTTCTTCTCTCTCATGTTTTTTGATTTTTTCCAGTTCCTCATATGATTTTGGTTTGTCTCTTTTCACAACTGTCCTGCGCACAACAAAAGCAATTACTACTATAATCACAATTATCCCAGAAATCATAACGAAATGAAATAGATCGTCTGGTGACAGATTCAGTGTAAATTGAGGTTCATTTGTAATTTGGTTAGCGCTTTGAGATTGGGTATTAGTCAGACTAGGTTCACTGTTTGGCTGAGTATTACTTGAGGTAGATGGATTTCCTGTTTCTTGTGGTGCTTCCAAGGCAACGGGTTTTTTAAACTCAAAGGTAGTTTTAGTTGGATTGAAGTTTGGTGCATATTGAGCAAAAATAGTATAGGTTCCTTCTTCTTTCCATGAATTTCCACTTGCTGTAATTTCAGCCAAAAATGTTCTGTCTGTTGATACCGTGATTTGTTGTATTGATAACAAATTCCCACTTGGTGTTTGAATTCTAATCATAATAGGGTAACTAGAAATTATTTTTGTTACTTGACCTGAAATTTTGATTTGATCACCGTCTGTGTATGATGGTTTGTTGGTTTGTATGTAAAATGAATAATCTGAAGTTTCAGAGTTTTTACCCTGTGAACCACCATTTGTGCTAGTGGTCGGGGGTAAGCCATACCCTGTTTCAAAATTTGCAACCTCCAATACGTCACTATTCATAGATACAAGTAGTTGTGAATCTTGGCTGTTTATTGTCCCTGACCATCCAGAAAAATGATAATTTGATATTTGACCACAAGAAGAATGTGACGAGTATGGAGAAGATTCAAGTAATACATTAGATCCACTTGCCACGGAAAATGTTTGAGTTACACCGTTTGAAATAGAAAATGCTTGACTGAATCCTTTGATAATGGTCACACTTCCTCCAACTCCTGTCGATATTGTTAGTTTTTTAGTTGTAGCTGAATCCAAATACATCTCGATGCTTGATTGAGAATTAGAAACTACACCACTTGCTATATCTGTTGTATAATTTATTGCGTCTGCCTTAACTAGATAAGTTCCTAGATTTAGATTTGCAAAAGTTACCGAGCCCTTTAAATCAGTGACCGCTGTACCTCTGTTTTGACAGTTTGGACCATCGATTATCGTTACCGTGGCACCTGAAATGGGATTAAACGATCTACCATTGTGTACGAAAACATGTAGACTACTAACTGTGTCAGCTGCATATACATCATTTAGAGGCATAAATAAAACAGAAATTAGGAAAATAATGAATACAGATACTTTCCAGGGCAACGACATGAATCTGTGGGTTATCTTCCAGTTGAAAAACATTCAGGTGTCATTTCTTCGTTAAATCAATCCCAAAATTTCTTCTCATGTAGTCTTTAATTTTCAATGTTATTTCGTTCTTGTTAGGGGCGAAGATGTAAAACTTGATAATGGTTGATTCACTAGTCTTGATTGGTGAAAACTCATCCAAACCCCTAGGAATGCCCTTCCACATGATCATAATCTCGTTCTCATAAAGGTTAACAGGGATTTCTGATATGTAAAGAACAACATCTTGCTTTTCTAATCCTACTTGTTGAGCAATTTGGTTTGAAGTTGATCGAATGTCGGTTTCTTTCAATCTCATTACCTTATCACGAATTTGCTTATTTTCAATTTCTTTGTCTGGTAGAAAATCATAAACTCGTTTTAATAATTTTCTACGCCTGATGTCATTAAGAATTTTCGCTGCTTTACCATCAGGTTTTTTATTTATTATAAGATCATAAATGCCGCGATCGTCAAGAGATGTGTAAAAATCAAGAAAACCAATATGATCCGATCCTGATTCCAGATTCACTTTCAGCTTATCTTTTTCAATTATACCTTCATCATTAACAGCTATATCTAATGCACGGACAAACATCTGATCTCCAATTAATCTTGTGTGATGTTGATAAACTTGAGCATGCATTAGGTATCTTCCTAAACTGTAGTTTTCAATTGCGTCTTTACCTTTATCTTGTACACATAACCTTTTTTCGCTTTTGTCATCTGTGTTTGTAAGAGTATGAATTATTCTATGTAAATCGAACTGACCATAAGCAACCCCGATGTGGTATGAATCGCGGCGAAGATAATCAAGCTTATCAACGTCTAATGGACTTGAAACAACATCGGATGCAAGAGAGCTAAGGGAAGGATCCCAATTTTTTATCGGTTTGTGATCTAGAATAGAAATTATTTGATCCGCCTTTTCACCAAGAATATTATTAATTTCGGGGATTTCCTTAATTATCAAAATGGAAATTTTATCGTGATTAATTTTTTTTTCATTAACGGTTGAAAGAATATCTTCGAAAAGATGAGAAAATGGGCCGTGCCCCAGGTCATGAAGTAATGCAGCAAGTCTGATGATCTCCCTGTATTTATCTTCGAAGTTCAACTGTTTACAGACCAGATCAGCAAGATAGGTCGCTCCCAACGAATGCTCAAATCTAGTATGTATTGCGGAAGGATAAACCAGAAATGCGTGAGAAAGTTGTTTTATATTTTGAAGACGTTTAAACACCGACGTGTCAATTAACTCAATCTCAGTTTTTGAGAGATCAATAAAACCATAAAGAGGGTCTCGAATGGATTTGTGTCGAAAATAATCGCTAGGAAATTGTGACAAGTTTTAACTTTTCAAGAAGTTGTGCTCCTTGTTCCACCTCCCTTTCGGATATTTGCCATCCTAGATTTTTGGCGTAGTTTACTGCATCATCATACGTGAGTTTCTTACCTGGTTGGGAATGAACCATATAGAAAGCCTTAGCAGCATATGAAAGTGGGGTGGACTTGAGACCACTAAATTTTTTGCAGACTTTAACTAGTTCATTAATCTTTTCATATTCTTGTTGATTGCTTTGTTTTATTTCATTGGCAATTTCTTGTCCATCGGTTGTGAGTTTGTATGTGTAAGCATCGTACATACTGCCAGGAATTCTTATTTCATCTAGAAATGAATAAGATACCATTTTTTCCAGAGCCAGGCTTAATCCTGGACTATAAGGGCCATAATAGTGAGGTTTGTATGGGGGAATGTTTAGCTCGGGGATAATTACCTTGGAAAGATAAACTAGTTTTTGAATAGCAGTCCTGCCTCTAACTTCTCCAGAATTTGAATCTAGGATTAATTCTACAGTTTGATATTCATCTAAAACCATGCATCGACTCCCTTCACGTTAAAGGAGTTTAAGCTATTTAGGCTTTAATGTTATCTGAGATCTAAATCTTGATCCAGAGGTGATCTGAAATTAACAATTCTTCAAATTTCCAAAATGATTCTTAAAAAATATTTTAATTATTTGTGTATCATGCATGTTTCGAATTCCCAAAATCTTCTAAAGATCTGAAAGGTTATGGATTTGACGATTTGTTCCAAGAACAAAATCAACAAATACAACACACGTGTATGGGTTAGGTTCAAGCTAACTGGAGGAATATTTTTCTAATACTTTGGGAAAATCAATAAAGTGTTTGCTTAGATATTCCTCAATTTCTCGATGTTTCTCGGCAATCTTGGATAGGTCTCTTTCAACCTTATCAAAATCTGAGATTGTCAGGTAGGGCTCGGCTTTCAGGTACGTCTCCCTTCTCTTTTCCAGAGGTAAATTGTAATATGTATCAAGGTAAAAGTGATGACCCATTAAAGCCTCAGCATAATCTCGTCCAACCACATCACCTACTGTGGTCCTAAAGAATTTTCTAAATGCATGAAAGTGAACCGCCTTTCTACCGTTTTCATTTAATCTATTGAGATCTTCAACATTTCTGCTATTCCAACGTAACGATTCCGAAAGTACATTGATCGCTACAAACACGGGATTGGTTCTAAGCTCTTCCTTCGGTTTCAGAGTGCGATCCAGTGAAGTGCGGCCAAAAATAACTTGATTTTGGTTGTTTTCATTTTTCTGGCCTTCTTTCCACCCGAACTTGTTTGAAAGATAGTCTTTTAGCATTTTAGTGGCTTCCTCTGTAAGATAGGTCTCTCTAGCTTCCCGCGTCTTGGTAGTTTCTGCCCTTATCTTTACTCTTGTTGGTTTTGAACTAAAGTCAATATCAGATATCCTTACCTGGACCATTTCGCCTATCCTTACCCCACTAGAACAGGCGAACAAAATTGCTGCTTGTAGCTTAATTGGCATCACATGTAAAAGCCTTACAATAATTTCCTTTGTCAGTGGTTCTTCTCGAGATCGTGTAATCTTGGGCATCTTTACCAAGTATTTGCAATCCTCGGCATAGACCTTGATCCCATTATATCTTAGATACCCTTTGATAGCAGCCACAGTTCCTATTATTGAGGAAGGTCGCTTGCCTTCCTTGCTCAAATGTACAACAAACTCATTGAGTAATCTGTAAACATCAGTCTTACCGCTCTTTACCTGATCAAGAATAGCAACATCATCGTACTTGTATTTCTGGGCAACAAACTTCAAAAAATGATTAAGGGCAATACCATAGGATTTTTTAGAACTCTGGCTATTAGAAAGAACATAAATAGAATCAAGGTATGGTTGAATTGTGTTTTCCTGTGATTTTTGCACAGCCTGCTAAAACACTAATCTTACAAAAAAGTTGAGGTTTACTACGTGATATGACTGGGTGAAGTGGCCTTATTCATTACTCTCTTTCCTTTTTTAGTAGGAATTATTTCGCGTTCTGCATTAGAATACTTGGTTTGAAGTTGCTTACCCTGTAAAACTCTGTCAAGGAGAACAGCTAGTGCAGATACCTCTGAATGTGGTTGATTTCCCACAGCAATATTATAATCTGCAATGTCATAGACTTCTCTTGGAACTTTTTCTGCTCCTATTATGACTAGGATCTTGTCTTCCTTTCTCAGGTCAAGTTCCACGGCATTGAGGCTTTCTCCGTACATGGTTAAATGAACAATTTTGAACGCACTCTTCTTTTTTGATCTTATTACTTCTTTCCAGTTTTCTATAATTTCCACCTTGAAATCGCCCCCCCACATCCTATTTACTTTGGAAATAGTGTCTTTGATGTCAGGATTTACATCATACATCAATATCTTTGAGGCACCAAAAGCTCGTGATACTAGAGCAACATGTGTTGTAACTCTGTCATCTCTAACTAATCGTTGACCTATTCTTAAAATTTCAATCTTCATAGTTAATTTCTATTTCTTGTTTTGCTACTTCATGCTTTTTATTTAATTGAGGTTTATCTTCAATTGCCTCATGAATCAAATCTTTTAGCCTGGAAATATTTTGTCCAGTCACAGCAGATATTGGCAACCATTTTTTATTGTCCTTGAGTCCAAGTTGTTCCGCTTTATCATAGATTTCTTCTTCAGATACAAGATCGGATTTGTTTAGAACAAAAATTATTTTATCTTTATCAACCCCTATCTCATCTAAGGTAGTAATACAGCTTCTGAATTTTTTCTTAAGTTCTAGTACAGCATCATTCACATCTATTACTACAATCACAACATCTGTGTAGGTAAGCTCTTCTAGAGTAGACTTGAAAGCCTCGATCATATAAGCGGGTAGCTTGCTGATGAATCCAACAGTATCAGATAATAGAATCTCCATTTCTTGAAGCATGGTTTTTCTAGTAGTAGTTGAAAGAGTAGTGAAAAGTTTAGGACTCTCTTCCTTGTTTTCACCTGTTAGCATGTTAAAGAGAGTAGTCTTTCCACTAGATGTGTAACCTGCCAAGGAAACAGTTTTGAAACCTATTCTTTTTCTTGCTTGTCTATGAAGCGCACGCTGTCTTGAGGATTTCTCTAGCTTGGACTTGACACCGTTCATTCTGTTTTTGATATCATTTGAGTAGACATCAACTTCAAATTTTCCAATTCCCATAAATCCAGGTTGTTCTCCCATCTTGGCAAGTCTTACTTTTTCTTTGGCTCTTGACATCTCATATCTTAGTTGAGCCAGTTTTACTTGAAGAATAGATTCAGAACTTCTTGCTCTTCGTTCAAAGATCTGTAAAATAAGAGCCTCTCTATCCAAAATATTTGTCTTCAATGTAGATGCAAGATTATAGTTCTGACTAGGTTTGAGTATTTCATCAAATATCACCACATCAGGTTTTAACAGACTGATCAACTCTTTTAATTCCTCTACCTTCCCCTCCCCAATTCCGAATTTGGCTCTGTTAAGAAACGTCTGTCGGATGATTTTGCGAATATCGTATCCTGCCGCATCACAAAGAGCGACCGCTTCCTTGGAAGCATCTTCTTTATCGTAAGTTATTAAGATGGCAGAATCTTTCAATATCTTTACTGAGTTCTAGTCGTATCTTATTGCTTTCGAAGAGTCTTTTCAATAGTCATATTCAATACAATTTCAGCAATATCACTCGCATATTCAGATATCCTGCGTATGTTTTCATTCATCCTCCTTACTCGATAAACCTCTTCATTATCTCTCAATAATCTTATACTTTCAAGGATTTTTTTTTCATACTTGGATATCTCAAGAGTTTTTTCTACCGTTTGTTCTGCTTGGTTAAAATCTCTCTTGAACAGAGAAAGACATGCTGCATCTAGTACTGATAATGAAAAGTTATTCATCTCTTGGATAGGTTCCAGTACTGATTTTCTGATCGCCTTTTTGAAATCCAGAAGATCTTTGGCTATTGCTGTAGCATGATCTCCAACGCGTTCTATGTTTTTTACGATTAATCTATATCCAAGACAATGATGTGGGTTTTCTATGCCCATTTCTTTTAACATGTGTTCATTTTGTATGGCAATTTTTAATTGTCGTATTATGTAAAAACTAAATCTATCTACTTCGTCATCACTACTTATGACTTCTTTTGCCAAATCATAATTTGCTTCACCAAGTGCTAACAGCGCATCATTTTGCATCGATTTTGCAATTATCAGCATTCTTTTTAACGCTCCGTCGACTGACAGTTCAAATAGATTAATGAGTACTTGAATGGTAATACCCTCAGTAGAATCTGCAATAATCTCAGTGCCCATAAGCATGCCTTTCACAGCATCTTTGACTGCATTTCGTTGTGATGGTTTTAATCGTCCAAGTTTGGGTTTTACGTTTATGATGCTGAACCCGAGAAGGTAAAGAGAAATAAGTTTCCTAATAATTATTGATCCTTCATCATCTTGTTTTATTTCAATTGTTGCATCATCGCCGCCGGAAACTTTGTTATGATGTTTTGATGGAACAATCTGCAAAGCTGATATTCCTTGGCGAACAACTGCAACTTGGTCACCCTGCTTTAGACCCATCTCAGTTATCCATTGTTTTGGCAATGAAACAATGTAAGACGATTTTCCAGTAAACTGTATTTTCCTCATCTCTTCGTTATTTCCCATAATCAATGTAGAAGAAATCATTCTATATAGTTCTTGGCATACACTATATAGTGTATCTCGAAAAAATAATTAGGCACCAAGCAATAATATCATGATCAAGTGGATCCAATTCTAAAAATCAAGTATACATTAGATGCTCTATTTGGTACGAACACCTCACGATATCTGCCAAAAGATGTTAAAATCACATATTCAAAAAGGACTGGTCGAATTCAACATGTATATCAGAACGATAAATTGCTGTGTACTCTAAGAATTGATGGCGGATTGGCTATTACACCATTTTTTGCTCAAATCCTTACAAAAAATAAGAAATTTCGGGAAAATTGTCTTGAGGTAGATGATGACTCTAAGCCCTTTATTGAGGATGGAAAATCAGTCTTCTGTAAACATGTTAAATGGTGTGGCAAAAACGTTCTGATTGGTGCTGATGTACCAGTTTTATACCATGATAAGGTTATTGCTGTAGGCAAGGCAGTTTTATCATCAAATATGATAAGATCTCTAAAAAGAGGAGTAGCACTTAGGATCAGAGATAGTTTAAAAAGTCTAGATTGAGGAGATTGAGTATATCATGATGCGTGGCGGTAACCGAGAAATGCGGCGAATGTTGGACAGAATGGGTCTTGAAATGAAGGATGTTCAAAACGTCCAAGAAGTCATAATTAAGACTGATACCAAGGAAATAATAATTAACAAGCCAGCAGTCACTGAAATGAAGGCAAAAGATAACTCGATTTTTCAAGTTATTGCGGAGAGTTATGAAGAAAGAGAACTTGAAGTACCAGTGTTTAGCCAAGAAGATATAATGCTTGTAGCTCAACAAGCTAATGTATCTCCAGAAGAGGCAACAAAGGCATTAACTGAAGCAAAAGGAGACTTGGCTAGAGCAATACTTCTGTTGACAACAAAATGACCGTTTTTGATCAAGAACAAGTTACAAACAAACTTTAAATTTTCAAGGAAGGAAAGTTAGGTATAGCATACCAAACCCAAAACAACATTGCAATCGCAACTGTGTCTGGGAGATCATATTTTAAATTCGTTAATACACTAAAACACCTGAAGCTAGGTTATGATTCAGTATTGCCAGAGGAAATTACTAGTTCTGATAAAAGACTAATTCTTACAACTGTTAGGGAGTCAGAAAAAATTGCAAGTAATTTAATGCTCTTTGACGATGAATTCGATTTTGATCCAATCCTGATTAGGGGGAAAATAGCAGAGAAGCTTGAATCAGGGATTCATTATGATTCCTTAATAATAGGTGTTGATCCTGGGAGTAGAATAGGACTATCTGTATTTTATTATGAAAAAGAAATAGAAAGCTCAATTTATACTTCAATTGATGATCTCATATCACATATTGTAAAGATCTTGGTGGGATTAAACGCTAGGCGAAAAGTTGTAAAAGTAGGAAACGGAAATATGAAGATTGCAAGACAGATAACAAACTTGTTGAATCTTCGTTTTTGTTCTTCCTTTGAATTGGAATTTGTAGATGAGCGTAAAACATCGTTGCGAGTTAGAAATTACAATAAAAGGGGCGAACGAGATAAGATATCTGCAAGATACATTAGCCAGAGGGAAGGATATAGACATCTTGTTCTTCCGCTGTCCAGAACCGGTTAAAGCTACAAAAATTATAAAGATCCTTTATATACTGACCTGAAAAAAACGTGAAAATTCGCGAATTTCGTTTTTCTTAATAACATATATATTTATCATGCTTTTTTCCCATTTTCCTGAAAAGTGTTCAACAGCTGGGACTCGGATCGCAAAATTTTTGTAAATAAGATGGTACAATATTGTAGAAATTTCCGATCTACGCTTAAATATTTACTAATACTATATGAAATTACAGGTAGAAACAATGACGTGTAAAGGAATATGCATAAGATACAAGGCACAGAAGCCAGTAGGTACGGGCCGTTACGCATCAGGACAAAAGAGATGCCAAATTTGTGAAATTTTCATAAAATGGGAAGGTCTTTGGTGTCCATGCTGCGGATACAGACTCAGAACTAAACCACGAAACCTCAAGTACAAAGCAAAGCTGCGTGCAAGAGTCGAAGCTGATCAATTAGAAGCGATAGCAATAAAGGCGTAATCAGCAGACGTAGGCTGATGATATCACAAGCCGGTTATAAGAAAAAAACCGCCAAAGTGAATCATCGCGATTTCTTGGTTCAAATTGTTCCATTTGATAATGGAAATTTTATTTCTATAACTGAAGGAAAAGAAAAGATAGGAACTCTAGTTGTTTCAATTGGTTCTGGTGGTCGTACAAGCACTGCTACAGTAATACCATCTAAATCGGAAACAATTTTTTTAAAAATGGTATCAGAACGTGTGGCAGCAACAATAAATGGAATCTGTATTCTGTCACTAAGTATTCAGAAAGAGCTAGAACTTGATAGTATGAAAGTTCTAATGAATGAAGTAATGGAGATTATAAAATAATGGGCTCTGATTTGCGTGGATATCTTGCTGAGCTCTATAAAAAAAAAGATTTAGTTGTAATAAAAAAGAAAGTTTCCACAAAATATGAACTAGCAGCTATTACCGCTACAATGGATGGTTCAAGGGCAGTACTTTTCGAGCAAGTCAAAGAAAGCAAATTTCATGTAGTTTCAAATTTGGTAGGCACAAAAGAAAGATTCGCACAAGCCGTAAGAGCTCCTATGCATAAAATACATGACAAAGTCATTTGTGCTATAAAACATGCGTCAAAACCTAGAATAGTTACAAAAGGTAAATTCATGGAAAATCAATCACGAAACCTCTTCATTTTGCCAATAATAACTCACTTCGAAAAAGAACCAGGTCCGTTTATTACCTCTTCTATCATTTATACACGAAACCAAGCAGTAGGAACGCAAAACTCTTCATTTCATAGGTTACTTAGGCTTGATGAGAAGCATTTCTCTGTAAGAATGGTTGAAGGAAGACACCTTCACAGATCATATATGTATGCTAAAGAACGTGGCGAAGATCTTAGAGTTGCGATCACTGTGGGGGTTCATCCAGCAGTATCAATAGCAGGTGCAT
>JACXTT010008800.1_pt1 | contig 13933 bp, 12 predicted proteins | sample 9270951 | NCBI WGS metagenome assembly JACXTT01 (sample SAMN15532306, study PRJNA645909) | rock metagenome | isolation source: weathered quartz diorite | place: Puerto Rico | collected 2017-06-21 | reverse complement strand
GTCGATCCGCCGAAGCGAATTTCACTGGCCTGCTTGCCGTTGACATAGCGAACCGACGTGTTGAGATACTTCGCGCTTTCGTTTTCGACCTTCACGTCGGTTTCAATGAGGCGCTTGCCGTCCTTGATGATCAACTTGGCGCCATCGAGAACCAGCTTGTATTCACCAGCTTTCAATTCCTGGCCGCCGATGATGGTCGGCGTGTAAAACTGCACCGTGTGCTTCTCGGCGGCGCTGGCTGCGGCGAGCGCAAAGGTTGCAAAAGCAAAAACAAATTTCTTCATATGGTTGAGATTCTCCTTTTGAATCGGTTTTTCGTTGGTGGTTTCGGACCGGGGCATCCCGCGCCTGGCGATGTGCGTGAGATGCCCAAAAAAATCTGGCGCCGTGGATCAGTTAGTTAGTTGGCGCTTGTACCTGCCGGGCTCAGCACCAGCTTGGTCGAACCGCCGGCAAGGCGAATTTCCGTAACCTGCTTGTCCATCGTGTAGCGGACCGTGGTGGCGGCATTCTTCGACGCACTGGTTTCGACCTTGATGTCGGACTCGATCACACGCTTTCCATCCTTGATGGTCAGCTTGTTGCCGTCGACAGTCAGGCGGTATTCGCCGGGTTTCAACTCCTGGCCGCCAATCACAGTCGGCTGAAAGAACTGAACCGTATGCTTCTCGGCGGCGCTGGCCGCGGCGAGGGCAAGGGTAGCAAAAGCAAAAACATATTTCTTCATGATAGACATTCTCCTTTTCGAATCGGCACACACTTCGGGCATCCCGCATTTACAACAGCGAGTGAAAAAACGGGATGCCCCGTAAAACCTGGATGTGTATATTGAGTTAGTTGGCGCTCGTGCCGGACGGGCTCAACAACAACTTCGTGGCCGTCCCACCGAGGCGGATTTCCGTGACCTGCTTGTCCATCGTGTAGCGAACCGCCGTCGAGCCGAACTTCTTCGCTTCCGTCTCGACCTTGACGTCGGCTTCCACCACACGCTTGCCGTCCTTGATCGACAGCTTGTTGTCCTTCACTTCGATGCGATACTCGCCTGCCTTCAGTTCCTGGCCGCCGATGATGGTCGGCGAGAAAAACTGCACCGTATGTTTCTCAGCGGCGCTGGCGGCTGCAAGCGCAAGAGTCGCGAATACGAAAACGAACTTCTTCATGGTAGGACGCTCCTTGAATCTTGATTCTTACGGCTTCCGCCAGATTATTTTCTGGAAAGTTGGTAGCTCGGAACCGTCTATTGTGGAGGCTGTTCTCGGCCGCCTTCCACACAGTCATATACGGCGCTAACCGCGATTAGTTCCGCCGAAATATTGAAAAGTTTTTCGCGCGAAAGCCCTGCAAAGATGCAGTGTTTTGAACACTGTTCGAGTGCGGACAGCGCATTCCCGCAAGTGGGACAAACCGGATCAGCAGAGCAGCCGAAGGGCCTGCTCAACGATAACCGGATCGTCGCCGAAACCGCGCAGCCAGTGGATCGCTGGGTCGCGCCGGAACCATGTCAATTGCCGCTTCGCGTACCGCCGCGTCTGCATCTGCATCGCCTCGAGAGCCTCAGCCTCCGTACAACGGCCTCGCAACAAATCCAGCATCTGTTTGTAACCGATCGCTTCGAGCGCCTTGGTCCCTTCTCCGTACCCATTCGCCACTAGTTCTACCACTTCATCCCGCAACCCGGCCCGAATCATCCCTTCACATCGCCGATTGATGCGTTCATAAAGACTAGCGCGATCTGGAGACAAACCTAGCATCACGAAGCGGAAACCAGTCAACGGCGCCTCGGTATGCCCGAACTGCTCGCTCATCGCCTTGCGCGATCGCAGGCAAACCTCCACCGCGCGAACCGCCTTTTGGACATCGTTTGGGTGAATGCGAACCGCCGAGGGCGGATCGTAGCGGCGCAGCATCCGATGCAACAAGCCGGGTCTGGCCTCTTCCCGCCGGACCAGTTCATTCCGCAAATCTTCATCCCGCGCCGGCCCTTCGAACAACCCGTGGGTAAGCGCACGGACGTAGAACCCTGTGCCACCTGCGAGGATTGGCAACTTCCCTCGGCTTACTATGTTGGCTAGCGCACACTTAGCATTTCTAGCAAATTCGCCTGCGCTGAAAACCTGATTGGGTTCGAGCGCGTCCAATAAGTGGTGGGGGATGCCTCGGCGTTCGGCGGGAGTGGTTTTTCCAGAGCCGATATCGAGGCGGCGGTAGAGCTGAAGTGAATCGCAGTTAAGGACTTCTCCGTCGAGACGCTCCGCGATCGTGATCGAAAGTGCGCTTTTACCGGAAGCGGTGGGTCCCAGTACGAATACCAGCGCCGGACGGTCAACTCGAGTCAAACCTCATTGTAGTGTCATCTAGGGTGGAAGAGAAAGAATCCCTTGGGAACAGGGGAGTATACTGAAGGCAAAGGGTTACAACCCGTATATGAATCTCGTCACGCGTTTGGTCGCCGCTTCGGTGGCGCTTGCATCTTCTTTTGCCTTGGCGCAGCAGCCTGCCCGGCAGGCGGCCGCCGCGCCAAAGAGCGACAAGAAGGTCGATAAGGCTTCGGCCTACTATTACTTCTCGCTCGGCCATCTCTATGGCGACTTGGCAAGTCAATTCAACAATCGTGGCGATTACCTGAGCAAGGCGATTGAGAACTTTCGGCTCGCCATGAAGGCTGATCCTTCGGCGACATTTCTCGCGGATGAGCTTTCCGAACTGTATATCCAGTCGGGCCGGCTGCGCGAGGCGATGACAGATGCCGAGAACGCGCTCAAGGAAAACCCCAACGACATCAGTTCGCGCCGCATCCTGGGCCGCGTGTACGCACGCATGATTGGCGATCCGCAACAGAACCGCGTCCGTGAAGATATGGTCAAAAAGGCGATCGAGCAATACCAGAAGATCTCCGAAGCGGAGCCCCAGGATATCGATACCCTTCTCATGCTGGGCCGCCTGAATAAGGTCGCACAGAACTCCGTGGAAGCGGAGAAGGCCTATAAGAAGGCCCTCGCGGTGGAGCCGGAAAACGAGGACGCCCTCACCGGCCTGGCCGTCGTCTATTCCGACCTCGGCGACAACAAGGCGGCCGCGGACATGTTGCGTAAGGTCTCCGAAAAGAGTCCCAACGCCCGCAACCTCTTCCAGTTGGCCAACGCCTACGAGCAGATGCGCGAATACGCGCTGGCCGCGCAGGCCCTGCGCAAGGCCATCGACATGAATCCGTCGAATGTTGGCGACTTCAAGCGCGCCCTGGCGCAGGATCTGCTCCTGGCCGACAACCTCGACGACGCGATCAAGACCTACCAGGAACTGGTCGCGGATGAGCCGAATGACGTGCTGTCCTGGCTCCGCATTTCTCAGATCTACCGCCAGCGCCGCAACTTCGACAAGGCGCGCGAAGCTTCCGCAAAGGCAAAAGCGATCGACGCCAGCAATATGGAAGTCCGCTTCAACGACGTGTCGCTGTACGAAGCCGAAGGCCGCACGAATGAAGCAATCAAGCTCCTGAAAGAAATGGTGGATTCCACGAACCGCAAGACGTACAACCCCGCCGAAAAAGCTCAGCGCGTCACGCTGCTCGAGCGGCTCGGCGTGATGTACCGCTCGCATGAGCGCACGCAGGAAGCGGTGGACACCTTCAAGCAGATCGGCGAACTCGATCCGGATTTGGCCAACCGCGCCTCAGCGCAGGTCATTGAGACGTTGCGCCAGGGCCGTGAGTACGCCAAGGCGGAAAAAGAGGCCGAAGCGGCGGCCGCGAGATTCCCGAACGACCGCATGGTGCAGTTGACACGCGCCAGCGTGCTTGCCGACGCAGGGAAAATCAACGAAGCCATCGCCGTCGCCAAGAAGCTGCTGAACGGCAAAGACGACCGCGAGACCTACATCACGCTCGCCCAGTTGTATGAAAAGGGCAAGAAGTACGACGAGATGGGCAAGGCGCTCGACGAAGCCGACAAGCTTGCCGACAGCAAAGACGACAAGACGAATACCGCCTTCATGCGCGGCGCGATGTTCGAAAAGCAAAAGAAGTTCGACAAGGCCGAAAGCGAGTTCCGCAAGGTGCTCGAGGGCGACCCCGACAACACCTCGGCTCTGAACTATCTCGGCTACATGCTCGTGGACCGCAACGTCCGGGTGCAGGAAGCCTACGAGATGATCAAGAAGGCAGTCGAGAAGGAACCGTCCAACGGCGCCTATCTGGACAGCCTCGGCTGGGCGTACTTCCGCCTCGACAAACTCGATGAAGCCGAAAACTACTTGAAGCAGGCTCTCGAACAGACTAAGCGCGATCCGGCCGTTCACGACCACATCGCCGAAGTCTATGCCAAAAAGGGCAATCTCAAAGAGGCGATCGTGCATTGGGGAATCGCGCTGAAGGAATGGGAACACGGCGCCCCGGCTGACATGGACCACGAAGAATACGCCAAAGTCCAGAAGAAGCTGGAAAGGGCGCGGGTCAAAGTCAGCGCCAAGCCTTGACCGGCAATCCCTTCCAGATCCTCTCTACCCCACCGGTTCCGGATCTGGTTTGCGGCATGAAGGTGGAGCCCTCCAAAGCGGCCGCCAAGCTGCAACACGAGGGTAAAACCTACTATTTCTGCAGCCTCGGCTGCTTCGCGCGGTTCCGCGGCGAACCTGCGCGTTACATCGACCCGGATCACTACCAGGCCCCGTCTGTACAGGCCAAAGAGTACACCTGCCCAATGCATCCGGAGGTCGTGGACACCAAGCCTTCCGCATGCCCGCTTTGCGGCATGGCGCTCGAGCCGGTCACAGCCTCGCTCGACGATGCGGAGGAAACCAATCCCGAACTCGACGACATGTGGCGCCGGTTCCGCATCAGCTTGTGGTTCTCGGTCCCTCTGTTCTTCCTCGGCATGTCGGACCTGCTGTTGCCGTTCGTCAGCCAGGGCGCCTGGATGGCCCGGGCGGAACTTCTGCTTGCCACGCCGGTTGTATTCTGGTGCGGCAAACCGATCCTCGAACGCGGCTGGGATTCGATTCGCAACAAGAGTCCGAACATGTTCACGCTGATCGCCATCGGGGTTGCTGCGGCGTATATCTTCAGCCTTGCGGCGACACTGGCGCCAGGCATCTTGCCGCATGAAATGAGCCACGGCGGCATGCCGCCCGTTTACTTCGAAGCGGCCGGCGTGATCATCACACTCGTGCTCGCAGGCCAGGTGATGGAACTGAAGGCCCGCGGGCAGACCGCATCCGCCATCAAAGCCTTGCTTGGACTCGCGCCCAAAAACGCGCGCCTCGTGGTGGGAAAGAAAGAAGGCGACGTTCCGCTCGATTTGATCCGCCCCGGAGACTTGCTGCGGGTCCGCGAGGGAGAGAAAGTTCCGGTGGATGGCATCGTGACCGAGGGCTCGAGCGCAGTCGATGAATCGATGATCACCGGTGAACCGGTTCCCGTCGCCAAGGCGGTGGGCGACATGCTGACGGCAGGCACTGTGAACGGCTCAGGAGCCCTGCTCATCGAAGCCCAGCGAGTCGGCAGCGGGACCCTGCTGGCGCAGATCGTGAAAATGGTGAGCGACGCCCAACGCTCGCGCGCTCCCATTCAGCGGCTGGCCGATGTAGTTGCGGGCTGGTTCGTACCGTTAGTCGTGGCAGTGGCCGTTCTGAGCTTCGTGGCTTGGTTTGCGTGGGGACCGGAGCCTCGCCTCAACCATGCTCTCGTCAACGCCGTGGCGGTGCTGATCATCGCGTGTCCGTGCGCTCTCGGCCTTGCCACACCGATGTCGATCATGGTGGGAACCGGGCGCGGCGCTCAATCGGGCATCCTCATCAAAGACGCGGAATCGCTCGAGACGCTGCACAGCATTGACACCTTGGTCTTCGACAAAACCGGAACCCTCACGGAAGGCAAACCGGTGGTCACGGATTTCGAGGGCGACAAATCCGTGTTGCCCGCGGCCGCCGCGATCGAGCAGGCATCCGGACATCCCCTCGCCGCGGCGATCGTCAAAGCTTGCGACGGGCAGCAGCCTCTGCCTGTTGCGTCTGAAGTCGAAACGCGCGCAGGACAGGGGGTTATGGGCCTTGTCGATGGCAAGCGCATCACCGTGGGCAACGAGTCGCTCGTACCAGCCTGGACGTTCACCGATCGCGCCCGGCAGCTCAGAGGCGAAGGCAAGACCGTTTCGTTCATCGGCGTCGATGCGGAAACAGTTGCGCTGCTCGCGCTGGCAGACCCGGTCAAACCTTCCGCCGCCGCGGCGCTCGATGCGCTACGCAGTGAAGGGATCCGCCTGATTCTGCTGACGGGCGACAACAAAGAGTCCGCGGGCTTTGTGGCCGCGAAACTGGGCATCGGCGAAGTAGTCGCCGGAGTCCTCCCCGTTGGCAAGGCCGACGTCGTCCGCAAATTGAAAAATGAAGGCCGGCGGGTGGCAATGGCAGGCGATGGCGTCAACGACGCGCCCGCGCTTGCCGAAGCGAACGTGGGCATCGCCATGGGAACCGGAACGGACGTCGCGATTCAAACCGCCGGCGTCACACTGCTCAAAGGCGACCTCGGCGCCCTGGTCAGCGCCATCCGTTTGAGCCGCGAGACCATGCGCAACATCCGGCAGAATCTGTTCTTCGCGTTCGTCTACAACATGCTGGGAGTTCCGCTCGCGGCGGGAATCCTGTACCCTTGGTTCGGGCTCCTGCTCAGTCCAATGATCGCCGCCGCCGCGATGACTTTCAGTTCCGTAACGGTGATCTCGAACGCGTTGCGGCTTCGCAAAGTCCGGCTGTAGTAGCGGGCGCCCGGAGGCATTGTCATGAAGCTGCCGCTGGCGGTCCGATCGGTCCTCATCGGGCTTGTGGTTGCTCTTGCCGCAGCCAACGTGGGGCCGGTGTTTCTGTTCACGCTGGGCGCGCCTCTGGCTGCGGTTGCGGAGGCGTTGTTCCTCGGGTTTTACCTCTGGTGGGCGAGCGGAGGAGGACCGCCCCCTACAACCCGGCAATCGCGAGCGGCATGGTTTCGCGGAGTCAGGCTCACGCCGGCCCAATGGTTGTGGGGTGCAGTCGCGGCGATTTGCTTCGCTGTAACCGTTCATGCCTCGATTGTGTTGTTGTTCCGCCTGACGCCGTTTCCTGAAGCGTCGTTCCGGCAGGGTTACGACTTCTCATTCATTCCAACGGCGCCGCAACGCTGGCTCGCCGTCGTGATGTCTGCGGCGTCGGCTGGCATCTGCGAAGAGACAGGCTTCCGCGGCTACATGCAGGTTCCGATCGAAGAGCGGTATGGCCCAAAGGCAGCCATCCTTACGTCCGCTGCTTTCTTCACTCTTCTCCATCTGAGCAAGGGTTGGGCCTTGCTGGGAATGGTCCCAATCGTATTCGGGGCGGGCATAATGCTGGGTCTGATCGCCTGGGCCTCGAAGTCCCTCGTGCCCTGCATGATCGGACACGTCGTGATGGACATCGGGCTCTTCGCTTTTTGGTGGACCGGAATCGCCGGTAACTTCACTTCGCGGCCAATCAGTGAAACAGGCGTGGATCAGCCGTTTCTGATCGCATGTGCGGTTCTTGCGATTTCCGTCGTAGGCGTGACCTTTTCGGTTCGGCGCACCATAAGTATTCGCCGGCAAAACGGACCGGGGCGGCGGCGAATGTTTGCTGGTCAGTCATGAGGCCGCCCCGGCCTTTGCCGGCTTAAAACACGGACCGCTTCTGCACCGTACTCTTACTCGCGAAACTGAAGCGGGGCTCCGGCGTTTGGGATCCCAGAATCCGCCCCGCGAGGTATTCGCCGACGGCCGGACCGTGCTTGAAGCCGTGCCCGGAGCCTCCTCCGGCCAGCCAGACGTTGTCGATCGACGGATGCTTGTCGAGCAGAAAGTCGCCGTTCGCACTGTTCTCGTATTGGCACACGCGGCTTTCGATGAGCGGCGCGTTCTTCATGGCGGGAAACCGCTCGCCCAACCATTTTCGCATCTGAACCAGGCTCTCTTTCGGAACCAGTCTATCGAGCGAATCGGGATCCACAGCGGGACCATGATTATCGTTGGCGATTTTGAATCCGCGGTTTTCCAGGTCTGGAACGCCGTACAGATCGCCGGTGTCGATCCAGCACGGCATGGCCGGTATGCGAAACCGCGGATCTCCGGCAGGCGGCCCGAAGAAGAACATTTCCTGGCGAGTCGGAAAAATACGCTGGCCGAGTTCGGCGGGAAACACCTTGGGCAGCCACGGTCCGCAAGCGAACACGAAGGTCCCCGCGCTGATGGTGCGGGCGCTCGAGGTCTTGACGGAATCCAGGAGGCCTTTGGCGACCGGCGGCGCCACGGGTTCGCGGACGAGTTCCACACCGTCGTTCCGCATCATTTCATCCACCAGCATTTGCACCGACCGCCGCGCCATCAACGCGCCGCTTTCCGGTTCGAAAATGGCCGACTCGATATGACCTGCCGAGAACTGGGGAAATCGCCTGGACATGTCCGCAGGACTCAGCTTCTCATGAGGAACTCCGAGCCTGGCGAAGACCTGCAGTGTCGCCGCAATCGTCTTGTCGCCCGGCTTTCCCAGCCACAGCACGCCCGCCTTCTGGAACAGCGCGGCGTTCACGCGCCGGCCGAGATCCTTCCACTGCAAGAGCGACTTCTGCGCGAATCGGCTATACACTTCGTCGGCGCCGTAGCCGCAGCGGATGATGCGCGATTCGCCACCGGAGCTGGCGCGGGAATTCGCCGCGCCATAGCTGTCGATGAGAATCACTCGCTTCCCTGCCCGGCGTAGATGATAGGCTGTCCACGAACCGAAGACGCCCGCGCCAATCACCGCGACGTCGTAGGTCTTCGGCTGTGCGCTGGCCGTCACCGCCGCGGCAGAGGAAACTGACGCAAGCAACGTGCGTCGGGTTGGCTTTATTGCCATGTCCACTTAGTCGAGAAACGCCTTGCCGTTGATCGCGCGGAACCCCGCGAGCCGGATCCAGTCCTGCCCCTTCATCGAAAGCAGCGGCATGAGCCCGTTTTCCATGAGCCGTTCCGCATCGGCCTGTCGCATCAAATACTCCGCGCAAGGATTCACGACATTCTCGCCATCGTCCTTGTACATGTGCGCGGGCAGGGAGTGGATGTTCAGCGACTCTTCGCCCGACGTGTGATTCTCGGCCATCAGATACGCGACGGCAAAGGCGGGGTTCGCCCACACGTACTGGTCGTGCTCCGGTTTGCCGACAATCTCTTCAAACGCGAACGTCTCGATCTCGGAGGAGCTCTTGCCGTACGGCATGCGTTGAATCCAGCGAGGCAGCGAGAGCGCGACCGAAGTCGCTTCCGGAATCGTGCGCAGTTCCTGGTAGCCTGCCGGAGGGTTCAGCCACTTCGCAGGGTCAGGCTCGGCGCCAGCCACAAAACGCACGCCGAGGCTATCGGCGATCAACGCCACGCGGCCGAGCAGTTCCATATCGATCTCGCCGCCGGTGAAGTAATAGTTGCCCGCCGCGAGCGCCCACTTCTGCGCCTTGAGTACAGAGAGAAACACCGTATCCTTGAGGCTCTTGGCCTGCAACAGGTCGGTGACGAACATGCTCTTCGGAAAGTGCATGATGTAGATCTTCAGGTCCACGCTGGTCTCGACCGACCGCGTCATAGTGTAGATCGCGCGCCACACCGCTTCGACGGACTGAAAAGCCGGGTCATGCAGAATCTGGCGCATGTTGCCCGCCACTGCCGCATCGATTTCCGCGAGCATGTCCGGTAGTTTGGGATCCGGCTTCGGCACGGTGTAAGGACTGACAAGTTTGCGCACATAGTCGGCAAAGGGATCGACATACTTGCCGCCGCTTGCTTCTTCAACGATGGCGTCGAGTACGTTCGATGGTTTGAGAATGTCGGTAGTGGCCTGCGGCGTGGCTTCTGAAAACAACAGCTCCGCCGTCTTCTTCGAGGTCTCCGGATTTTCCAGCCGCGTCCGCGCCTGACGGAGCGAATGAAAGAGGTCCAAGCGCCGGTACAACTGGTCCGGATGAAAATCGTCAATATCCTGGAAGGTGATTTTGCCCGCGAGGGGAAGCTCCACAGACACCTTGAGCTTCTGCATCACTTCTTCAAAGTTGTCGCGATCGATCAACTGTGGGCGGGAAACGTCCGCGGCGCCGAGATCGCTGAGAATCAGAATCCGGAAAGTTTTGTCTTCTTCCGGGTCGATTGGTTTCTTCTTTTTAGGTTGGATGTCGAGCTCGATCATGCGTCCGTAATTGTACAACGGCTGATCCCCCTCGGCTAGCGGCCCGCGCCCGCAGGGGAGTGCGGCGCGCGGCGCCGCAACGGTTTTGCGATAGACTCGTATACTTAGAGGTCATTCCCCGATGCAAGATCCCACCGATAAGCAGAAGAACCAACCCTCGCGCCGCGACGTCGTGAAGACCGCCGCAGCCGTAGGAGCAGCGGCAGCGGCCGCAGTCGAATTCGGCAAAGCGCCAGCCATCGTCAAAGCCGCCGGCGAGACCATCAATTTCGCCGTCATTGGCTCGGGCGGGCGCGGATCCTACCTGCTCAAGCACCTCAATAAGATCGAGAACGGCAAATGTATCGCGGTATGCGACGTGAAGGACGAAGCCTCGAAAAAGGGCATCGACACCTACAAGCTCAACAAGGCGGTCGCGTATAAAGACTATCGCGAGGTCATGTCCAACAAGGACGTGCAAGCGGTCATCATCGCCGTGCCGCTCTATCTGCACTACGAAGTGACCAAGGCCGCGCTCGAAAGCGGCAAGCACACCTTCTGCGAGAAGAGCCTCGTCTTCAAACCCGAAGAAGTGCACGCCCTGCGCGCGCTCGTGAAGCAATATCCGAAGCAGGTGTTGCAGGTCGGCCTGCAGCGCCGCTACAGCAAGTTCTACCAGACCGCCCGCCAAATGATCGAGAAGGGCATGATCGGCGACGTCACGCACATCCACGCGCAGTGGCATCGCAATCCGGGCTGGACGATGAAGCAGCCAGCGGGCCCGCAGAACCCCGCCAACTGGCGCCTGTTCAAGGATTTTTCGGGCGGTCTCACCGCCGAACTCGCCTCGCACCAGATCGATGTGGCGGATTGGATGTTCGGCTCGGCGCCCGAATACGTGATCGGAGTCGGCGGCAATGACTATTGGCACGATGGCCGCACTGTTTACGACAACATCCAGTTGATCTACAAATACCCGAAGGGCCAGAAACTGGTCTACAGCTCGATCACCACCAACTCGCACTTGCCGTATCTCAACGCCACGCGTCCCGAGTTCGGCGAAGTGATCATGGGCACGAAGGGCGCGATCCACCTCACCATCGGCGACGGTGAAATCGCCATGCCCACTGGCATGTGGTTCCAGGAACCGAAGAAGGCTGAAGTCGCTCCGGCCGGCGCGGGCAAAGAGAAGGCCGCTGCCGCTGGCGCGAGCTACGCTCTCGGCGCCGGGTCGAAGGGCCTGCCGCTGCTGATGGACAAAGACAAAGTCAGCGACAAGGACGGGTTCCTCGACAAGGAATTGAAGTTCGCCAAACTGTGGCTGATGCAGAAGGGCGTCATCGTTCCCGAAGAGGACCGCAACCCCGTCGAGACGGAGCTCGAGAGCTTCTTCAACGACTGCAAGACCGGCGGCCATCCCAAGGCGGATCTCGAAGTCGGCCTCGCGGATTCCATCGCGGTCATGTTGTCGAACATGGCGATGGAACAGGAACGCCGTGTATACTTCAACGAGATCGACAAGCTGGGCGGTGGCCCCAAGAAGGCCTGACGTTCTCGATTCCGCGCTTCGCCGCACCACCAACCAACCGCCGCGCGCAGCTTGCACAAAGTTGCCGCGGCGGTTTCGTTTGCCGCAGGAAGGATCAATTCACAAACACGCATGGCAAGCTGGCAGGCGCATCTCGTGAGCATGTTGCTCCGCAATACCTTCAAACGCAGGCTTGCCGCGGCGAAGAGCGCGGATCAGGCTCGCCGGGTGATGAACGGCAGCACGTTTTTCAAGGTTCCTGGAGATGTTCGCATTGAACCAGCCGAATTGGGCCAGACATGCAGCGGCGAGTGGATCACCTCGGCAACTGGAGGCGGCGACGGAAGGGATCACCACCCCATCCTGCTCTACTTGCATGGCGGCGGCTACATCGCGTGCTCGGCGAAAACCCATCGCGCGATCACGACGTTCTTTGCGCAGCATGGTTTTGAAGTGTACGCGCCCGAGTATCGCCTCGCGCCGGAGCATCCATTTCCCGCAGGGCTCGAAGATGCGGTCGCGGCGTACCGCGCACTTAGGAGCGGGAATCCAGGCATGCGCATTTTCATCGCGGGAGATTCCGCTGGCGGAGGCCTGAGCCTCGCCGCCATGCTGCGTTTGCGCGAAGCAGGAGACAAGCTTCCGGATGCCGCGGTCCTGTTTTCCCCGCTCACCGATTTGACCGGCAAGGGCGCCTCGCGCGTGACGAATGACAAACGATGCGCGATGTTCCACGGAAAAGGCCTCGACATGGTGGCGCGCTACTATCTGCGCGGAACGGACGACGCAGCGGATCCGCTAGTCTCACCGCTCTTTGCGGAGCTCGGCGGGTTGCCGCCGATGCTAATCCATGTAGGCGCGGATGAAACACTGCTTGACGATTCCACCGCCTTCGCCGAGCGAGCGCGCGCCGCGGGTGTCAGCGTCGAACTGAAGATCTGGCCGGTAGCGCCGCACGTCTGGCAACTGGCGCATCGGTGGATGCCGGAGGGCCGCCAGTCCCTGGAGGAAGCGGCGGCGTTCCTGAAACGCGTTTAGTTTAGAGCGTTGGTCGGCTCGCTACTTCCTATGGGTATTGGGTCGTCGAGGCCACACCTGCCCGTTGTTGAGACTGGCCATCCCTGGATCTGGCGTGGCTTCTTTGGCGTTGGTTCGTTTGGCTTCCGGGACTTTCGGGTTTTGCGTCGAAGTAGTTGCGACTCCGGTAGTGTCCCGCAGGTTATTCTCTCGCTTCAATCAACTCCTCCCAGGCCAGTGCGTAGCCGACGGCCCGTTTCACCTCTCGAACCCGGCGCGCCGGAATGCTCGAGATTCTTTCCACGAGATGAATTTTCGAGATGGTTCGCAAATTGTCGCAGTTCACGACGCACGGCTTCGGCATGCCTTCCGCCTTTCCCAACCGGACTTCGATGGGAATATCGCGAATCGTAGCCGTGATCTCGGCGGCCACATATTTGTTGAGCACGCTATAGGCGTCATCGCGGCTGAGTAGCAGCACAGGACGGCGTCCGGCGGGTTTGGGCAATTCCGCCCACCAGATTTCGTACTGCTTCACGGCTTCCACTCCTCTGCGTTGGACCAATCGTCGGCATCGCCGGGAGAGTCCGGCTGGCGGAGATAAGCCTCGCGAATCTCCTCATACTCACGCTTCCGGATCGCCTCTTTGACCGCCTGCCGGATGAAATCCGCCCGCTGGCGCTTGGCGGCTGGGGCAACCCTGTTCAAGGACTGCAAGAGCGGTTCGTCAAGTTGAATCAATATAGACGGCATGTATTCATGAATATATCATTGAATGATATAGACGAGAGGGATGAAGTGGATTTTGGCTTTCCCCGCGATCACGATGCCGTCTCGAGCCGGCCGGTCTTTGCCCTTCGGCCACAGGCTGGCCTTTCGACCCGAAAACCATCTCGGCCGCGCCAAAACCTCACGCCAGGCGATCCTTGATCGTCGAGATTTCGTGGCAAATCACTTGGATCTTCTCGACATCATCAAAGCCAGGATGGCGTGACGATGTAGGAGAAGAGTCCACGCGCTGATAATGATGATCAGAAGCGAACAGGGATCGGCTGGGCGATCCGCCAATGGACCAGAAACTCGATTCCGTCGCTCTGTCCGGCTCCGTTGCGCAGGCGAGTTCCTCAAAAGCTAGGCGCCCGTGAGACGGGACTAACGGGAACGAGGAACCTTGCGGACAGCGCGAGAGTACGACAATCTAGATGAGCTCGAGCAGAGGAAGTA
>JACXTT010008799.1_pt1 | contig 13934 bp, 11 predicted proteins | sample 9270951 | NCBI WGS metagenome assembly JACXTT01 (sample SAMN15532306, study PRJNA645909) | rock metagenome | isolation source: weathered quartz diorite | place: Puerto Rico | collected 2017-06-21 | reverse complement strand
CTCAACCGCTGGCACCGGCCGGGTCTTCTCTGCATCGGCGACGCCGCGCATGCGATGTCGCCGATCGGCGGCGTCGGCGTGAATCTCGCGGTGCAGGACGCGGTGGCGGCGGCCAATATTCTCGCGGAGCCGCTGCGCAGCGGCGCGGTAACCGACGAAGCGCTGCAGGCCGTGCAGGACCGCCGCACGTTCCCGACCCGCGCCACGCAGCGCCTGCAGATTTTCATGCAGAACAACCTGATCAGCGCGGTGCTCGCCGGCAAGGACGAGCTCGATCCGCCGCTGATGCTGCGCCTGCTGCAGATGTTCCCGATCCTGCGCCGCATTCCGGCACGACTTCTGGCGCTGGGCTTCCGGCCCGAGCACATCCGCACGCCTGAGCGGGCGGTTTAGCCGCTCGGTCGTCATTCCGGGGCCGGCCGAAGGCCGGAACCCGGAATCCAGAACGTCGGGACTGTGTGCTTTGTCTGGATTCCGGGTTCGGCGCCATAGCGCGTCGAAGACGCGCGTGAACGCGCTTGTGGCGCCGCCCCGGAATGACCGGGTGTGAGATTAGCTGAAATCTTCCGGCTTCAGCTCGATCGGCGTGCCGTGCGGCGTGCGGTCGGCGGCATGGTCCCAGGCGTCGTGATAGCGGCGCAGCGTCTTGGCGTCGGTGACGCCTTTCTCGGCGACCATGCGTTCCAGCGCGTTGAGCCAGTGCTGATAGTAGGTCTCGCCGGAGTCGGGATCGCCGGCGGCCTGCGCCTTCTTGATCTCGTCGCCGAGAATTGCCGCCCATTCGGGCCAGACGAACAGCCCGCGGTCGTAGAGCGCGAGCGCCATGGCAAAGGCCTGCGCCTCCCAGGGCTCGCGGAACACCGGTCCTTCGGCATCGCAGGGTATGCTCGGCACCGCTTGCGTGGCGCGCCGCGCCTTGGCCGGATCAATCTCGGCCATGGCGCCTACGCCGGCTCCAGATAGGGCTCGAACGCGTCGATCGAGATCTTCAGCGTCGGATCGGCGTCCTGCCCCCAGATCTCGCGGCTGTCGAACACCACCGTGTAGAGCCACTGCGGATCGTCGCCTTTGTCGGTCGCGACCGAGTCCGGATACATGTGGCAACCATGACAGAGCTCGACCACGCCGACCTTGTCGCGCGCGTAGCGCGGCAGCCGGGTGTGCGTCGCCGGATGGATGTTTTTCGTCCGTACCTTGTCGCCCGGCTTGAAGCGCTGCGGGCCCTGCTGCTGGCGGTAGAACGACGAGCGCGTCAGCCCCGCGCTGACCACGTCGGTGGTAAGCTTCCTTGGCAACTGCTTGCCGGGTGTTGACGCGTGGCCGGCTTTCAATTCCTCGGGCGTCGCATAACCGCGCTCGGTGACATTGCTCTCCATCGCCAGCGCCCAGCGCTGGTAATAGGACGCCGACAGGTACGTGACCGGCGGCAGCTTCTCCTGCGCGAAGCGTGAATGGTCGATGTGCCAGGCGCCGGCGTAGCCCATGGCGCGCTGCATCGCGAGCACGCGGCCTTCCCACTTGGCGTGGAACGGCGGCTCGTTCTGCTCGACCTCGACCTTGCCGAAGCCGTCGGTGCCGCCCATGTCGTGAACGCTGTCCATCATTTCGCTCCGCGCTGCAGCTGGTCGGGCGTGAGCGCCAAAGCGGTTCCGATCATCGAGTCGCGGGTCACCAGGTCAGCGAGCTTATCCTCGCTCCAGCCCTCGGTGCCGGCCGGCCGCATCGGCAGCACGATGAAGCGCGTCTCAGCGGTGGAGTCCCACACCCTGATTTCAGTGTCCTTCGGCAGCGTGACGCCGAAATCGGAGAGCACGCCGCGCGGGTCCTTGACGGCGCGGGAGCGATACGGCGCGGATTTGTACCAGATCGGCGGCAGTCCCAAGACCTCCCACGGATAGCAGGAGCACAGCGTGCAGACGATCATGTTGTGCCGCTTCGGCGTGTTCTCGACCGCCACCAGATGGTCCCCGACCCGGCTCATATGGCCCATCGAGGCGACCGCCTTGGTGGCGTCGGCCAAGAGCGCCTTCTTGAACTCCGGATTGGCCCAGGCCTTGGCGATCACGACCGAGCCGTTGCGCGGGCCGATCCTGGTCTCGTAGGCCTCGACGATGGCGTCGAGCGCCGCCGGATCGATGTAGCCCTTCTCGGTCAGCACGGTTTCCAGCGCGCGCACGCGCAGCTGCATCTCCGAAAGCTCGGAGCCGTGATCGTGGTCATGCTCGTGATCGTGTGCCACGGGAACCTCTCTAGCCCTTGTCATTCCGGGGCGCGCCGTCAGGCGCGAACCCGGAATCCATAACCCCAATCATAGCGAAAAGGCAGCATCTTCGAAATACGATAGACTTGTGGTCATGGATTCCGGGCTCGCTCGCCATAGCGCGTCGAAGACGCGCGTGGACGCGCTTATGGCTCGCGCCCCGGAATGACACCGGAGAGTCATGCCGTCTATCTCAGCATTCCAGGCATTCGCTGGACGCATCGACCGCTTCAATGCAGCAATCGGCCGCGGCGCGGCCTGGCTCAGCCTGTTCGTCGTGGTGGTGCAGTTCGCCGTGGTGGTGCTGCGCTACGTGTTCGGGCTCGGCTCGGTGCGGCTGTCGGAATCGATCATCTACGCCCACGCCGGACTGTTCATGCTGGCCGCCGCCTGGACGCTTCAGGCGGGTGGCCATGTGCGGGTCGACGTGTTCTATGCCGAGGCCTCGCCACGGGTACGGGCGCTGGTCGATCTTTGCGGCTCATTCCTTTTGCTGCTGCCGTTCATGGCGGTGCTGGTGTGGTTCGCGCTGCCCTATGTCTCGCGCTCATGGACGATCTTGGAAGCCTCGCGCGAGACCAGCGGCCTGCCGGCGGTGTTCCTGCTCAAGACGCTGATCCCGGCTTTCGCGCTTCTGATGGCGCTGCAAGGCGTGTCGCAGGCGATCAAGGCGGTGGCTCATTTGCGGGGCGCCGATGCCTCTCGCTGAGCTTCTTGCCATCCTGATGGTCGTCGCCGTCTGCGTGTTGCTGTTCGCGGGCTATCCCGTCGCGCTCACGCTGGGCGGTGTATCGCTCGCCTTTGCCGCCATCGGCCACATTACCGGCGTCATGGGCTTCGGCTTCCTCGGCGCGCTGCCGCAGCGCGTCTATGGCGTGATGACCAATGAGGTGCTGCTGGCGATCCCGCTGTTCATCTTCATGGGCGTCATGCTGGAGCGCTCGCGCATCGCCGAAGATCTGCTGGAGACCATGGGCCGGCTGTTCGGCTCGCTGCGCGGCGGGCTCGGAATCTCGGTGGCGATCGTCGGTACGCTCTTGGCCGCCGCCAAAGGCGTGGTCGGCGCCACCACCGTGACCATGGGCCTGATCGTGCTGCCGACCATGCTGCGCCACGGCTACGACAAGAAGCTTGCCGCCGGCACCGTCGCGGCCACCGCGACGCTCGCCCAGATCTTCCCGCCCGCCACCGTGCTGGTGCTGCTCGGCGACCAGCTCTCGACCGCCTACCAGGCCGCGCAGCTCGCCCAGGGCAATTTTGCGCCGTCCTCGGTGACGGTGAGCGACCTGTTTGCCGGCGCCATCGTGCCCGGCTTCGCGCTGGTCGCGATGTATCTCCTCTATCTCGTATTCATGGCGGTGGTGTTTCCGGCGACCTCGCCGGCGATCCCGCCCGATCCGAAGGCGCAGAAGGGCTTCGCTCTTGTGCGGCGTTTGCTCGCCGTTCTGGTCGCGCCGATCCTGCTCATTCTTGCTGTGCTCGGCTCGATCCTCGGCGGCATCGCGACCCCGACCGAAGCCGCCTCGGTCGGCGCGGTGGGCGCAATCCTGCTCGCGGGTCTGAAGCGCACGCTCGGCGGCGCGCTCGCTGACGTGGTGCAGCGAACCGCGCAGGTCACCTGCATGATCTTCGTCATTCTGATCGGCGCCACGATGTTCAGCCTGGTGTTCCGCGGGCTCGGCGGCGACGACATGGTCAGCCGCGCGCTCGGCAACCTGCCAGGCGGCGCGTCCGGCGCGATCCTCGTGGCGATGCTCGCGATGTTCCTTCTTGGCTTCGTGATGGACGCCTTCGAGATCATCTTCGTGGTGGTGCCGATCGTGGCGGTTCCGCTGATGAAGCTTCACGGCATCGACCCGGTCTGGCTCGGCGTCATGATGGCGATGAACCTGCAGACCTCGTACATGCACCCGCCGCTCGGCCCGACGCTGTTCTTCCTGCGCGGCGTGGCGCCGCCGGAGATCACGACCCGGCACATCTATCTTGGCATCATTCCTTATGTGGCGATCCAGCTCGTCGCCCTGGTGGTGCTGTGGTTCGCTCCAGGGCTTGCGACCACACTGCCCCATGCGCTTTATGGAGGGAGGTAAGGGACGGAAACGATGAAGGCCGCTGACATCTTCGATCTCAAGGGCCGGGTGGCGCTTATAACCGGCGCATCGGGCGGGCTTGGGCTGCGCTTCGCCGAGGTGCTGGCCGCGAACGGCGCAGCGGTCGCGCTGGTGGCGCGCCGTGCCGACAAGCTCGCGGCAGCCAAGGCCAGGATCGAACAGGCCGGTGGCAGGGCTATCGCCATCGAGGCCGACGTGCTCGACCGCGCCCAGATGAACCGCGCCTTCGATCAGGCCGAAAAAGCCTTCGGCACGGTGACCGTGCTTGTCAACAACGCGGGTGTGGCCCATTCCACCCGCGCCACCGACCTGACCGAAGAGGAATGGCATCGCGTCACCGGAACCAATCTCGACGCGGTGTTCTTCTGGGCCCAGGAGGCGGCGCGGCGGATGCTGAAAGCCAACACGAAAGGCTCGATCGTCAACATCGCATCGGTTCTGGGGCTGAGCGTGTCGAAAGGCACGGTGGCCTATGCGGCCGCTAAGGCCGCCGTCGTCCAGATGACCAAGACGCTCGGCCTTGAGCTCGCCTTCAAGGGCGTGCGCGTCAACGCCATCGCGCCGGGCTGGTTCGTCACCGACATCAACCGCGACTTTCTCGCCGGTCCGGGTGCGGGTCTCACGCGCGACATTCCGGTCGGCCGGTTTGGCAAGGACGGCGATCTCGACGGTGCGCTGCTGTTGCTCGCCTCCGATGCCGGCGCCTTCATGGCAGGAACCACCGTCGTGGTCGATGGCGGGCAGGTCGTGGCTATTCGCGGATAGAGCAGGGGACTGATCATGGATTTCACGCTGTCACCCGAGATCGAGAACCTGCGCGTCCGCGTCCGCGCCTTCGTCGAGGAGCACGTGCTGCCGCTCGAATCGGATCGCGGCAATTTCGCCGAGCACGAGAACATCCCCGACGAGCGGCTCGCGCCGGTGCGCGAGAAAGCCAGGAAGGCCGGGCTCTGGGCGCCGCAATCGCCCAAGGAATACGGCGGCATGGACCTGCCGATGGTCGGCTGGGCGGTGATGTACGAGGAGGCGGCGCGCTCGCTGTTCGGGCCGCTCGCCTTCAACTGCATGGCGCCTGATGACGGCAACATGAATCTTCTGAAGAAGGCCGGCACGCCGGCTCAGAAAGAGAAGTGGCTGAAGCCGATCGTCGAGGGCAAGGTCCGTTCGTCGGTCGTCATGACCGAGCCGCATCCCGGCGGCGGCTCCGATCCGTCAATGATCAAGACCTATGCCGAGAAGCACGGCAACAAGTGGAAGATCTACGGAAGGAAGTGGTTCATCACCGGCGCGGCGGCCGCCTCGCATTTCATCCTTGCGGCGCGCACCTCCGATGACAAGCGCAAGGGCATCACCACGTTCCTCTATCACAAGGACCAGCCCGGCTGGCGCATCCTGCGCCGCATCCCGATCCTCGGCCCGGAGGAGCATGGCGGCCATTGCGAGCTCGAGTTCGACGGCCTCGAGGTGCACGACGACGACATTCTCGGCGGCCTCGGCAACGGCCTTCGCATGGTTCAGGTGCGGCTCGGCCCGGCGCGGCTGACGCATTGCATGCGCTGGCTCGGCTGGTCGAAGCGCTGCATGGAGATCGCGCAGGAATACGTCAATCGCCGCGAAGGCTTCGGCATCCGGCTTGCCGACCGCGAGAGCGTGCAGATGAAGCTCGGCGAGGTCGGCCACAACATCCAGATCGGGCGGCTCTTGACCATGCATGCCGCCTGGAAGCTCGACCAGGGCGACTATGCGCGCAAGGAAGTGTCGATGGCCAAGGTGCATGTCGCCAACACGCTGCATCAGGCGGCCGACGTTGCGATCCAGCTCCAAGGCGCGCGCGGCTACTCCAAGGACACCATCGTCGAGTGGGTCTACCGCGCCGCGCGCGCGGCGCGCCTCGTCGACGGCGCCGACGAGGTGCACAAGATGGTGCTGGCGAAGTTCATGCGCGACGAGGGCCGCGATTTCTGGAGCTGGAGCGCCGGAAATCGCATTTGAAACTGCAAACCGGCCCCGCGCGCCAGCTAGGCTTTGGCCGTGGCCGGGCCGGCCGACGCCTGACCGAGCCAAGCGCCGGTGCCGACCGCGAGCGTGAGGCTTGCCCCGTAGGCGATCATGCCCACGGCCGCCACGCCGGCGAGGCCGGCCAGACCCGCGCCGGTGAGATGGACCATGATCCAGCCACCGAGCGCGACGATCAAGGCCCGCCCCGCCACGCCGACGAGCGGCCAGAGCGGTCGCCCTGCGGCCTGGCACGCCGTGCCCAACGTCAGACCCAGCCCGAGGAACGGATAAGCGAGGCTGACGATCACCAGATAGACGGCGGCGAGCGCGTGGATTTCCGGTGTGCCGGTGAAGAAACTCGTCCAGACGCCTGGCGCCATGACGCCGAACAGCCCGAGGGCGCCGGTGACACAGCCCGACAGCGCCGCCCCTGTCCACGCGATCCGGGTGGCACGCGCGAAGTTGCCAGCGCCGATATTGGTGCCGACCATCGAGAGCAGCCCGGCGCCGAGCCCGAAGGCGAGCGGATAGATCAGGTATTCGAGCCGCACCGCTGCCCCGAACGCCGCGAGCGCCGGCGCCCCGAGCGCGCCGATGAAGCCGGTCAGCGCCGCGAGCGAGAGGTTGTTGAGGATCGGCTGCAGCGACATCGGCGCGCCGACGCGTAGGATCTCGACGAACAGCCGCCGGCTGAGCCGCACCTGGCGCAGCGACAGCCGGACGGACGTCCGCCCCGAGACGATGTACCAGGCCAGCACCGCGCTCGACGCCGTGAACGAGGCAACGGTCGCGAGCCCGGCGCCGGCAATACCGAGCGCCGGCACGGGGCCGAGGCCGAACATGAGCACCGGCACCAGCACGATGTGCAGGGCCTCGGCGCCGACATAGACGATCGCCAACACCATCGCCTGACCTGCGCCCCGCACCACGCTGGTAAGGGTGCTGAGCAGCCAGTAGGCGAATGCGCCCGCGAACAGCACATTCGAGTATTGCAGGGCGGCAGCCTGCATCTCGCCCGTTCCGCCCATCAACGCATAGATGGTCGGGCCGCCGAGCAGGAGGACCGCGGCGAACAGCGCCGCCATGCCGGCCGCGATGATGATCCCATGAACCACGAGCGCCGAGGCATCGGCGTGAAGGCCGGCACCGATCGCCCGAGCCACGGCCGACGCGATGGCGCCGCCAATGCTCGAGTTGGCCATCTGCTGCATGAGCATGATCATCGGGAACACGAGCGAGATGCCGGCCAGCGCCGCGGGCCCGAGCCGGCCGACGAAATGGGCGTCCACTGTGGCCGTCACTGCGATCAGCACGACGTTCACCACGACGTTGGCGCCCGCGAGGCGCAGCAGCGTCGCGATGATGGGACCTTGGAGGAGAAGGCGCGTGCGCGCGGCCGCCGGTGTCGATGCAGGCGCGTGTGTCGCAGGGGCGGGCTGGACGATGGCGGCGCTTCCGTGGCTCATGTGCACTCCTGTCCCCTGGGAGGACTGGAGCAGCGCTTGGACGGGAGCGTCTTAAACCGGGCGGCTGCGTGGAGAGCCCGATGGGCGCGATTTACCTCACGGCCGCTTCAGCCCGCAACACATGGTTTCTCGGCCTGGACTGAGTTTTTCTCATGATCCCTGGCTGATTCACGCCCGAACGGATACTGGCGGCGCCAGATTGGCTGGCGCTGCCGCCGCCGGACCTCGACACAGCCTGAGTTTTTCTCATAAGGTTAGGACATGCCGCGCCGACTGCCGCAACTCAACGCGCTGAAGGCTTTCGAAGCCGCTGCCCGGCACGAGAGCTTCACCCGTGCCGCCGAGGAGCTGTGCGTCACCCAGGGCGCGGTGAGCCACCAGGTGAAAGCGCTCGAGGGCGAGCTCGGCGTCAAGCTGTTCAACCGCGAACGCCAGCGACTGGCCATCACCGAGGCTGGACGCGACTATCTGGTGGTGGTGCGCGATGCTCTCGACCGCATCGCCATCGGCACCGAACGCCTGGTCCAGCGCCAGAGCTCGGGCGTCCTCACCGTCAGCACCTCGCCGGATTTTGCCGCCAAGTGGCTGGTGCATCGGCTCGGGCGCTTCGCCGAAGCGCATCCGACGATCGATCTCAGAGTCTCGGCGACCATGCACCATGTCGATTTCGCGCGCGAGGACGTCGACGTCGCCGTGCGTCACGGCGATGGCGGCTGGCCGGGGCTGGACGTCGCCCGTCTCTGTCCGGAGCAGCTCTTCGCGGTGTGCAGCCCGAAGCTTGTCTCGGCCGGCGCGCGCATCAGCGGACCGGCTGACGTCGTGAAGTTTCCGCTGCTCCATCTCGACAGCCGGGAAGGCTGGTCGAAGTGGCTCGCGGCGGCAGGCGCCGCCGCCGATCTGGCGCGTGGACCGGTTCTCAATCGCGCCAGCATGCTGATCGACGCCGCCGTCGACGGCCAGGGCGTGGCGCTTGCCCGCACGACGCTGGCCGCATGGGATCTCCTTGCCAATCGCCTCGTGCGCCCGTTCGGCCTGGCGCTGCCGTTGTCCAAAAGCTACTGGCTTGTCTGTCCCAAAGCGACAGCCGCGCTGCCGAAGATCACGGTGTTCCGCGATTGGCTGCTGGCCGAGGCATCGGACGATATCCGTCGCCTCGCCGTGCTCGACAAGGGACAGTCTGCCGCCTAATTCCGGTAGCCCGGATCGATGCCGTCGAGGATGCGCAGGTAGGCCGGCCAGTCGGCTGCGCCGCGGCCGGAATCATGGGTCTGATACTGCGCCGCGACCTTCTCGCAGATCGCGGGCGAAACCTCGATCATCTCGCCGCCGGTCGCCTGCATCTGCAGCTGGATGGTCGCCGCCGACATCAAATACTTCATCAGGATGAAGCCTTCGCGCGCGTTCTTGCCGACCGTGAGCAGGCCGTGGTTGTGCAGGATCAGGCCGCGGTTCTGGCCGAGCGCTTTCAAGATGCGCTCGCGTTCGCTGAAGTCCTCGGTAATGCCCTCGTAGGGGTGATAGCCGATGCGCTGATAGAACCGCATCGCCTGCTGCGACACCATCTTCAGCCCGCCCTTGAGGCCGGCCAGAGCCATGCCGGTCTCGGTGTGGATATGCACCGCGCAATTGACGTCCGGCCGGCCCTTGAGCACGCCGCCATGCAGCGTGAAGCCTGGGCGGTTGACGCCCGCCTTCTCGTCGAGGTCGTCGTTCATGTCGACCTTGCGGAGGTTCGAGGCCGTGACCTCGGTCCAGAGCAGCTCGTGCTGCTTCATCAGGAACTTCGACGGCTCGCCAGGCACCCGCATCGAGCAGTGATTGTAAATGATGTCGTCCCAGCCGTAGTGCGCACACAGCCGGTAGACCGCGGCGAGATCGACCCGCGCCTGCCATTCCTCGGGGGACATCTTGGTCGATGCGGCGGTGTCGATCTTGGCGTGCTGGTTCATGGCGGGAACTCCCTGTGGCGCGATTCCTATATCATTTGCGGCTATGGGCCGGCAGCCAGGGATTGGCCGTGCTGCATTGCGCCAAAATGCGCCGAATGCGGCCCGCCAGACATTTCCTTGCAGCCATTCCAATGCACAGGAAATGTCCAGCCAATTCAGCGCCCTAGGATTGCCGGGACAAGCGCGCGGCTCTATCTGTTGGTAAAGCCGCCACTCTGGCAGGCTTGACCTTGCCAGGCTGACCGGCCGGCGGAGTTCCGCGCGCATGTCGCTCAATCACGTCACCCTCGACGACAAATACGACCTGACCAAGAGCCGCATCTTCGTCACCGGCTATCAGGCGCTGGTGCGGCTGACGATGATGCAGCACGAGCGCGACAAACGCGCCGGCCTCAACACCGCGGGCTATGTCACCGGCTATCGCGGCTCGCCGCTCGGCGGCCTCGACTACCAGTTCCAGCGCGCCGCCCGTCTGCTGGCGCCGCGCAATGTCCTCTTCCAGGGCGGCGTCAACGAGGATCTGGCCGCGACCGCGCTGTGGGGCAGCCAGCAGGCGGAGCTCCGCGGCGAGGGCAAGTACGACGGCGTGTTCGGCATGTGGTACGGCAAGGGTCCGGGCGTGGACCGCACCGGAGACGTGTTCCGTCACGCCAACTTCGCCGGCACTTCGAAGCACGGCGGCGTGCTGGCGTTGATGGGCGACGACCACACTGCGGAGTCGTCCACCACCGCGCATCAGTCCGAGTTCCACTTCGTCGACGTGATGATCCCGATTCTCAGCCCGGCGGGCATCCAGGAGATCATCGACTACGGCCTTTACGGCTGGGCCATGTCGCGCTTCACCGGCGCCTGGGTCGGCTTGAAGTGCATGCACGAGACCGTGGAGTCGACTGCCGTGGTTGACGGCAGCCTGGACCGCCTCGATATTCAGCTTCCCGATCCCGACGAATTCACCACGCCGGAAGGCGGATTGAACATCCGCCTGGTCGACACCTTCCTCGGCATGGAGGCGCGGCTGCACGACCACAAGCGCGACGCCATGCTGGCGTTTGTGCGGGTCAACAAGCTCAACAAGGTCATCACCTCGGGCGGCCGCAATCCCAAGATCGGCGTCATCACCACCGGCAAGAGCTATCTCGACGTGCGCCAGGCGCTCGACGAGCTGGGTATCGACGAGGTCAAGGCCAACGACTGGGGGCTGCGCATCCACAAGATCGCCTGTCCCTGGCCGATCAGCCGGCGCGAGCTTCAGGAATTCGCAAGCGGCCTCGATCTCATCATCGTGGTCGAGGAGAAGCGCTCGCTCATTGAAGTGCAGGTGCGCGAGGAGCTTTACGGCACCGCGAACCAGCCCACCTGCATCGGCAAGAAGGACGAGGAGGGCAAGTGGCTGTTCCCGGTCAAGGGCGCGCTTGATCCCAACGAGGTCGCGATCTGCATCGGCGAGCGGCTCCTGAAGTACGTCACCGACGAGAACCTCAAGGGCCGCGTCGCGCGGCTGAAGGAGGCGCAGAAGCGGCTCGCCGAGACCACCGACGTGGCGGTTCGCATCCCGTATTTCTGCTCCGGCTGCCCGCACAATTCGTCGACCGTCGTGCCGGAGGGCGCGCGCGCCTATGCCGGCATCGGCTGCCATTTCATGGCGCAGTGGATGGACCGCTCGACGCTCGGCTACACGCACATGGGCGGCGAGGGCGCGAACTGGATCGGCGAGGCGCCGTTCTCAAAACGCAACCACGTGTTCCAGAACCTCGGCGACGGCACCTATAATCATTCCGGCTACATGGCGATCCGCGCCTCGATCGCCTCGGGCGTCAACGTCACCTATAAGATCCTCTACAACGACGCGGTCGCCATGACCGGCGGCCAGATGCATGACGGCAGCCTGACCGTGCCGAAGATCGCTGCGCAAGTGACGGCCGAGGGCGCCAAGCGCGTCGTCGTCGTCAGCGACGAGCCGAAGAAGTATCCGTCCGGCACGCCCTGGCCCGCGGGCGTCACCTTCCACCACCGCGACGAGCTGCAGGCCGTGCAGAAGGAGCTCTCCGAAATCAACGGCTGCACGATTCTGATCTACGATCAGACCTGCGCGGCCGAGAAGCGCCGCCGCCGGAAGCGCGGCACGTTTCCCGATCCGGAGAAGCGCGTCATCATCAACGAGCTGGTCTGCGAGGGCTGCGGCGACTGCGGCGTGAAGTCGAACTGCGTCTCGGTGCAGCCGCTGGAGACCGAGTTCGGCCGAAAGCGCACCATCGACCAGTCGTCCTGCAACAAGGACTTTTCCTGCGTGAAGGGCTTCTGCCCGTCCTTTGTCACCGTGCATGGCGCCAAGCTGAAGAAGGGCGCGGGCGTTGCGCAGGACCACGAAGTGAAGCCGCTGCCCGAGCCCGACCATCCCAAGATCGCGCAGACCTACAACATCATCGTCACCGGTGTCGGCGGCACCGGCATTGTCACCATTGGCGGCATCCTCGGCATGGCGGCGCATCTCGAGGGCAAGGCCACCGGTATCATCGACATGGCCGGCCTCGCCCAGAAGGGCGGCGCGGTCTACAGCCACATGCGGATCGCCGAGCGGCCGGAAGACATCCACGCCATCCGCGTGGCGGCCGGCGGCGCGCATCTGGTGCTGGGCGGCGATATCGTCGTGGCCGGCAACAAGAAGGTGCTTGCCGCGGTGCAGTCCGGCAAGACCGCGATGGTCATCAACACCTCGGAGTTCCTGCCGGGTGACTTCACCCGCAACGCCGACTTCTCGCTGCCGACCGAGCGGCTGCGCCGCGCGATCACGCACGCCGCGGGCCAGGATTCGCAAGGCCAGCCGCTGACGCGCTTCATTGACGCCTCGCGGCTTGCCACCGCGCTGTTCGGCTCCTCGCTTGGCGCCAATATCTTCATGGTCGGTGTGGCCTATCAGCTTGGCACGCTGCCACTGTCGGCTGCGTCGATCGAGCAGGCGATCACGCTCAACGGCGAAGCCGTGCCGATGAATCTTGCGGCGTTCCACTGGGGCCGCCGGGCGGCGCTTGATCTCGAAGCGGTCGAGACCATCGCGCGGCCCGCGCCCGAGACGCGCGACGAGAACCGGCAGCTGTCGCAGTCGTTCGAGGAGATGGTGTCGCGCCGGGTCAAGTTCCTCACCGCCTATCAGAGCCGCCGCTATGCGCGGCGCTATCGCAGGTGGGTGGAGAAGACGAAAGAGGTCGAATCCGACCGGGTGCCGAGCAAGACCGGTCTGGCCGAGGCGGTGGCGCGCTATCTCTTCAAGCTGATGGCCTACAAGGACGAGTACGAGGTGGCCCGCCTCTACACCGACGGCAGCTTCCTCAAGCAGGTCGCGAACGAGCTCGGCGGCGAGAAGCTTCGCTTCGAGTTTCACCTGGCGCCGCCGCTGCTCGCCAAGATCAATCCGGCGACCGGCGAGCCAGGCAAGATCAGCTTCGGGCCGTGGATGATGAAGGCGTTCAAGGTGCTTGCCGCGTTCCGCTTCCTGCGCGGCACGCCGCTCGACATGTTCGGCCGCACCGAGGAACGCCGCACCGAGCGCAAGCTGATTGCCGACTACGAAGCAATGCTGAAAGAGGTGCTCGACAGGCTCAATGCCGACAACCACGCTATGGCGGTGTGCTTGGCCTCGATCCCGGAGAAGATCCGCGGCTATGGCCCGGTCAAGATGCGCCACCTCGCGGCCGCCAAGGCCGACGAAGCCGCGCTGTTCGAGCAATTCCGCTCGGGCGCAGCGCCGATGCTGAAGGCTGCCGAATAGGCGCTATTGCGTCGTGATGTTGTTTGTGCGGATCACTTCGTTCCAGAGCTTGATCTCGCTCTTCAGCAGCGCCACCGCGGCCTCCGGCGTCTGCCGATCCGGCGGAAACAGATCCATGCCGCCGTCGGCGAAGATTTTCTGCACCTTGGCGTCCGCCAGCGCATAGCGCAGCGCGGCGTTGAGCTTGTCGACAATCGGCTGCGGCGTGCCGGCGGGCGTGAGCAACATGTGCCAGAAATCGAGGTCGAGCTTCTTGTGGCCGAGCTCGCCCATGGTCGGCAGCTCTGGAAGCAGTGCAAAGCGATTGCGGCCGATGATGGCATAGGCCTTGAGCTTGCCGGCCTTGATCAGCGGGCCGGCCGTGGCGGTCGACTGTGAGCTGAG
>JACXTT010008798.1_pt1 | contig 13935 bp, 10 predicted proteins | sample 9270951 | NCBI WGS metagenome assembly JACXTT01 (sample SAMN15532306, study PRJNA645909) | rock metagenome | isolation source: weathered quartz diorite | place: Puerto Rico | collected 2017-06-21 | reverse complement strand
CCGGGCAGGGCCGCGCCGCCGTGCGCCTCGACGACCAGCAGGCGCGCGTCGGCTGGCACGTCCGGCGTCTGCGCGAGGCCGTCGAACACGTTGCGATGCCAGTTGTTCATTTTGCTCTGCCATTCGCCGGTGTTGCTCGGGCCCGCCTGTGCGCGATAGCTCGGGCGCGTGAAGATCTCGGGCGAGTCGACCTCGTGCAGCGCGACGAAGGGCGAGTCGGCCTTGTGCATCGCCTCGAAGCGCTGACTGGCGTGGATGCCTGGAATCGACAGGAGTTTCTTCTGGTGGGCGACGTACCAGGCGTCCCACTCGGCGCGGCGCGCCGTGTCGAGCAGCGCCATCTCGACCATGTAGATCACGATCGCTCGAGGAGCTCGATCCGCACGTTGTCGGGCGCCTCGATGAACGCGATCCTGACGCCCGGGCGGATCGTGCGCGGCTCCATCTTGAAGCTGGCGCCCCGGCGCTTGAGCTCGGCGACCGCCTCGTCCATGTTGTCGACGCGAAGGCCGAAGTGATCGAGGCCGATGTACGGCTCGGTCGGAGCCGTCGGGATCGTGGCCTCGGGCGCGACCGGCGCGATGAAGATCGTGAGCCCGTCCAGATCGAGATCGGTGCGCGGCTTGCCGTCGGACTGGATCGACTCGACGATCTTCGCGCCGAACACGCGCTGGTAGTACTCGGCGGTCTTCTTCACGTCGCGCGTACGCAGGTGCATGTGGTCGTAGCGGTAGGCCATCGCGAACCTCCTCTATGAGCCGTGCAGGTGGGCGACCCGGGGCGCCACGTCTTCGATCAGAAGGCGCAGGCTCTCGTGGTCCCACCCGGCGTCGTCCGAATCGGTCGTGATCGATAGAAGCGCGCCGAAGCCGCCGCTCTCCTCGTAAAGCTGGTGGATCTTCTCGGCGCACTCCGACGGGTCGCCGACGATCCAGACGTTCTCCATCAGGTAGTCGACGGTCACGGCGTCGTCGGGCATCGACGGCTCGAGCTTGGTGGACGCCATCTGCGCGGTGCCGATGCGGTTGGGATACTGATGCTGCTCGTAGTTACGCCCGAGCACCGCACGCGCCCGCTCCCGCGCCATCGCCGAGGTGGGCGCCACGAGCACATCGCGCGCTATGCGCCACTGCCCCCGATCGGCTCGCCGGCCTCCGGCGGCCGCGCCGGTCTCGACCAGCCGCCAGTGATCGGCGAGGTACGAGCGCGAGAGCAGCGAGCTGGACATCGGGATCCAGCCGCGCTCGCCCGCCATCTTCATCGAGCTCGAATCGGGCGTGCTGGCGGCCACCGCGATCGGCGGGTGCGGCGTCTGGAAGGGCTTCATATAGTAGCCGCGGCCCTTCACTGGGTCGAGCACGGGCGTGTCGATGTCGAAGAACTTGCCACGATACGTGAAGCGGCCGTCCGACGCCCAAAGCTTGAGCACGACGTCGAGCACCTCGGCCGAGCGTGCCCGCACGGTCGAGGCCTCGAGCCCGAACAGCGACAGATCGGTCGGGATGCCGCCGCCGCCGATGCCCCACTGAAAGCGTCCGCGCGCCATGTGGTCGAGCATGGCCAGGCGATGGGCGAGGTAGACCGGATTGTGCAGTGCGAGCAACGTCACGCCGGTGCCGAGGCGCACGGTCTTGGTGAGCGCCAGCGCTTGCGCGAGCAGGAGGTCGGGCGCCGGCGCGTTCTCCCAGCGCTCGGTCAGGTGCTCGCCCACCCACGCTTCGCGGAAGCCGAGCTGATCGGCCAGGACGATCTGGGCGACGTCGCGCTCGTAGCAGTCGGCGAACGGGCGGTACGGCGGGTGCAGCGGCATCATGAACAGGCCGAACTGCATGCGGGCTCCTCTATATTCATAGGCGTGCCTCGGCCGGCGGGGCCCCGGCCCCGCGACGGCCTGCAGCGCGCACTGCCACCGTCTAAGCGCGGATCGCCTGCACCATGCGCTGCGCCGCGCCGGAGATCAAGCCGGCGTCGCTGCCGAGGACGATGAAGCGATGACCGCGCGCGATCATCGCCCGCGCATCCTCCGGCGAGAACGCGATGCCGCCGAGCGCGACCTCGTCGTGGCCGAGAATCTTCGCTTCCGCCTTGGCGACGACCTCGCGCAGGTGCGGATGATCGAACTGGCCGGCCACGCCGAGGTTCTGCGAGAGATCGCCGCGCGCCACCGCGACCACGTCGAGTCCGCTCACGCTGAGGATATCGTCGAGCGCGTGAACACCCTCGAGCGATTCGATGAGCACCACGTTGAGCACCGCATCGTTCGCCGCTTTCAGATACTCGAGGTTCGGCAGTCCCCAGCGGAGCGCCGCGTACGTCGGGCCGTAGCCGCGCCGTCCCGCCGGCGCGTAGCGTACGGCCTGCACGGTGGCCTCGGCCTCCTCGCGTGTCGCGATCTGCGGGAACACGATGCCGAGAGCGCCGCAGTCGAGCACGGGCTTGACCAGCTCCGGTCGCGCCGCGGGCACGCGCACGATCGGCGTCGCCGGCGTGCCGCCGGTGGCCGCGACCATCGCGGCGAGCGACTCGATCCCGATGGGCGCGTGCTCGGTGTCGAGCATCAACCAGTCGACGCCGGTGCGCGCCAGCGCCTGCACGATCTGGACGCTCGGCGTCGTGACCAGATAGCCGAGGGTTGCCCGGCCCTCGGCCAGGCTGGTTCTGAGCGCGGCGAGCGGACCCGAGCTCACGGCAGGTCGAGGATCTCCACCCAGTTCGGGTTCTTGCCCATCGGGTACTCCTTGAGCTTCGTGAGCTTGCCGCTCGTCTGATCGATCGAGTAGCTCGACAGGCCGTGGGAGAGCTGGCCGACCGCGAGCAGGTAGCGGCCGGATGGATCGATGCCGAATCCGCGCGGCTGCTTCTCGGTCGGCACGCTGCCGATCGGCGTCAGGGTGCCCGCGACGGGATCGACCTGGAAGCCGGCGAGCGTGCTCGACGTGCGCTCCGAGCCGTAGAGGAACTTGCCGTTGGGCGTGATGTGCAGATCGGCCGCCGAGGGTTTGCCCTGGAACTCGGCCGGCAGCGCGCTGACGACCTGCTTCTGCCTGAGGTCGCCGCTGGAGGCGTTGTAGTCGAAGACATAGACGTTGCCGTCGAGCTCGCCGAGGACGTACACGAGCTTGCCGCCGGGGTGATAGACGAAGTGGCGCGGGCCGGCCTTGGGCCGCGCCTCGGCGGCGGGCGACGCGGTCGGCGTCAGCTTGCCGCTGGTCGCGTCGAAGGCGAATTGATTGATGCGATCGTTTCCGAGCGTGGGCACCAGCACGAAGCGATTCGCCGCGTCCGCGACGATCGAGTGCGCGTTGGGATAGTTCTCGAGCACCTGCTGCGGTGGCAGCACCTTGCCCGGCGCGCCGATCGGATTCACCGTGACGCGGTGCCCCGGGTACGACGCGCCCAGCAGGAAGCGCCCGCTGCGGTCGGTGGCGATGTAGGCCAGGCTGTCGGCGAGGGGACCGCTCGCGATGAACTTCAGCTTGCCGGTCGCGTCATCGATGGCGAAGCCGGCCGCGACCTTCGGCTCGCCGCGCTTGCCGACGTAGAGCACGTGACGGTCGGGGCTCACCGACATCGGCGTCGAGATGCCGGGCTTCTCGATGCCCGGGATCGGCGTCTTGTCGAGCACGCTGAGATCGCCGGTCTGCCGGTCGAGCTGGAGCACGTAGATCTCGTTGCTCTCGGCGTTGCCGACGTAGACGAACGTCGCGGCGCCGGCGGGCGAGGCCATCAACGCTCCCGCGACCAGTGCGACGACCGCGCCGATACGGATCCAGCAGCCGAACCACCGTGCTCCGCGCATGATCTCCTCCTCGGAAGCATGTCAGGCCGTTCTCGCGGCCGGCGAAGACGTCACGCCGGCAGCCAGGCCGCGGCGCGGATCTCGCCGAACTCGCGCGCGACCTTGCGCCAGGATTCGCCGGCGTCGTCCGTCAGATAGACCTCGCCGAACAGACTGAACGCGACGATACGCGCGGCGTCGGCGGGATGCGTGGCGAGGCCCCACACGGTGGCGTTGGGTTTCGCGGGAAGCGGCAGGCTTCGCCAGGTCTGCCCGCCGTCGTCCGAGCGGAGCACGGCCCCGGTCGCTCCGGTCGTGGTCTCGCCGCACCCGGCGAATACCACGTGCGGCGCGTCCGGCTTCACGGCGATGCCGCGAGCGTAGGGCAAGGGCCAGCGGCTCTTCACGCCGATCGGCGTCCACTTCTCGCCGCGATCGTCGCTCCAGAAGAGCTCGCCGTTGGTCGCCACGTAGGCGCGGGGCGGGCTCGAGCGCGCGAGAGCCATGTCGTGGACGTCGAGGTCGTACAGTCCGTCGACCACCTTCGTCCACGTGTCGCCGCCGTCGCGGCTCCGGAACACGCCGTCGATCTCGACGCCGGCCCAGACGATCCGCGGATCGTCCTGGTCGACGAGCACGCGAGTCACGAACGCCTGGCCGATCGAGCATTCGGTCGCCGCGCCGACGTCCAGCCGCTTCCAGGTCGCGCCCCCGTCGCGCGAACGATACACGGCCGCCGGCCGGGTGCCGGCGAAGAGGGTTTGCGCATCGGTGGGATCCACCGCGAGCGTCCAGACCGTCGGCAGGTCGCCGGCGGCGCCGAGCCGCGTCCACGATGCGCCGCCGTCGCGGCTGCCAAACACGCCGGTGTCGCCGGCGGCGACGATGCCGCCCGGCTCGCCGGGGAGCACCGCGAGCGCCTGGATGCGGCTGTTCAGCGGGAACGGCTTGCGGTGGCGAACCCACGTTTCGCCCGCGTCTCCACTGTGCCACACGCCCCATCCGGCCGTTCCGAGCACGATGTTGTAGCTCATGTCGCGTCCACCTCGCGGCTCACGTACCGACCACCACTACACGAACGCGCCGTCGTCGGCAATCCCGTTGCGTCGCGGCGCGAAAACGCTTATAGAGCCCAACGGGAGGGACAACCATGTCACGACTATCCTATGCGCTCACGGCCGGCGTGCTGGCCGCCGCGTGCCTGGGAGCGGTCGCGTGGGCCCAGCAGCCGCCCGCGCCGCCACCGTTCGCGACCACCAAGGTCGAGGGCACCGACAACGTCTACATCTTCCGGTACGGCAACCATCAGTCGATGTTCGTGGTCACGTCCGCGGGTGTGATCGCGACCGACCCGATCGGCTACGGGCGCCCGCAGGCGGTGGTGGCCTACGTGGACGAGATCAAGAAGGTCTCGAGCCAGCCGATCAAGTATCTGATCTATAGCCATCACCACTTCGATCACATCGCCGGCGGCAAGCCGTTCAAGGACGCGGGCGCCACGATCGTCGCGCACAAGCGCGCGAAGGAGCGACTGGCGGTCCTGAAGGACCCGCACACCGTGTTACCCGACGAGACGATCGACGCCAGCCGGACCATCACGCTCGGCGACACGACGCTCGAGCTCTCCTACATCGGTCTCAACCATTCGGACAGCACGCTCGTCATGCGGCTGCCGAAGCAGAAGGTACTGTTCGCGGTCGACTTCATCCCGATTGGCTCGGTGCCCGGGCGCGGCATGATCGACTTCTATCCGCTCGAGGCCGAGGACTCGATGAAGAAGGTGCTGGCGATGGACTGGGACAAGCTGATCCCCGGCCATCCCGGCGCGCCGGGCGGACGGCTCGGCGCCAAGCAGGACGTTCAGGATCAGCTCACGTTCCTGCAGGACGCCTCTGCGGCGGTGAAGGCTGACGCGCAGGCCGGCAAGTGCTGGGACGGCGTCGAGAAGGAGCTGAAGCTGCCGAAGTACCAGACCTGGCCGGGCTACGAGCAGAACCTGCCGTTCGTGCTCCGGCGCTACTGCGCCCTCTGGGGCCGCGGCACCTGATCCACGCCGCGCGACGCTCGCGGCCGGCCCGCACGGTCCGCCGCGAGCGCCGCCGACCTCACCGCGCCGATTCGTTGCAGTAGCGCGCGACTTCCTCGTGCGTCGCGAACCAGACTCCGGGCACGCCCTTCATGTATCGGATCAGCTCGTCGAGGATCGCGATGCGCGAGCGGTGCCCGATGATGTGCGGGTGCATCGTGAGCAAGAAGAGCCCACCCTCGGCCAGCGCGCCTTCGAACTCGGCCCGAAAGATCTCGTGCACCGCCGATGGCGCGGTGTAGGGCCGGATCGCGGTGGCGCGGTTCATCCCGAGGTAGGGCGCATCGTCCTTGATCCACTCGACCGGCAGCTCGACGATGCCGGTGGCGACACCGTTGTCGAGGAGCTCGTAGGGCTCATCGTCGGCCATCAGCGAAGAATCGTAGAGCAGGCCGAGCTCGCGGATCAGCGGCAAGGTCGTCGCGCTGAAGTCCCACGACGGCACCCGGATGCCGACGGCCGGCCGCCCAGTGACCTTCGCCAGCGTGTCGAACGCCCGGCGCATCAGATCGCGCTCCGACGACTCGGTGAGCTCGCTGGTGCCCTCGTGAATCCAGCCGTGCATGCCGATCTCGTGACCCTCGCCCACGACGCGACGCTGCTCCTCGGGATGCAGGCGCGCGATCACGCCGGGCACGAAGAACGAGGCGCGCAAATCGTGGCGCCGCAGGAGGTCGAGGATGCGTGGCACGCCGACCCGGGCACCGTACTCGCCCTGGGCCAGGCGGCCCGGCGAGGTGGAGCCCTCGCGCAAGGTGCTGGTCTCGTGATCGGAATCGAACGACAGCGCCACGCAGACGCGCGCGCCATTCTTCCAGCACGGCGGCTTCAGCGAGCGGCCCGCGCGCACCTTGTCGACGGCCGCGCGCCAGCGCGGCTCTTCCCAAGTCCAGGCGGGATCGGCGGCGCCGTTTCCGGCGCCGGAGCGGATGGTGAACGACGACGATGACGACGACGATCGACGAGCCATGTGTGCCCTCCTTCGGCGCTGCACGGCGGACCATAGCGCGGGTGCATGCCGGACGCAAACGCAGTCGCGCGCTCGGGCCGCCGAGCGGCTATCATGTGGCGCGCGTCGACGTAGTCACCACCAGGAGAGACTCGTATGAAGCTCGGATTGAGCATCGGCTACTCGGGAGCTGAGCTGCACCTTCCCGTCGAGAACGTGCTGCTCGCGGAGCGCCTCGGATTCGACTCCGTATGGACCGCCGAGGCCTACGGCTCGGACGCGATCACGCCGCTCGCCTACCTGGCCGCGCTGACCAAGCGCATTCGCCTGGGCACCGGCATCATGCAGCTCGCGGCGCGGCCGCCGGCCTCCGCCGCGATGGCCGCCGGCACCGTCGACGCGCTCGCCGGCGGTGGTCGCGTCATCGCAGGGCTCGGCGTCTCCGGCCCGCAGATCGTCGAGGGGTGGTACGGCCAGCCCTGGGGCAAGCCGTACTGGCGTATCCGCGACTACGTCGCGATCATGCGGAAAGTCTTCGAGCGCAAGGATCCTGTCTCGCACGCTGGGCGCGAGATCTCGCTGCCGTACACGGGCCCGGGCGCGCTCGGCGTCGGCAAGCCGCTCACGTCGATCCTGCACATGAATCCGCGGCTGCCGATCTGGCTCGGCACCGGCACCGAGGCCAACGTGAAGCTGACGGCCGAAATCGCGGACGGGTGGCTGCCGCTCGGCTTCGTGCCCCGGCTGATGCCGATGCTGCGGCCCTGGCTCGAGGAGGGCTTTCGCCGCGCCGGTGGCGGCAAGGGGTTCTCCGAGTTCGAGATCCAGCCTCGTGCGGAGGTGGCGATCACCGAGGACGTGCGCGGCGCGCTGGCGCGCATGAAGCCGCGCGTGGCGCTCTACGTCGGCGGCATGGGGCATCGCGACAAGAACTTCCACAAGGAGATGATGATCCGCCGCGGCTTCGGCGACGCGGCGAAGAGGATCCAGGAGCTGTTCCTCGCCAAGCGGAAGGACGAGGCCGTCGCGGCTGTTCCCGACGAGTTCTGCGATGAGATGTCGCTGGTGGGCCCGGTCGCGCGGATCCGTGAGCGCTACCGGGCCTGGGCCGATTCCGGAATAACCGGGCTCACGATCTCGACCGAGCAGACCGAGGCGATGGAGCTGATGGCAAGTCTTGCGGGGAGCGTGAGATAGTAGTGGCCGCTTGAGCACAGATGCTGACCTGATCGCGCAGGTCGAAGCCCTACGGCAGTCTCTCCGGGAGGAGAAGGCCAGGAGCGCTCGTCTCGAGGAGGCGCAGGCTGCCATCGCCATCGAGAACGCGCGGCTGCTCGCCGAGCTGCAGGCCAAGAACGACAGCCTGACCCACGCATTGGAGCAGCAGACCGCGACGGCCAATATCTTGCGAGCCATCAGCAGCTCGCCGACAGACGTCCAGCCGGTGTTCGATACGATCATCAAGAACGCCGTGCAGCTCTGCAACGCGCGCTTCGGCGTGTTGCATCGCTTCGACGGCGAGCAGCTCCATCTGGCGGCCTACGACGTCACCCCCGAGGTGCTCGAGGTCTTGCGCCGCGTGTACCCGATGCGACCGAGCCGATCGCAGATCTCGGGGCGGGCGATCCTGACCCGCGCCGTGGCCGAGATTCCAGACGTGCTGGACGATTCGGATTATCAACAGGACATGGCGGTCGCGGGGGCCTGGCGAAGCCTTCTCGGCGTGCCGATGCTTCGCGCGGACGGCAGTCCTATCGGCACGATCGTCGTCCAGCGCAGCGAGCCTGGATCGTTCGCGGCCAACCACATCGAGATGCTCAAGACCTTCGCCGACCAGGCGGTGATCGCCGTCGAGAACGTCCGCCTGTTCAAAGAGCTCGAGGCCCGCAACAGCGAGCTGCGAGTCGCGCTCGAGCAGCAGACGGCGACGAGCGAGCTGCTCAAGGTGATCGGTCGGTCGACGTTCGATCTGCAACCCGTCTTCGAAACGCTGGCCGAGAATGCTGTCAGGTTGTGCGAGGCGGAGCGTGGGTTGATCTTTCGGTTTGACGGAGAGCTCTTGCGGTTTGCCGTCGGCCACAATGTCTCACCTGAGTTCCGCGAGTTTCTCGAACAGAACCCGATGCCGGTCAACCGGAACAGCAACAGTGGACGCGCCGCCGTGGAGCGCCGCACGATCCACAATCCCGATGTCCTGAGCGACCCGGAATACACCTACGGCGGAGCCCAGGTCGATCCCTATCGGACCGTGCTCGCGGTCCCGATGCTGCGCGGGCCGGAGCTTCTCGGGACAATCGTCATCTACCGCCACGAGGTTCGGCCGTTCGGTGCCAATCATGTCGCCCTGATGGAAACCTTCGCCGACCAGGCGGCGATTGCGATTGAGAATGCCCGGCTGCTGAACGAACTTCAGACCAAGAACGCCGACCTTACCGAGGCCCTGGAGCAGCAGACGGCGACCGGCGAGATCCTGCGGGTGATCAGTCGGTCACCGACCGATGCGCAGCCAGTATTCGACACGATCGTGCGAAGCGCCAGCCGGCTCTGCGGTGGCGAGCACGCCATCGTGACCCGCTACGACGGCGAGTTTCTGCATCTGGCCGCCCAGCACAACCCACGACCGCGGGCCGCCGAGGAGACCGCGGCCCTCTTTCCCCAGCGGCCGCGTCGTGACACATCCCTCTCCTCACGCGCACTGGTCGACGCCCGCATGATCCACGTGCCCGACGTAGAACTCGAGGAGATGGAGCCGTCGGTAGGTGAGGCATATCATCGGATGAGCCTGCGAGCCCTCGTCGCCGTACCAATGATGCACGAGGGCCGTCCGATCGGCGTCGTATCGGTCTCCCGCGCAACGTCCGGCGCATTCTTAGACCGGCAAGTCGAGCTGCTAAAGACCTTCGCCGATCAGGCCGTCATCGCAATCCAGAACGTCCGCCTGTTCACCGAACTGGAGACGCGCAACAGCGAGCTGCGGGTCGCGCTCGAGCAGCAAACAGCGACCAGCGAGCTCCTCAAGGTGATCGGGCGTTCCACGTTCGACCTGCAGCCGGTCTTCGAGACGCTGGCCGAGAACGCGCTACGGCTCTGTAGCGCCGTGCAGGCGGTGGTCTTCCGCTTCGATGGTCAGCTCCTTCGACCTGTGGTCATCCGCGGCTTCACCAACGAGGACGCGGCGAGTGTGGAGGGGAACCCCATCGCGCCTGGACGCGGGAGCGCGGCCGGCCGCGCGGCCCTCGAGCAGCGTGTCGTCCACATTCACGATGTCAAGGCTGACCCCGAGTTCAGCTACTTGGTCGACCAGCTCCCTTTCAGGACGCTGCTGGCCATCCCAATGCTCCGGGCGGACGAGCTGCTGGGGGTGATTGTCGTCCGCCGGGACGAGGTTCTTCCATTCACTGAGAGCCAGATCGCCCTCGTGGAGACCTTCGCCGATCAAGCGACCATCGCCATCGAGAATGCGCGCCTGCTCACCGAGCTGCAGTCCCGCACGGATCAGCTCACGCGCTCGGTGCGCGAGCTGGAAGCACTCGGCGAGGTCAGCCACGCTCTCAGCTCCACTCTGAATCTCGAGACCGTCCTCAACACGATCGTCTCGCGCGCCAATCACCTCGCCGGCACGGACGGCTGCTCGATCTGGGAATACGACGAGCGAGCCGAGGCCTTCAGCTTCCTGGCGACCGACAATCTCGACGACGAGGTCGTCGCGGTGGCGCGGCGCCTGCCGATACGACGGGGCGAGGGCAACATGGGGCGCATGGCCGAGACGCATGAGCCGGTCCAGGTCGCCGACATCGCCGGAGAGGGCACCTACACCGGGCCCCTGCGCGACGTGCTATTGCAAACGGGCAACCGGGCTCTCCTGGCCATTCCGCTGCTGCGTGAGGACCATCTCATCGGCGGGCTCACCGTCAACAAGAAAACTCCCGGCGAATTCTCTCCCGGGATCATCACCCTGCTCCAGAACTTCGCGACGCAGTCGGCGGTGGCCATCCAGAACGCCCGGCTGTTCCGCGAAATCCAGGACAAGAGCCGCCAGCTCGAGGTCGCCGACCGTCACAAGTCCGAGTTCCTGGCCAACATGTCGCACGAGCTGCGCACGCCGCTCAACGCCATCATCGGCTACAGCGAGATGCTCCAGGAAGACGCCGCCGACCTCGGCGCCGAGCAGTTCACGGACGACCTCAAGAAGATCAACGCGGCCGGCAAGCATCTGCTGGAGCTGATCAACGCCGTGCTCGATCTCTCGAAGATCGAGGCCGGCAAGATGGAGCTCTATCTCGAGAGCTTCGATGTCGCCATCTTGGTTCGCGACATTGGAGCAGTCATCCAGCCACTCGCCGCGAAGAACACGAATCGGCTGGAGGTCAGCTGCCCGGGCACGATCGGCACGATGCGAGCCGATCTGACGAAAGTCCGCCAAGCCCTCTTCAACCTCCTGAGCAACGCGTGCAAGTTCACCGACCACGGCCGCGTCACTCTCGCCGTGAGCCGCGAACCGAGCGGTGATCAGGACTGGCTGCGCTTCAGCGTCAGCGACACCGGTATCGGCATGACGCCCGAGCAGCTCGCGCGGCTGTTCGAGGCGTTCTCGCAGGCCGACGCGGCCACCACGCGAAAGTACGGCGGCACCGGGCTCGGCCTGGCGCTCAGCCGGCGCCTCTGCCGCATGATGAGCGGCGATGTCACGGTCGAGAGCGAATCCGGGCGGGGTAGCACGTTCACGATTCGATTGCCCGCCGTCGTGACCGAGGCGATCGAGCCAGTACCGCCGATGGTAACGCCCGAGCGGGCGACGCCGGCCGTCGGCACGGTGCTCGTCATCGACGACGAGGCCGCGATTCGTGATCTCATGCAGCGCTATCTCGCGAAGGAAGGATTCCGCGTCGTGGCGGCGACGGGCGGCGAGGAGGGTCTGCGCCTGGCCCGGGAGCTCAGACCTGATGCGATCACGCTCGACGTGATGATGCCCGGACTCGACGGCTGGGCGGTCCTCACTGCGCTCAAGGCGGATCCGGCCGTCGCGGACATCCCCGTCATCATGCTGACGATCGTCGATGACAAGAATCTGGGCTATGCACTGGGCGCCGCCGACTATCTGACCAAGCCGATCGAGCGCGACCGGCTGCTGACGGTGCTCCGGGCACATCGCCGCGACCATCCGGTGCTGGTCGTTGACGACGACGCCGCGCTGCGGCAGCTTCTTCGGCGCATGCTGGAGCCGGAGAGTTACACGGTCGTCGAGGCGGAGAATGGCCGTATCGCGCTCGAGCGACTGCGCGCGATCACGCCGAGCGTCGTGCTGCTCGACTTGATGATGCCGGAGATGGACGGCTTCGAGTTCGTCGCCGAGTTCCGCCGCCACGAGGCGTGGCGAGCGATTCCGATCGTGGTCGTGACGGCGCGAGACCTGTCGCGCGACGATCGCGAACGGCTCAACGGCTACGTTCAGAAGATCCTCCAGAAGGGCGCGCACAGCCGGGAGGAGCTGCTCGCCGACGTGCGGGACCTGGTGGCGGCGAGCGTGGCCCGCCGGAGGTCGAGCGCCTGATGGCGAAGATCCTGCTGGTCGAAGACAACGAGATGAACCGAGACATGCTGTCCCGCCGCCTGGTGCGCCGCGGGTACGAGGTCGCTATCGCGGTCGACGGCGAGCAGGGCGTGGCGATGGCGCACTCCGAGTCGCCCGCACTGATTTTGATGGACATGAGCCTGCCGGGCCTCGATGGCTGGGCGGCAACGCGCCAGATCAAGGCGGCCGCCGAAACCCGAGCCATTCCGGTGATCGCGCTCACGGCCCACGCGATGTCGGGTGACCGCGAGAAGGCCATCGGCGCCGGCTGCGACGATTTCGACACCAAGCCCGTCGATTTCCCCCGACTGGTCGAGAAGATCGAGGTGCTGCTCGGTCGGGCCGCCGGCGCGTGAGCATCGATCCGGCCGCGCAGCTACGGCACGAGCTGCGCACACCTCTGAACCACATCATCGGCTACGCCGAGCTGCTCCTCGAGGAGCTCGCGGAGGGCGGGAAGCCGGAGCTGACGGCGGGGCTCACCACGCTCCGCACCGAAGCGCGACAGCTGCTGACCCTGCTGAACGAGGTGCTCGCGCGCGGGCAGGCGGGATCTCCCGATCTGGTGGCGGCTCGTGGCGTCCTCGGCACGCCGCTGGAGCGGATCCGCGTGGAGAGCGACGAGCTGCATCGCCAGGCCTCGCAGGCGCAGGCCGCTGCGCTGCTGCCGGATCTCGAACGCATCCGTAGCGCGACCGATCGGCTCGCCGAGCTTCTGAGCGCGGGCGGCGTCGCGCCGGATCGTGAAGGCGCCCGCGCGACCACGAGCGCGCGTTCGGGCTCGAGTGAGTCGGGCCCGAGCCCGCCGGTGATCCTCGTTGTGGATGACAACGAGGAGAATCGCGACATGCTGGCGCGCCGGCTGGCGCGCCAGAGCTATGAGGTGCTCCGCGCCCCGGGCGGGCTCGCCGCAATCCAGACGCTGGCCACGCGCCCGGTCGACCTCGTACTCCTCGATGTGATGATGCCGGATCTGGACGGCTATGCCGTACTACAGCGACTCAAGACGGACCCGGCGCTGCGCGACATTCCGGTGCTCATGATCTCTGCCCTGGACGAGCTGGAGAGCGTGGTCCGCTGCATCAAGCTCGGCGCCGAGGACTACCTCAACAAGCCGTTCGATCCGATACTCCTGCAGGCGCGGGTCGGCGCGTGCCTCGAAAAGAAACGGCTCCACGATCAGGAGCGGCGTCACCGGCAAGAGCTCGCCGAGTGGAATCAGAAGCTGGAGCAGCGCGTCGCCGACCAGATCGCCCAGCTCGAGCGCCTGGGCCGACTGAAACGCTTCTTTTCGCCGCAGCTCGCCGAGCTCATCGTGGCCGGCGGCGCCGACGATCCTCTGAAGACTCACCGCCGTGAGGTCACCGTGGTGTTCCTCGATCTTCGCGGCTTCACCGCGTTCGCCGAGACCGCCGAGCCCGGGGAAGTCATTAGCGTGCTGCGCGGATACCACGCCGAGATGGGCCGCCTGGGCCCCGAGCCCGGGGGCACGCGCCAGCCCCTCCCCCGGCACGGGCCTGTGGGCCTCTTACCCCAGCCCGTGGGAAGGG
>JACXTT010008797.1_pt1 | contig 13937 bp, 11 predicted proteins | sample 9270951 | NCBI WGS metagenome assembly JACXTT01 (sample SAMN15532306, study PRJNA645909) | rock metagenome | isolation source: weathered quartz diorite | place: Puerto Rico | collected 2017-06-21 | reverse complement strand
GACTAAGCCCCTGTCCGTGATTTTGTCGTTTAATAATGTCAGCGACGCGAGATCGCGCATCTCAATGAGGTACACCAGCCCGTCGTCTGTTATCTTGGTGTCGCCAATATCCAGCCAGCGAAGATGTGAAAGATGTCTTACATGACGCAGTGCAGGGTCTCCTATCGCGGTTTCCCATAGGGCAAGCCCCTTTAAACTCGTCAAATGTTGGAGGTGTTCAATTGCCGCATCTGTAACTCTGCTTGTAGATACCCAACCGAAGACCGCGAGCGCATCCGCATCGAGACTTGAGAAGATTTCTGGATCAAACACAGCGCGGGCCGCGACATCCAGGCGAGCTTCCTTGTCGGCAGGAATGAAGACATTGCCGGTTGCCTCGGTGAGCAGCGACCACTCGCCATTGCCTTCGCGGTCGCGAATGGAAACCCTCCCGATGGATAAGTTCACGGGAGATTTTAGCGTTCGATTTTCCACCTCAGGCTTCCTTCAAAGGCCACCGCTGCATTCGGCGGCGCCTTCGATGTCGATCGACTCAGGGTTTAGTTTTCGTCCATTGGATCGGAACTGTCTTCACAGCACTCCGGACAGAGATCGCAAATATCGTCAACGAACTCTCCACCTCCCCAATTGAACGAAAAACAACCGCCCCCTCCTGCAGCGGGTGCCGGGCTCGGGTCAGGTGACGGTTCAGCACCCGGAATAAGAACCCCACAGCAGGATGGACAGACCATACAAATCGTCATTACGATTGGCACTCAACCTCCTCGGCGCAGAAAATCCCTTGGGCCCGTAATGCTCGGGGCCTTCCTGCGAGCCTGTTGTTCAGCGCTCTTCCACTCAAATCCCGGCGCTCGCAGGTGGGTCAGTTTCTCACGCTCGTTGACATCTTTTTGGTAAGACCGGTATCCCCTTTCTTCTGACCGTGAATCATATATGATCTCGGGCCATTCTTCGGGCGGATGTCATCTGGTCATGGTGACCAAGGGACCGTATTCGATAAACTGAGAGTCAGGCGGGTTTTGCCAACAGATTCTAGATCAGCGGAGTCCGCTAATGAACAGGATCAGATATTCGTCCGGGTCAGGAAGAGCTCACAAGGCGAGAATGCTAATAAACCTGAGACCCGTCATCGTGAGACCGTGAGATTGTCCGCGATTGTTCGCCCGAGTGATCGGGGTGGCAGACGCCTCAAGCGATTTGACGCTATTGTTTTGCCCCAGCGCGTTTGAGAGTTGAGATAATGTTTTTGTGGCCTGATATCATCGCCAGGCTTAGGGCAGTCTCGCCGTGCTCGTTTCTGGCGCTGATCTCCGCACCTGCGCTGATAAGGAGATGAACGGTCTGAAGTCGGCCATTTGCCGACGCGAACATTAACGGGGTAAATCCACTTTGCGTTCTTGCGTTAACGTTCGCACCGCCTTCTAATAACAGTCTCACTATGTAGCTATCGAGCCCGCCAGCCGCGACTACTAACGCAGTGGCACCTTGCGAGTCTGAAGCGTTGACATTGGCGCCTGCCGCCAGCAGTGAATCGACAACGTCGGAGAATCCTTTCTCCGCCGCCGTAATGAGCGCAGATCGTCCTCCTAACGGTTTCCAGTCTATGTTTACGCCGGAACAGATCAATAGATCGACAGCTGCTGAGTTTCCGCGCGCGGCCTGCTCTGCCAGAGTAGCTGGTAGAGCCTCTAACCCCATCCGGCGGAGTTGTTGCTTCGCTTTGTCGGTTTCACAAGCGACGCGGCGTCGTGTCCTCTCACCCCAACCACCGGGAGGAAGCCGCCACGTCAATTCCAAAGGCCCGGCCAGCGGCATGACTTCAATCCGGCCGACGCGATGCCAAACGAATTCCGCATCGTCGAGCGCAAGTTCGATGGTCCAAGACCCCGCCGGCAAAGCAATAGAGAGCGCAGAATCCGCGTTTCGAAGTGCAATTCTGGCGACGCCTTCTTGCGCAGCAAGGTTCCCCTTGCCGTCATATACTCGCACCCAGATGTTTGGAATCTCATGCGAAACCGAGAACATAGGTCGCCCTTCGCTGTCCGCTAATTTGATTAAAACACCGGAATAGTAGACTTGAACCGCAATGTCGCCCAAGTCAATGTTCCGGTCTCCATGTGGTTCAATCGGTAGACCGCGAAACGGCTGGCTTGACTCAGCGAGACTTTCAAAGGGTGGAAGAATCAGGATTTGAGTATCTTTTGGGGTTGGGCCCTCCACGAACAAGACCCTCTTCAGTGTCTGCAAAGAGGTCGTGTCTGTTATGCGAAATCGCCCGCGAGAATCTGTTGTGTCTTGTCGTAGCAAAGAGGGCGAACCCCGGTCGCTTTGAGTTTGAATGGTCACAACGGCGCCGCCGACCGGGACTCCTTCGCGGTCCACAACTCGACCGAAGACTTCGCATTTACCTTGGGCAGCGGTCTGTACGATCGGCGCCAACAAAACGCCAGATAAGACGATCAGAAACGAATAACGTAATTGAAACATCCTTTTGTCCTGCGCTCCGCGCACGCCGCCCCTTGATCTCTGCCAGTCCAGTCGGCTCAGTGCAACGCTCTGATTTGGTCTCCACACTTGCTTTCGACAGTCGTCGTGTTTTTCGAACTCTGCGTCGGATTGTCACCGTCATCAGGTATTAGCCAGTTCCCATCTTGCCCTCTGATGAGATGCGCTAGTTCGTGCAAAATGCCAAGAGCCTCTGCGCCTCGTGAGGCGGGCGCGAAACTCCCTACATTGGGCAGCCTCTCTCCGACGTGACCATTTGCAGTATTCAGCGCCATCGCAAAGGGTCCGCGTGTGTTTACAATCGCGTTGGCAAAGGTACGATAGGTAAATCCAGCTTGGTTCGTGATTATGGTTTGCTGCCCGCTCTGCTGAATACTGACGCTTGTGTCTTGAATGTTACCTGGTCTTAAGTTGGCCCCCAACGCGGTCAATGCTTCTTCGGCGTTCGCGGTCCCCCCTAAGTACTGGCTACAAGCGTTATCGGTACTCAAGATTTGCTGCACGTCTCTAAGCGCGTCCTCTATCATTTCCAGTACCGACTTTGCACTAGGACCGGCTCCATTTCCATCGATCAGAGGGGGGCCTTTAGCGCGACCGATTCCGTCGAAGATGCCTCCAAGTCCGGTCATTCCATCTGAGGGCCCGCCGCCACTGCTGCCGCCGGAGCCTGAGCCGCCTGGAGTTGGCGCAGTAGCGCGACCGGAAATGCTTCCATCTGGATTCTGATGAAGGGGCTCATCCTTTGGACCGGCGGGTTGATCGTCTAATCCAGATGGGTCGATCCGGTTAGTCAGGACGTTCCGAGTATAAACATATCGGTTCCAGCTTCGAGGGTCTTGCAGGTATTCACTAGCGCGATACGGATCGCACGAAAAGAATCGTCCGGTATTTGAGCCATAGTAGCGGTTGATCGCGTAATCGATCCCGCTTTCACCGTCGCGCTCGTACGCCGTCAAGTGGTGTTTATCCGACACGCCACTCTCCGCGAAGTCTTCGCCAAAGGGGAGGTGGGCTTGCCGACCCAGGACGTTTCCACTGGTATCCATTGTCAAACGTGTGCTCAGCCGATCACTCAGGAAATAGCTCGTCGATCCGCTAGCAATCTTGGCGATCATCTTGCCGCCATAAATAACAAAATCTGTGATGACCGCGCCTGTACTCCCGTTGTGTTCGGCTAAAACCTGCGAGCCTTCCCAGACATAGTGTGTGATCGTTGATCCAACAGCCTTCTTGTAACGACGGTTCTGATTGTCATAGGCGTAGCTCCCCGTAACACCGCCGTCAACGCTCACTAGATGATTCTCGCTGTCGTAGACGTACGTGTGAACGCCATCGTTTGTGACATTCCCTGCCGCATCGTAGCTATAGCTGACCGTTCCTGTTGTCGTGACGCTCGCTATCTGATTTGTCGGCGCACCACCTGATTGCTGAAGCGTGATCGACTGAATCTGATTCCCACCAGAGGTCGCATCCCACATTCCGGTCCGATTGCCCCAGCGGTCGTAAGCAAATCGCCGTTGTGCCGATGAACCATTGCTGGTCTGATTGGATGTCACAAGTCTGCCAAGATCGTCATAAGTATATGCCGCGCTTTCGGTGGTCCCGTTGATTGTGCCGCTAACGGTCATCAGTTGACCTGCATTTCCTGCGGTACTGCCAGCGCCCATTTGTCCCGCTGATGCTTGATAGCTGTAGGCGAGGTTCATCCGGTTCGTATACGGCGACGCCGTACCGGCCGTCTGCGATGTTAACTGCATCCGGTTCGCGTCATAGCCGAACGTCTCGGTCACCCCATTTCCGAGTGTATCACCCGTCACCTGGCCGATTCCATTGTACGTCATACCTGTTAGAAAGGAACCAACGGAGGTTATACGTCCTTTGTTGTCATGGCCAAAGTTGATCACTCAGGTCGACGGACAGGTGATCTGCGTGACTTGGTTCGCAGCGTTGTATTGATAGCTTGTCGTGTAATTCCGTCCATCCAACGTTCGGGTGACCGATGATAGATTGAGTTTGTTGCCGCCATTGCCGCCGTTCCCGATTCCGACACTGTAGGCGTAGCTCTCGGAATAACCGGTTCCAACGCTGAGCGACAGGAGCAGGCCTTTCGTGTTGCTCGACTGATTGTTGTCAAAGTTGTAGGTCACGTTGGGTGCGGTCGACACTCCCGACACGGTGTTGTAGGTAATAGAAGTCAACCTGTTCAAAGAATCATAACCATAAGTCGCGATCGCTCCGCGCGCGTCTTGGCGTGCTGCCAAGGCGTCGAATGTCGTGTAGGTGTACTTGTAAGTCCAGAGTGTTCCCGTCCCGTCGTTGATCGTCGCGGTCATCTCTGGAATCTTCTCAAATAATAGACGGCTTTGGTCGTCGTATTTGAAGCTGCGTGTCTGGCCGCCTTGATTCACTCCTATCAACCGGTCCGCGACATCATAAGTGTAATTTGTTTCCTGGCTCAGAGCACCAGTCGAAACGTCTTGCTCGGTAACCTTGATCAAACGACCGAGGCCGTCGGTTTCGCGCTTGATTTTGCGATTCACTTGATCTGTCGTTGTCACGACACCGCCACTGTACGCCGTCTGAATCGTGTTACCGCCGGGCAGAGTCGTTACCGTTACTCGACCCAGGAGGTCGTAAGTAAAGTTGGTGGTTGGACCTGGGGTTCCGCCCTGCGGAAAGGGATTCGTTTGCGTTGCAAGTCTTCCCATCGAGTCGTATGTGTAATTTACCTGTGCGCCATTCGCATCGACAGAGGAAGTCTTTTGGCCCCAGCCGTCGTATGCCGCTGACTCGCTGATCGTTTTGTTTGTTCCGTCGTTGTAAGTCCCGCTCGAAGAAGTAGGCTCGCCAAAGGCGTTGTATACGGTCGTCCCAGTTGCGGCAGTTGGGGCAGTGAATGCCGTTGGTCTCATCTGCGCATCGTAGCTGTAGCTCGTGATCTGACCATCCGGGTCGCTGCCGCTGCTTTCAGTTAGCGTGCTGAAGTTGTAGCTCTTTGTGCTCGTGAGATAAGTTCCTGACGTATCGCCTTTGGTGACCTGTTCGGGCTTTGTCCAATAGGTGTTCAGCGTCATCGTGAAACTCTTCTGATTGCAGCAGTCAACCTGCGCCTTGGTCACACTTCCAAAAATATCAATCTTGCTGTTGTGCGTCGTCGAGACACCTGTGGCGATGTTCGAATACGTTGTAACGCAAGTCGTGTTGCCGCGAGTTGTTTTCGTCGTGTCATAACTCGAAAGATGCCCGGGTGGCGCGGCGCTACCGCCATAATTCTCCATTCCGCCCATCGCAGAATAATTGTCATAACAATATTGAGTTTTCCCTATGATCACGTCGTCTGCATCGTTGGTGTTGAGCAATGCATCGTAGACATCGACCTCACTGGGTAGGTTTCGCATGTAAGCATCCAGATACTGCTGAGCCGCAAGATACAGGCAATGAGTTCGTCTGCGGACCTGCCATTGCCCGCTCACCTGAAAACCGTACTCCCGCTTGTCGAGCGCATTGCCATATTGATCGTAAGTGAAATCGACCTTTGTTTGCTGGCCGATGTCGTTGTAGTTGACAACCGACTGCACTGCTGTTGAACCGCCCGGATCAGTGGTAAACGCGGCGACGGTTTTTGATAGCGAATTGCCTGAGCTGTTCTTCAATTCGCGGAGCGTACTCGATACGGTGAGTTTCGAGCCGTCGGGCCGCGTGATCGTTCCATCAGTCGCATAGCTGTAGACGGAATTCGGGGTTTCAGTCCGCTGGGTGAACGTCGGGCCGCCGACTATCTGCTCGCCTCCTGTCGGATAGTTATAAGTCACCGTAGCAGTGCCGCCTCCACTCACTACCGAGGTGGTATAGATCATGCCGTACCCGGAAAACGTGAAGCCATATTGCGGCCCGCCGGTGGTGCTCACGCTGGATACTCCGTAAAAGCTTTCCGGAGCATTGTCCACGATCGGCGCGTTCACGAAGTTGTAGTTCATCGTGACCGTCTGGTAGCCGAACGTTACTGTTCCCAACGGGGATGTGATCGTGTTCAAGCTGGTCGGGTCCGGGCCATTCCCATAATTAAATTGTATGACGCGCCCAAGCGTGTCCACGATGTAGTTGATCGCGATGCCGGGGAAGTTAGTCTCCCAACGATAAGCGATTTGAATGTAGTTCCCGTTGCTGTCAGTAATCTGGGTTGGCAAGAGTCTGTTGTTGACTATGCCGATTGTCACCGCGGTTCCGTCGTTGTAATAGAGGGTACCACCGTTGGCAGCGTTGCCGACAAACGTCGCGTGACTTCCGTCAGTTGTCTTCAGAGTGTTGCTGCCGAAATCGGTTCCAAGGCCGAGGTCGTGCCGCGTGCCATTCGGATCGATGAGCATGTAGGTGTGCCACGATACGCCGTTGCCATCAGTGAAGCCGTTGTAATAGACGATCCTGCCGAAGCCGAGCGACATGCCCTGACACGGCCATCCTTGAATAGGATCGAATACGTAGTGGGTCTGAGATCCGCCATCGACGTATGCTCCCCAGACGTTGCTGTTGTAATAGAGGTTTAGGTTGGCCGCGAGTCCGCGCCCGCCGAGATTCACCAGAGGAACTCCAAGTTCAAAGTTACTTCCTGGCATTACGGGCCCGAGCCGAGTGTCTTCGAGTCCAGCGAAAGGGGGCGTGCCGACGGCGCCGACGTACGCGGCGTTGCCGTAATCGCCCTGAGAGCCTCCTTGCGCATGGACAGTCGGCGCAAGCTTATCGAAGATGCGCCCGGGAATGTCGCCCAAGCCGATTGGACCGACGGTTGTGGGGTCGAGGCTGTCCTGATCAGCTTTCCATTGGGCATCGGTTTGCAGCGGCCGACGGGTGGGTCGGATGAGGACTACGACACTCTGTTGAGTGCTGCCGGCTCGGCAGGTTATTCGAACAAGTCCTGGTGCAAGCAGCGACGCACGGCCGGCCTCATCGATGGTCAATCTCGCATCATTGGATGAGTCCCAATCAAACTTGGCGCCATGAACCAACTCACCAGCGCCGTCAGCGCCCACTGCAACGAAGGTAACGGCCTCGCCGACATAGCCTACCCATTTGCCGGGCGAGACGGTGATTGAGATCACTCGATTATTGCGATCGGCGAGTGTCTCCTGCCGCGGCGGTGTCCCTGTCTTATGGAACAGATTGTCAAGAATCTTCCAAACAGGCACGAGGGGCAATGTTGAAGCCTTAACAACGTTGATTGCTAGTACAGGCACTTGAGCGTATGCGTAGTTTGAACCGGGCAGGAAGAGAAGACTGCAAATTAGAACGAAGCAGGCGATCCTGGTTATTAAGCGAATGCCGAATCGGTGGCTCTTGGTGGCTCCCGAGGCGACTCTACGCGACGATTCGTGCGAAAATTGGGCGAAGAAGAACCGGAGGGAAGCGAGCGGCGGAGGCAGGTTGGATCGCATGGGGAACTCCTTTCACCGACGGCGGTGATTAGCAAAGGAATATGCGAAATACAACAAAGGCTGAAAAAGATCGTTGTGAGAATCAACCCAGGGCTGGACGGGTGCTTATGTTACTTCTAACGGAGGGCTGTGTCAATTAAACTATAATTGAAAAGTAAGTTAAGAGACTTTGCGTTTCTAATGGAGAACTTGCTGTCTTCTCCGGCGAGTTATAGAGGCCTAGGGGGGCGCAATGTCATCGGCCTCATCATCGCCCGCGCGAATAGCTGTCGCGGTCGGAGCGGTCGATCTTCGTCTGCGTTTGTGACGCCGATTGATCTCTGGATCGAGTCGCAAGGTCGTTAGCGCGAGCTTGTTCCGCTTGGCGGGCAGCCGCTGCTTCCCTTGCTTGAAGTAGCTCTTCAGCTTGACGAGCCGCGTGATCGAATTCAGGCCTTCGGTAACTGAGGAACGGTTCCTTGTCTGCGAATGCTCTCAACTCCGCGATCTGCTTGGAATTCAAACTCGGTTTGATCTCACGCGGCAAGGAAATCCCCGCTGCGCGGCAATGATCACCTAGAATCATTCCGAGCACGCTCGCGTAATCCGACGCCCGGTCTACTCGCTCTTCGGCCCTTGCAATCTGTTTCGACAGACTGTCCGTGAGTGCTTTCTGCTCTCTCCGTTGCTCAGCACTGTCAGTGAAGTGCCTGATGAGAGTTTCAAGGGCATTTCTCGGCGCACCTTCTCTGATGCTCTTCGTGTAATGAGATCCTTGTCCGTCCTTTAGCGGGAGCTGACGATATCCGCTGTATCGAATTATCTTTTCGAGTCGATCGGCTTCTACGAACCGTTCCATTCGCGCCATTATCTCCGCTCCTCTGCCTCTCGAGAGCGCTGAAGGGCTTGGATTGGCGAGGACCTTGTCCTTGATTTGCGCATATTGATATCGCAACAACGACGCATCCTGGGTTCTCACGACGATCTCATCTATCCTGAGCAGTTCGCCTTTTTCGTGAATCGGCCCTGGCATTGATTTTCCTTCTTTGAGCCGAGCGCGTTCGGCCTGATTCACTTGCTTGCCGGCGATGTTGTACCGAGCTTCTGCAGCACCGCAGTTCTTTTCAATGTTGAGTTCAGTGCCCGCGAGTTGTTTCTGAATATCCTTCTTCACGTCGTGCAGGTAGTTGATCTGATGCTGGATCTCTTCTCTTTTACTCAACCGGAGGAAGTTGTACAGCTTGTGCTTCTCTTCGGTCTTCGCTTTGATCTCTTTATCGATGTCCACGAGTGAAAGCTTCTGGTCCCAACCTTCCATCTCGAACTTCCAGAGATGCCGCGAGACCTCAAAGTCTTTGGCCTTTTCGTGCGCTAGTTTCATCTCGGCACCAGCCATTACACATGCGGCTTGCAGCCTGCCCGCCGCGCGATCGTCCTTGACCGACAGCTCGCGTGATGCCGAATACTCTTTGAGCCGCTTCCACTCCCCCGTTGTGTAAACGACTTGAGGGAGTTTCTCACGACCGATTTCCTTTCGCGCTGCAATTGTTTTATCCAGGGCAGTAGACAAGTCGTGAGCGATCCGGGCCGCCGATTTGATTTGAGCCTCGGGCGCATCGGTTCGAATCAGGTGCGCGAGTTCTTCTCTCGCGACTTCAGTTCTCGCTAGCAAGCGACTGGTTTCTTTCTCCGAAGCGGCGCGGCTTACCGGTTCCGCTTGCGGCCGAGACGCGAGTTGTTTGCCACGATCCCTGGCTCCGGATCGCTCAGCCGATAGTCTCTGTTCGGACAATTTTTCACGTCGGTCATTATCCCGTTCTGGCTTAAGCGGAATCGGTTCGCCTTTTCGATACGCCTCCGCTGCCGCGATCTTCCACTGTTTGGTCTCCTCTTTCTTCCTCAAATACGCGACATACGCACTCCTGTCGCCGGCGAACTCGGAATAGATCTTGGCCCACTTCTCGTCGATGGTCTTGAACTCGTTGTTCTTGAGCTGGATTCGTCTGCCGTCGGTTTGTCGGGAATTGAGGTAAAGATGTACGTGTGGATGTTCGGTATCACGGTGAATGGCCCCGAACGCGATTGCCTTCGGAAACGCCTGATCCAGGAGGTTGTTCGTTAAATCCTTGATCTGTTGATTGGTCGCTGGCACATCAAACGAGAGGATCATTCGATAATGTGTTCGGCCTCCTCTCCTCTTTTCGTAGTCCTCCATGGATTGGAAGTAGGACCTGACATTCTCGGCCTTTTCTTTCAGAGGTACTTTTTCTACGCTCAACTCACGCGATGAATCGCGAACTTCACGGGCATCTTCAGTCAAAAATGCGGGCGCATTGTGAGTCCAAAGGGGATCAGCGTCACGCTCACTGGTGCCCCCATGCTCCTTTTCTTGAAGAGAATGAGCGTTCAAGTTCTCATTTAGCGTTTCAGCAACGCTTGGTTCGCGCTTGTTTGCGTCGTCATGCGGCTCGAACGATGGGTGTTCCGCGAGTTCACTTGTCCGTTCTTTATCCCGCTCTCGTCCGCTAGGATCGAGGGCGGACATGCGTGTTATGTACGAAGCGTGTGCGGCGCCGTATCCGGCTTTGCCGACGCTCAGCTTTGCGACGGGACTTGCTGTAGCCATTTAGATGTGCCTCATGTTTCTCTGTGACCGACCAAAGAAGGCATTCTTTCGACACCAATTCGCTCCTAAATCCAGGTTCGGGTCTTCCTCCGCTCCGCCTGTCTGAGCGCGGTGGCGCGAAGACGTATCCCGCATTAAGCTCTGTTCTTCTATTGGCATCTACAACTCCTGTTACACATCGTTTTCTCCGGATTAACTGGTGGCGACTGCGGGCTTAGAACTGACCGGATTAGCACTAGATGACCCGTGCGTTGCTGCGCCAACTCGTCATGAATTCGGACAACGCGGTGAGGGTAGAATCGATCGTCGGTCGATTAGCATGCGAGTGACGTCTTCCGCCTTGGGATGCAATCGCCGACGCAGTTGACGCACGAGCCACTCCTGAATCCCTACGCAGCCGCCCGAGGATCCGTTGTTCGACACCAACCAATTTGGGCGAACCGCCCGTCAGCGACGACGTGCCTATTCGATGAGTGACGTTCGCTCTCGTAGTTGGGGCCGGCATGGAAGCCAGTTCGCCGAATTCTGAGCCTAGGCTTGGCGGCTTGCGCCGTTCGACCTGATGGCCCCTTACGGCATCTACAGACAGGAGCATGGCGCGGCTGCTGCAGTGCGGCCCGTCCGCGCCTTTATCGATCGCTATCAAGTCGCGGCGATGCACCGGGCCAATTGCGGTCTGTCGGCCTAGTTGTTTTTGTATAGCCATCAACATTCGTACGCCTATATTAGCGGGCCTGCTGACACCCAGTCAAGGCACGTAGGCAGGTTCATGTGCATACAAGAACTTGCGTTTAACCCGGCATTCACTAATTGCGCAACGGTGCCCAAGTCACTATACTTAGGGCGTCGCTGGCGCAGGATCTGAAATTTTGTTTCTACGCCCGTTCGAGGTACGTACTCCAAGGGATCCGATGGAGGGGTAGAATGGCTCGACCGAAGCTACCAGTTGCGCAACGTAGGCGACTCACCATGACTGTTAGGATCCGTCAGGATCTCGATGAAGGGTTCGCGGCAGTCGCCCTATTGCGTGGAACGACCAAGAGTGGTCTGGTGAGCCAGTACGCGGCGGAACAGATCAGAGCCGAACAGGAGCGCAACGGGCCACGCTTTGCCTCGGCACTCAAAGAGATTCAATCCCATAGAAAGAGCCAACTCAAGGCGAAGCTTCGTCGATCGCGATAGCGTTTTAGCTACGTCGGTTCACCCGGCAATCCGCCTGGTATCGGGAGAATTTGATTCTCAAACTCAACGGCTTGGTCCCGCCCCCACCACGGAGAGTATGCGAATCGCGCCAGACTTTGAGATGCGCGCCTCTGCGATACCGTCCCTGCCAGACTGAATAGAGGTTGAAAGTCACCTCCAACTTTGGATGTATAGACAATAACTATATAGATGCTATAATCTTGTTGCCTTCGCCGGCACAATTCTCGCCTTCGAAGACTCCTGGCACAGCACTCAAAGGAGAAGCCCTAATATGGCAGCAGCGACCGTGGCAACGGTTGGGTCCGTGGGCAGCGTGTGTGCGCAATGCTCACATATTGAGTGTATTGCTGTCCGTCAGATTGCGTTTGAACGGTGCCGGTTGTGCCGAATGCCCATTGGCTACGATCTTCCTTTTTACAGCGAGCCAGATTCCAAAGTACACGCAGCCTGCGTTGAGAACGAGCTCATAAAGAAATTGAAGGCTGGCCTGCCGCACGGAAGCGTCAAGTTCCTAACTGTCGAGGAGACTGCGGAACTTTTGCGAGTGGAAGCAGACACAATTCGCAATTGGGTCTCACAAGGGAGAATTCCATTTAGAAAAGCTGGGGGTAAGACTCTCTTCTTTCTTGAGGAGATTCTCGAGTGGACGAAGCCGGAGCGCAGACGACGCTGAGCCCCAAACTTGAAAGCCCGCAGGACAACTGGAAGCCATACGCACGCTGGAATAAGATGGTCGCGTCTTTTCCGACGGCTGCAACCCGAGAAAGGACAAAGCAAGATGTCAGTTAGAAAGCGAGGTGGGCGATGGTACTACGACCTGATGATAAGACGCACCAGGTATCGCGGCGTCATCCCTGAGGCGCAAACAAAACATCAGGCCGAGCAAGCTGAGGCACGCATCAAGCTAGAGATCTTTGAAGGAACGTATGGGGGACCAAAGGGCAACCGAAGCTTCATCGAGTTCGCCGAAACTGGCTTTCTTCCGTGGGCGCAAGAGCACAAGCGATCGTGGAGGGAAGATCAGTACCATGTCGAGGTCTTAAAGGCGTTCTTCAATGAAAAGAGTTTTCGAGAGATCACCCCGATGCTTCTTGAGAAATTCAAAAGAGAACGTCGGCAGGGCCTTACCAATAGAGACCAACCGCGTTCCGCGGCGTCTGTTAATCGTGAGCTGGCGTGCATCTCGAAAATATTCTCTCTGGCGGTGCGAAACGGTCAGGCCGATTCGAATCCATGCAGTCAGGTCAAACGATATCCCGAGAACAACGAACGGAGTCGGTACCTGACCGCTGAAGAAGAGTCGGCTTTGTTGGCTGCACTCAATGGCTCAAGGTCATATCTGAGACCGATTGTTCAGTTCGCAATCAACACGGGAATGCGTCGTGGAGAAATCCTTGGTCTGAAGTGGTCGTGGGTAGATTTCGCGCGGGGTTGTATTCGCCTTCCTGCGGATGCGACAAAGAATGGCAAGCCACGAACGGTGCCGATGAATCAGGTAGTTCGGAAGGTGTTGGGGGCAAGCCATCGCGGCGGCACAGTGAAACCGGATGAGTTGGTCTTCAAGAATCCGAGGACGCGAGGGAGCTTGTCCGACGTGAAGAAGAGCTTCAGAGCTGCATGCGATGATGCAAAGCTCGAAGACTTTCGCTTCCACGACCTAAGGCATACCTTCGGGACGCGACTCGCCGACACTGGGGCAGACCCGTTTGTGATTGCGGAGGTGATGGGGCACTCGGATCTTCGGATGACCAAGCGTTATTGTCATGCGACTGATCATCGGAAGCAAGGAGCGGTCGAGCGGATCGCAGAGTATCGCGGTCCGGAGAATTGTCACAAGATTGTCACAACGACTGAGAGGAAGGCTGGTTGATGCTCGCTAACTTATTGAATTTGGTGGGGCGAGCACCGGGGCTTGAACCCGGGACCTCCTGATCCACAGTCAGGCGCTCTAACCAACTGAGCTATGCTCGCCATTCTTCCAGTTGAAGAATGATCTCCTAACTTTGGCTCAACCCCCAGATGTTTGTCAATTCCAACGGATTTCTGGTAGTGATGTTATGAAGCGGTGCGCCTCCCGCGGCGCGACTGATAAACTCAGACGCGCGCCGGACAGTTGACCGCTGTGGGGAGGCGCTATGACGGAAACAGTACGGTGTGGACACGGCATGCTACTGAGATTCGACGACGAGCAAACT
>JACXTT010008796.1_pt1 | contig 13937 bp, 11 predicted proteins | sample 9270951 | NCBI WGS metagenome assembly JACXTT01 (sample SAMN15532306, study PRJNA645909) | rock metagenome | isolation source: weathered quartz diorite | place: Puerto Rico | collected 2017-06-21 | reverse complement strand
CTGGGTCTCGCCTACTACGAGCTTTACGATCTGGACAAGGCAAGTGCTGCTTTCGAGACCGCACTGAAATCCAACCCGGCCGATACCAATGCACTTCTTTACCTTGGAAAGGCACAGATCCAGAAACGAGAATATCGCGCGGCTCAAAAGACGCTCGAGAAACTAGTGGAGCTGAAGCCGAAGGACCCCGAGGCACTTTACGACCTGAGCCTCGCGCATATGAAACTTATGCTCGAGACCGTGAATCGGCTTGGCGAAGCAGCACCCGGTTCGTACTTGTTCTCGCTGCTGTTGGCGCAGGATGCTGAAGCTCGCAATGATGACGAAGCCGCGATCCAGAAATATCGCGAAGCCCTGGCCCAGCGCGGCAAAGAGCCGGTGGTAGGGATCCATTATGCCTTGGGGAGCGTCTATGCCAAGGTGGGCAAATATGATGAAGCGGCCGAAGAGTTCAAAAAAGAGCTGCAGATCAATCCCAATGATTCGCTGGCTCTGTGGAAGCTGGGCGAGCTAGGTCTTCGGAACGATCCCGAAAGTGTTCGAGGCTATCTGGAGCGGGCGGTGGTTCTCAACCCGAATCTTCCTCAGGCGGCCTTGGCCTATGGTCGCCTCTTGGCTCGTGCCGGTGAGACTGAGAAGGCAGTGGAGCAATTTCAGCGCGTCGTTCGGCTGGCGCCAGAGGAGGATTCCGTTCACTATCACCTGGCGAAAGCCTATCGTCTTTTGGGTCGCAATGAAGAAGCCAGGATTGAGACGGTTCGTTTCGAAGAGCTGGCCAAGAAGCAATCAGAGCGCAAACGGGAAATGGCCCGGCAACTGATCGATATGGGTCGAATCATTCATGAGGCAGACCAGGAACCGGATCCCGGATTTTCTCCGTCAAGAGACCCGGCGCATCAATTGAAGTAGCATTGTTTGCAGGAACCCCTCACCCGGCGTTCGGCCACCCTCTCCCAAGGGGCGAGGGAGTTAACTCGCATGTTTCCCCCTCGCCCCCGTTTTCGGGGGAGAGGGTGCCCGAAGGGCGGGTGAGGGGGCCCCAATTCGTGTTCATACCTCAATGGGCATTACGAGCCCTTCACGATCGTCCGATCTGCGGCTCGTATGGTTTGTCTTCTGAAGTGGCACGCAGAAAGTCGAAGTCACATCCTTCATGCGCCTGCAGGACATGTTCAAGAAATAATCTGTAAAAGCCACGTCCATATCGAGGCGGTGAAGGTCGCCACTCCTGCATGCGGCGCTTCCGTGTTTCATCCGGGATCAGCAAGTCGAGGCGCCGGCGCGGAACGTCCAATTGAATGAGGTCCCCGGTCTGGACAATCGCCAGAGGCCCGCCCACCGCCGATTCCGGCGAAATATGTAAAACGACCGTGCCAAAGCTGGTGCCGCTCATTCGAGAGTCGCTGATACGTACCATATCCTGCACTCCTTGCTTCAAAAGTGTGGCAGGAATTGGGATCTGGCCCCACTCTGGCATGCCGGGAGCGCCGACCGGCCCGCCGTTCTTGAGGACCAAGACATTGGAAGCATCCACCTGCAAGCTAGGATCATCTACGCGTGACAGCATCTCTTGATAATTCTCGAACACCACAGCCTTTCCCGTATGTTGGAGAAGAGCCGGGGAGGCTGCCGCCGTCTTCATAACGGCGCCATTGGGCGCCAGATCTCCAAACAGGACGGCCAGCGAGCCTTCTTGATTGAGTGGATCCTTCAAGGGTCGGATTACATCGCGGTTATAACACGTGGCATGCGCCACATTTTCAGTAATGGTCCTACCGGTTACTGTCAGCGCTTGTGCATGAAGCAGGGGCAGAATCTCTTTCATCACTGCAGGGACACCGCCGGCGTAGTAGAGATGCTCCATCAGATACTTGCCTGAGGGTTGAACATTCACAATGTAAGGAGTGGACCGGGAAAGGGAGTCAAACTGTGTCAAGGGAATCTGAAGACCCAGCCGACCGGCGATGGCCACCAGATGAATCACAGCATTTGTAGAGCCTCCCAGGGCGACGCAGAGTCGGATCGAATTTTCAAAAGCATGAGGGGTGAGAATGCGCCTGGGGGCCAGCTTTTCTTTGACCATCTCCACAATGCGCCGGCCACTGGCTTCAGCTATAGCCTGGCGACGGGAATCCGCCGCGGGAATGCTGGCGCAATCCGGAAGCATCATGCCCAGGGCCTCAGCAATGCCGGTCATTGTGGAGGCGGTTCCCATGGTCATACAGTGGCCTGGACTGCGGGAGATGCACCCCTCCATTTCATTCCACTCCTCGCTGCTCATGCGGCCCGCTCTTCGTTCGTCCCAGCGCTTCCAAAGGTCTGTGCCGGAACCCAACTCCTCGTTCTTCCACACTCCCCGCAGCATCGGGCCACCCGAGACCATGATCGAGGGTAGATCCATACTGGCAGCACCCATCAATTGCGCCGGGGTCGTTTTGTCGCATCCACACAGGAGCACGACGCCATCCAGCGGATTGGATCGGATCATTTCCTCCACGTCCATGGCCATGAGGTTGCGGTACAACATGGCAGTCGGCATCATCAGCTCCTCTCCCAGGGAAATGGTCATGAACTCGAGAGGGAAGCCGCCGGCTGCCCACACGCCTCGCTTTACTGCCTCAGCCAGTCCGCGAAGATGGGCATTGCAATTATTCAGTTCACTCCAGGAATTGCAAACGCCAATGACTGGTCTTCCAGCGAAAGCCTCGCGGGTGAATCCTTGAGACCGGAGAGAGGCGCGGTGAGAAAACCCAATTTCGTCCTCAGTATCAAACCACGCTGAACTGCGAAATTTCAAAGGCATGCAAGACCTCGTCCAAAGCGGCGATGAGACTGAAAAATAAGAAAGGAGAATTTGAGATGAAAGAGTAGGGAGCCCTCAGTCAAACCTCGATCTTCCATCCTCAGTTCTCAACATTACCAAACCCGTTCTCGATCCTTAGACATTGGAAGCGTAAGAACTATCTCGGACTGATAACAATGTTTCTCGCCTTCTGATGACGAATCCGCAACACACCGAGAGTTGGGTCGAAGTCCCATCCTGCTTGCGCCGGATCCTTCTGACGTGCGAGTGGTATTTCATCCGCTGTAATTCTTACCGGTGCAAAACTGAGCCTCAGAATCTCGGTAGCGGCAGGATCAAAAGTGGAGTAGCGTACTTCGGTCGGTGAGTAGTTAATCTTCTGTACCATGGATGAAGACCGCAGAAGATGGTCTTCCCTTTGAGGAGCCCACTCAGGAATGGATCCCATTCCTGCCAGGAAATGACGCATATAATCTGCATAACCGTCGGAGTACCAAAACTCAGACTCCGCCATTGCCTCTGTGATGCGTCCATCTTCCTGAGCCATATATGTGGCCCAGTTAAAGGAACGGAAAGCTTTATCCTTGAAGAGAGCATCACCGGTTTTCTCATGCCACAGAGCACAAAGTGAAGCGTAGCGGGCCGTGTGACTTCCCATTTTGTCCATATCTTCACGGCTCTGTTCCGAAATCACATTGGCACCCCATTGTCGGCCGTATTGAACTGGTTGATGCTGCACCAGTCGATACTGCTCGGTCGCCTTCACGTCCACAGCGAAATGTTTCTCAATCCACGCGATCAGGCCAGACACGTGGTTTTTCCACTCAGGGTCCTTGTCTGGGTTCTCCATCAAATAGCGGCCAGTCTCGCCGGCGATATATTGATTCCAATTATCCAGGTTTTTGTCGATCGGAACATCTTCAAAATAAGCGTTCCAAAGATTGTTCTTCATGGGATAGCTCATTAGCCAATCCCAAGCCATCTGGCGCGCCCGCTGGTAGGCTGAGCCGTTGCCCAAGCCGAGTCTCACCAACTCATCGAAAAGCCTAATCGGTGCGATCACGTTAGCCGTGTAGTCTTCACGAATGACGTTCGTATGCGCAAAGACTCTGAACGGCCAAGGGGAATGCAGCAGGTCTCCGGACCGCACATGAGTGGCTAGCGCATTCCCGCATGCCAGTGCTGCATCGCGGTACTTGTTTTCACCAGCCAGTTCATAGAATCTCAAATAACCAAAACCGAGCTCGGCAATCTTATCTGGTTCGACCACGAAGTGACCATCCCCGCGTCCGCAGGGAATGCTGACCTTGTCCTCCTTCCTGCAAAAGTAGGTATCATCGGCTCCAAAATATTCCAAGGCGTCCGGATCGGAGCTGGCGTAGGGAACACTTGCCCATTCCCAGTTAGAAGAAGTGGTGCCGTGAGCGAGCTGATAGTCGAGCATTTCTCGAACTCTTTCCAGAATCGCGGCGTCGCCTGAGTAGGCATAAAATGGAAGTGCCGAGTCCACAAACATGGAGTAGAGCCCAGCCGGGTTGTGAGGCCAGTCTGTCCCGTGCAATGTAGCCGGGTCGAAAGTAGAATGAGTCAGATAGCTCCTGAGTCCGTTAGATTCGATCGGGACTTTACTGCTGAAGAAATTCCAGCCGAGCCGCATAACATGATCGTAAGCGAGAGCCTGTGGAGTTATCCAGGAGAGCAATTTGCCCTCGGCATCTAATACCACCGTATGCCCATTGATCCGGTCCGTCGCCTGACCGAAAAGCATTGGCTGCGGAATAGCGAGCACCACCCACAACAGAAGACTCTTAGTAGAGAAGCCCGATTTCATTGCGCCTCCTCCTGAAAATCTCCTCCTTGCCGAAGGCGTCTAAGGAGGGGGTTGGGGGAGGTCTCTGGTTATCAACCCCCCTGAAGTCCCCCCTTGTGCAAGGTGGGACATTTTCATCCTCGGTGGTGCCGGTAACGCTCCCATAATTGGAATCAGATTTGAAACAAAAGTTCAGCCATGAAATCTCCTTGACAGAGGTCAGACGCCTAACTAAGGTTAGGCGGAACTCGCATTTAGTTTCTCGACGAAGCTGCAGTAGCCCTACGATTTTCATGCCGCACGACGGCGCCGCATTGGATGATAGTGTGGATTTCCCCGTTGAAGGGGGTAGGGGATGTCCCGCTGGCTAAGACCCAGGACACCCCGTGAAGTCTCATCAAGACTTCACCCTGACGGCTACCGTCCCTGGAGGGGGGATTTTCAAGGGAGCGATTCATGCCGTCGGCAGCACCACCAGGGATGAAAACATCCCCCCTTGCACAAGGAGGGATTCAGGGGGATCAAACCAGCTGACCTCCCCCAACCCCCTCCCTAGACGCCTTGCAAGGAGGGGGTCATAGAAGGAACGGATAATAATGGAGCTATCTCGCCTGCGTGACTGGAGTCTGTTGCTAATCTGTAACCTGATCTGGGCTAGCCAGTTTGTCATGGTCAAGCTGGTGCAGGAGCAAATGGGACCGGTTTTTGCCACTTTCTTTCCCATGACTCTTGCCACTTTACTACTAATCCCGATCGTGCGCCGCGAACGGCAGGCCCAGAGCTCTGCTGCACGATTCAGCCGAATACCGGGAAAGGATATTTTTGAATTCATCCTAATTGGCCTCCTGGGACAAGTGGTGGCGCAACTTTTTATCACCTGGGGAGTCCGCCTGTCCTTGGCTTCCAATGCAGCCTTATTAATGCTGGCTTTGCCAGTTTCGACTGCAATCATGGCTTATTGCTTTCTGGGCGAGCGTATGACGCTGGTGCGTTGGATTTCCTTCGCCTTGGCAATTGCCGGTGTCCTCGAATGCTCTGGAATCGACTGGAGGGAGCTGAATTTGACAAGCGGGCAGTACCTCCTTGGCAACTTCATGATCTTCCTCAGTGTCAACGGCAGTGCTTTCTACAATGCCTACAGCAAAAAATTGTTGAGCCGCTACTCGCCGCTGCAGGTATTGCTTTATAGCTATTATGCTGTGTTCGCCTTCCTGTTCCCTATCACCCTGAGAGTTGAACCCGAGGGCTTTCGCAACCTCCCGCAGTTCAATGTCGTCGTTTGGATCGGCCTGGTCATGCTGGCACTGTTCCAGTACTTCCTCTCGATGGTTCTTTTTCTAAATGTGCTGACCCGCTTAGATGCGACCCAGGCAGCGCTGTCGAATTACCTCATCCCCTTCTTTGGGGTGATTATTGCCGCCGTAATTCTGCACGAAAGGCTCACTGGCTTCATGATCCTCGGTGGACTTTTGGTTCTTGCCAGCACACTGCTCGTAACCGTTTATGAAGAGAGGCGGCGATCGAGGTCCAAGGTCCAAAGTCTAACGTCCAACGTCTAAAGTCCGAAACACCGTCCAAAGTCCAACGTCCAATTCCTCCGACGTTAGACATTTGGACGTTGGGTGATACCTACCCACGTTTGCGCCCTCTCCCGTGGGGAGAGGGTGGCGCGGAGCGCCAGGTGAGGGGGCAATAAAGTCCAGCGCTATATTCCCCAAATCTCAAGAGGACAGCTCCCGCAGCATGGTGAGCCCTTCCTTCACGATGATTTCAGAGGCTTCCGGAGCGAATGGAGAGACCTCGACTTCGTATCCGCCTTCCTCATAGGCGCTCGGGACTGGCAAATAGCCGAACCCGCCGTTCGAATACCCCGAAAACAGGGTGTCGGCAAAGGGAGATTGGTCCACAATACGCTGATTGGTTTCCGTAAAGGGTTCTCCCGGGATTGACACGAGAGCCACTGAGTCGAGACGAATCCCTTGCAGCTGCCAATCGATATGAGTCTTCCCGTCATAGAGTCTCGCATTCTCGGCACGCATTCCTGCTTGGGTCGCTTTTGCCCGCACAGCTCTGATTTCTTCGTCGGTCCCATGGTTCTGTACATCCATGAGTTGTTGGCGAAAATTCGCGGCCTCACTCTCCAACTCCTCCAACGGACGGAATTGAGCCACGGGTAGCTTCAGCCAGCGAGACAGCACACGCACAACGGGCGACTTTGTTTCCACGGCTTCTTCCTCGTAGACGGCGATCGGGGCGCCGGATTCAATCACACTCACCAGGCGGTCTTGATGGCTTCTCGTCCTGATGCTAGTGGCTATTTTGGCCGCTTCCAAGCCGAGGAGTTTTCCTTCTCTCCGATAGATTTTTGGATCTCCCGTATAACCCGCGCGTGGTCCGACGTTGCCAGTGGCGCCCTGCAGAAAAAGGCATTTTCCCCCTACCTGCTCCTCCACAATCTGTCTGGCTGCTCCTGGATAGTCGGGAGTGGCATAGAGGCATTCCCAGGCCATAATCGTGGGATGACAGGCATAGTGCAGGAGGGTGCCGAGCGGATTTTCGTTGAGATCGTCGATTCGAACCACACGAACGGTATGGTCGACTGGGCCGCTCCAGTTCTTGCCCAGCACGACGCGGCCGTTTTCCAGTTTCAATCGACGATTCACATTAATATCACAGGAACCTTTAGCAGCTCCCAACCGGACAGGCTTCAGGCTCTGTTGCGCTTGCCAGACCGCGCCCGCGATCTGTCGTGGCAAGCCTTCGAGGTAACCCACGGCCATATCCAAACCTTCGGTGATGGTGTGCAGACGAAAGGTATTGGGACCAGAATGGGTGTGAGTGCAGGAGAATCGGATATGTTCTCGAGGAAGGTTTGTCACAGCCACGACGGCATCGATGATCTTGGTCGTCCACTCCGCGTTGAAGCCAATGGCATCTACATCCATTATAGCCACCGTCATGCGGGTGTCTGAAACGACCAGCGCGGTGGCGTAGAGGGGCATGTCACTTCCCAAACCTCGCTGGTGAGTCTGTGCACCCCACCCGCCTTGAGGTGTTCCAGGCGCTGGCGTGATAGCAGATCGCCCCGTACCGGCTAGGAGATGGTTCATCCTCCCACCACCTTAGTCCAAGGTCCAAAGTCCCAAACAAAGTTGGTAGTCTGCAATCGCTTCCGCAGAGATGGACAAGCGCGCCATGTGTGCGCCACCCGACAATCCAAAATGTGAAATCCAAAATCCGAAATTCAAAAAGCCCACGGCTCGCACAAACCGCTCACCGTGGCTAGCGATCTTTGCTCGAGACATTGGACTTCGGACCTTGGGCCTTGGACCTAAATTCAGGCCTTTCCGTAATCCTTGATCTTCATTAATTCACCGCTTCGCAAGGCAGACTGATGCGCGATGATACCCGGCAGAGTATAAGCCACGGCTTCGTACACGTTAACCGTCGGCTGTCGATCTTCAACAATCGAGCGAACGAATTCATGGGTTAGAAACGTGTGGGAATTACCGTGCCCCGTTTTGACACGCATCCGCTCCGGCAAGCGTTCAAAATGGTTCGGCTGAGCGTAGGACTCAACGCTGACTGTTTCTTCGGGATAGCCGTTGGCGTCGAGAACCACCTTGCTTTCCGGGCTGATGCGAATGACGGCATTGGGAGATTGCTGAGGGTGTTCCATAACATATGACAGTCGGTCTCCGTGGAACTGGGCACGTTCGACTTCCTTGGCTGCTACATGCCAGAAAACGGAGATGCGCGTCGAGTGGCCGCCTGATGTCTTGAAGAATCCAGTCGTGTTCCAGAACGGATTCTTATACTCATTGGTCTGCAACACCTCGTGACCATCCCCCCAGCCTACGGCTTGGACTTCTACGAGCCACTCTCCCGTCACGGGTACAATCATACCTACGCAGTGCGTCGGATAATGCATCGGAGGTAACCCATGACGCCAAGTGGGAAAACCCCGCTCATCGAACATTAGATTAATCAAACCTTCGTGATGGTATTCGGCTTCGGAATAAAAGATGGCGCCGAACTTTCCCTGCCGAGCCCACTCGCGGCAGGTTATGATTTCGGGACGATAGTAGCTCGTCTCCGCCATCATGTATTTCATTCCCGTCGTCTTCACGCTCTCCAACAACTGTTCCAGCTCCTCAACCGACATTCCGGCAGGAACTGCGCTGATGACGTGCTTTCCGGCTTTCATGGCTTCGGTCGCCATCCAGACATGGAGCGGCACCGGGGTGAAGACAGCTACTGCTTCCAGCTCGGGGTGTTTCAAGAACTCGCGGAAATTTTTGTAGGTGCGAGCCGGGCCGTAAGCCTCCGTCAAGCGTTTCAAACGATCATCTCGCAGATCGCATACAGCCACGACTTTGCAGCTGGGATCCAAGTGCCATTGGAATTGGGACCCAAATCCTCCTCCGACAACTCCAATGTTCACTATCTTCTCAGAAGCACGAGGCCCAACCAGTGAAACGCTTGACTCAGCCAACAGGTTGGATGATTTCAGATTTGCTGCAGAGGCGAGAGCTAGTGCAGAAGTCCCAGCTTCGGCCAGAAACTTGCGGCGGGTTAACCCGCCATCTTTACTATTGGACATGATTAAACCTCCTTTTGCGAACGCGTAGGGTGCGTTAGGCGCTTGTTGCCGTAACGCACCGGCTTATGTTAGGCGTTGATGCGTTACGCCTGAAGAGCGGCCAACGCATCCTACAGTCTTACAGTCCAACGTTCCGCGTAATCAGAACCTTGGGGCTTGGACTTTGGGCCTTGGACCTAAAGATTTACCTGCTTCCAACCTTCCGTGCCAAACCGGATATCTCGCTCGACAAATTCCCAAATTACTAGCTTCTTGCCATGAAGGAGGCCGGGCCTTCTACTCAGTTCCTGGCGTACTAAGGTCGATGCTCCCCCGTCGTTGACGATGGTGGCGAGTGGTTGTTTCAGCTTGTGTGCCAGGTGAGCAATAAAACCTGCCGCGAAGGGCTCATCGGTCTGATAGATCCGCAGAAAGCTGTCGCCCAGAACTAGAACCGGTGAATGCATGTCATCTTTGTAGATTTGGCCGGTTGCCTTTTCGATCACCTGATAGCAGCGCACTTCTTCCGGAGGGAAGTGCTGCTCGATCTCGGGCACCCGTGCCATTCGGATGATGTCACCCCGACGTCGCACCGTGATGGGTCTCAGGTCGTATTCCGTCGAACCTGTCTTGACCCAGTTCTGGGAGACGATTCTTTGGGCCACCAAGTCTGCCGCTATCCTGACGGCCTCTCCAGACCAATGCGTGTCTTGGGGCAGGTAATATAGCTCGTCGGACGAGACTGGCTGGTTCTCCCGCAGACGCTGAAAAATTGTGAAAAGGTCCATAACTTCCATCCCAGCCTCTTTAAGCCTTGCAATCAGCTCCAGCGTGTGGGAAGAGAACGATTGGTTAGTGACAGCCACTCGTCGGGTCAGTTTGTCGGGGTAGATGCTGGCTTTGCCAGGCATCGGTATCACCATCAGGTGAATGCCCCTTTGGGAGAGCTGCCGCTGAAAAGCCACAATAGCCGAAAAAGGATCTTCCTCAGGCACCGAGCGACCCGCGTCAGGTGGATAGGGTTCAACCAGGTAGCGCACATCCGGTTTGTAGAAAAGCCATCCATCTCTTCCCATCATGGCCTTGTCACCGGGATTCGAGAACGTCTCAAACCAGAAATACTGCATCCAAGGCCGTAGCTGTTGAGCAAACCAGGAAGCATCCTCCAAGCCTTTCTCAAAAGCTCTCAGATTCTTTTGTGTCGGAGCTCTACTGAACAATTCGAAAACTCCGGGCGGCTGACCGCGACAGATCTCTAGACCTGTCTCGACGAGTGGCACTGCAAAAATCACAAACAAGAAGAACCCGGTGAGGGAAGTCTGATATCCAAGGCGCATGGAAGAATGGTTAAGGCGCGATTCAGGATTCCCCCCTTGAGGGGGGCAGCAGCCGAAAGGGTGAAGTCTTGATAAGACTTCACGGGATGTCTTTCTCAAACGTCACGGGGTTACGACCCGGACATCCCCCTTGCGTTCTCTGCGAGAACGCTGTTCCCCCTTCGAAGGGGATTCATCTCGCACTATCACCCAGCAACACGTGCATCTGCCTTTAGAATTGAAAGTACAAGAACGGATTAAACGTCTGTGTAAACATTGCCATCACCGCCAAGATGAAGAGCGGCGCCAATGCCAAAGCCCGTGGCCAGTTGAGTCCGTCGACCCAATCATAAACTTCCAGGGATTGGAACGATAGGAACGCACACAGCCCCAATATGCCGAGGTAATGGGGTGTGTAGATCTCTGCGGCCAACAAGACCGAGGCATTCCCGCCTGAAGCCAGACCAAACATGGCTTTGAAATACGAAACCGCAGCCTCAAAATTGGGGCAGCGAAACAGCACCCACGAGAACAGTACCAGCACAAAAGTTATGCCGATGCGACCCCAGCGGGGCAGCCCGGCATAGATCGGCCGCTTTCCCCACCATCTCTCAAAAGCCAGGAGGAGCCCGTGATAGGCCCCCCAGATAACAAACGTCCAGTTGGCGCCGTGCCAAAGTCCTCCCAGAAGCATAACTAGCGTCAGATTGAAATAAGTCCTCCGCCGACCGTGGCGGTTGCCTCCGAGCGGAACATAGAGGTAGTCCCGCAGCCAGGTGGAAAGAGAGATGTGCCAGCGCCGCCAGAAATCCGTGATACTCTCCGCCAGATAAGGAGAGGCGAAGTTCTTAGGAATTACCAGGCCAAACATTCGGCTCAGACCCACAGCCATGTCAGAGTAGCCGGAAAAATCGAAATAAATTTGAAAGGCATAAGCGATAACGCCGAACCAGGCGTCGAGAAAATAGGGCGACTGAGCGCCAAAGACCGCGTCCGCCATATTGCCCATGGGATTAGCCAGGAGAATCTTTTTTGCGAAACCCAAAATGAAAAGAGCTATCCCTGAAGAGAATTTCTCCAACGAATGCTCTCTCCAAGCGAGCTGCTCAGCGATGACGTTGTAACGGACAATGGGACCGGCCACCAGATGCGGAAAGAGGCTGATGAAGCAGGACAGATCGGAGAATGATCTTGCCCGCTTTACTACGCCCCTGTACACGTCGATCGTATAGCTCATACTTTCGAACGTATAGAAGGAGATGCCAATCGGAAGCGTGATCTGAAGAACCGGGACGAGACCCGGCCCGAGCAGGTGCAGCAACCTATTGAGATTCTCGGCCGTGAATGTGTAGTACTTGAAGAAAGCCAGCAGACCCATATCGCAGATGATGGCGGTCAGCAAGCCTCCCAGTCTCTGAGTCTGAGTAGCTCCGGGTCGCGAGATGGCTCTCCCACAGAAGTAATCTACAACCGTCGAGATCATCATCAGAACTACAAACCACGGCTCCCACCACCCATAAAAGACGTAACTCGCCAAAGTCAGAAAGAGATTCCGCCATCTGAAGGGGAGTGAGTAATAAACGAGAAGTACGGCCGGCAGAAAATAAAAAAGGAAGATGTGGGTTGTGAAGACCATTCTAAATTAAGTCCAAAGTCCAAGGTCCAACGTCCAAAGTCAAAAATCGAAGGTCCAAATGCCTACCTCTGACCTTGGACGCGGGACATTGGACTTTGGACGTTAGGGCTTTGCCCGATTTGTCCAGACAGCCCAGTAGCGAACACCTTTCTGGTCGAAGTATTTGTCGATCACGCCACCCATCCAATGCTGATCGAGCGGTGCCTCCAATGCCATGCGATGGACGTCCTGGCTTCTGAATTTGTCCAGGTTTCCTCCCAGCTTCCCTGAAAGCTCATCCTGAGCACTGGACCGCGGTTTGAGAGGATTGTAATGCGCAACGAAGATGTCTTCACCGGGTTTGAGCTGGCCTCGATGCACAGTTAACACCCGGTACTTCAGGACGTAGGCGTAGTTGTAGAGGTCATTGGGAGGGAATTCGCCTGGAATTGCCTGTAGCTGCGCGGTGACTTCAGTGCTGCCCAGAGTCGTTACTGAAGGGTCGGCTCCCGTATCTTTTTTCTCGTTGCAAGAAATGAGGGGGATTGCTGTCAGAAACACGAGGAAGAGCAAGCGACAACGGTTCGCTGGACTCCCCCTCACCCCTGGCCCCTCTCCCCGTTGGGGCGAGGGGGAAGTAAAGCTTGAATTTTTCTCCCTCGCCCCCAACCGGGGGAGAGGGTGCCCGAAGGGCGGGTGAGGGGTTGACGTGGCTGGAAATCCGCAATCCACAATCCGCAATCCGCAATGCCTCATCTCTTCTTCCCTATCTCCGCGTACGTCCAATGAGGCTCCCATCCCATGCCGAGGTCCAACACAGGGCCATCTTTGGTGTTGGGATGAAGTCTACGGAGGGCCGGGCTGGCTCCAGCGATTGTGGAAGCATCCTGGATCCGCATCAGCCCTATCGGCGCGCCACCCTCTTCGAGTCCTCCTCCGTCCATCTTGGATCGAGTGAATAATACGTATTTCCCGTCAGGTGAAACCGCACCACCATACACATGCCGGCCATCTTCACCATAAACTAGGGTCTTTTGTTTTCCATCCAGGTCGGCCATCCATAATTGGGTCCAACCGTAGTCCGGTTTTTGTCCGACACGTTCCGCCTCCTTCCCCCCATCCATGACCTCCTGATTAGCTGGCCTATAAGAGAAGATCAATCTTCTTGAATCCGGAAACCAGTCGGGTGTGCAATTCTGGAATTTGTTCACAGCGTTAACCGCACCACTCGTAACATTCATCCGAATGACGGTCCAGCTTTCACCATAATAGTTAGCTGTGCCGCAGAACTCCTTGCCGTCGGGTGACCAGAACATTTGTTGGTAGATTCCCTTCCGGTCCAACTTGCGAACGATGGTCTTGCCCGCCAGGTCGTAGATCTCGATTCCGGCTTTTGAGAGGCAGGCCACCTGTTTCCCATCCGGACTCCAAGAAGCCCAGGGGAATTCCCCTGTCTTGCCGATCGCCATTGGGTCTGAGCCATCGGAATTGGCGATGACAAGTTGGCCCTGGCTGCCCCACTGGTCGTGGGAAACTTTCGTGGCTTTGGCAATACGACGATAGAGCAATTTTTGGCCATCGGGTGAAAAGCGGCCTCCCGTTTCATGAAAGTCAACGGTCGCTGTGATGTTGTGCCGATCGGAACCGTCGGGCCTCATCAAAAACAGGTCCCAGTTCTGGTTTGCATCACGAGCGCTAAAAACTATCCACCCCTTACCGCGAACTTCTCTGGCTAATTGGGTCCCTCTGACATCATTTGAAAGAAGGATGTTCGGTGCTGACAGGAGAACCGAAAGGAAAACGACCACCAA
>JACXTT010008795.1_pt1 | contig 13937 bp, 13 predicted proteins | sample 9270951 | NCBI WGS metagenome assembly JACXTT01 (sample SAMN15532306, study PRJNA645909) | rock metagenome | isolation source: weathered quartz diorite | place: Puerto Rico | collected 2017-06-21 | reverse complement strand
CCGCGGGACCGAAGCGGCGCTTCGTGGTCATGGAGGTGGCGGATGCGGATGCAGAGGTGGTCGGCTACGAGTCGATCATGAAAGCGGGCGCCGCGGTCGGCTACGTGACCTCGGGGGCTTACGGGCATTGCGTCGACCGCAGTCTCGCCGCCGGCTACGTGCCGGCCGAGCTCGCGCGCGAGGGTGCGTGCTTCGAGATCGACATCCTGGGCGAGATGCGCACCGCGACCGTGCGCCTGCAGCCGTTTTACGATCCGCAGGGACTGCGCTTGCGCAGCTGAGGCGCGCGCGGCGCGGGGGAGGCTCATGAGCGACGCTGAGGCGGGCTTCGACAGCATCATCGAGCGCGAGCGCGGCCTGCGGCGGGACCTCAGCGCGGGCCGCATGACCATGATCGCCATCGGCGGCGCGATCGGCACGGGGCTTTTCCTCGGCAGCGGCTTCGCGATCAGTCTCGCTGGTCCCGGAGTGCTCCTGAGTTACGTGATCGGCGCCGTGATCGCGCTGCTGCTCATGGGTTGCCTGGCCGAGATGACGGTCGCACACCCGACCTCGGGATCCTTCGGTGCCTACGCCGAGCACTACATCGGCCCGCTCACCGGTTTTCTGGTGCGTTACTCCTATTGGACCGGCAACGTGCTGGCGGTCGGGACCGAGGTCACCGCGGTCGCGCTCTATATGCACTTCTGGTTTCCCTCGCTCCCCGGATGGTTTTCGATCGTGGCGTTCTCAGCCCTGCTCATCCTCGTGAACGCTCGCAGTGTGAGTGTCTTCGGCGCGGTGGAGTACTGGCTCTCAACGACCAAGGTCACGGCGATCGTGCTGTTCATCGTGCTCGCCAGCTACATCGTGCTGCGGGCGCCGGCGGCGCTGCCGGCGGCGGGTGGCGGCGCCGGGGGCGGCGCAGCCGCGGTGGGCTTTCACAACTACACCGCCCACGGGGGCTTCTTGCCGAAGGGAATGTGGGGCGCGTGGGTCGCCGTGATCATCGCTATCTTCAGTTACTTCAGCATCGAGATGATCGCGGTGGCGGCGGGCGAGGCCGCGCAGCCCGAGGTCGCGGTGAGCCGCGCATTTCGCTCGACCGTGGTCCGGCTGATCCTGTTCTATCTGCTGACGCTCGCCCTGGTGCTCGCGATCGTGCCGTGGACCGCGGCGGGCGTCGAGGAGAGCCCGTTCGTCAAGGTCATGCGCACCCTCGGCGTGCCGGGCGCCGCCGGAATCTTCAACTTCGTCATCCTGGTCGCGGCGCTCTCGGCGATGAACAGCCAGCTCTATATCACCACGCGCATGATGTTCAGCCTGTCCCGCGCCGGTCACGCACCGCGGCGCTTCGGGACACTCAACCGCCGGGGGGTTCCGGTGCAGGCGCTGCTGCTCTCGAGCGTCGGCATCGCGGTCGCGACCGTGCTCAGCATCGTCGCGCCGAAGTCGGCGTTCATCCTCATGGTGTCGATCTCGGCCTTCGGCACCATGTTCGCGTGGTTGATGATTTTCATCACCCACTACCGCTTCCGGCGCGAGCGCGTGCGTCGCGGGGCGGCGCCGCTGCGCTTCCGCCTGCTCGGCTTTCCCGCCACTACCCTGCTTGGGGCTGCGCTCATGGGAGCGGTGCTGTTGACCACCGCATTCACCGAGGCGTTTCGCATGACACTGGTGTTCGGCCTGCCGTTCCTCGGCGTCCTCAGCGGGGCCTACTGGATTCGCCAGCGGCGCGGCGCGCGTGCTGCGCTATCCAGTACCAGCGCCGCCTGAGCACTGGATGCACCGCTTTTCGAGAGCGAGCGTCATTACTTTGCCATGCACGCCGGAGTAAGCTCCACGACGAGACCAGCGAAGGAGCCCGTGTCATGGCCACAAAACCAATTCCCGATGGATATAGCACGGCCACGCCGTACCTGATCGTCAAGGGCGCGGCCGACGCGATCGAGTTCTACAAGCGCGCTTTCGGTGCCACCGAGCAGCTGCGCATGGCCGATCCGCAGGGCAGGGTGGGTCACGCCGAGATCAAGATCGGAGACTCCGTGATCATGCTCGCCGACGAGCACCCCGCGATGGGCTATCGCGGGCCGCGCTCACTCGGTGGGTCGAGCGTCAGCATCCTGTTGTATCTCCCGGATGTCGATACCGTGTTCGAGCGCGCCATCAAGGCCGGCGCGCGCACCGCACGGCCGGTGCAGAATCAGTTCTACGGAGATCGCTCCGGTACTCTCGAGGATCCGTTCGGTCACGTCTGGACCATTGCCACCCACGTCGAAGACGTGCCACCGGAGGAGCTCGAGCGGCGCGCCCAGGCGGCCATGAAGTCGGCGGCCTCTCACAGCGCCTCCTGACAGTCCGCCGGTAATTTGCGACGCGGCCCGGCGGCAACCTTCGGCCGCCGGGCGCGAAGAGCTCGCGCCCCGTGCGGCACCGCGCCCGGGTCAAAACACGATGTTGCCTCGTGCGCTCCTCCTCCGTCACACATGACGCGGGCGGAGGGCGAGCGCTTCGCCGCGATCCTCTACGGGATCATCCGGCGCGATTTCGGGGGTCCGAAGGCTGCCGGATCCGTGGGGCAGGCGCCGGCTGTCAGGTAGCTCAACCGCAAGAGGATCAGGAGGGGTTCTTCACCCAGCGGCGGGGCTTGCGGTTGAATCCCAACTGCACGTCGACCAGTTTCCGGCCGCAACGGCAGCGGAATCTCGCGATGACGTTGGCGATCGGCTCGTCCCAGCCGCCACGGCAATGACGCGCGAGAAAGGCGGGCGTCATCTCGCGCGAGTGGCGGCAGCTGCGGCAGGTGACGACGATGACGTAGTCGCCGAAGTGATCGCGTAGCCTCTCGATCGAATTCCACGGCAACATGGACCGCAGTGTGGCCAACGGCCGCGGCGACCGTCCACACAGTGCTAGAGTGCTCGCGACACTGGTTGAGCTAAATCCATGTGCGGCAAGTACATCCTGGCGCAGGCCGCCAAGGCCGAGCGGGCGATGGGCATCCGGCGCGGGCGCTGGGACTATCCGCTGAGCTATCGCGTGCTGCCGACCGAGCAGGTTCCGGTCGTCGTCGACGAGTCGGGCGACCCCGAAGCGGCGATGATGCGCTGGGGACTGATACCGTGGTGGGCTTACGGGGTGCCGCTTCGCGCCTCCACCATCAATGCCACGGTGGAACGCATCGCGAGCGCGCCGAGTTACCGCGATCCCTGGGAGCGCGGCCAACGATGCATCCTGCCGATGGGTGGTTTCTACGAGCCGCACGTGAACCCGGACGGTTCTCGCGATCCTTATTTTGTGCGGCTCGCCGCTCGCGAGGTATTTGGTGTTGCCGGACTCTGGGATCGCTCCCGGCGCGAGGACGGATCGTACGTGTTCTCCTGCACCCTCATCACGGTGCCGGCGAACCGGCTGCTGGCCGAGATTCACAACGAGAAGCAGCGCATGCCGGCGATCCTCGCCGAGGGCGATCACGAGGTGTGGCTGCGCGGCGAGCTGCCAGAGGCGAGGCGGGCGCTGAAGAGCTTCCCCGAGGACCTCATACAGGCCTGGAAGGTCAGCCCCCGCGTGAACCGCCCGAAGCTGCCGAACGACGCGAGCCTGATCGAGCGAATCTAGGGGGGCGCATCACAGTTCACGATGCGTTCAGCCACCTGAGTGTGTCATCCTCGTCGACGGCTGGCATAGTTCGTCGCCGTGCCCGAAGCGCAAGTCGTCGCGAGGAGTCCTTATGAAAGCCCTGTTCTCCGCACTTCTACCGCTTTTGGCGTGTGTGGCCGTCGCATCACCGGCCCGCGCGCAGAACGTCAGTGTCGGCGTCACGATCACGGGCGAGGTCGTCCCCGGAGTCTACGGCCAGGTGGTGCTCGGCAATCGCCCGCTGCCACCGCTCGTCTACGCGCAGCCGGTGATCGTCGAGCCGGTCGTCGTGGCTCAGCCGGTGCCGGTCGAGCCGATCTATCTGCACGTGCCGCCGGGTCACGCGAAACACTGGCGCAAGCACTGCCACGAGTATCACGCCTGTGACCGGCCGGTGTATTTCGTGCGCTCCGCCGAGTATGAACCGGGCTTCAACATGGAGCGCTGGCGCGCGAAGCATGAGCACGGTCGCCACGGCGACCACGAGCACGGCGACCACGAGCACGGCAACCAAGGGCACGGCGACCGTGAGCACGAGGACCGTGAGCGCGGCGACCACGATCGCTGACGCAGCGTCCGGGAGGCGCGCGCTCGGCGCACCTCACGCCACGCGCTCCTAGTGGCGCCTGAGGCGATGCTCTAGGATTGGCACACAAGAAAAAAGGGAGCGCGGATCCTTGGGCCGCTATCGGCGTCGTCTTATCGGGCTCGCCATCGTCGCGGTGCTGGTCGGCGGCTACGCTGCCGCCGGCTTTCTCGCCGTGCCGTATTACGCCCGCAAGGGTCTGCAGGATTTCGTACACCAGCACTATGGGCGTACGCTCACCCTGGGCGAGATCCGCTTCAATCCCTTCACGCTGGCGCTCGATGTCACCGGGTTTTCGCTGCCGGACGCCGATGCGCAGCCGTTGCTGGCATTTCGGGGGCTGCACGTCAGTCTGCAGCTGGCGAGCGTCTGGCGGGCTTCGCCCCGAGCTTCCGCGAGATTCTGCTCGAGAAGCCCTATGTACGCGCCGTGATACGCGCCGACGGGGCGCTGAATCTCGCCGACCTGGGTAAGGGTTTCCCCGCTGCGCCGCCTGCGCCGCCGCAGAAGTCCGAGCCGGTGCGGCTTTTCATCCAGCGCCTGGCGGTGATCTCGGGCACCGCGGCCTTCGAGGACCGCACGCGTCCGTTCCGCGCGGAATTCAAACCCATCGCCTTCGAGCTGCGCAACTTCAGCACCACCGCGCGTACCGGCAACGACTACACGCTGAACGCCGCATCGCCCGAGGGCGAGCGGCTTATCTGGAGCGGCACCGTACACCTCGCGCCTGTGTCCTCGCACGGTCAGTTCGAGATCGCCGACCTGCAGGCCCGCACGCTGTGGCGCTATATGCGTGAGAGCCTGGCGTTCGAGATCCCTTCGGGCGTAATCGCCATCAAGGGGGACTACGATCTGGCCAGCGACGGCGGCGCGCTCGGGCTGAAGCTCAACGTGCAAGACACGCTCGTGACCCATCTCGGGGTCAGAGCCAACGGCGCCGTGGAAAACAGCATCGATCTGGCGCGCATCGAGGTCACGGGCACGCGGCTCGATCTTAGCCGGCGCGCGGTCGACATCGCCAAGGTCGCTCTCAGCGGCGGGGACCTCAAGGCCTGGCTCGGCGAGCAGGGACGCCTGAATCTGCTCGATCTCGTGTCGGCACCGCCCGCGCCGGGCACCGCCGCCGCGGCCGCGACACCGGCAGCACCGGGGACATCGGCGACGGCGGCTGCGGACAGCGGCGGCACTCCGGCCTGGAGCGTGGCGGTTCCCGACATCGACATCGAGGGATTCAAGGTGTCGGCCGAGGATCGCCAGGTGAAGCCCGCCGCCACGGTGCGGCTCGATCCGCTCAACGTGCACGTCGGTGGTTTCAGCACGGCGCCCGACGACACGCTCGACATCACGCTCGAGTCGACGGTCAATGGTACGGGCACGATCAGCGCCAGGGCGCAGGTCACCCCGAAGTCCGGCGCGGTGAGCGCGCACGTCGAGGCTTCGGACCTCGGCCTGCAAGCCCTGCAGCCCTACATCGCGCAGCGCACGTCGATGACGCTCCTCAAGGGAACCCTCGGCGCCAAGCTCGACGTCCAGCGTGAGGCGGACGGCGTGCTCGCGGTCAAGGGCAGGACGGGCGTTGGTGGACTGAGTACCGTGGACAACGCGCTCAAGCAGGACTTCGTCAAGTGGAAGGCGCTGCTGATCTCGGATGTCAGTTACCGCTCCAAACCCGCCAGTCTGCGCATCGGCAGCGTGACTGCGATTGAGCCTTATGCGCGCATGATCATTGCGCCCGATCGCACGCTGAACATCACGGAGATCCTCAAGCGCCCCGGCGCCGCAGCGCCGACCGCCACCGAGGCCGCCGTGCCGCAGCCGGCGGAGGCCGAGCCGGCGAAGGCCGCACCCGCCGGCGCCGCGACGCCGTTTCCGATGTCGATCGGCACCGTTCGCTTCGTCAACGCCTCGGTCAACTACGCGGATCTCTGGATCAAACCGAGCTTCGCGGTGGGCATCCAGACCCTCGACGGCACGGTGAGCGGGCTATCCTCGGACCCGAAGTCACGCGCGAGGATCGAGCTCAACGGCAAGGTCGAGCGCTACTCCCCGGTGCACATCGGCGGGGAAATCAACCTGCTGTCGGCGGCCCTCTATACGGACGCCACGATGAGCTTCAAGGATCTCGACCTCACCATCGTGAATCCGTATTCCAGTCACTTCGCCGGCTACAAGATCGACAAGGGGAAGCTCGCGGTCGACGTCTCCTACAAGATCGACCAGCGCAAGCTCGCCGCGCAGCAGCACTTCGTGGTCGATCAACTCGAGCTCGGCGACCGCGTGGACAGCCCGGACGCGACGCACCTACCCCTGAAGATCGCGGTGGCGCTGCTGAAGGACCGCAACGGCCTGATCGACATCGACCTGCCGATGAGCGGCTCGCTCGATGATCCGAGCTTTCGCATCGGACCGATCATCTGGAAGGCCTTCGTCAACCTGATCGTCAAGGCCGCCACCGCTCCGTTCGCCCTCCTCGGCCATCTGTTCGGCGGCGGCGAGAACATGAACATCATCGAGTTCGCCGCCGGCAGCGCGGAGCTCGATCCGCCGGTCAGGGCGCAGCTCGCCTCCCTGGTGAAGGCTCTCGAGGAGCGGCCGCAGCTCAAGCTCGACGTGCCGATCGTGTTCTCCCAGCCGCTCGACCGGCCGCAGCTTGCCGCCGCGCGACTGCGACAGGAGCTGCAGAGACGCGTGCTTAACACCCCGCAGGGCAGGAAACACCCCGACTCCGCCGGCGAGCTGGCGCTCGCCGATCCGGAGAAGCACTTCAAGCTCCTGCTCGAGCAGTACCAGGCGGACCTCGGCAAGGACACCGCACTGCCGCCCTCGGCGGCGGCGGTTCAGGGCGCTAAAGGGAAGGAACCGCCGCAGTACGATGCGGCCATCGCCGATCTCAACGCCGCACTCATCGGTCACATCCAGGTGCCGGACAGCGATCTCGAGGCGCTCGGCAAGGAGCGCGCCAAGGCGATTCAGGACGCGCTGCTGTCGGACGGCCGGGTTGATCCGGCGCGGGTATTCATCGTCAGCGCACCGCCGCCGGCCGACAGCGGCGACAAGGTCAAGGTCGCCCTGGCGGTGAAGTGAGCGGCGGCAGCTCGCGCGCCGCCTGCTTCGGCTGCCGCTTGGCGTCGTACAAGCCCCAGTGCGCCTCCTCCGGGTGCACACCGGGCGGCGCGCCCGGCACTGGGATGACGTCATAGGCGCGCCACGGCGCATCGAAGGCCGCGAAATACGCGAATGCGCGCTCGCCCGTCGCCGGCAGGCGCTCGCGTAGCAGCCGGTAGAACGATGCCTGGCGGGCTTCGCCGAAGACGGCATCCGCGGGGGCCGTCGGCACCCCGGTCTCCTTTACCAGGATGGGTCCGCAGTAGTGCGCTGCGAGCTTCGTGACCACGTTGGCGACGAACTGCGCCGCGTTGTCGCCGGATGCGTCGCGGAACCACGGCTGGAAGAGCGGGTGCACGTTGGCGAGCAGGAAATCCAGCTGCGCGAGCAGCGGCGCGGCCGCCTCCTGGTAGTAGATGTGAAACGGCTCACTGACGGACAGCGGCGTTTGCGGCAGCTGCGCGCGCAGGCGCGCGATCAGCGCACCGAGTGCCGCCGCGTCGCTCCTGTGCGCGAATAGCAGCTCGTTGCCGAGCGACACGCCCACCACCAGTTGCGGGTAGCGACGCGCGGCTTCGCTCGCTGCGCTCACCTCCGTCGCATCGAGCGGATCCCACACCCCGATGATGAGTGCGCGGTACTGCAGTGCCGAGGCGATCGCGGGGATATTCTCGGCGCCGTGTATGGCGTCGTAGGTGATCAGCGAATCGAAGGCCGGACGCAGCACCGTGAGATCCGCACGGATGCTGGCAGGATCGGCGCTCGTCACGCGACCGTCGCTGACCGTAAGCGAGGTTGGCTGGTAGGCCACGAAACGCCCGTGCAGCAGCCCCGCGCGCAGCCGTGCGAGCGCGGGGGTCGCGACGAGCCGGGCCGCGCACACGGGCTGTGCGGCCTCGCTCTCTCTGGCAAGCGCCGCGGTGGCGAGTGCCGCGAAAAGCAGGATGACGAGGCGCTTCATCTCGCGCTGGCTCCCCGGCGGGCGGATGTGCCAGAGTCTACGGCCCCGTCGTGCCGGCCACACCTGCCGCGGAAAGGAATCATCGCCATGCTCACTCAACACGACAAGGCGCTGCGCTTTCGCACGCTGCACGAGCGCACGGGTGCCTTCGTCATTCCCAACGTCTGGGACGGAGGCTCGGCGGCCCTCATGGCGGGACTCGGCTTCGAGGCGCTCGCGACCTCCAGCGCCGCCTGCGCGGCGACGCTCGGCAAGCTCGACGGCGGCATCACGCGCGAGGAAGCCCTGGCGCATGCGCGCCTCATTGCCTCCATGAGCCCGCTGCCGGTGGCCGCCGACCTCGAAAACGGTTTCGGCGACTCGCCGCAGTTCGTCGCGGAGACGATCCGCTTGGCGGCCGAGGCGGGACTCGTGGGCGGCTCGATCGAGGATGCCAGCAGCAACTCGCGCGCGCCGATCTACCCCTTCGGGCATGCCGTGGAGCGTGTCGCGGCCGCCGCCGACGCCGCACACCGCCTGGCGTTCCATTTCATGCTCACCGCGCGCGCCGAGAACTTCCTGCACGAGCAGCCCGATCTCGACGACACCGTGCGCCGCCTGCAGGCGTACGAGCGTGCCGGCGCCGACGTGCTGTTTGCACCGGGGCTGCCCGATCTCGCCGCGGTGCGCACCGTGTGCAGCGCGCTCACCAGGCCCTTCAACTTCATGGTCGGCCTGCGCGGCAAATCCTTTCCGCTCGCAGAGCTCTCGGCCGCGGGCGTCAAGCGGGTGAGCCTGTCGACCTCGCTCTATCGCGCCGCGATGACGGGCGTGCTGACGGCGGCGAAGGAAGCGAGGGAGGCCGGCACTTTCGGCTACGTCGAGACGCTCATCCGGGGCGATGAGCTCGGCGGCTACCTGACGCAGCAGGCCCGCGCACGCGGCCCCGGGTGAGCGGACCGCGCCCCGACCTCAGCCGGGCGGGCTGTCTCCGGGTTGCGCGCGGCGCAGCCACGCGAGGAATTCGGGCACCGCCGCATGACCTTCGGCGGGCGCCCACCCGGCGAATTCGCTCGAAGTCGCCGGGTCGTAGGGACCCTGCTTGATCTCGAGGAAAGCGGCCCCGCTCGCGCCCGGTACCAGGGTGTGCCAGCTGCCCTGCGGTGTCTCGTAGGCAATGCTGTCCGCGCCGTCGCCCACGGCGTAGCGCGCGAGCACCCGGCCGCGCTCGTCGAAGGTGAGCACATCGACGCGGCCGCGCAGCAGCAGCGCGAGCTCCGCGCGCGCGGCGTGCCGGTGCGGACGGAAGTACGAGTCGGGCCGCGCCACCACGATGAAGCGCTGCACGAGGTCCTCGGGTGTCGCGTGGATGTTGTGGTGGGCACGGGCCCGCGGGCTCGCCGCCGCCCGCGCGGCGAGCTCATCGAGCAGCACGCGTGAGAGAAGCTTCACGCCGCCGAGCATATCAACCCGCAGTGCGCTCCCGATACTTGTGGACGTCGGGCAGGAGGGCGGCCAGCAGTCCGATCAGCGGCAGGAACGCGCAGATCTGGTAGACGAGATCGATGCCGATGTGGTCGGCGAGCCGTCCGAGAACCGCGGCACCGACACTGCCCATGCCGAACGCCAGGCCGAAGAACAGTCCCGCGACCATGCCGGTGCGGCCGGGCAGCAGATCCTGCGCGTACACGACGATCGCCGGAAAGGCCGAGGCGATGATCAGTCCGATCGGCACCGTGAGCACCGCCGTCCAGAGGAGGTTCGCATGCGGCAGCAGCAGCGTGAACGGCAGGACCCCGAGGATCGAGGCCCAGATGATGTACTTGCTCCCCAGGCGATCGCCGAGGGGCCCCCCGAGCATGCCCCCCGCGGCGGTCGCGGCCAGGAAGAGGAACAGCTGCAGCTGCGCGTGCCGCACCGACACCTGGAAGTGATCGATGAGGTAGAAGGTGTAGTAGCTCGTGAGGCTCGCGAGGTACACGTACTTCGAGAACACGAGCGCGAGCAGTACGGCGATCGCGAGGAAGATGCGGGCGCGCGATGTGCCGCGCGGTTGCGCTCGTGCGGCGTGCTGGAGGCGGGTGATGCCGTGCGTTTTGTACCAGTGCCCGACGTTGATGAGCAGCACGATGCCGAGGAGCGCCGCGAGCGAGAACCAGGCGACACTCGACTGCCCGCGCGGCAGCACGATGAAAGCCGCGAGCAGCGGGCCCGCCGAGGTGCCGAGGTTGCCGCCCACCTGAAACACCGATTGCGCCAGCCCGTGCTTGCCGCCGGAGGCCATGCGCGCCACGCGCGAGGACTCGGGGTGAAACACCGAGGAGCCCGTGCCGATCAGCGCGGCGGCGATCAGCAGCAGCGCGTAGCTGTCGGCGAAGGCGAGCAGCAGCAACCCGACGAGCGTGAAACTCATCCCCGTGGCGAGCGAATAGGGCCGGGGCGTGCGGTCGGCGAGCAGTCCGACGAGCGGCTGCAGGAGCGACGCCGTGAACTGGAAGGTGAAGGTGAGCAGTCCGATCTGCGTGAAGCTCAAGTGGTAGGTGCCGCGGAGCATCGGATAGAGCGCCGGCAGCAGCGACTGCATCATGTCGTTCAGCAGGTGGCAGAAGCTGATCGCGGCCAGGATGCTCATGGCCGTGCTTCCGGCGTCGACGACGGCGCGGGCTGAGGCGGACTCGTTCAAATAAGGGCTCCGGGAGGCGCGTAAGCTCACACGCCGGCCGGCCACTCTGCCGCAATCGCGCGCCAAAGCCCATCTCCCTTCCTGGGGGCGCGGCTGGAGGCGCCGGGGCGAGGGCGCGCGGCGCCGGGAAGGCGCGGGCCGCTGTGGATGCAGGGCGGGCAAGCTGCCACTATGCGCGGGGGCGGTGCGCCGAGGTCGGGGCGGCGACGCGGGGGAGAGACGTGAAAGATCTGACGCAGGGGTCCATCACGCGGCAGCTGGTGGCCATGGCGGTGCCGATCGCGGTCGGCATGCTGTTCCAGACGCTCTACTTCCTCGTCGACCTGTACTTCGTGGCGCAGCTCGGAGAGGCCGCGATCGCGGGTGTCAGCACCGCGGGCACCGTGAGCTTCGTGATCCTCGCCCTCACGCAGATGCTCGGCGTCGGCACGGTGGCGCTGGTGTCGCACGCGGTGGGCCGCAAGGACCAGGCCGAAGCCAACCTGGTGTTCAACCAGTCGGTGCTGCTGTCGGCGCTGTGCGGAGCGGGGACCGTCGTCGCCGCTATCCTGATCGGCGGCCCCTATGTGCGCGCGGTCGCGGCGGATCCCGCGGCCGCGGCCGCCGGCGTCGCATACCTTTACTGGTACACCCCGGGGCTTGCGCTGCAGTTCGCCCTCGTGGCGATGGGCTCGGCGCTGCGGGGCACGGGCATCGTGCAACCCACCATGATCGTGCAGATGGTCACCGTGATCCTGAACACCGTGCTCGCCCCGGTGCTGATCGCCGGCTGGGGCACGCATCATCCCTTCGGCGCCGCGGGCGCGGGACTCGCCAGCAGCATCGCTGTGGCGTTCGGGGTGCTGTGCTTGTGGGTCTATTTCCTGCGCCTCGAGCACTATGTCGGGCTGCGCCCGGAGCAGTGGGCGCCGCGGCTGTCGCTCATCCGGCGCATTCTCAATGTCGGACTGCCCGCGGGCGGTGAGTTCTTCATGTTGTTCGTGATCCTCGGCGTCATCTATTGGGTGATCCGCGGGTTCGGTCCGGCCGCCCAGGCGGGCTTCGGCGTCGGTGGGCGCGTGATGCAGGCGCTGTTCCTGCCGGTGATGGCGATCGCCTTCGCCGCCACCCCGGTCGCCGGACAGAATTTCGGTGCCCACCAGTATGCGCGGGTTCGCGAGACCTTCCGCCGCACGGTGTGGTTGAGCTCGACCCTGATGCTCGCGGTGACACTGTTCTGTCAGTGGCGTCCGGAGCTGCTCATCGAGGCGTTCACCCGCCAGCCGGACGCGGTGGCGGTCGGCGCGACTTACCTGCGCATCATCTCCTGGAACTTCGTCGCCACCGGGCTCATTTTCACCTGCTCGGGCCTGTTTCAGGCGCTCGGCAACACCTGGCCGTCGCTGCTGAGCTCAGGGGCGCGGCTACTGACCTTCGTGCTGCCCGCGGTGCTGCTGTCCACGTCGCCGCACTTCACGATGCTCGAGGTGTGGTACCTGTCGGTCGCCTCGGTGACGCTGCAGGCGCTCACCAGCCTCCTCCTGCTGCGGCGCGAGTTCCGGCGCAGGCTCGCGGCGCCCTCGGGGGCGGCCGCCGGCGCCGCAGCTGCCGCGGTGCCGGCGGCTTCGACCACCGACGGGTAGAGCAAGCCCGCCGCTACTTCGGCTCCTGTCCCGGGTGCGGGTCGGCGAGCGGGAACGACTTCGCGTTACTCGGCGCCGGTTTGGCGGCGGCCGGCGGCGGCGCCGACGACGCGGTGTGAGCCGCGGAGGCGGTGCGCTGTGCACCGGTGCTCGCCGTCACGGCCGCGAGGAAGCGCCGCGCGGGCTCCTCCGTGCTCGTCACGTTGCCCGCGAGGATGTCGGCGGCGGTGACCCCGGGCCGGTGATAGAAGGCGGCGTTCGCCTTGTCGTCGATAGTGATCGCCGTTCCATCGAGCGCGATTCCCGCGAACACGCCGCGGCTGCGCGAGTAGGAGTAGACCTCGGCCAAGTTCACATCGGTGGCAGCCTCGGCCTGTCGGCCTACCGGGCCGGCGGCGACCGAGGCGTCCGCGCCGAGCGTCACCTTGCCGCCGTTGATACCCGCGACACCCTTCGGCGTGGTGAAGACCAGCACGATGTCGGTGGACTGCACGCCCCACTGCCAGCCGAAGCTGCCGCCGGTCATGGTGATGAACACCGGCTCGCTGAAGCGCCCCTGCTTGTCACGCACCACCAGCGCGCCGTGGCCGCGGCGGCCGCCGGCGAAGAACGCGACCTTCGTCAGGTCGGGAATGACCGCGATGCCATAGGCCCGCTCGAGCAGCCGATCGGGAATCGCCTGGTCACGCGAGGCGCGCAGCTCCTCGAGAACCTCGCTCGCGATGAGGAGGCGTCCCTGCTCGCGCGCCTGCGCATGGGCGATGGCAGCGGCGCCAGCCAGCACCACAGCGGTGAGGAGCGTGAAGAGAGAAGTGCGGATACGCATGGTGAACAATCCCCTTTATTCACCCGGCTGTCGCCGCTTGCCGACAGACGGGGAACGAGTGGTAACGACGGGTGCGAAGCTTAACTCACTCGTGCACCGCGGCGCAGCCGCGCGTGAATTTTCGGCGCCCCGCGACATTCAGCGCCGGTTCAGCGACCCGCAGAGTCGCATTGCCGCCGCCGCCGCCTCAGAACCAGATCGAGACGAAGATCTGGAAGATGTTCGCGTTGAGCTTGTAGAGCGGCTCGTTACCGGCGCCGTAGGTGCCGGCGAGCAGCGCGTTGCGGAAGTCGCTGTAGTCGATCAGCAGGTGATCGACGCGCACGTTGGCGCTGCTCTTGCTGATCCACGGCGCGCCCGGCACGAGGAACTGATAGGAGACGCCCGCGCCCACGGTGTAACTGTTGAAAGCGGCGAGCTCGCGGTCGCGCCCCATGAAGTTCTGGTAGTTGGCGCGCGGGAACAGGTCGCTGTAGAAGTCGGCGGCGCCCTGGTGGTAGTAGCGGAAGCTCGCATCGAGGATCCAGTGCTTGAGCACCGGGTGGGTGTAGTCGATC
>JACXTT010008794.1_pt1 | contig 13937 bp, 9 predicted proteins | sample 9270951 | NCBI WGS metagenome assembly JACXTT01 (sample SAMN15532306, study PRJNA645909) | rock metagenome | isolation source: weathered quartz diorite | place: Puerto Rico | collected 2017-06-21 | reverse complement strand
GTTGGGGGCGGGGTCCTGACAAAACCGGCCGATGCCCGGTCCATTCAGTAGGACGGAGAGAGCCCGGGAACGGGAGTATCGGAGAACCGGAGAACCGGGGAATCCAAAAACGAAAAGGTGAATCGTGGAACCGGAGAACTGGCGAATGAGGACTTCGGGGATCGCGTATACTGGATACAACGGCGTCTTATCGCTCAGCCTTTGAATTACTAGTCGGCTGCTCTTCCTTCACATCTTGGACTGACAGACCCGACCGTCCTGATCACCGGTTCGCCGATTCTCCGGCCCACCGGTTCGGTTCTATGTGTCCCCGGCTCTCCGGCTCATTTGCCTTTAACGGACTGTGCCCTCAAGCGGACTGCTGGCGCTCGCATAGAGTCGCCGCGGAATGCGTCCGGCCAGGTAAGCACTCCTACCGGAAGCAACTCCTAGCCGCATAGCCGTCGCCATCTGAACGGGGTCGTGCGAGAGCGCAATCGCAGTGTTCATCAAGACGGCGTCGAAGCCCATCTCCATCGCAATCACCGCATCGGAGGCCGTGCCCACACCTGCGTCAACGATGAGGGGCACTTCGTGGATCTGCTCCCTCAAGATGCGCAGGTTAGTAAAGTTTTGAATCCCCAGACCGGACCCGATGGGCGCGGCCAGAGGCATCACCGCAGCTACGCCCGTCTCCACCAGCTTCCTTGCCACGATCAGATCATCGGTTACATAGGGCATCACATGGAAACCCTCTCCGACCAGTATTCTCGCCGATTCGAGCGTCGCTTCATTGTCCGGGAAAAGAGTTTTCTCGTCCCCGATCACCTCCAGTTTGATCCACGGCGTACCGAGCGCCTCACGGGCCAGTTGTGCCGTGCGTATGGCTTGCTCCGATGTGTAGCAGCCGGCCGTGTTCGGCAGGAGACGGAAGCAATCGAGGTCGATGTAATTGAGCAGCGAATCTTCGTTTCGATTGAGATTGACACGCCGAACTGCAACCGTGACCATCTGGGCGCCGCTCGCCTCGTGTGCCGCTCGCATGATCTCGTGCGAGCTGTACTTACCCGTTCCGATGATGAGCCGGGATTGAAAGGTCTCTCCAGCTATGACGAAGTGGTCTTCCATCTTATGAACCTGGATCCAATGATCGAGCGTTCCCGCGACCGGTTGCGCCGGCCTGATTGACTGGAGACCCGCCTCCTACGAAGTGCACGATCTCGAGCTGGTCGCCCTCGCGGACAGGCGTCTCGCCCCAGGCCGATCGCGGCACGATCTTCAGGTTTTGCTCAACGGCGACTCGCTCGGTCTTGAGATCGAGTTGTTGGAGCAATTGTAGAATCGAGACTTCTCCCTTGATCTCTCTGCTCTCTCCGTTTACCAGAATCTGCACCGCGGAATCTTATCAGCGCCGAAAAGTCATTTCCAACCTATGAGTGTATAGCAAACCCCCATGCACTGCTGTTAATGTTCGGCGATCGTGAAACGGTTGGCCAAATCGGCGGCCGCGAAATCAGCAGGGATCCCCGATGTCCTCGTCGTGGGAGCCGGGGCGTTCGGAGGATGGACCGCATTCTTCTTGCGGCTCCATGGATTAAGCGTGACGTTGATCGACGCCTGGGGACCCGGCAATCCGCGGGCGAGTTCCGGCGGCGAGACCCGTATTCTGCGGGCCGGTTATGGAGAGGATGAATACTACTCGATCTGGGCACAGCGGGCGGTCAAGATGTGGAGGCACTGGGAGCGGGTTTGGGAAAGGAAACTCTTTCACCGCACCGGCGTTCTTTGGCTTGCAAAGGGGGACCGAGGATGGGAGGAGAAGATTTATCGCGCCCTTGGGCGTTTGAGAATCGATGTCGAGCGACTCTCGCTAAAGGAGCTCCGGCGCCGCTACGCTCAAGTATCAACCGAAGGCTTGTCCTTCGGAGTCTTAGAACCGGGAGGGGGCGTCCTGATGGCCAAGCGTGCCTGTCAAGTCGTGGTCGAAGCCTTCCAAGAAAATGGTGGCTGCCTTGAGACGGGCTGGGTTGAACCCGGAGACTCGCGCGCCGCGCAACTCGTGACCGCCCGGCTGGCCGATGGGGCTGAATTCCGGGCTAAGAAATTCGTCTTCGCCTGTGGGCCGTGGCTCGGGAAGGTATTCCCTCGGCTGCTGGGCGATCGGATCCGACCGACGAAGCAGGATGTCTTTTTCTTCGGCACTCCGGGCGAGAATCGTTCTTTCACCTCACCGCATCTGCCTGTTTGGCTCGAATTCTCCCAGGAGATTTACGGTATTCCTTCGATCGAGGATTCCGGTTTCAAGATCGCCTCGGACCAACGGGGACCGAGCTTCGATCCCACGCTAGGAGAGCGCGTGGTATCCTCCACCGAGTTGGCTGAGGCGCGGGAGTTTCTGGAGATGAGATTTCCTGCGATGAAGAACCAGCCGGTGGTACGGACCGAAGTGTGCCAGTATGAGCAAACGGCGGACGGCCACTTCATCATCGACCGGCACCCTGACTTAGAGAATGTCTGGTTCGTGGGTGGTGGGTCCGGCCATGGTTTCAAGCATGGTCCGATTGTGGGTGAGTTGTTGGCGGGTCGGGTGAGTGGTCGGCTCCGAGAGGCCATCCCGGGTCGGTTCAGGCTTTCGCGAACGTGATTGAATATCCGAACTCCGCTACGGCAGTCGCGACTCGCGCTCGCCGACGCATCACGCGGCGTATCATCCCTTACGTTTTCGTTCTCTATGTCATTGCCTTTCTGGACCGAGTGAATGTGGGTTATGCCGGCCTCGCGATGACCAAAGACCTCGGGTTCTCGGACGAAGTGTTCGGGTTCGGCGCTGGCATCTTTTTCGTGGGCTACTTTCTGCTCGAGATCCCGGGAACGCTGCTGGTCGAGAAGTGGAGTGCACGGGGATGGATCGCCCGCATCATGATCTCCTGGGGGTTCTTGGCAGTATTAATGGGGTTCATCCGCAACGCGACCCACTTCTATTGGTTACGGTTTCTGCTGGGAGCCGCCGAGGCAGGGTTCTTCCCCGGCATCATCGTCTACTTGACCCACTGGTTCCGGTATGAAGACCGAGCCAAGGCCGTGGCTATGTTCATGGCTGCGCTCCCAATATCCAACATCATTGGATCGCCGGTCTCCGGGCTGATCTTGGGGGTAAACTGGAGGGGGTTGGCCGGCTGGCGGTGGGTATTCATCGTCGAAGGAATTCCTGCAATCCTCTTTGGCGTGATCACGATCTTCTATTTGACCGATCGACCTCACCAAGCAAAGTGGCTTCAAGTTGACGAAAGGGAATGGATAACAGCCGAGCTCGATCGAGAGAAGCTCGCGAAGAATGCCGTCCGTGTCTATGGGATAACTGAAGCGATGAGGCAGAGAGAAACCCTGCTGCTGGCCCTCGTTTACTTCTTCATCCTGATCGGGACTTACGGTTTCACCATTTGGCTTCCCACGATTCTGCAGCGGCTGTCGGGGCTTGGATACCTCGCAGTCTCCTTCCTGGCTGCGATTCCTTACGCAGCAGGGCTCGTGGCGATGTTATGGACAGGGTGGTCGTCGGACCGGACCAAGGAACGTCGATGGCACACGGCTGTGCCTATGTTCGTGGTCGGCATCGGCTTGTTCCTCAGCATTGCCTTGGGCGACCGGGTCGGTCCGGCGCTCGCCATGTTCTGCCTGGTCGGGCTCGGGGCTTATTCGTTCTTCCCACCATTCTGGACTTTGCCGACCAGCTTTCTCACTGAGTCGGCAGCAGCCGCATCGATTGGTTTCGTCAACTCATTTGGTAATCTCGGCGGTTTCGTCGGTCCTTACGTGGTGGGCTATTTGCGCACGATAACCGGAGAGTTTGTCGCGGGTGTTTCCTTTCTCGTTATCTCCGCTCTCCTGGCGGGGACGCTAGTGCTGAGACTGAAACGAACGGAACTGATAGAATCTGGGGTTACCAACTGATGTCATCCTTGAGCCAGGACCCGAATCGCCTTCAGGAAGCTCCGAATTTCATCGGCTGTGTTGTAATGGGCCAGAGAGGCACGTACCGAACCCTGAATGCCCAGCTCTTCGGTCGTTACCTCCGCATAATGGTTGCCGCTTCGGAGCGCAATTCGAAAATCCCGCCAAAGTAGTTGCTCGGCCTCTGCGTAGTCGATTCCTTTGATGTTGAACGCGAAGGTCGGTTCCTTCAGACGGTAGTGTTCGGGCGATTGTAGGCCGTAAAGTATAATGTCCGGGATCTTTCGCAATCCGGGCAGATCCTCAACTCCATCGAACATCGCACGCACCAGAGTCTGTTCGTGGCTTCGAACAGCCTGCTGCGCGAGCTTGATCAACCCGCGGTCATCGACATTTGATCCCGGCGGACTGACTGCCGCGCCTAACCAACGAAAATAGTTGGCGACTTCAATCATGGGCGAAAAGTCGGCGGGATTTCGGAAGCCCCACTCCCAGCTCTCAGGCGGCAGGTTCGGCGCGGGGCTCAACTTGAAATGCGAAATTTCCAGCAACGCTTCACTCCCAAAAGCGAAGCTCAACCCGCGCTGACCAAAAATCTTGTACGTGGAGAAGACATAAGCGTCGGCGCCCATCGCCTGTACGTCGACCGGGCCATGCGGCGCGAAGTGGACTCCGTCGACGATGAGCCAGGGAATGGACGACTTGCCATTCAATAGCTCACGGATTTCCCGGATGGGGTTCTCCGCGCCGAGGACGTTGGAAGCATGAGAGACAGCCATCAGACGCGTGCGATCATCCACCAGTCGATCGAGCTCGGCGAGGTCGATGGTGCCCGTCGTTGGGTCAAACGGAGCCAATCGAACGTCAATCGAAAGATCACGGCGCGCCTCCGCCGCATGGCGCCAAGGATCGATGTTGGCATTATGATCGGCGGCTGAAACAATCAGGTTGCTGCCGCTTGGCAGCGTCGGCACAATCGCCTCCGCGAGCCGGTGCATAACCGCCGTCGTCGACTCGCCCGAGAAGATTGATGCGGTCGAGGGAGCATTGATCAGATCCGACACCGCCCTTCGCGCTTGATCGATCAATTCATCCACGATTGCCGAGTCGGCGAAGTTCGCGCCGGCGTAGGAGCTCACCTGAGAATATCGTGCGATGGCAGCATGGGCCGACTTCAGGACTAGACTGCCGGCCGCATTATCGAAAAAGATCCGAGAGTGGCCGTTTAGATCACGCTCTACATGCATGAATCTTCGGCGGATTTCCTCAGTAAGGTCGGCGCTGAATCGCGAGTGATTCATATCGGAAGGCGGCGTTTACCGTGCGCGATCCTAAAGCATCTTGACACGATGTGCCAGAAGCGTAATGTACGAACGCATGCAGCAAACAGGCTTGTTCGCCGACACGACACGTGAAGCGGAACGCGTTCTCATCGACCTGATCAGGCGGGCCCCGACCTGGAGGCGACTGGAGATGCTAAACCAGATGGCGTTGGCCTGCAGAGAGTTGGCTCTCTGTGGTTTGAGGCAACGATTCCCGAACTCGACGGAGACGGAATTACGAAGACGGCTAGCCGCCCTTTTGCTCGGTTCGCAGATCGCGAAGCGAGTGTACGGCTGGGATCATCAAATGGACGGTCTGTAGTTTTGTCGCTAGGTCCCATCGAAGTCACTCTTCTGGTCGTGCGAACTTTCGACGCGCTTGGAATTCCTTACGTAATTGGTGGGTCAATGGCAAGCGCTGTTTACGGCATTGCCAGGGCAACGATGGATGCAGATATTGTGGCAAAGATCGATTCCACTTATGTGAAGGCGCTCAAAGTGAGGCTTTCCGACGCATTTTATGCCGATGAAGGATCCATGATTCGCGCGATTCAGGACCACTCTTCCTTTAATCTCATCCATTTCGACTCTATGTTCAAAGTGGATATTTTCATCCCAGGACCCCGAAGTATTGGGGCCATTCAACTCGCCAGGAAACAGCCCAAAGTGATTCGGCAGGAGCCGGAGGAGATCGCCTACCTGTCGAGTCCCGAAGACATCATCTTGGCTAAGCTGGACTGGTACCGCGCTGGCGGCGGTATCTCCGACCGTCAGTGGTTGGACGTCACTGGAGTAATCAGAACCCAAGCCCAACAGCTCGATCTTGATTATCTTCGGAACACGGCCGCTCAATTCCAACTCGCCGACTTACTCAACCGCGCCTTGAGAGAGACCCAGGAATGAAAACGCCGACCGAGGCAGGAAAACCCAATCGTTTAATCGCTGAGACGAGCCCATACCTCCGGCAGCATGCCTATAATCCGGTTGACTGGCACCCGTGGAGCGAAGACGCCTTCGAACAAGCTCGACGAGAGAACAAGCCGGTTCTGCTGAGTATCGGGTACTCCGCGTGCCATTGGTGTCACGTGATGGAGCATGAATCGTTCGAGAATCATGAGATTGCCAATCTAATGAACGAGCACTTCATCAACATCAAGGTGGACCGCGAGGAGCGCCCGGATCTCGACGCCATTTACATGAGCGCCGTTCAAATGATGACCGGCCACGGCGGCTGGCCCATGACTGTTTTCCTGACTCCCGACAAAGTCCCCTTCTACGGCGGGACCTACTTCCCGCCTGAGGATCGGCATGGGATGCCGGGATTTCCCCGTGTCCTACTTCGCGTGTCTCAAACTTATCAGGAGCGACGAGAGGACGTCACCGCGAGTAGTGCCCAAATTCTCGAACACTTGGCGAAGATGAACGAGATCAGGGAAGCCACGGGATCGCTCAGGCCGGAATTGCTGGACGAGGCCTTTCGTGGACTTCGGCGGGGTTTCGATCATTTTCATGGGGGGTTTGGAGCCGCGCCAAAGTTTCCGGCGGCGATGAGCCTGATGTTTCTTCTCCGAACTCACGCTCGAACCGGCGACCCGCAGCCGCTCGAAATGGTAGAGCTGAGCCTCAAAAAAATGGCCCGTGGTGGAATCTATGACCAGTTGGGCGGTGGTTTCCACCGCTATTCGGTTGACGAGAAGTGGTTGGTGCCCCACTTCGAGAAGATGCTTTACGACAATGCGCTGCTTTCACGGCTCTACCTCGACGCCTTTCTGGTTACGGGGAATCGCGTATATCGGCGGATTGTGGAAGAGACGCTGGGCTATGTTTTGCGGGAAATGACAGACCCGGAGGGAGGCTTCTATTCTACGCAGGACGCGGATAGCGAGGGGCACGAGGGAAAGTTTTTCGTCTGGACTCCGGAAGAAATCAATGCCGTCGTGGGACCGGAAGAAGGAGAGGTGTTCTGCCGCGTATACGATGTTACGGAGTGGGGGAATTTCGAAGGTAAGAATATCCTCAATCTTCCTCGTGATCTCGAAGTAGTAGCCAAATTAGATGGCGTGCAGGTGGAGGAGCTGGAGTCGAGAATGCGAGCTTGCCGCGAGAAGCTGTTCGCAGCTCGGGAAAAGCGCGTGAAGCCGGATCGCGATGAAAAGATCCTCACCGCTTGGAATGGGTTGATGATCCGGAGTTTCGCGGAAGCGGGTGCGGCGCTCGGCAGGTCCGACTATTTGGACGTGGCGGGACGGAGCGCGCAGTTTATTTGGTCTAACCTCGGTCAGGGTGGTCGACTATTGCGTACATACAAGGATGGTCGTGGCAAACTGGATGGATATCTGGATGACTACGCGTACCTGGCGGATGGTCTGTTGGCGCTCTACTTTGCAACCTTTGATCCGAAGTGGTTCTTGAGGGCGCGTGGATTAGTCGACCAAATGCTGGACCGCTTCTGGGATCGCGATCGCGGCGGGTTCTATTTCACGGCACACGATCACGAACCGCTCATTGTTCGTACCAAGGACTTCTACGATAACGCCACACCCGCCGGCAACTCAGTAGGCGTGCACGTGCTGCTACAGATGAGCGCCCTGACAGGGGAAGAGAAATACCGCGCCGCCGGAGGGCAGATCCTTCACCTGATGAGCGAGCCGATGCGCAAATTACCGAGCGCCTTTGGTCATCTCCTCTGCGGTCTTGATTCATATCTGGCCGCGTTGAAAGAGATCGCCATTGTGGGCGATCCTGCAGCGCCAGACACCCGGTCGCTGCTTAGCGTGATACGTAGTCGATACCTGCCCAACAAGGTTATCGCCGTAGGACGAACTGTGGATGGGGAGGAAGCAAACGCTGTCCCACTACTCCGGGACAGACATCCGATCGAAGGAAAGGCGACGGTCTACATCTGTCACAACTTCATGTGCAAGAGACCGGTAACCACCCCCGAAGCCTTACAAGAACAGCTACTATTTAAATAGGAACATATTCAGCTTCAGTCCGGCGCTGGAAATTACGGTCCTGTTGAAGCGAGGTCCTTGCCGATCGCCCGTTCCAGGTCAACCCGAGCGGTATAGAACTCCTTTTGGGCCGCCACGTAGCTCATTTGCGCCTCGATGAAGAGGCGCTCCTGATTCACAACGTCGAGGAGTCTCAGCTCGCCGAGCTCATACGCGAGTCTTGTAATACGGAAGCTCTCTTGGCTCTCCGTGAGCACGCCGCGGTTCAACACGTCGAGGGTGCGCCGCGCCGTTGCGTACCGTCGATGGGCCAATAGAACATCGCGTCGAACCAGCCGCTCCAGCTCCTCGCGCTCCGCGCGAGCCTGCGCGACCAGGGAAGCTGCCTCAGCGATGTTCCCTTGCTGGCGATTAAAGATCGGCAAAGGAATCGAGATCCCGAAGCTCAATACACTGTCAGTGTGCACAATCCGCTCACTCGGAGGTAGTAGTCCCTCGATAAGAATCCTATCTTTGGTGTAGCGGACGAACGCGCTGGGCGATGGTACAGCTTGCGCCTTGGTCAGCACCACTCCTTCCTCGGCCAGCTCTTCGTGCAGCCGCGCGGCATGGAGGTCGGGGCGATAGGCTAGCGCTGCTTTCCATGCGGCCTCGGGAGAAAGGCTGATGTCCGTCGCCTGCAGTCCGCCTCGGAGTGTAATCGCCTCTTCGGGAGAGACTCCTGCCAGGGTCTTGATTTCCAGTAGCAATCCCGCGACTTGACTCTCCGTTTGGAGACGCTGCGCTTCGAGCTGATTGGTGGCGGCCAGCAATAAACTGGAATCGAGCTTGGCTGCGTCGCCCGAACGCAACCGCACCTCCATTACGCGCGTCATCTGCCGGTTGAGACCACTCAGACGCTCAAGCAATTCAAGCTTCGCGGCCGTGGTGAGGGCATCACCAATCAGCGCCCGCATTTGACCTGCCAGTTGCCGTTCCCGGTCGGCTATTTGCGCCTTGGTCTCTTCGATGAAGAGTTGACCTACCCGTACGCGCTTTGCCCGCTTCCCTCCGAGTTCGAAGGGCTGGGAGACCGCGAAGCTATATCCGCCTTCTCCTTGATTCTTGAAAAGAGCATCGGTAGTGCCTTCGACCTCGAAGGAGGGATTGGGCCTCAGTCGGGCCTGCGTGAGTCGCGCTTCGGCTTGACGCAGCTGCTCCCGGGCCGCCTTCAGCTGGGCGTTTTGGGCGAGCATCAGCACCACCAGTTCTCCGCTGGTCATCCCTCCTGTCTCGCTAACATCCTGCGGCAGGTGCGATTCAAGGATAAAGTATGACTGACGCTGGTCCAGACGATTGGCCGTGACCACTCCACTTGATTCTCCCATTGATTGTGCGGGCACCTGGGACAGTATCGACAGCATAACTGGCAGTATGAAAAACGTTATTCGATTCATGGGCTCCTTCCTGCGAATAAATGACTACTACCACCGGTGCGCAGGCTCAGTCTGCGGACTGAGCTGCTCCTCGCGGGGTTGGGCGATTCCTTCCTGTTGTGGCGTGGGCCGTCCGAACTTCAGGTAGAGCGCCGGAATAACGACCATGTTGAGCAGTGTCGATGTGACCAGTCCACCGAGAATCACCACTGCCATGGGCTGCTCCAGCTCCCGTCCCGGCTTGCCAACGCTCATCGCCAGAGGCAGCAATCCGAGACCGGCCGTCATCGCGGTCATCAATATGGGTGAAAGCCTCTCCATCGCGCCCTTCACCACCAATGCTTTGCCGAACGGAATCTCCTCCACGTGCATCAGGTGATGATAGTGGCTAACCAGCATGATTCCATTGCGCATGACGATCCCGAGCACGGCGATAAAGCCGACCAGAGAGCCGATCGAAAGTGTGCCACCGGTGAGGGCGACGGCAGCGATTCCCCCGATCAATGCCAGCGGCAAGTTTGCCATTACCAAAAGGACTTCATGCACCCTGCGGAAGGCCAAGAACAGGAGCAGGAACATGCCCAGAATCGCTGCACCGCCGAGGAGTAACATCTGGCGCTGGGCTGCCACTTGCGCCTGGTACTGTCCTCCATAGGCGACATAGTAGCCTGTGGGTACGGCAACTTGTTGTCCTACTCGCCGCTGGATCTCTTCCACGACCGCGGTCAAACTTCTCCCGGACACATTTGCTTGGATGACGATCCGGCGCTGCGCATTTTCACGGTTGATCACGTTTGGACTGCTGGCCAGTTCAATGTCGGCGAGACTGGCAAGTGGGAGTTTCCCGCCAGCTGGCGTATCGATGAGCGTCTGTCGGACGGTCTCGATGCTGCTCACCGCCTGAGAGTCAATGGGTGGATGAGTCAATGGGTCCCGAGATTCAATGGGTAAATGGGTCAATGAGTCAATGTTCTCCATCGACTCATTGACGCGTTGGCTCATTGACTCATCGACTCGTTGACCCATCCCGCCGTTGATCATGCGCACGAGTAACGGGAAGCTTCGTTGCTCTTCAAACACTCGTGAGACAATTGTCCCACGGAACGATGTATCGATGATCGATGCGAGATCTCCGCTACGCAAACCGCATTGCGCCATGGCCTGGTGATTGAAACGAACCTGCAGTTTCGGAACGGTCACCTGTGGCTCGATCTGCAGGTCGACCACGCCCGCGACCGCGGCCATTGCAGCCTGGATCTCGATCCCTTTCTGCCGTAGCGTCTCCAAGTCGGGTCCGAATACCTTCACGGCGATCGTTCCGGTCGTGCCGGCGAGGACCTCCTCGATTCTTTCGGAAATAAATTGCTTGATATTGAAGGTGACCCCGGGGATTCCCTCGAGACGACGGCGAACGTCCCGAAGAACTTCATCGCGCCGGCGTGCGCTCAGTTTCAATTTGGCATCGATTTCGCAGGCATTGGTTGCGAATGCGTCCTCATCGAGCTCCGAGCGTCCTGCGCGTTGCTCCATCAGCGCGACTTCCGGTACCTGTCGCAGTTGGTGCATCGCCGCGCGCCCCAGTCGCATGGTCTCCTCGAGCGCGGTCCCCGGCAACGCCGTCATGCGGATTACCAGATTGCCCTCGTTAAACTCCGGAAGAAACTCGCCGCCCAGGAATGGCAAGACCGAGAGAGCGGCGGCCACCAAGAGCGCGGAGCCAGCCGCAATCTTCCATGGATGTCGTATCAAAGGGTCCAACAGCCGTCGATACCACCGCTTGAGCCAACGCACTGTGAAGCTCTCTTCGGCCTTTTCGGCCGCTCCTGGCAACAGGAAATAACAGAGCGCAAGCGTCAGGGTGAGAGCGACAATCAGCGACGTCAGGATCGATAGGATGTAGGCGATCCCCAGCGGCGCAAAAATTCGACCCGCCAACCCGGAGAGGGCGAAGATCGGCAGGAAGACGAGCGCGATCATGAAGGTGGCATAAACGATCGAGTGGCGCACCTCGCGCGAGGCATGATAAATGACGGAAAGCACGGGCGCAGGCTGTTCCTTCAGCCGGTTCTCACGGAGCCGGCGAAAAACATTCTCGACGTCCACGATGGCATCGTCTACCAACTCGCCAATGGCAACGGCCAGGCCGCCCAGCGTCATGGTGTTGATCGTAGCACCGAGCTGGCGAAGCACGATGATCGCGGCCAGCAGGGAGAGCGGGATGGCGGTGAAGCTGATCAGCCCGGATCGCCAGCTGAATAGAAAGAGCAACAGGACGATAATCACCAATGCTCCGCCCTGCAGAATGGCGGTATTGATCTCGTGAATGGAGGTCTCGATGAAATCGGCCTGCCGGAACACGATCGTTACATGAACGTCCGGAGGAAGTGCGGATTGGAGGCCTTTCAATGCTTCTTCCACCGCTTTGGTGGCGGTGAGCGTATTCTCCCAAGGCTGTTTGAGCACCAGCATATAGACACAGGGTGTGTCCCCGAGGGAGGCATCGCCAATTTTAAATTCCGAGCCGATCCGTACGGCCGCCACCTGCTTGATGGTGATGGGAACCCCGTTCCGCAGTGCCACGACCGCGTCGCCTATGTCTTCGAGCCGCTGGACGCGTCCCTGACCTTGAATCGCAATAATCTGTGCGGGTGTAACCAAGAACCCCGCACCCGCATTTTGATTCGACAGTCGTACGGAGGCTGTCACCTCGTTGAGTGACAGATTGAAAGACTTGAGCTTGATCGGATCAACGAGTACTTGATATTGCTTGACCTCGCCCCCGAGGGTGACTACCTGTGAGACGCCGGTGGTTGCCTGTAATCGGGGACGGATCGTCCAGTCCGCCAGCGTGCGCAGGTCCATGAGTGATGTCGTACTCGAGGTGAGCGTCAATTTCATGGTGGCTACCGGTGAGCTGATCGGCTTCATCTGCGGCTCGTCCACCTCCGGAGGTAATCGACTGCGGGCCGCTTGCAATCGCTCGCTGACCAACTGCCGGGCACGGAAAAGGTCAGTTCCCAGCTCAAAAATGCATTTAATGACCGACAGACCCATGGCGGAGGAGGAGCGAATGGTTTCCAAATTACTGGTTCCGTTTAGCGAATTCTCGAGGGGCAGTGTGACTTGCGACTCCACTGCTTCCGGTGAGAATCCCGGGGCCTCGGTCTGGATTACAACTTCAGGTGGGGCAAATTCAGGAAACACGTCAAGGGGAGCCTGCAGGGCGGCACGGACGCCGAATATGATCAGCAACACTCCCAGCGCCAGCACCACCAGACGATTCCTAAGCGACCAGAGGATGATGCCGTCCAGCATCAGTGAGCTTCGCCTTCGCCCGGGATTTGTGCTTTGGACGCCTCGCTGCGCAAGGCCTCCGCGCCCACCGTGACTACCCGATCGCCGACCTTCAGGCCGGAAGTGACTACCACGAGATCGCCCTCGCGGCTGCCGGTAGTTATTTCGGCCCGGCGATAAACGCCGGGTTCAGTCTCAACGAACACAACGGAGCGGGCTTCTTCCTGGAGCACAGCCTGGGATGGAATGACTAATGCTCGCTTCGACCGGTCAGTGGGAACGCGCAGCTCGGCGAACATTCCGAGTTTCAGTTTTTGCTTAGGATTCGGCGACTCAAATACGACTGTCACCGTCCGGTTTGCCGGGTCGACTACATTGCCCACGGTGACGATCCTGCCTGTGAAAGTCTCCTCCGGGTAAGCCCGGATTAGAATCTGTGCAGAGCGCGCCCAGCGGACTTGCGAGATATCGCTTTCGAAGACCTGCGCCTCTATCCAAACGTAGGTCAGATCGGCGATGGTCAATAGGCCCTTGTTACTGTCGATTTGTTCTCCCGCTGTGACATCTGCGGCCACCACGACACCTGAGATGGGCGAGCGCAAGGCCACTCGGCGCGGGCTCGAGGAGTGGGCCTCCATCGCTTCATACTCTGCTGTTGCTCTCTTGGCGGCGTCGAGTCGGGTTTGCGATTGTTGCAAGGCAAGTTCCGAGGCCTGCAGCTGCTTGAGCGGAATCGCTCCGCCCTCGTACAGCGCCTTGCTGCGATCCAATTCCGTGCGGGCGAGCCCCACCTCCCGCTCGTCTTTGTCCATGTTGGGTTGTAACTGAATGCGATTCACATTGAATTGCACCGCTTCGGTTACGCTCAGTGGTTGCTCCACCTCAGCCAGGATCTGGTCTTTTCTCACCGCCGTACCCATGCGAGGCAGTTTCGCGGGATCGGCGACTAGCCGACCACGAAAGGGCGAAGAGATTTGAGACTCGGCCCCGGCGCGTGCTCGAATGCGGCCGGTTGCACTGAT